>ENA-UOUL01002480-UOUL01002480.1-bioreactor-metagenome-genome-assembly--contig:-NODE-2480-length-21406-cov-3.327770_pt1 | contig 21406 bp, 16 predicted proteins | sample MGYA00249838_ERZ747220 | MGnify/ENA primary metagenome ERZ747220 (study PRJEB28778, sample SAMN05720191) | bioreactor metagenome | isolation source: Anaerobic biogas reactor | place: USA:Washington...
TAAGGACTAACCATAAACAACTGAGGTCATCTGTCCCTTATGATTGTTTGCTGTTTGCGGAGTAGTGAAGATTTCTTTTCGAAAAGAGGATTTTATCATCTTGTTCAACAAGAAGATAAACCGGAATCGACTTGGCATTAAATTTATATGTGAGGTATTTTATGGAAGAAAACGGCACAATCAAGACCGTGTTTCATCGTATCCTTTTTTGCACCGACCTGTCGGAAAATGCCGACTTTGCGTTTACGTTTGCTCTGGACGCGGCGCGGCGGCGGCCGGGCAGCGAGTTGTATATTCTTCACGTGATTCCCGAAACCGAGGCGCAGTTCTGGAAGACGTATGTCTATGAAGTTGACGATGTGGACAACAAGGCCAAACGCGATCTGGACGACCGGATGAAACAGACCTATCTGGCGCGTATCCCCGGCGATGTGAACGCCGCAATCGAGTACCGCATCGGTAAAGACTGGCAGGAAATCCTCGACTTTGCCCGCCACAAGCAGGTCGATTTGATTGTGATGGGCCGTCAGGGCAGCAGCGCCCTGCAGAAAGCCCTGTTCGGCAACGTCACCGAAAAAGTCACCCGCAAGGCCGACTGCGCTGTTCTGATCGTGCCCCTGAGCTACCAAAAACGCATGGAGCAACCGACACGTTCATAACATCGCCAGTAAGATTAACCGCCGAGGCCGCCGAGGACACGGAGCATAAATTGAATTATGCTTCCTCAGCGCCTTCAGTGTCATCGGTGGTTTATATCCAGTTGGTACGAGCATTCAAATTAAAGCCCCTTGCCGGCGGGCTAAGACGATGCGGTCGTTGTTGGAGAGGTCTTTTTCGATGCGAATGTCGGCAAAGCCGCCGGCTTCTTCGAGCAGTTCGCGCACCGCTTTGCCTTGGGCGTAGCCGATTTCCAGCAGCAGCATCCCATCGGGCTTGAGGAACTCGCCGGCTTGGGCGACGATTCGCCGATAGACATCCAGCCCGTCGGCCCCGGCCAGCAGGGCGTGCTTTGGCTCATAGTCTTTGACGTTTTTGTCCAGTGCGGCGTACTCGGCGTCGCTGACATAGGGCGGGTTCGACACGATCAGGTCAAAGGCCGTCGCGTCCAGCCCCTTGACGACCGGCTCGAACAGATCGCCGGCCAGCAGCCGCACCCGCTCGCTGAGTTTATACGTCTCGATGTTTATGGCCGCGACCGACAGCGCCGCCTCGCAGATGTCCGTGGCCGTCACCTGCACCTGGGGCACCTCTTTGGCGACAGCTGCGGCGATACACCCCGACCCCGTACACAGATCCAGCATGACCTGTGGGGCGGGCCGCTTCCGCAGAAAGTTGATCGCCCGCTCGACCAGCAGTTCCGTCTCCGGGCGGGGGATCAGGCAGTCCCGCGTAATCGTCAGCGACAGCGAGTAAAACTCGCACCGCCCGACCAGATACGCCACCGGTTCGTGCTCGCCGCCGCGCTTGACCAGCGCACCCTGCGCAGGCGGCGCCTGGTAGCGCCAGTAGCCCCACTGCTGGCGGTCGCCGCCGAAGCCGAAGTCGCGGCCGCTGATCCACAGCTTGGCGCCGATCGCCGCGTCGGTGGGATTCCCGTCGGCCCAGGTACGGGCCTGCTCCGGCGTGATGTGGCCTTCGGCGGCCCACTTGTCGAGTGTCTCGTTCCAGTAACCGAAATGCACGACCGGCATGCGGTCGTAGTCCTCGTAGTGCAGGATCGCGCGGACCCGTTCGCGGTTATTCATGCCTGGGGCGCCTCCGTTCCGATCTCGATCATGGCGCGGAGCACGCCATCACGGTAGTTGGCGACGAGCTCGAAGGCCTCAGCGATGCGGTCCAGCGGGAAGCGGTGCGTGGCCAGAGCGGCAATGTCGATCATGCCGTAGGCGACCATACGGATGGCACGCGGGTAGGTGTGCTTCATCCGGCGGACCATCTTGATGGTCAGGCCTTTTCGCCGGATCTGCGAGGCCGTCATCACCATATGGTCCTCCACGGGGATGCCCGCGACGACAACGGTGCCGCCGGGACGCGCCACACGCGCGGCCTGGTCGGGCGTGTCGGGGGCGCCGGCGGCCTCAAAGGCCACGTCGACACCGCGTCCACTCGTTGCCGTCATGATCGCTTCGACGACGTCCTCCTCGTCAGGGTTGTAGGCAGCGTCGGCGCAGTACTCCAGCGCGAAGGCCCGGCGGGAGGCCAGCGGCTCGGTCATATAGACCTCGGCGGCGCCGGCGATGCGGGCACAGGCGGCGACGAGCAGGCCCACAGGACCCGCGCCGAAGACCGCGACGGTCTCACCGACCTTCAGGTGCGACAGGTCGACGGTGTGAATGCCGATGCCCAACGGCTCGAGCAGGGCGCCTTCGTCGGGCGAGAAGCCCTCGGGCAAGACAAAGCAGTTCTCGGCGGGCATGACGGCGTACTCGGCAAAAACGCCGTCGATGGGAGGGGTGCCGCAGAAGCGCACGTTGGGACAGAGATTGGGGTGGCCGTGCTGGCAGGACTCGCAGACGCCGCAGGAGATGGCGGGCTCGACTGCCACGAGCTCACCGAGCTCGAGGTCGGTGACGCCGGGGCCAAGGCCCGCTACCCAGGCGGAGAACTCATGGCCCATCTGGATCGGGTCCGTGACGACCTGGTCGCCGATGGCACCTTCGACGTAGTAGTGGACGTCGGAGCCGCACGTACCGACTGAAGCGATCTTCAGCAGCACCTCGCCGGGGCCGGGGTGGGGGATTGGCCCCTCCTCGACCCGCAGGTCGCGGAGACCATAGAGCCGTGAGAGCCTCATCGTCTGGGTGTTGATCATTGTGCCGCCTCCTCCTGGATGTGACCGTTGTGCGTTGGCACCGTGGCGCGTGTTAGGCCTCGCCCAAGAGCTTGCGGCGATAGGCTTCGTCGGGCCGGGTGTGAATGCGCGCGACGTTGTCGGCGGTCAGGAAGTTGGGACCGCCCGCGGCATAGGCGTTCAGAAGCACGCGCGCCGTCTTCACCATCATCGCGGTGATATTCTCAACCTGCTCCGCCGACTTGCCGAGCGCGACGACGCCGTGGTTCTGCATCAGGATGACGCGCGGGCGCTCCTGGTAGGTGTCGATGTAGGCATTGATGCGGCGGCGGATCTCGTGCGCCAGCGGAATGCCGGGATCCGTGTAGGGGACGAGCACGGGCGCCGGCCCACACATGACGATTTCATCGGGGAAGAGGCGGCCCATAAAGGCATCCGGGAAGGCCTTGGAGCACGTGAGGGCGTTGACGGCGGTAGCGTGGGTGTGTCCGACGAAGTTCACGCCGTCGAGGCTCAAGCAGAGCGCGTGGAAGACGGTCTCTGTGGAGGGTCGCACGTCGTTGTTCGGCGCAGGCCACCGGCCGGTCTCGGCGTCGACGCGTGCATCGAGCAGGCGGGCCTTGACGTCGGCGTCGGTGAGGTCGTCATCTTCGAGGATGGCGAGCGCGCGATCGAGAGAGATGCGCACGAAACCAGCCTCATCGATGGTGGGGAGCTGGTGGCCGCTGGCCTTCACCCAGAAGGTGCCGTCGGGGTTGAGGGCAGAGGTGTTGCCTTCCCCGAGGATGACGTAGTCGTTGGTGGGATCGCCGAGATGCTTCGACATCGCGACGAGTTGTTTGAGCGTTTCGTTCATTCCTATCTCCATATCGTGTGTGTTTGCGGCTCATTCTACTTGAGGCAGGGGCGGATGTCAAAAAGAGAGGGCGTACTTCGGTATGCTGGCCGAGATGGGCCTGACGAAGCACATTGGCGCGAGGGATGCGACGCGCGGGATCATCGAAAGGTACTCAAGCAGTCGCTGGCCAACGTGCCGCCGGGCGTGATGAAGCTGATCGGCTATGGGGTCTACGTGGGGCGGAAAACGTGATTGACAGGGCTCTGTCTTGGCTGTATAATGAAAACAAATGAAAGCAAACGGAGCCAATCGTGTTTCTTGAGGAGCGCAGGCAAGCCATCGCCGAGTTGGTGCAGCGCCTGGGCCGCGTGGAGGTCGGGGAACTCAGCCAGCGCTTCGATGTCTCTGGGGCTACGATCCGCGCCGATCTACAAGCGCTGGCGGACCAGGGCCTGGTTCTCCGAACGCACGGTGGTGCTATCCCTCTGGGCACAGGGCTCTACGAGCTTTCCCTCATCCAGCGCCGCCAGCAGCAGATCACGGAGAAGAGCCGCATCGCGCGGGTTGCGGCGGAACGCGTGGGACACGGTGAGGCGATCTTCGTTGACAGCAGCAGCACCGCGCTTGCCATTGTGGAACACGTAAAGCAGCGCCGGGATCTGACGGTTGTGACCAACAGCCTGGCGGTGGCGCAGGAGCTCCTGGGACTCCTCAACATCACCGTCGTGATGCCCGGGGGTACATTGCATCACGATACGGCTTCGCTGATTGACGCCGAGGGGCTGGCGTTGCTGGAGCGGTACAACATAGCACGCGGGTTCTTTGGCGCGCACGGGCTGACGATGACAGAGGGCCTCACCGACGTGAGCCCGCCGGAGGCTGCCCTCAAGCGACCGCTGGTGAGGATGTGTCGTGAGGTCGTGGCGGTGCTCGACGCGACCAAGTGGGGTCGTGCCGGTGTCGCCTCGTTTGCAGCCGTGTCGGACCTGGATATCTTGATCACGGATACCGACGCGCCGGAGGCGATGGTGGCCGATGTGACCGCCCTGGGTGTCGAGGTTATCCTGGCGTGAGACGGACAGACGATTAGGAGGGATCATGCAACGATCAACGATCAACGCCCTGATGCGCGATGCGCTTGAGTTCATGGAGAGCCACAGATTCCGGTTGCCCCCGTTTGCTTTCTGGTCGCCGGAAACCTGGCGATCAAAAGGGCCCGAGGTTCGTGAAATCGTGGAGAACGGGCTAGGGTGGGACGTGACCGATTTCGGCAGCGGCGACTATGAGCGCGTAGGGCTCTTTCTCTTCACGTTGCGCAATGGGCATCCCCGCAACTGGGCGACACTGCTCGAGAACCCCGCAGGCAATCCGGGTAAGCTCTACGCGGAGAAAATCATGGTTGTGGGCGTGGGCCAAGTGACGCCTATGCACTTCCACTGGGCCAAATCTGAGGACATCATCAACCGCGGCGGCGGCAACCTGTTAGTGCGGCTCTACAACGCGACGGACGACGAGCGCCTTGCCGAGACCGACGTGACGGTGAGTATCGACGGGACGCTGCGCACAGTGCCGGCGGGCGGGATCGTGACGCTGACGCCTGGAGAGAGCATCACGATTCCCCAGCGCCTGTATCACACCTTCTGGGGTGAGGGGTCGCGCGTCCTGGTCGGCGAAGTGTCGTTGGTGAATGATGACACGCGCGATAACCGCTTCTACGAGCCCGTGGGACGTTTCCCCGAGATCGAGGAGGATGAGCCGCCGCTGTATCTTCTGGCGATGGACTACCCGGGCTACTATCGATGACCAAGCCGTTCGAAGCCGTGGTGGCCGGCCATATCTGTCTGGACATCATCCCCGATCTCTCGCGGGTGGCGAGCGCCGGCTCGTTCACGGCGCTGCTTCGGCCGGGCCAGCTCATCGAGGTGGGAAACGCGGCGCTGAGCACCGGGGGCCCGGTCTCGAACACGGGGCTGGCCCTCCACATCCTGGGCGTGCGCACCCAACTGATGGGCAAGGTAGGCGATGACTACCTCGGTCAGGTCGTGCAGCAGATTGTGGCGGACCACGGACCTGGGCTTGACGCCGGGATGGTGGTCGACGGGCGAGTCGGCACCTCATACACCGTGATCTTGAATCCGCCGCGGGTCGATCGCATCTTTCTGCACGCGCCGGCTGCGAACCATACCTTCGGCGCTGACGATGTTCGCTACGACGTGGTGGCGCAGGCTCGGCTCTTCCATTTCGGCTATCCGCCGCTGATGCGCCGGATGTACGAGCGTGACGGCGAGCAACTGGCGGAGATCTTTCGCCGTGTGCGCGAGCTGGGGGTGACGACGTCGCTCGACATGGCGGTGCCCGATCCGGCCTCCGAGGCGGGCCGGGCTGACTGGCGCGCGATCCTGCGCAAGACGCTGCCCTATGTGGATGTCTTTCTCCCCAGCATCGAGGAGATCCTCTTCATGGTGCGGCGGAGCACTTACGACACCCTGCTGGCGCAGGCCGAGGGCGGCAGCTTGCTGCCTTTCGTGACGCCCGCGCTGCTGTCGGGTGTGAGCGGCGAATTGCTGGGGATGGGCGCGCGCATTGTGGGGCTGAAACTAGGCGATCGGGGATTCTACGTTCGAACCGCGAATGCTGAAGCCCTGGCGGCGATGGCGGCAGGGAGCGACGGAAATGCCGCGCCGGCGGATCCGGCGGGGTGGGCCGACCGTGAACTGTGGACACCGTGCTACCGGGCCAACCTGGTGGGAACGACCGGCGCCGGCGACTCGACGATCGCGGGCTTCCTGGTCGGCCTGCTCCGCGGGCTGCCCGCGAAGCAGGCGGTGACGATGGCGGTGGCGGTGGGGGGCTGCAACGTGGAGGCAGCTGATGCGCTCGGCGGTCTGCGTTCGTGGGAGCAGACTGTGGCACGCGTCGAGGCAGGATGGGCCAAACATCCGATGAGCCTGACGGCGCCGGGCTGGAGGCACGACGCCGAGTATGACCTCTGGGAGCGAGCGTAGCGTGGGACGCGGATCTGCCTTGTGGATGGCGGAGCAGAGCGGGCAGATTGCCTATCGGCACCAAGGCGACGCGGTGCACGACGAGACATCGTCGACACGCGGCTTGGTCCGCAGGAGCCGGGGAGAGACAGGATCGGTGAACCAAGATATCGGGAAGGAAGCTGCATGAGCCAGGCGACAGCCGTAGTCTTCGGTGCGGGGAGCGTGGGCAGGGGGTTCCTGGGCCAGCTCTTCAGCGAGTCGGGATACGAAGTGGTCTTTGTGGACGTGGACGCGCCGCTGGTGGCGGCGCTGGCTGCCCGCGGGAGCTACAAGTTGCGCTTGTCGGGCGTGGTCAAGGTCGAGGAACTCACGATCGGCCCTGTGCGGGCAGTGGACGGGCGCGATGTGGCCGCGGTCGTGAAGGAGGTCGCCAGGGCATCCTTGATGGCGACGGCGGTCGGCGCGCGGGCGCTTGCGGCGATCGCCAAGCCGATTGCACAGGGGCTGGCAGTTCGCTGGGCGGCGGAGAACACAGTGCCGCTCAATGTGATTCTGTGCGAGAACCTGCACGATGCGCCGGAGCAGTTGCATACTGCAATCCAGGCCAACCTCCCGGAGACACTCTGGACTGCGCTGGATGCACGGGTCGGGTTGGTGCCTGCGGTGATCGCGCGGATGTCGCCGGTGCCAACACCCGAGCAGCGGGCAGAGGACCCGACGTTGATCGTAGCGGAGCCCTATAAGGTCATCCCGGTGGACCGGGAGGCCTTTGTCGGTGCAATCCCGCAAGTGGTGGGGATGGTGGCGGTGGCGCCGTTCGAGGCCTACACGGCGCGGAAGCTGTTCATCCACAATGCGGCGCACGCGCTGCTGGGCTATCTGGGTTTCCAGCGTGGACACACCTTTGGGTACGAGGCGTTGGACGACCCCTGGATTCTAGAGCGGGTACAGGGGGCGCTGGAGGAGTCGGCGCGGGCGCTGATGGGGGCGTACGGATTCGAGGCCGTCGCTATGCGCGAGCACCTGGACTATATGCTGACGCGCTTCGCGAACCGTGCGCTGGCCGATCCAGTGGACCGGCTGGCCCGCGATCCGCTGCGGAAGCTGGCGCCTGGAGACCGGCTGGTGGGCGCGGCGCGGTTGGCGGAAGCACACGGGATCAGGCCGGAGTGGCTGGCGTGGGGCATCGCCGCGGCGCTGGCCTACGACAATCCCGAAGATGAGCACTCGGTGCGCCTGCAGGCGCAAGTGCGCGAACGAGGTGTGGCCGGAGCTCTACGGGACGTGTGTGGCATCGAGCCCGCCGAATCATTGGGGAGCTTGGTGCTGGAGAGATTCGCGGCGCCGATGGCCGGTCGTGATGGCTGAGTTGGCGACGGTATCGTTCGTATTGAGATCTGATTGTGGCAAGTATGCACCCTTGATAGGAAGTTGACTCGGAAAAGGAGAGATGATGGAGAGACAGGAGATGCTGAAGGCGTTGGGTAAAGAGAAGGCCCTGGACCTGCTCAGGCAGATGTGGGCGATTCGCAACTTTGAGAATCAGGTCTACGACATGCTGGGGCAGAACCTGATCAAAGGGGCGTCGCACCTTTCTGCGGGGCAGGAGGCGGTTCCAGTCGGCGCCATCTCGGTTCTGGAGAGGGATGACCTGATCACGAGCACGCACCGCGGGCACGGCCACTGCTACGCGCGTGGGGCTGTGCTGGCCGAGACAGAAGAAGCGCATCAGGATCACTACAACAAGATGCTGGCCGAGCTGTGCGGGCGGACGACCGGCTACTCGCGCGGGCGGGGCGGCTCGATGCACATCGCAGACGTGGAGAACGGGAACTTGGGCGCGACGGGCATCGTGGGCGGCAACATCCCCGTGGCGACCGGCGCTGCGCTGGCCCAGCAGATGAAGGGGACGGGCAATGTTGTGCTCTGCTTCTTCGGCGACGGCGCCACCAATACCGGCAACTTCCATGAGTCGCTGAACATGGCATCGCTGTGGGATCTGCCGGTGGTTTATATCATCGAGAACAACCTCTACGGGATGTCGGTCCCGATCGAGAGCGCGGCGGCCAAGCTGAGCCTTGCCCAGCGCGGCTGCGCGTATGGTATGGAGAACGAGGTTGTCAACGGTATGGATATCCTGGCGGTCCGTGAGGCTGTGGCGCGGGCGGTTGAGCACGCGCGCAGCGGCAAGGGGCCGTACCTGCTGGAGTGCCAGACCTATCGTTGGTACGGTCACTCGCGCTCGGACCCGCGCGCCTACCGCACAAAGGAGGAGGAAGCCGAGTGGAAGAGCCGCGACCCTATCCCCAACTTCGCGGCAGAGCTCGTTGCAGCCGGAATTGCCACCGAGGCTGAGATCGACGCGGTCGAGGCCAAGATGGAGGAGGCGATCGAGAAAGCGACCGAGTTCTCGCTGAATTCACCGATGCCGTCGCCGGATGAGCTCGAGTGGTACGTCTACGCGCCGTTCAAGTGGACCGCGTCCGATCTGGAGCGCGAGAAGGCGCTGCGCGAGCTGGCTCGCAAGGGTGGGCCGGGTACACACGAGGCGACCTATGGTCAGGCATTGGTCGAGGCTATGCGCGAAGAGATGGTGCGCGACGAGAACGTCTTCGTGATGGGCGAGGATGTGGGCCTGTACGGCGGCGCTTACGGCGCAACGCGGGGGCTCTTCAAGGAGTTCGGTGGTGAGCGCGTGCGCGACACCCCAATCTCGGAGGCGACCATCGCCGGTGCTGGTGTAGGTGCAGCTATGGCAGGGATGCGCCCGGTCGTCGAGATCATGTACGTTGACTTCACGCCGCTGGCAATGGATCAGCTCGCCAACCAGGGGGCCAAGAACCGGTTCATGTTCGGTGGCAAGACGATTGTGCCTCTCGTGGTCCGCACGGAGGGCGGCGCTGGGCGGTCGATCGCGGCGCACCACTCTCAGTCGCTCGAGGCGCTATGGACGCACTTCCCGGGCATCTATGTCGTCATGCCCAGCACCCCCTATGATGCCAAGGGGCTGCTGAAGGCGGCGATTCGCGACGACAACCCCGTGATGTTCATCGAGCACAAGATGATGTACGGGATCAAGGGTAACGTGCCGGATGAAGACTACATCATTCCCTATGGCGTGGCCGATGTGAAGCGCGAGGGCAGCGACGTCACGATCGTCACCTACTCGCGAATGGTTCATCGCTCGCTGGAGGCTGCGGAGAAACTGGCGGCGGAAGGCATCAGCGTCGAGGTGATCGACCTGCGGACGCTCAAGCCGCTGGACTTCGAGACCATCGCCAAGAGTGTGCAGAAGACCGGCCGGGTCGTCGGCGTGACCGAGTCCTATCCCACAAACTCCTTCATCGCTGAGATCGCTGCGCGCATCCAGGAGGAGCTCTTCGACTGGCTCGATGCCCCAGTGGTGCGGGTGTCGGCGAAGGATGTGCCGGTTCCGATGAGTGAGACACTGGAGGACGCTGACATTCCGGGCGTCGAAGCGATCATCGCCGCGGTCAAGAAGATCGCCTGACAAGGAGGGACCTATGGCATACGAGATCATCCTGCCCAAGCTGGGGCAGACTGTGGAGGAGAGCCGCATCGTCGAGTGGTTGAAACACGAGGGCGACGCGGTGGAACGCGGTGAGGTCCTCTTCACCGTAGAGACTGACAAAGCGGTGCTGGATGTCGAGGCGACGCGCAAGGGCTATCTGCGCAAGATCGTGGGGCCGGAGGGCGAAGTCCTTCCGGTGTTGAGCGTGGTGGGGTACATCACGAAGACCCCCGACGAGCCCCTGGAGGTAGGTGAAGGGGCGCCGGGGGCGGCACAGCCCGAAGCCGCGGAGGCAGAGGCCGCGGAAGCGACGGCGGTTGGCGCAGATGTGACGGCGGCAGGTGAGGCGCCGGCGGCCCCGGTGCGTGAGGGCCGGTTGTTCGCTTCGCCGCGGGCGCGCAAGTTCGCGGACGAGCACGGCGTCGCCATCGAGGCCGTGCCTGGCACCGGGCCCGGAGGGCGCATCATCGAGCGGGATGTCGCGGCCTACATGGCTGCGCTGCCGCAGGCGACGCCAGTGGCGCGCCATATGGCAGAGAGCATGGGTGTGGACCTTGCGGGCGTGACGGGCACGGGTCCGCGCGGGAAGGTGACGAAGGCGGATGTGGTGGCTGCAGCAGCGCCAGCAGCGCCCCCCCCCGCAGCGGCTCCGGCTGCAGCAGTCGCACCAGCAGCAGCCCCGGCACCCACGCCTGCGCCGGCCACAGCAGCAGTTCCGGCAGACCAGCCGTTGACTGGCATCCGGGCCATCATCGCGCAGCGGATGCATGAGAGCCACAGCACCACGGCGCCGGTCACGCTGACGATGGAGGTCGATGCGACGGAGTTCGTGGCGGTGCGCGAGCGGCTCAAGGCGAGCCTTGCAGATACGCTGGGGTTCAACCTGAGCTACAACGACTTGCTGATCAAGTTGGCGGCGCGGGCACTACGCGAGTTCCCCTACATGAACGCGCGCCTGGATGGCAACGTGATCCGGTACCTGGCCGAGGTTCACATCGGTCTCGCGATTGATACAGAGCGGGGTCTCTTGGTGCCGCACGTGTCGAATGCCGACCGCAAGGGCCTGATCGAGATCGCGCGCGATGTGCGGGCGATGGTGGAACGGGCGCGGACGGGGCGTTCGCTCCCGGACGAGCTGGTCGGCGGCACGTTCACGATCACCAACCTGGGTATGTACGATATCGATGGCTTCACGCCGATCATCAACTATCCAGAGGTTGGGATTCTGGGGGTGGGGCGCATCAAGCCCGTGCCGGCTGTCTGGAACGGCGAGATCACAGTGCGTCAGAAGCTATGGCTGAGCTTGACGCATGACCACCGGCTCGTGGATGGCGCACCGGCGGCGCGGTTCTTGCAGTTCATCAAACGCATGATCGAGGAGCCGTTCTTGTTGCTCGCCTAGGCGCTGCACAAGCTCATCGTTCTGGGTGCCGGTCACTTCGAAGTGACCGGCACCTGCTTCTGGGGTCGCTAGAGATCGCCGCGGTGGGGGCGTAGATGACCTAGCGAGACCGGCCGTGACACTGTTTGAACTTCTTACCACTCCCGCAGGGGCACGGATCGTTGCGACCGGTGGTTGCGAGGGCGTGCTCCCAGGCGGCATCCTCGGCGTTGATCTGGTGCATGACGTTGGCAGGCGCGCGGCGGTTTCGTAGCTCCCCGGCCATCATCCGCATGGGGCGGTCGATGTGCAAGAAGAAGGATTTGTAGCCGCTGCACAGGTAGTTTAGCCGCGGTTCTCCCCCCTCGGTGACGAGAAGACGGTTCTTCGGGCAGCCTCCATTGCAGATGAAGCGTACCTCACACTCCCGACACTGATCGGGTAGCGTCTCCAGCTTTGCGCGGCCGAAGGCCCGTTGCTGCTCGGATGACACCAATTCGACCAAGGGCGTCTCCATAATGTTGCCCAACCGGTAACGGGGCTCGACGTAGTGGTCGCAGGCGTAGAGGTCGCCGTTGTGCTCCATAGCCAACCCCAGGCCGCAGGTGGGCTCGAAGACGCACAGACCAGGGCGCTGCCCGCTCCAGGCGGCTAGCGCGACATCGAAGATCTGAACGAAGACGCGCCCGACGTCGTGGCGCACCCATTCGTCGAAGACGCCAATCAGGAAGTCGCCGTACTGGGGTCCGGTGACCGAGTGGTGGGTCACTTCCAGGCCCTCTTGATGGCCGGTCTCGTTGACACGGCGCACGATCGGGATGAACTGCACGAACTCGGCACCGGCCTCATCACGGAAGAAGCGGTAGACCTCGACCGGGTGGGGGGCGTTTGCGGCGTGGACGGTGCACAGGATGTTGGTTTCCACCTGGTGCGATTGGAGCGTGTGCAACCCATGCATGACGCGCTCCCAGGTCGGTTGTCCGCCCTTGTCCACGCGGAAAGCATCGTGCATCGGCTGGGGGCCGTCAAGGCTGAGGCCGATGAGGAAGTTGTGCTCGTGGAAGAAACGCCCCCAGTCGTCGTCGATGAGCGTGCCGTTGGTCTGCAGGGTGTTGACGATGTGCATGCCGGGTCGCCGGTACTTCTCCTGGTAGGCGATCGCGCGCTCGTAGAAGTCCATGCCCATCAGGAGCGGCTCGCCGCCCTGCCACCCGAAGGTGACTTCGGGGACTTGCTGGGCTTCGATGTATTGGTGCGTGAAGCTCTCGAGGACCGTGTCGGTCATCCAGAAGTCGCTGCCCGGGTACATCTGCGCCTTGGGCAGGTAGTAGCAGTAGCGGCAGTCCAGGTTGCAGATCGGACCGCGAGGCTTGGTCATCACGTGGAAAGCCCGTGGGGCGGAGTGGTGTTCAGCCATCGTTCTCCTTTTCTGTCTCCAGCGATCTGCCGATCTCGGGATCTGCCGATCCTGGGGCGCAGCCGCGGTGATTATAGCGCAAACGGGACGGTTGGGTAAGCGGAGACGCCCGCGTCGTTCGGGGGGCTGTTTGTGGTAGAATCCGCGCTCACAATGGGGCGGAACGGACAGACTGCGAAGGGAGTGAGACGTGCGGGTTAAAAAGGTTCTACTGGTTGGGGTTGTGTTGGTGGCAGCGGTGGCGTGCGTAGCGACGCCGCCGGATCCGCAGAGCGAACTCTGGCCGGGGCCCACGGGAGGCTCCGAGAGCCCGGAGACGGCATCTCCAACCGTCATGTCGATGGCTACGCCGACTGCACCGCTCCCCACGCCCACCATCACCTACCAGTCGCCACTTCCGACGCCGGCGTCCAGCGCAACGGCGGCGGCCTCGCCTACCGCGACACTGCCGCCAACGCCGACACCCGAGGCCCTCAACCCGCTCGTAGTGAACGTCGATGCGACGACGGATGTGGCGCCTTTCGACAAGGGAAGGCTTCTGAACGGCGCGGTGGGCGGATACGCGCCCCTCGCCAACCTCAACTGGTTGCCGGGCGCCTACGATGCCCTGGCGGCGATCGGCGTAGAGATGTTGCGGCTCGATCACGTGACCGACGAGGCGTTCTGTCGCGTGGTCTGGCGAACGGCTGACGGGACGCTGCAGTATGACTTCTCGAGGCTCGACCGCGTGGTGGTGACGATGCTGCAGAGCGGGATCGAGCCGGTGATGGCCCTCTCGTATCGACCGGCCACACTAGAGCCGGGTGGCGACGCGACCGTGCCTCCCACGGACTTAAGTGAGTGGGCCGAGGTCGTGCGGACCTTCGTGGGGCACTATCGGGATCTGGGCTACAGCGGCTTGTACTGGGAAGTCTGGAACGAGCCCGATCTGGAGTTCTTCTTCAAGGGCGATGCGCATCAGTACGTGGAGCTGTATGTGGCGACTTCACAGGCGGTGAAGGAGGCGGATCCCACGGCGCGCGTCGGCGGGGCTGCGGACAGTTCGGTCGACTCGCCCGGCGGGAAACTGCGACCGCTTTTGGGGCACATCGGGGCGCACCCGGAGGTGCCCCTGGACTTCGTCTCGTACCATGACTACAGCGACCCCGATGGGGATGGGCAGCCGCCCTTCACGCTCGACTGGGACGCCGATGTGATCGCGACGATGGTGGCTGAAGTGGGCCTGGAGCCGCGGGAGATCTTCGTCACCGAATACAACCTGACGCCCGCGCTCGCAACTGGCGCAGGCGCGCCGACCGATACACACGTGGGGGCGGCTGCGTTGGCGGTGAAGATGTTCACGCTGCTCGAGTACCCGCAGATTTCGCGGGCGTTCCACTTCTCGCCCATCGAGGGATTCCGTCCAGCCGAGGTGTTTAGCGGCGATCTGGGATTGCTCACAGTGAACTACCATCGCAAGGCGGCCTACAACCTGTTCCAGATGATCGCGTGGTTGGGCGACCGGCAGGTTACGGTTGGGGTGGAGGGGGAAAACACCGAGGGGTTCGCCAGCTACGCGCTGGCGATGCGCGACAGCACCAGCCAGAGCGTGGCTGTCTTGATATGGAACTACTGGGACCGCGGGCGAACCGTGGACTTATCGGTCAGCGGGTTGCCGATTGCCGTAGAAGGGAGGCGCATCGAGGTGACGCGCTATCTGATCGATGCCGAGCACGCGAACTACTTCCGCGACTACGCGCTGGGACTTCGCGGCTATACTGTGGGTCCGACGGAAGCTCTGTCGCCGGTGGAGAGCAGTGTGGTCGAACTTGGCGATGCGCTGGTCCGGCGGATCTCGCTTGCGCCGTACAGCGTCACGCTCGTGCTGCTGACGCCGTCGGATGAAGCGCCCACAGCGGGCCCGGTGGTCACGCCTGCTCCGGAGGGGCCGCGCAACTGGGCTGCCGGGGCACCGGTTGCGGTCGATTCGGCGCTGGATGGCGACGGGTGGCACCCACAGGCGCTCGTCGACGAGATCGCGCACAGCCTGCCGAACGCCTATGGCTGGTCGAGCGCAGTGGTGGGCGTTCCGGAGCAGGTGGCGTGGGCGGAGCTCGACCTGGGTGTGCCGCGTGAGATCGACACGGTGAGGCTCTATCCGCGAGACGATCAGGGATACGAGGGCGCGGGGTTCCCGGTGGATTTCGCCATCCAGGGGGCGGTGGATCGCGATGCATGGACAGACCTGGTGGTCCGCACGGCGCACGATCACGGCGCGCCAGGACGCCAGGTGCAGGTCTTCACGTTCACGCCCGGGCTCTACCGGTATGTGCGGCTGGTTGCGACGCGGTTGGGCGCTGTGGGCGACGAGGGGTACGCGCTACAGCTGGCTGAGATGACAGCGGAGGGCGTGGCTCGCCAGTGAAGGGGCTGGTTCGGTGGCCCAGGCGACCGCGCGGTCGTGGAGCGCCGGATGCGTGAGACTGCCCGCCCGTGACGCGGTGGCGCCTGCTAGGCCGATCGGGCAAGCACTGCCGATCGCTTGAGCTAGGCCTCTGCCTCTCCAGGCAACAGGTGGCGCTGGCCGCTGGCGTGCGTCGGCGCGGGCTCGATCCTGGGGGGAGATTCCCCGGCTGCGTCTATACGCCGTAGAAGGCGCCCGCGCATCACGGCCTTGACCTCATCGTAGGCGTCGTAGCCCACCAGGTTGTGGAGCTCGTAGGGATCGGCCGCCAGGTCGTAGAGGAACTCCTCCACGTAGGTCTCGCTTGCCGGATCCAGCCAGCCCTGACAATCGGGGGCGCTGACGCTGTACTTCCAGCGGTGCGTGCGAACGGCGCGCCCAACCTGAGCCTCGCTAATCTGCAGGAAAACCTCCGTAGGCCAGCCGGTTGCCTCTCGGCGAACGAGAGGCAGCATGGAGCGCCCGTGCATGGACGCTGGAACCTCGATCCCCGCGGCGTCGAGAAGGGTCGGCGGGAGGTCAACGAGGCTCACAAGGTCGCGAATCTGCCCGCCACCGCTGAACCCGGGGCCGACGAGGGCGGTCGGGATGCGGATGGCGCTGTCGTGACACGAACGCTTGTACTCGTTGTTGCGGGTCTTGAAGTGGCAGCCATGATCGGATGTGTAGAGCACGATCGTGTTTTCGTCCAGGCTCAGGCTCTTGAGGGCGTCGAGGACGCGGCCCAAAGCTTCATCAAGACGCTTGACGATGCCGCAGTAGCCGGCCACATGCTGCTGCGTGGAGCCCCCGAGCGCTGCCAGGTCGGGAGGGATCCAGCGGTTCTGATAGGGTTCGCGATAGCCATCGGGCGGGACGAAGTCGTCGATGCGGTTCTGGTGGTGGGGCTCCAGGTAGGATACGAAGAGGAAGAAGGGCTCACGCTGGTGAGCCTCGATGTAACGGATCACGGCGTCGGTCTGGGCGTCAACACGGTAGCCCGGCAGCTTGACCGGATGGCCATCGTTGTCGTACATCACGGTGTCGTAGGGCTCGGAACAGAACTCCAGTACGTTGGCCGCAAGCCACTCCTGGTAGCCTCCGCGCTGGGCCTCGGAGACGGCTTGGTGGTCGGCACGGTCGTCGGCGAGGTGCCACTTGCCGATGTAGCCGGTGGTGTACCCGGACTCCCGGAACCAGTGCGCGAGCGTGCGCTCGCCTTCGCGTAGTGCGAGCCCGTTGCGCCAGACGCCGGTGTCGAGCGCGTAGCGCCCGGTCTGCAGGCTGGCGCGGGCAGGGCCGCAGACCGGCTGGCAGGTGAAGGCGTGGTACGCGTGGGTGCCAGCCGCGGCCATCCGGTCGAAGTTGGGTGTGAGGCCCAGCGGGTTGCCGTGGACCCCGGTGGTGTCCCAACGCTGCTGGTCGGTGAAGAAAACCAGAACGTTTGGCCGGTCTCCGGTTCTGCGTGGCATGTGGTCCTCCTTGGTTATTCGCTCTACGATTCGCGTTCCAGAAAGCGCATCAGCTCGGCAGGCATAGGATGCTCGAGCTGGACGTGTTGTGCCCAGAGGTGGTCGCGCAGCGCGCCGGCGGGCACGTCAGGGAGGTCGATGCCCCGGGCGTGGGCGAGCGCGATGGCCGTACCCGCGGCCTGACCGAGCTGCATCATCGTGCGTGAGAGACGGCAACTGGAGGCGGCGAGGGCGCTGAAGCCGGCGCCGCGACAGGCCACGAGCAGGTTGCGGAAGCCCTGTGGGATGAGGCAGCGGTAGGGGATCCCGTAGGGTTCGCGAAGTTCACCACGCCCTGCATCTGCTGGGGGCTTGCCGTGTGTGTCCAGCGCGTGGTCGCTCAGGGCGATGACATCAGGGTGGGTCTGCCCCGAGAGCCCCGAAAGCAGATCGTGCTCGGTGAGCGTGGCCTCGCCGGCGATGCGCCAGCTCTCGCGGATTCCGAGCGCGGGCGCGATCCAGTCGAGATGGTAGTCCAGAAACTCCGGGTAACGGGTCTGCAGGTGGTGCCAATGGGCCAAGACCCGACGCCGCGCCTCGCCGTAGGCTGCACGTGGGCCAAGGTCGAGCGCCTCGCGCCCGGCGAGCGTAGGAAGCATGTTAACGAGCAGGCCACCGCGGGGCATCTGCGCGATACTTGCGGCGGGGAAGCTATCGTGCCACCAGCAGCTAACGGGCATATCGCGGGGCAGGGGGTCGACGGTGCGATGGGGTGACGGGGTCACGCGGTAGATCAGCGTGGCGCCGTTAAGATAGGGCATAGGCTCCGGCGGCGCGCCGGGCTCGTCGAAGGCGGCCCGTGCCTCTTGGCCCAGGTGTGTCGCAGCGCCGCAGGCACGGGCGAGCGCCACGTCGCCGGTGGCGTCCACGTACGCACCCGCGGTGACCGTACTGCCGTCGGAGAGGGTCAGGGATTGCACGTGGCCTGCATCCGTATGGACGGCGGTAAGGGTCGTGCCACAGCGGATCGTGCAGTGGCGGGATTCGGTGAGCAGCCTGTGGACGACCCGGGCGTAGGCTGCCGGTTCGAAGACGACGCCGTGCCAATGGGCGCGCACGAAGTGTTGGTCGTCACGCATCGAGCGCGCTCCGTGACGGCGGAGCGTGTGGACATAGCGCAGGCTGGGGTCGAGGCGCAGTTCGCCGCCGGGATAGGGGGCCGGCTCATCGGGGCCGGGCCAGAGGCAGTGACGTCCGATGGTGTAGATGCCGACGGCGCCGGGCTGGACCCGGAGGTGTCTGTAGATCTCGAAAGGCAACCCGGTGCCGCCAACGCCCATCTCCCAGATAGAGACACCTGCGCGCACGGCTGTGCCGCCGATGGTAGGGGCGGCTTCGACCAGGAGCACGTCGAGTCCGGCGCGTGCGGCCGCGAGCGCCGCCCCTATGCCACCGCTGCCCGCGCCAACGACGATGGCGTTGTAGTGATGATGCATGGATTCCTCCACGGAGGATTGTAGGGGCGAGCAGGGCCGTGGCAAGCGCGGCAGTCGCCCTGGGTCGAGACCCAAGCGGAGGGCGCCGTGCTGTGGCGCGCCTGGCGGCGCTCGGTGTCCCAGCGAGGGCTAGCTGAGTCCTTCGCTTACGTCACAGGCAGGTTGGCGGGGCGCCTCTGGTGCAGCCACCGGAGCGAGCATCTCTCGGGTGAGGTTCTTGAGGCGCACGAGGTGAACGGTTACGCCTATGGCGATGGCGAGGAGCAGCAGGCGCAGGGGCAGGGCGTCGAGAACGTACAGCACGCTATAGCCGATGGTGAGCCACAGAAAGGTGAGGCTAGTGATCTTCGTGCTGAGCGTGATGGCGTGATACTGGCGGTAGACGCGGATGTAGGTGCCAAACCACGGGTGGCCGAGAAGCCAACGATAGAGACGTTCCGAGCTACGGACGAAGCAAGCCGCGGCAATGAGCAGGAAGGGTGTTGTCGGAAGTACGGGGAGGAAGATGCCTGCGACGCCGAGCGCCAGGGAGATGAATCCCGCGATCGTAAGCAGGATGCGTCGCAGAGGTGTCGATGCTCTGGTTGGGCGGTCCTTCGGTGTCATCGTGTCGTCCTCTCGTGCCAAATCGGCCCCGGAAGTATACCAGATCGGGCGGCGCGTGTGGGATGGCCCGGAGAGCGGCCGGTTCGCCGCTCTCCGGGGGGCTGGATGGCCTCACGGTCGGGTGTAAGCGGAGAGGTCGACCGGGACGCGCGTGCCGAGGTCTTCGGCGGCGTCGTAGATCATCTGAAGGATGTACTCGGCGTTGTGGGTGAAGCCGCCGGGGTCCTCGACAACGTAGTGATAGACGTACGTGGCGCGGACCAGCCTTGGCGTCCAGGTGGCGTAGCGGTTAGCGGGACCCGCTTCACCGTCGTCGACAGCGCCGTTGCCGTTGGTGTCGATGCCCCAGTAGGGGAAGGTTCGCGTGTAGATGATGGGCGTACCAACTACGTCGGCAGCGTAGGCCTGGATTGCGTCGTACAGCGTATCGTGTAGGGCGCTGATCTCTGCGAGGATGCCCTCCTCGACGTCGCCATCGCCATCGTAGTCCACGGGATCCTCGCGAATGGCGAAGATGCCACTGTAGTCGACGACGTTTGAGTGACAGGGTTCGCATGTAGCCGGGTCAATGGCGGTGCTGTGGGGGTCGTGACATTCGATGCAGGCATCGAAGTCCGAGACGTGTGGATAGCGGTCGACGTAGGTCTTGCCCGCGTACTGATAGCCGACGGCGGCCTCGCTGCCCATCCGGGTTCCGGCACCGACTGCATAGTGCACATTGATGAAAGCAAGGTCGCCAGAGACGGTATCGTCGTCGAGACCGGCGAGCGTTGCGTCGACGCTCGAGGTCGACTGGCGCCCCTGGTGACAGCGCATGCAGTTGGCCTCGCGGCCGAGATCTGGGATCTCCGCGCCGCCCGGGAAGACGACGCTCGTGAGCGTGTGCCCGACCTCATTGTGACAGGCGTTGCAGTAGAGGACGCTGCCAACCCGAGCGGGCGCGTCCACCTGGCGGAGGGCGCTGCCATCAACACCCAGCCAATCGTGGTAGCCGTACAGGCTGTGGCACTTTGCACAGTTGACGGGGACCTCAGGGGGCTCGTCAACATCCCAGTGGACGAACGCCTCGGAGGCGGCGTCGGCGTGGCCCGAACCCTCCCACTTCTCGGTGATGGCATCGATATGCTCCGGCGCCTGGTAGAGACGATAGGCCCAGACGCCGCCGCCAACCACCAAAGCGATTGCGACGATGAGGGTGATGATCTTTCCCCAGCTCATAAGGTGACCTCCTTGCGCGCAGACGATGTCGCCAGGGCAGTCGCCCCTTGCCGTGCGCTCGCGGCGCATGATACTGTCCCGCCGGCCAGTGCAAGAGGGCAAGCTTGCCACTTTAGTCGCTATAGCATAGACTGCATTTCGAGAACAACAAGTGGGATCCTTGGCGGGACTATAGGGCGAATGAGGAGGCGGGAATGAAGCGATCGACGAAGCAGGTGCTGTGGCTGGTGCTCTTCGGTGTGGTATTGGTGGCCCCGATTCTGATCATGCTCATCGCGCCGGAGCCGAGCGGACGGCAGCTCTGGCGCGATGTCGCTGTGGGGCTTGGCTTCCTGGGGTTCGCGCTGATGGGGTTCGTGTTTGTCCCGGGAGGCCGGCTGCGCATGATGACCGAGGTGTTCGAGCTCGATACGCTCTACAAGGTCCATCATACTCTGTCGCGGGCAGCCTTCTTCCTGGTCCTGGCACACCCGCTGCTGTTGATCGTGCAGAACCCCAACAACTTCGTTGCGCTCAACTTGTTGGGAGCGCCCTGGAAGCTACGTGCCGGCGTTATCGCGTTTGCCCTGATGGTATTGCTGGTTATGACTTCGATCTGGCGACAGTGGCTGCGTCTGAGGTACGAGGTGTGGCGTGGGCTGCACAACCTGTTCTCGATCGCGGTCGTCGGGTTTGCCCTATACCACATCTTCCGCGTCGACTACTACACCGCGCTGCCCTTGCAGCGCGCGCTCTGGGTGCTCTATGCCGTGATCTGGGGCGGCATCATCATTTACATACGGATCGTCAAGCCCGCCATGCTTCTGCGGAGCCCTTACGAGCTCGTGGATGTGGTGGAAGAGCGCGGGAAGACCTGGACCCTGGCGCTCGAACCGGTGGGGCACGCGGGCATGCCCTTCAAGGCCGGGCAGGTGGCGTGGTTGTCGGTTGGCCACTCGCCGTTCCGCATCAAGGAGCATCCGTTCTCCTTTTCGTCGAGCGCCGAGCATCCCGAGCGCGTGGAGTTCGCGATTCGCGAACTCGGCGACTGGACGTCCACGGTTGGCACGCTAGAGAAGGGCACGCGGGTCTACATCGATGGGCCTTACGGGTTGTTCGAGATGGCGGATCATCCAGGCACTGGGTATATCTTCATCGCGGGAGGAATCGGGGCGGCGCCGGTTATGAGTATGCTGCGAACCCTGGCGGAGCGCGGCGACGACCGGCCACAGGATGTGACGATCCTTCCGGTGACGCCTCCACGCAGAGACGACGGTGGCGAGCACGA
>ENA-UOUL01002486-UOUL01002486.1-bioreactor-metagenome-genome-assembly--contig:-NODE-2486-length-21364-cov-3.359797_pt1 | contig 21364 bp, 29 predicted proteins | sample MGYA00249838_ERZ747220 | MGnify/ENA primary metagenome ERZ747220 (study PRJEB28778, sample SAMN05720191) | bioreactor metagenome | isolation source: Anaerobic biogas reactor | place: USA:Washington...
GCTGCAAGGGTAAAAATCGATACCTGTAAAAAAACCGGGAACCCGTTGGATGGGTTACCCATCGAACTCGATTTTGGTGACCCGGATTTCCCGGTCTGGATGCGGCAACCGGGCGAATCCGAGCGACAGTATTACTACTTCCAGCAATATCTCGCACAGGAACGTGGCGAACGGAGCCTTGTCGCCCTGTCAAAAAGCCTGAAAAAAGCCCTCCCCTATATCCGCAAATTGAGCATGCACTACCGATGGTTGCGGCGGGCGCAAGCCTATGATGATCGGCAAGACGAGATCATGTTCAAGGCCATCGAAAAGGAACGGGTCGAAATGACGAAACGGCACGTTCGCATGGCGATGGGGATACAGGCAGTCGGGGCGCATAAGTTGAAACTGATGCAGGACGCCATCAAGGAAAACAAGGATGCAAGCGAACTTTCCATCGACGATATGTGCCGTATGGTCGAGTTGGGATGCCGGTTGGAACGGTTGTCACGCGGTGAACCTACAGACGTGACGAAAACCGATGGTGCAGTGACGGTTGTATTCGAGGATGTGAAAGCACCGAGGCGCGAACCCCCGAAACGTCCGATTGGTCTGAATGGCGACGATTAAAGTCCAACGTATCCAGAAGTTCGTAGAGCCGTTGTGGGGCGCTCTTAACCGGACGGTGGTGATATACGGTGGGGCTGGGAGTGGTAAGAGCCATGCGACCGCTCAACGTATCCTCAACCTCTTCTATAGCGGGCAAGACCTTCGCATCCTCGTCGTGCGAAAGACCGGCCCGGCGCTCCGCATCACGGCGTTCCAGTTGCTTCTCGACCTGCTCGAAGAGATGAAATTGCCTTACACAGTCAACAATTCCGATATGGTAATTCGGAATCCACAGGGCAACATCATCTTCTGCAAATCGTTCGATAACCCCGAGAAAATCAAGTCGTTCCAAGCGAATTACATATGGGTCGAAGAAGCGACCGACATCGAGTATACCGATTACCTCCAGTTGAACCTTCGATTACGGCGGGTGAACGTCAATCAGGGTTGGAAGAATCAGATTTTTCTGACGTTCAACCCTATCGATGAACACCATTGGCTGATTCAGCATTTCATTCGCGGCAAACCGGATGACAACATCCTCGTTCACCATTCGACCTACCTCGACAATCCGTTTTTGGACGAGGACTACGTGCAAGAACTGATCGACCTTGCCGAGAAAGACATCAACTTCTACCGCATCTATACCCTCGGTGAGCCGGGTGTCCTGACCAACAAGATTTATCACAACTACGTGACCGTGCCGAGGGAGAGTTGGCCCATCGTGCACAGTAGCGAGAAAGTTTACGGTATTGACTTTGGGTTCACGCGGCCATCGTCGGTAATCAGCCTGATATTTGCTGAGGGCGATGCGGTTTACGTCAAGGAAGAACTGTATCAGACTCACCTCACCAATTCCGATCTCATCGAGAAATTGAAAGAGATTGACCCGGCGAAACGGGGGTTGTATTACGCCGATTCAGCCGAACCCGACAGAATCGAAGAGATCCGACAGGCGGGGTTTGACATCCATCCGGCGTTTAAATCCATCAGGGTCGGTATCGACCGTGTGAAGCGGCGCAAACTCTACATCCACGAAGATAGCGTGAACACTCTCAAGGAAATTAACAACTACAAGTATCGCGAAGATCGGGACGGGTCTGCATTGGAAGAACCCGTTCAGTTCCAAGATCACGCGATGGACTCATTACGTTACGGCATCGCTTCATACGAGGAAGATTACGAACTCGATGAATGGTCGTGGGTCTGAACATCTCTTTTTTTATACCAACTCCCCAATAGGAGAGCATGGAACAAGAACTCGACACGGGCGTGGGGTATGTGCCCGGCGAACTCGTTGACCTCTCTTCAATGTCAGCATCAGATCTCATTCTCCGCATTCTCGGAGATCGGGCGCGGGGCGCGAACGGCCTCGTGTTCACAAGCGGCGAATATTTCGAACCACCCGAGGGGTGGGATGGGTGGTGCATCATCGAGCGCAAGCGGGGTAAAACCGCGCGGGTTCTCCGCTCCCTCTCCAAAACCCTCATGTCGTTCGGCTGGAAGGGCGGTGATGAAGAGTTCCGGCGCATCTACATGCGGAAGATGGGGAAACTGCACTACCAGAACCGGCTCCAACAGGCATGCCGGGATTGGTATGCGATGGGTCGGTGTTTCATTGAACCCGGATGGGTTAAGGACGATTCCGGTAACATCATCGACCTCGCAAAGATCAAGGTAATCCCCCCATCCAGTGTGCGGATCTTCTGGAATGATAAGGAGGGTATCGAGAGCCTGCAATCAAGTATCGGGAAAAACGACAAATATCCGGCAGAAGTGCGATCATGGATCAACAGTCTAAAACCACGGGCGGGCGATGAACCGGCGGCGTTCGTGCAGATGTGGGAAAATTCCGAATCTGGCGAAGCAATCGTATTCAAACCGGATGAACTCATCTTCATCCCACGCTACCCCGACCACGATGCCCGTGAAGGCGTCTCACTACTCCGGGAGAACTACGAAATCATCAACAACAAGCGCATAGTCGAGGCGGCTATGGTCACCCGTGCCAAGCGGTTTATCGACCCGATGCTCACGTTCACGATTGCCAAGACTCTCTGGAACGAACGTGACCGCATCAAAGGGGAAATCAAGGCCGGGCGCTCAATCGGGATGGATGTTTACGTGCCCGAAGGGGTCAAAATCGAAGTGCTTGACGCGGCAGGCGGTAATGCCGCATCAATACCCGTGCTGAACTTCATCGAGGATCAGTATAACGCTTCGATGGGATGGGCTGATTCGTTTACCGAATCCGGCAGTTCCAACCGTTCGGTTGGTGAGGTGCAGTTGCAATTCTGGGAGCGTGATATTGAACCGGAGAGGGAACAGTTTGCAGAAATCCTCCATGACCGTATTCACGTTCCGCTTGCAAAGGCGCTCGGACTCACCAATGAGGACGATTGCCCGGAGATGGATTTCACCGACCTGACACCTGACAACAAACTCGCATGGGCACAACTCATGTCGGGACTGATTCTCTACATGGACGCGGGACAAATCCGGCAGTTCTTTGAATACATCGGCCTCCCCGTGACCAGTGACACGTTCCTACCGAAGAAGGCCGGGTCGGGGAGCACGATAACGGGAAAAGGTGCCGGGAAGGACACTGTCAACCCGCTCGGAGAGGATGTAGAGCAATTTGCAAAGCGGATTCGCACGGTGCAACTCCTATCCCTCATGGCCGCAAGCCCGGCATCGGCACCGGACGTATTGACGGCACGGAAAGCCTTACTCCAAGAAATCGAGGAATACGAGAATGACATTCGTGCAATCCTTTCGGGACGCACTGATTGATCTGTTGAGTGCCGATGAGGTAGAACTTGTCAAATATCTTTTAAAAGACCGAACGGACGCCCATATCAAAGCCCTTTCGGGTGTGTTGGCTCGGCAGATCAAGATCGGATACCAACTCGGCGCGAAAGACGCGGATACGGCGCTCGGCCTCGGCAAGCACTCCCCGAAACTGTCGGCTACCGAACAGCGTGAATTGTCTCGGGTTCTCAAAGACATGGAAACCCGGTTGCAGCGAAGCATGGGTGACCGGACTGCACGGGATATGGTGCGGATCATCGACAAGGGTTACAAGGCCGGGAAGATGAACAAGACCATCTCGAAAGAAGTCATCGATGAGGTGTTGCACCGTGTGAAGCGGGTCGAGTTCGACAACCGGGGGCGGGTAATCAAATTCCCGAAGGTGACCCCGGACGGAAAAGTATCGTGGGGGAGTAAGACGATCAAGCACCGGACATCACTCCCAACCAAGACCTATGTAACCACGATGGTAACCACGGCAACAAAACGCGCTCACACGCATGCCAAGGCCCTCAGATTCAAGGAACGGGGTTACAAAGGGTTTGTATACCATGCGGTCGGTGATGAGGCAACACGGCCTCACCATTTGGCTCTCCACGGGCGGGTGTTCATATTCGGCACACCGGAAGCAGACATCGCTCTCGCATGCCTCGACGAATACAACTGTCGATGCACCATTGACCCGTTCTTCGATACCCCGGAGATGGACGTTAACCCGAAGGAGTATGAGGCCGAGCGGGCGGCGGCGGCGACACGACTCCTCGACAAAACGCCTGAAGGTTCGTGGCAGCACGAATATCTTAAGGGGATGCTCCCACCGGATTACAAACCTCAGCCGGGCACATTCGCCCCGGTACCTGTCGAACGGATTGCAGAGGCGAGGTTGGAATGGACGGCGAGTGACAACACCATTCCGAACCGTGGGTGGATGGACGCAAAGTATGACGAGGTGTATACGTCCGATGATCGAGAGGCTGTCCGCTTCTATACCGCGTCGGGGTATGAGGATCTTAACGCATATCTCCGTGGAAAGAAGAGTCTCGAAGAAATCCCAGAATATGATCGTGATCGGGTGGTCGGGGCAATCCCCTGCCTCGACAAAGTAATTGGAATGAATTCTCTCGGCCGGGACACGATGGTTTATCGCGGCGTGTCGCCGCGGGTTGCGAAGCGCATCATGGAGGAGGGCATTTGCGAGGACAAGGGGTATGTCTCCACCACGATCAGCCCGCATGTCGCCCTCAATCCAATGTTCTCCGGGCACGGGAGCGACGGGTTCAAAACGGTGATGATGTTCAAGGTTGCCGGAAATGACAAGGCACTATGGACGGGATCGTTTGAGAGTGAAGTGCTTCTATCCCGTGGTCGGACATACAAGCACATCAAGACATTTGAATACGATTCGATCTCGACAACCAATGAGGAAGGATTCACAAAGTTCTTCGAAAAGGTGCGGGTCGTGGTCATGGAGGAAGTGAAATGAGCAAGAAATTGTCGCGGCGTTTCGGCGTTGAGGATGTGGACGACCTCAACTATAGCAAAAGTCCGGGTGTGACGGAAGAAGAGATTGCCCGTGCGGACGCCCTGATTTCCGAAATGGGACTTGCCCCGGTTCGGAAAAAATAGCCGTCTGATAACATCACCCTCTCCAATTTTGCCACATAAAGCGGCACGGTGAATGCCTCGTTTTTCAAATTGAATTTGTAAAAATTCGCCGATTTGTTAAAAAAGACTTAATTATTATTATTTATTTATATATATATTATATATATGTAGAATATAAGTAGTATAAGTAGTATAAGTAGTATAAGTAGTATATCGAGTAGCATTAATTCCTTTTTCCCTTATTTAAACCTTTCTACGTATACTTTGTATATTATTGCTATTCATGTTACTCATGTGATTTTTGCTACTCTTCACCGGACACACTTTTATCTACACATGCCGGAATACGCTCTACGCAATGACGTTAAAGACAATCGACCTCAATTTCGTGGGATATGACTTCGCGGAGACGGAGGAACCGGGAGATTCCGGTATATCTGATATGGCTCAGGCCAATAGTGGAGGCGAACCCACCGGCCCCCCGCTCCGACGTCGTATCATCGCCGTGTCGGAGGGGCGGCACAACGGTATAAATTTCGATGCCGACGCAATTCGCTACCTCGTCGAACAGGCTCAGGCCGAGAAGTTAGCGGAGGGGGATTATGACGTGCCTCTGGTGCTCGACCATCAGGCCAACGTTCTGAACATGGTCGGAGAAACCAAAGACATCGAGTTTAAGGAGAGTGTCACCGTGCGGGGTAAGACGGTGAAGAACGCAGCGGTTGCCTCAGTGGAGTATTGGGAACATACCCCGATGCTCAAAGAGGTGTCCGGGCGGGTGCGGAAGGCTCCCCGCAAGGTGAAGTATTCGGTGCGGGTGAAGGGTGACGTGCAGCGCGACGCATCTACCGGCCAACTCCGCATCAACAAACCGATGCTCATCCACATTGCTCCGGTTCTCGAACCTGCCGACAAAAATGCCGGTGAAATTGGGTTAGGCGAGGCCGATGCCAATTCTTCCGACATGGGTTTAAATAAATCAGGGAAGAACGATTTCAGCATGACAGGAGAACAGGAGACAATTTCCGACCTGACTGCAACCTTGAAGGTGCGCGACCGTGAGATCGCCGACCTTTCTGAAAAGGTTGCCAACGCCGAGGCGCGGATTGCATCTCTCGAAAAGGAGAAGGCTGATCTTGCCGAAAGCATCATGCCCCGTGCGACTCTGCTCGCGTCGGTGCTCGCATTCCCCGACGTGAACAAGGATTTCGTCGCATCCCTCTCCAATGAGCAACTGGAGATGTATCGCAACGACCTCATGGCGAAGCAGGAAGCCGCGAAGAAGGCTGCCGAAGAGGAAGCCGCGAAGAAAGCCGAAGAGGAAGCGGCGGCAAAGGCCGAGGCCGAGAAGAAGGCACTGGAGGAGGCCGAGAAGAAGTCTCGTCAGAACTACAATGCCTTCGGCGAGGGAATCAACCTGTCTGACAAGGGACAGGCTGGACAGACCGGCACCGATCTTTCCGAAGCCGAGATTGAGAAGGCGGCAATGGAGATCTTCGGGCCTCTTCCCGAATATTGAGGTGGAGAAACATGGCGTTTGTATATGACATTGAAGCAAAGACGAACCCCATCGTGGTCAATCTCGAAAACACCTACCTCCACGCGGCGGTAGACACCACTCAGACCGTCGATGACGATGGGTGGTATTACCCTCCCGGTGCAATTGTCGAGGTTGTCGGAAATCGCAAGGTCGCTCGCTACACCGGACTTGCCGGTAAACCCTTCGGCATTGTCAAGGAAGGGCTCTCAGCACATGACCGCCCGAAGGGGCTGACCGCCGATGACCGGATTCTCATCGTTCCGTTCCGGTTCAACCGGGCAATTCTCCGGGGCGTCGCTTCCGGCCTGATTGCAGCGGGTGCCGAAGTAGTGCTCGACGCGGCGAAGCCGACGAAACTCAAGGCGGCTGCACCCATCACGGCCTCTATTGCGACGGGTGAGACTGAACTCAAGGGTGCCGCAACGAACCCGATCACGGTTGCCGGAAGTGCCGTTGCCGAACCCATCGTCGGTATCGCGTGGGTCGGAAGTGCAGAGGATGGCGACCCCATCGAATACCTCGTATAAGGAGTGGAAAAACCATGAGTTACAGAAATAACCCTGACCTCAAGCCTGAGTATATTCGGGCACGGGCAAAACTCGTCTACGAAAAGGCGCTGACCGGTCGCACTCTGATTGCCCCGGAGCCGGTTCCCGGTGATTCCGTGTCGTGGCTTGTTGAAGGCGACATCGTCGGCCAAGTGGACTGGATCAGTGACGAGGGTGGATTCCCGAACCTTGACTTCAAGTGGGGCAAGGACTCGAAGCCGACCCGACCCTTCGGTGCCCGGTTCACCGTCAGCCGCATGGAACGCCTCTGGCACCGCGCAGTCGCTGTCGGACGCAAGATCAACCGCACGACCTACCGCATCCGGTCGTTTGAGGATAACGTCATCTACAACGCGATCCTCACGGCGGGCGGCGCGAACAGTGTCGCGAGTTCCGTCTGGAATGAGCAGGGCGGTGACCCGCTTGACGACATCCAACTCGCCAAGCAGACCATGAAGGATGCCACGGACGGCATTGAGCCGGACACCATCATCATGAGTGACCTGCTCTACCGGCAACTCATCAAGTACGACTTCGTGAAGAACGCGCTCTACACCAACGCGAAGGTTGCCGAGACGGGCTACCTCCCGCAGATCGCCGGGCTTCGGATTGTCCGTGAGGACAAGATCGACCCGCTCAACACGGGACAGTATGCATGCGTTCGCTCTGGTGACTTCGGCTACATCGGTGAGTCGATCCCGTTCACCACCACCACGCGGAGCGGCGAGATGATGGGCAACCCGCTCATCGACAACGAATACTTCTGCTTCGCCATGAACGCCCCTGTGATTGACAGTCCCGAGATGATTGTCATCATGACCGGGGCTTACAACCCTCCGCGTCCCCCGGCAGGGCCGTGAGCCTGACGGCTCACCAAACCTTTTTCTGGTTTCCCGATAGTTGTTACGTATGACACCTGATACCGTTGAAATCCAAGTTGTGCGGGGTCGGTTCGTGCCTCGCGGTGCGCAGGTTCCTTACAAACCCGGACAGAAATTTACCGTCACCGCTGATCGCAGTTTGTGGGGTGCCGGACTTCGCCGGGCGGTTGCGTTAGGAGATGTAAAAGTGGTAGAAACGACTGTTGACCTTGTCGGCACGGATGCCGAGGAAGAGAATGTCGAACTCAACCCGCTCCCCGAAACCACGGAAATTGGTGCGGGATTTGAAGAGTTGCCCCGACCGCGTGGACGCACTCGGAACAAGAAGAAATAACTGACCATCACCCATTTCTCGCGGTGGTTACCGGGGCACCCGGTAACCTACCCGTCACCAGACCTTCATATTGCCCGTTTAACGCACTTTCTCAATGTCGGTGGTATGTTTTACCGTGCCGTATACAAAACCCTGTTAAACGAGCGATATGTGCCTCTGGCGCGATCGGGGTATCGTGACATACTGTTGACTAATCAGAAATACGAATATATCGTAGTTGTCACATACTGCTCACTACAGACGTGATCGTATGGCATTAACCATTCAGCAAGTCAGGGTAAAGATCCGCGACAGGACGGAACCGTATCGGCATGATGACGAATCCATAGGCGCGGCGATGGAAGATGCCCTCGCCAAACTCCGGTCGTATGGGTTCAATGTCGAGAATGCAAAGAACGGTAATTATGTGTGGAAGTTGCAAACTGCACTCATACTCAAGCACGAAGAATTACTCGATAGTCAGAACCGACCCGTTTCATCGATGTCGGAAGCGGGGACCAGTATTTCATTCAAAGACATCACAAGCGAGATCACGGCACTTGAAAAAGAGATTGCCGACCTCATCTTCATGTCGTCCAGCAAGTTCATTGTTGTCGAGCGGGACAACTATTAACACTTCTTTTTATATACTACCTCGATAAACTTCAAGACATGGAAGAGGACATATGCCCGAACGGGGGTTTTTGCACAACCGATTGCCCGTGCCGCATGGATGGGTCGTGCGCACTCACCCGCACGAAACTCCTGATTTATACGGTCGTCGTCGACGTGCTCGCAAAGCGGGTCTATCCTGAAAATTACATGAACGCTCTCGTCTTTGTATCCGAGCCGGAACGGGGTCGGGCAAAGGTCGCCGTGTCATGTGGGCGGGATGGGTGCCATAGTTACCTTTACATGAGCGAACTCCAATACATCGACTTCACCCGTTCGTTCTTCAAGAAATATCGCAAAATCGTCATTCCGTGCTGCTCCCAATCGTGCCAAGACGCCTTGCTCGTTCGATTGAAAAACGAGATAGATTTTTCAGATCCTCGATTCAATCCTGATGCATGCCTACCGACATCGACCGATTGAATTATCCCTTTTCCATCCAGCGAATCGCGGTCACACCCGCATACACCGATCAGGAAACGGGTCAATATGTCCCGGCGGTTGAAACCGCCACTCCACTCGAAGGGAACCTCGGCACGGTAACTTATGAACGGGTGAACCGTGATCAGACCGGCATTCTAAAACTCGGGGATCGGATATTTGCAACCGGGACACCCCTCGCCAATGGCGACAAACTTCGGGTTGCCGAGTCCGATGGAAAGGTGACAGAATGGCTCGTCGTGGCGTGCCTCGGGGAAACCGCACAGATGCAGAAGTTCCTCAACATCACCCGCCATTCATATGCCCTCCGTCGCCTCGGAACCGTAGCGGAGGGAGAACCCTAATGGCGGGGCTGCTGAACAATGAAAATCGATGTCAAAGACATAGACGATACCCCGAAACTCCTTGCGCATCTGCAAGCCATCCTTGCGGATGTCGGGGGTGTTGTCGGGGATTACCTTGCGATGATGATACGTCGCCGCATCGAGAAACAAGACCCAACATGGCCCGCGAAAGCAACGAGCACCCTGAACAGTAAGGCGTATGGCTATGGTGCGAAATGGAAATTGTGGGTGCAAACGGGGGAATTGCAGAGGTTGATCACGGCTCGCGTCGAGCGTGGGTTTCCTACCATGGTAAAGGTGGGTATCTTCGACCATGAGAAAGCACAAATCGCCTACTGGATTGAAACTGGCACGACAAAAATGCCCGCTCGCCCGTTGTTTGCCGTGGTTGCGGATGAAGAAGCCGAACGGGTGACCACCATTGCCCGAACGGAATTACAGAAGCGTATCTGAACCCGACTTCCATTTTTAAACATTCACTGAAAACGCTATCGACATGGGTAACTCAACATCGATAGAGATTGACGTTGACGACCTCGATATAAAGAGCGTCTTTTTACTGCTCCGGGCCGACATCAAATATCTCACAGAAGCCGTGATTCAACTCAAGTCGCAGGTGACGGCATGTGATACTGATGTTGCAAAGTTCAAGTCTGATACAGCCAGACAGATTTCTGAACTACAATCGATCATCGTGGTCTATAACACGTATTTTAAAATCCTCGGGGTCGTGTGTGGGATGCTGACAACAGGGTTCACGGCAATCGGCGTGGGGCTGATTCTATGGTATCTTACGGGGTCACCGACATGACAAACTACGACTTGAAGGAACGGATCTTCAAACTGATTCCAAAGCAGTATACGGTTCCGTGTAGCACGTCAACAGCGTGGGTGGAATTTGCGGATCTCGCAATGATCACCGACAAATTGGAACAGTATGACATCGTGATCACCCTCCGGCTATACGGGCGCGTAGATACTCCGAAGATGATGAACAACATAATCGCGGTCGATCTTGGAGAGGAAGATGACCCAATCACCGTGAAGCGTGGGAAGCGGGTTCGACAAACGTTATCTATCGCCGTGCACTCGAAAGGCACTCCAAATGCATCGGCATCCGATATTGTGGAGTATTGTATCATCAGTCTCCATGTGTGGGTTATGCAAGTGCTCGCAAAGGTCGTCGAGGTCGAGGGAGTCATCGGCGAACAGGATTTCACAATGCTGGAAGATGGAACCGGGCGCAAAGTGCTGGACGTTGCAATTCGGGACATTGTTTCTTATACAGAGAGTGAGACACCTATCGGTGAGATAGTTGCACCAATTGTGAAGGAGGATGAATCGTGAGTGAAACCATCACCCCTAAAAACGTCATCACCGGCTTGTATGACGGAATGACCGAATGGAACGGTATCACGGGCGTTGCACCGGAAGTCAAGGCTACATCCGGGTACAAACTCGGCTACGTGATCGGAACGGCAATCCGGTGGGCGGCAATCTACTTCGGCGTCAGTGTGGCGGCGGGGGTCGCATTCTGACGTTCATTTATCAAGCAATGTGGAGAACTGATAAACCATGCCTGATATTGGACATGCGGTAACCGTGAACGCGGCGCTTGTCTCGACACCGACGGGTGTAGCCGATTGGGGCACCCCGGTCATAGTCGGGGAGTCTACGTTCGCGACCAAGAACACGCCGAAACTGTATTACACAGCGTGCGCGGTTCAGGCCGAGCACGGGAGCAAGAGTGACATCGGCGTAGCGGCGGCATCCATCTTCGCACAAGGTGTGCGGAAATGCTATGTCGTTTCCATCGAGGTAGTCAGCGCGGGCGCCCCGACTGCGAAAGAGATCGAAACTGCACTTGCAACGTTGACCAACTATGTAACCGAATACCTCATTGACGGGGTATGTCTCGCCGGGATCAGTGACGTGGATCTGCTCGCGAAACTCAAGGCATTTGCCGATGCGAACAAGATCATCTTCACGGCAACGCATGCACCGGGCGACACGGTGGGGGACATTCTCACAATTCGGGACAGCGTCAAGTCCGAAAACGGTTACTTCGTTGCCTACGCCGACGCCGAACCCGTCGATGATGTGGCGGCTGTCGCCCTCGGCCGGTTGCTCACCCTGAAACCGTGGGTCACTCCGCTCTGGAAGCCCGTGGTGATGGATACGAATGCGTTCTTCTCGCCGACCGATCTCGTAACGCTTGAAAACGGGAACGTAAATGCCCTGATCCTGCTCCCCGGCAAAGTCTGCCTCTCCAATGGTCTGACAACGAAAGGCACTCCGCTCTACATCGACGTCACCCGGACGAAGTATTACATCACTCGCCAATGCCAACTCGCGGTTGCGAACTTGCGGATGCAGATGGAGAAGATACCCTATACGCAAAACGGTATCGATTACGTGAAGGGTGCTATCGGATCTGCACTGGTCGAGATTCAGCGGGCGGGTGCAATCACAGGGTTCACCGTCACCGCCCCGGCGTTTGAATCCATATCGGATGCAGATAAGGAGGCACGGCGGCTATCTGGCATTGCGGTCAGCGTGTTGCTCGCCGGTGAGATCCACACGTTCACAATCGATCTCGCGGTGATGATGTAAGGAGCGTGAAAAAACATGGGAAAGGATTGGGATTTCAGCAAAGTTGACCTCAACGTTGGTGGGGTTATCGTGGACGAACCCGTTTCGTTCGCATGGAACCCCGGCGATGAGTTGACGCATATTGAATCGAGTAATGGTGTCAGTGGTTTTAACGAGGGGCACCAGAAGCCCACGGCGACTCTCGTTGTCAAGGCAACGTCATATGCTCTCAAGCGACTGACCAAGATCAAGAACAACCGGGAACGGGTGCCGGTGACGTTCAAGGCACCGGGCGTCCTCGTCCAACTCTACGATGTGCGGATCAAAAGCATCAGTTATGGCAACATCGGCGCGGAAGCCCCGGACGTATCCGTCGAAATGCTTGCGCTCCGGTGCACCGAAGAGATCGACCCAGAAGCGGCATAGATATATAGATATGCCGCACACCTCTTTTTCATGACAACGAAAAGCGCAACCGGCGTGGATGAAGAGACAACCACCGTTATGGTTGACGGCGAACCCTACGTCGTCAGGTTGCTCTCCGACCTCGAATTGCTCAGTGCATTCGGCACGGGTGACAAAAACAGTGGCGAGGCATACCGCGACATCGTTCTGCTCGCTCTTGTCGAACCCAAACTCACGCGGGATGAAGTGTCGAGTATGCGGGGCGGGAAAATGATCCGACTCGCCAGTGCAATTCAGGCACTTCACAAGGATGCATTGAAAAGTTTTCGCGAATCGATTACGAACATATCGACCTAAAGGTTTCCGCAAGCCTCGACTACTACGTTCTTGCAAAAGAACTGCACGTCCCGATTGAAGAGGTCAGATCATGGCCTCTTCTCAAATGTCTGGAATGGATGACCGCCCTCACAATGATTGCCGAACGGCAGAAGAAGCACATTGAAGAGGCGAACAACGTATCCGCACACCCACCCGGAAGCAGAACCGTAACGTTTAATGGCAACCGGGTCAGATTCCATTCCTAACATTTTCGATTCCCCGTAGAGTAGCCCGGTCACTCACCTGCAACGTACTAGTTACCTTGCAGGGTCACGCAGGTTCAAATCCTGCCGGGGAAATTTGGTCACGTAGTTCAGTTAGGTAGAACGATGACTTTGTAAGTCATGCGTCGGGGGTTCAAGTCCCTCCGTGACCTTTCATCGAATCCCGATGTGTAAAGTTACTCCCGTGGTGTAGTGGCAAGCATGCTGGACTTTGAAGAGGTTGTTTCCCCGGTTTGCAAAACCGACCTGTATCCTGCCCGGACTACAAGGCAACCTCGAAGTAATCCGGCAACCCCGGTTCGAATCCGGGCGGGAGGGTTCTGAAAAAAAAGAGGGTTATCCGGGTGTCGCTGCCGCAAGGTTCATTTCGACAAAGATGATGTCCCCGGTCGTTTCCGTTTCATCATATACCGTGCACTGATACATCTTTGTGACGTTCGTCGTGCCGTAGCGAACAACCGTCAGTTTGCCTACGAGCGTCGGGTTGACGAGATACCCGGTCAACCGGGCAAGCGTCCCTTCTGCATCTGGAACGATGTAGATGCCATTTTCCCATCCGTTCGTCTGATCCTTGACAAGCACGATGTCACCCGCCGACAGGGTGTAACCATCGATGGTTCCTGCCGGGACGAGCGCGGCGGCGAGGTCGTCGATGTTCTCCGTAGTTGCGGCGGCACACATGGCTGTGAACGGAAGGGCCGATACCATGAGGTTGATGTCTTGCAGAGCGCCGGACAGACTGCCGATGTTATTGGCAACTGCACTGACGGCTTCTTGCATGGCGGTAACGGCTTTTTGCATGGCGGTAAGACCAGCTTCAAAAACAGGGATGACCGCTTCGCCCTCGTCAATCCTGTCCATGAACGTCTTGCTCCCATTCTTTTGCGTTGGGGTTTCGTTTACCATGCGAAATGGTTTCGCCCATGATTATTTAAATCCGAGTCCGACACGCTTTTTTAACATCCAAAGGGAAACACTCTCATCATGTTCGGGCTTATCCGCAACCTGTTCATCGGCGTTCAACTCCAAGACGAGTTCAGCGACCCACTCGTCAAGGCTAATCAAGAAGTTACGAACTTCAAAAACGACGTGGTCAAGTCGTTTGAAACGGTTGGGAAGTCCATCAACGATGCCGCGAAAGAACTCGCAGGGTGGGGCATTGCCCTATCAGCAGCGGGTGCGGGTGGTCTTTACTATCTTACGAGCGGGTTGGGCATGGCCGACCAGTTCACGCAATCCATGAAAGTGTTTCGGCAGTATGCCGGGGAAGGCGCTGACGAACTGTATCGGCAAATGACCACGATGGCAGACGGCACCATTGACAACTTAACGTTGTTGCAGAACGCGAACCGTGCCATCGTCATGGGTGTAAAAACCGAATACCTGCCGGAAATGATTCGGATTTCCCGTGCAGCGGCGCTCGCACTCGGACAGGATGCAAACTTCATGTTCGAATCTATCGCGGTTGGAACGGCGCGTCAGTCCAAACTCATTCTCGACAACCTCGGCATCCTGCTTCGCAACCAAGACCAGGTATATGAGAACTACGCGAAGAGTATCGGGAAGGCGAGCGCGGCTGCTCTAACCGATGCAGAACGCACAATAGCATTTCAAGAAGCGGTTATCGCTGCCGGTTTAGACATGGCGGCGAAGGTCGATCTGACTGCGGAATCCATCACCATGACGTATAACCGGGCGAAGAACGCGGCAAAAGACTTCCAGATGTCCGTATCCCAGGGTGCGATGAAAGTGTTCCAACCGATAGCAGAGGTCGCCGCGAACGCTCTCATCTTTGCGAAGTTGTTACCCGAACCCCTGCTCGCACTCATCGGGATTCTCGGTAGCCTCGCGTCCATCGGGTTGACAGTAGCCGGAACGTTCATGCTTCAGGCAGCGGCGGGTATTTACTTCATCAAGTCAATACGAGAATCCGTAATCATTCCCCCACTCCTTGCACGGGTGCGCCTCGCCATATCAGCCACAACGTTGAGTCTACAACGGCTCGGGCAACAGTCAACTATCAGCCTCGCCAAAAACGCAGTCAGCAGCGTAACCACGTTCGCCCGGACAACCATTGCAAACTTATCTGCCGTGCGCCTCACCGCTCTTACCACCGGAGGGGGTATTGCAAGTATGGGGTTGACCGGGATACCGGCTCTAACAGGCTTGACTGGCGCATTTGGTGGGGCTACGGCGGGCGCTACGGCCTTCGGCGGGGCATTGTTAAGTGCTCTTCTCCCGGTGCTCCCCATCATAGCAGCACTTGTCGCGGCGGGTCTGTTACTTGAACACGCATGGACGCATAACTTCCTCGGAATTCAGGACGCGGTCGCAAAGGTCGTGGAATACGGACAAACCTTCTTCGGCTGGATTGTGGAGGGTGCGAAGATATTCGGCGGTGCCATTTTCGAACCCATCATGGAAGGGTTACGTCCGATTCTCGGAACCCTCGGCCTTGTCAATGCAGCGGGTGAAGATTCCAAGATCCTGCTGACCATTGTGGAGGGGTTGGGTGCACTTTTCAAGTGGTTCTACGGGATTCTTGAGCCGTTCGTCCCGGCCATCAAAAACATCATTATCCTGATTGGGAAGGTCATCGGGACGATGCTCTCCATACCGTTTAGGCTCATACACCGGGGCATGGAAGAGTTGATTAAACTCGCTGAATGGCTTGCACCTCCCATAATTGCGTTCGCACAAGCCTTCGCAGATGGAATTGGGCGCATCATCGGGTTGATCAAGGATTTCCTCGGCAATCCCTACGTTAAGTCCTTCCTCGACATGATCGGCTACATAGCACACTCGTTTGGGGGGATTGCAGGTGGGCTTGTAGAGGGAAAAGACATCCGGGTAATTGCCATGGAACAACAGGAACGGTCGCGAACAACCGCTCAAACCATTCGTGCAAATTTCAACGAAGCGGTCGTTTCAACCCCATCGGGCGGGAATGTAGATGTTGGGAAGGTTGAAGTCAAGGTTGATATGTCGGGGATGACCGTGGATAGCGAAGAGCGGGTAAAGGAGATTCAGAAGGTTATGGAACGGGAGAGTGGATATGCTCTCGCAAATAAGTTGGGCAAGGTGTTCCGCACCGAACTTTCGTCGTATGGGTATTAGGAGTGCACCATGACAAATTACGAAACAATCTTGATAAACGGCATGTCGTTTATGGCGGTTGTTGGAATTGACTACGACCAAGATTCCAACTCCCCGTCGCACAAAACGGAAGATGGGTTTGCCATTACTGACCATTTGGAGGTAAATCCCCCAAAGTTTTCTCTTCAATTTTACCTCGATCGTTCCTTACAGGAGCACCGGGCGTTGAAGTCCATTGTCGAGTTGGAAGAACGGATCAGCCTCACCACTCCCTTCGGGCACTATGACAATGTGGTTGTTGACAGCATCCGCATGAACGATGGGACGTCGCTCACCCATATACAGGCGAGTATGGAAGCACACCAAATCAGAGTCGCCAGTCCAAAATATGCCAAATTCACACTTCCAGTTCCCGTCACAACTGGCGAAGAATCGACCGATCCGGGCGTGGTTAAGACACCTGACACGAAAACAGTTGCAGATGCCCCTCGACCCGAAAGCATCCTCGACAAAACCATTGGCAGATCCGTGAACGCATGGGTCAATGGGTCGGATGAAGCGAAGGAAATGGCTGAATCGCCGTATATTGATACGGACATTGTTGAGGTGGACTTCTAATGGCGACGGTGCAAGTGCTCCCATTCGACCCACGGATTGGGTATCCGCAACTTCGAGATGTGGCGATTAACAATCAGGTGTATCGGCTGTCCTATGAGTGGAATCCACGCGGGTTCGCCCGGTTAACGATTACCAATCGTTCGAGCGGGGATGTGGTTTGGAACGGTAAACTGACACCTCGCTACTGTTTCGATGCTAAAGACCGGAATGGGGTGACATTGTTTGGGATTATGGCATGGGTCGTGACGCCGAACATAGCCGAGGTGTGGGTATTCTATGTCTGAATTCTGGAAACGGTATTGCCGGGTTCAGTGCGGTGACCGGATATTCGACATCAAGAGTCACGACATCGACTTCAATATTACCGGGGGTAATTCGACCAACGCTAATACCGCGACAATCGACGTTTACAACCTCGCCAAAAGCACTCTATCGGCGTTACAACCGGGTATCGCCATGCAGGTGGATGCAGGGTATCAAGATGACCACGGTATCGTTTTTTACGGCGTTGTGGACTCGGTCGAGAGCACTGTTGATGGAAACGATGTTCGGACAACTATCGTTGCCAAAGACCACATGAAAGCCTTGCAAGACGCTCCTGTTTACATCGGTTCGTTTCCAAAAGGAACCCGTGTGAGCGAGATTGTCCGGGCGATCTACTCGGCGTCCGGGGTGCCTTCCGGGGTGTTGATTGATGGGGGTGTCGTTACAACCCGCCCATTCACACTTGTCGATGTTCCGGCAACCCTGCTCAAAACTCTGGTCAAATACACCAATGGCGAAGTTGCGAAGTATAACAAGAACCCGCCAACCTTTACGGCATACATCGAACATGGTCAAGGATTCTTCGTACCGACGACCTATACCGATGCGAAGGTGATTGTGGTCGAATCGGCAACCGGGTTACTTACAGTGGAACCAATAAAGGAAACGGCAAATGCATCTGCATCCGAATCCGCAACGGTATCCGAAGAACCGACTCAAACGGCAACCGGCACCGCTCAACAATCGTTGATCCTATCCACGTTGTTCCAGTGGCGCATCCGTGCAGACACACCCATCCAGTTGAATGCCCGCGAATATACCGGGACGTATAAAGTCACGAAATTTACACATACGCTCTCCGGCGACGATTTCGAGACGAAAATGGAGGTGAAGCCGATATGAACGATTTTGTTCACGCGGTCGTCAACATGGTCGATAGCAAACTCGCGGGCATCAACACGGTCGATGTGGCGATCTTAACGGAGTTCGACCCGGCGACATACCGGGCAAACGTGCAGTTGAAGCGGAAGGTAAACGGGACAACGGTTGAAATTTTCAATGTGCCGGTGATGTTCCCGTATTACAACGGGTGCGCGTTCGTCATCCATCCTGCACCGGGCGATGTGGTGCTTGTCGTCTACTCCAAGTTTGAGGTGGAAGAACAACTGATTAACCGGGACGTTGTCGAGGTAAACGGGGTGCTCCGGTTCGACCTCAACAATGCCGTTATCATCGGTGGGCTTGTCACCACACAGGATTTGCCGGTTGCAATCGGGGTTGATGAGGTAGGTATGTTTCACAAGAGTGGGGCGAGTATCAAGATTACCGCTGATGGGGATATTATCATGACGGGGAAAGACATTCACTTGAACGGTGGGATGATCCCATGAAGCGGATCGCGGTCGAAGGTGATACCGACACCGCGCTCCCGGCACACGATCCACCGGCGGGGGGAGGCCCGTATTCAATTTCCCCAGTGGATAAACAGACCAACGTATATATCAACGGTCGCCTCGTCATTGTGGAGGGAGAGACGTTCAGTGTGCATTGTGGAACGGGGTTTGCCGGGAATCTCACCGGAGGGAGTCCTCACATCTACGTCAACGGAACCCCTGTTTGCAGAGAAGGTGACATTTCCACTTCTCCTCACACGATGACGGGAATAACCGTTACTCGCAACACAAATACATTCGATGGTTCGGTGTAACCGTTCTGAATCCCATTTATATTTCCAGACCGCAGACTAATCGGTGATGACCGACGCGGAAGCATACCTGACCACGTTTGCGCTTGATGCCAACGGTGACGTTGCCCTCGGCCCCGATGGAACTCCTACGCTAATTTCCGGTCACGAAAAAGTTATGCAGGATATTCTTGACATCATCCATACGGCGAAGGGTTCCTATGCGTTTGACAACGAATACGGGATTGATTATGCAACCATTGTCGAATCCAACTTCAATCCCATTGCGGTTGAAACCGTGATTAAAACGGCAGTTGCAAAGCACCCATCGGTGCGAGAAGTAAGACGGATAACGGCGGTTCCGGGTGAGAACCGGGTTATACACGTCGAGATGCAGGTCAAGTTGTATTCAGGGAAAGAGATGTGGGTTAGGGTGAATATATGAATTACGGGGTAACGAAAGACGGATTTGTGCCAAAACCTCTCACTGCAATCATTGATGATCTCAATGCTCGGGCAAAAGTCGCGTTTGGTTCAACGGTGGATTTAACATCCACATCACCACTCGCAAAATTTATCCATAGCATTGCCTACGAACACGCGCTCCTCTGGCAATTGCTTGAGGACGTCTACTATTCCGGGTATCTCGAATACGCCGAAGGTTCCAGCCTCGACAATGTCGTAGCGTTGCTTGGAATTGTCCGAAATCAGGCGGCACCTGCTCGTGGCGAAGTAACTATCACTCTCGCACCGGGATACACCGACCCGGTGGTGATCGAAACGGGAACCCTCGTTGGCACCGCTGATAATTCGGCAGTTTACCGGGTGACCAGCCCCGCGCAACTATGGGTGGAAACAGACACGCTGACGGTTACGGTTCCTATCGAGGCGGTTGAACCGGGCACTCACGGCAATGTCGGTGCGGGGTTCATCACAAAGATGGTTACGCCGAAATCGGGCATCGGTGGGGTTACCAATGCGGAACCGTGCACCGGGGGAACGGAAATTGAGAATGACGTTTCGCTTCGCCTCCGCGCGGCGGCATACTCGTTCGTTGCAAAGGGAACCATCGCGGCAATGCGAGGGGCGTTGATGGCAATTGACGGGGTATCAGATGTCCGAATCGTTGAAGATACCACGCTCTGCAAGGCTACTATCACGGTCTTGGGTGGTGCCGATGAAGCGATAACTGCAACGATTGAAGATACTCGCCCGTGTGGGATACTTGTTGAGTGGAATCGCCCGACCCTCACTCCGATTACGTTCACGGTCAGTGTCACAGGTGTAACCGGCTATGAAACATTTGAGGTGGTCGAAGCGGTAAAATCCGCAATCCAATCGTATATCGACAAACTGACTATAGGGGAGGTGATTTATTTTTCGGGTGTTGCCGATGCAATCCTCGATTGCCCGTATGTCACCCGGTTGGAAAACCTTTCAATCACCGATGGAACGAATGTTGCGGATGCGTTCGGGGAATCTATCGTAATCCCAATTCACACGAAAGCGTTGGTCGATACCATCACTGTCACGGTGGTTTGATGGATACTCAGCAATATGTAACGAGCATGCTCCGCAAGTTCGGAACGGGACTTGCAGCAGAACCCGACACGGTCAACGCCGATGTGGTTTCGTTACCGGCAGGAGAGTTTGCCGAAATCGAAATACAGGCCGGGCGAGTGAAGCGAGCGCACTTCTTCAAGTTTGCGGAGGGGAAGAGCATTGATTACCTGCTCGCAAGCACGGCAACATCCCGGCTTGGAAACATCAGCGATGAAGATTTCCGGCATTTCATCAACACCACATTTGCGTGTCGTGCAGCATGCGGCACCGTGCAAGACATCCGCGACGCAGTGGCGCGGGTAGTTGATGTTCCTAGCGACAAAGTTGAAATCGTCGAACGTCTGGCGAGTGAAGATGCCCCGGCAAACTTCACGGTAATTCTGAGACAGCTTCCGCGCAACGGGTTCTCACTTCAACAATTTTACGATGCCATCGAAGAAGTCCGGGCAACTGGAGTTGTATTCATCGATACATCGTTTAATCTGTTCGGGACACCACTGGAAATCACGGTTTATACCTCGTTTACGCGGATAAATCAACATTGCGACCTTGCCGATGGGTGGGGCGTCAACGCATGGGGAACGATGCCGTGGGGTGGGACTCTGATATACTTGCAGTGTGGAACGATGCAGATTACCCCGATTGAAGCAGCCATGCGGCGGTACACCCTCACGGGGTTTACTTGCAATGTGGAACGATGCAGATTACCCGATTGAGACGTAAATATTAATTTGCAGAGAGTGAGGAATTGATATGGTCGAGAAAATAACCACATCAGGATTGGGGCGGGTCGCCCA
>ENA-UOUL01002487-UOUL01002487.1-bioreactor-metagenome-genome-assembly--contig:-NODE-2487-length-21356-cov-4.820621_pt1 | contig 21356 bp, 17 predicted proteins | sample MGYA00249838_ERZ747220 | MGnify/ENA primary metagenome ERZ747220 (study PRJEB28778, sample SAMN05720191) | bioreactor metagenome | isolation source: Anaerobic biogas reactor | place: USA:Washington...
CGGCGTGCGCGCCCTACGATGCGCCGAGTGTCTGGTCTTGGTAGGGGCCGGACGCCGTCCGGCCCGCCGGCGCGCAGCGGCGTGCGCGCCCTACGATGCGCCGAGCGTCTGGTCATGGTAGGGGTCGAACGCTGTTCGGCCCGGGCGGCGCGCAGCGGCGGGCGCGCCCTACGATGCGCCGAGCGTCTGGTCAAGGTAGGGGTCGAACGCCGTTCGACCCGGGCGGCGCAGCGATCCAAACCCCGGATCGTCGGCGTGCGCGCCCTACATGGCGCGCTGGATGGTGGCGCTGGCGCGCTGGGCGGCCAGCCAATCATCAAAGCCGCGCTGTTGCACCACGGGCCACAGCTCGTCGGGCACGGCCAACGTCGGGTCCACCTCGACGAGCTGGATGACGTGGTAGCCGAACTCGCTCTGCACGACGTCGCTCACCTCCCCCGGCTGAAGGGCGTAGGCCGCCTCCTCAAAGGCGGGTGGCATAACGCCCTTGGGAAGGAACCCGAGTTCCCCGCCGCTGTTGCGCGTGGTCTCGTCCTCCGACGTCTCTCGCGCCACGGTGATGAAATTCTCGCCGCCGCGGATGCGCGCCAGCGCCGCCTGCGCCGGCACCTCGTCCGAGACGAGGATATGGCGCACATGGTACTGCGCGACGTTGCGGGGAATCTGCGCCGTCACTAGATCGCGCACGGCGGCGGTCATCAGGTCGGCGCGCACCTGACCCCGCAACAGGTCCAGCGTCAGGCCGTTTGCGGTCAGCCAGGCATCAAAGCGGGCGGCGTCGCCCCCGCGCATCTGCGCGATCTGCGCCTCGATGTCCTCCGGCGTGACACGGATCCCGGCTTCGTGGGCGGCCTGTTCGATGAGCGCCTGATCGATCATCCAGTCCAGCACCTGCTCCTGGACCTGCCGCAGCGCTTCCTTCCCCGCCTCGGTGGTCAGGTCGGTGCCCGGCTGCTGCAGGAGGTACGCCTGGGCCTGGCCGACCTGTCGCTCCCATTCCTCGCGAGCGATGGGGGTGCCGTTCACCGTCGCTACCACCCCCGGCTCGAGTGCGGCGGACCCAGAGACCTCCTGGGGCGTTGCCTGCGAGACGGGCACCGGCGGCTCCGCGGGTGGGGTGTCGGTCCACAGTGGGACCGCCGTGGGCATCTCGGCGGGCGGAGCTACCGTCTCCTGGGGGGCGGCCGGCGCGGCGATAGTCGGCGCCTCGGCGACGCCGCCTGGCGGCTCCGGCGTGGTGATGGCGCAGCCGGCCAACAGCCAGGCACAGAACAACACGGTGACCACGGCGATCCGTCGTCTCATCAAAGAGCCTCCGCGGGCTGAATGTGTGCGGCGATCGACCATCGGTGTGACCGCCACGCCGGCCGGGGCACGGCCCAGGCCGTGGGGAGCGACGACCGAAGCGAAGCGGCGCTCCGGCGCGGGCTCGGGGGACGAGGACACGGTTATCAAACAGGGTGTACTGCAATCCCCTGGACCGAAGTATAGAGGCGGGCGGGCGAACTGTCAACGACGTCCGGTGTGTCGTTGACGGTGTCCGGCGGCGTGCCTATAATGCCAGTAACCTGGCGGTGCAAAGGTGTTCCGGTGGCATCCTACGACATAGCTCCCATGCGACGTACCACGCTGAACCGACGCATCACGCTCCTCGGCGCCGAGGTGTGGCGCGCCGTGGCGTCGCGTCGCCTGGCGATCGTCGTCCTCGCGGTGGCGTTGGCGGTATCCGTGGCGGGCGTCGTCGCCTCCTCTAGGTTGACCGAGGCGGCGCGCGTGCCCGGGTACTATGGGGTGGCGCCGCTCCTGGCGATGCCGTGGGGTGAGGGCACGTCGCCGGGCTCGCGGCTGGCTGGGGTGGGGCTGGGGGCCATAGCCGCCCTATCCCTCGTGCGCCTCTTGCAGGCCTGGGTGGTGGGCTGGGGCGCTACCGTCCCACGGGGAGCGCAGGTGCGTCTTCACGAGGTTCCTTGGGGAGTGGAAGAGACCTGGCGAGAGGTCGGCGCCGCCCTCGCGGCGACCGGGTTACGCCTGGAGAGCGCCGGCGCCCGTGGTGACGCCCGGCTGGGGCTGGCGCGTCGGTCGGGCTTGGCCGGCCGCCTGAGCGGGGCGTTCTACCTCGGCGTGCTGCTGCTCCTGGCGGCGAGCCTCGTGGCGCAGGGGTGGGGGTGGGCCGGAGAGCCGGTGGAACTGGCCCTGGGCGAGACGCGCGCCTTTGGCGAACACGGCGAGGTGACGGCGCGCCTGGAGCAGATCGAGATCACCCCGACGAGCGACGACGGCATCCCCAGCCTGGCGAGCACGCTTCGCCTTTCGCGCGAGGGCAATGTGGCCGGCGACGTGCGGGTGAACACGCTGCGGCGGGCGAGCGCCGCGGGACTCGCACTGTATCAGCTCGGGTATGGGCCGGCGGCGCGGGTGGCCGCCCGCGGCACGGATGGGGCCGCCCTGCGATTGCAGTCGATGGCACAGGATCCCGAGCCGCGCACCGTGGCGAGGATCAGCTTTTCCGGCAGGCAGCAGGAGCACCTCCTGGCGCTGCCCGAGGCGAACATGGTGGTGCGCATGGTGCACTATCCCTCGTTGGAGGCGCGGGGGATAGCGGGGCCTGTGCTGCACGTGCGCGTCGAGCGCGGCATCGACGGCCTGTCCCTGGCGGACGAGTTCCTCACCGAGGGGCGGCAGCTCCGCATCAACGGCATCACGCTGGACATCGATTTCGAGTACTATGTGGTCGTGCGCGCGGCGCGCGAGCCGCACCTCCCGATTGCCGCCCTCGGGGCGACGATGGTGTTGCTGGGCATGATCGGCTTTGTGGCCTGGCCCGACCGCCGTGTCTGGGTCGCCGTGCGGGCGCGAGAGGGTGCGGAGACGCTGTGCCAGTTCGCGGTGGAGCCGCGCGAGGCGTCCGCGGGCTGGCTGGCGGGGGTCGAGGCCGTTCTGGTCGAGAGGGCGTGTGGCCGGCGTGATGGCGGGGGGAACTGAGTCGTTGGTGGTCGGGGTGGCTGCCGTCGCCATGGCGGTGGGCGCGCTGCAGATTGCGGCGCGTCGCCGGGCGGCGCAGGGCCGCTGGTTGCTCGCCGCGGGCGCGCTGGTGTGCCTGTTGGGCATGGTCGCGGCCACGGTGCACTGGGGCGAGGACGCCTTCCTCAGCACGGTGACGGCCGCGGCGGGGATGCTCACCTTTGCCGCCTTTTGGAGCGTGGCGCTGGTGCCGCCGATGCCGCGAGCGCAGGCGGGTTACGGGCTGCTGGCGGCCGGCGCGGTGGCGGGCTATCTCATGGCGCCCCGCTACTTGACGGCGACGGCGGTGCTGCACGACGTGTCGTATGGTTTGTCCGCCTGGGCGTACGTGGCGGGCGCCGGCGTCCTGGTGGCGGGCCTGGCGCACACCCCCTTGAGTGACGGATCCTCGGAAGACGTGGCGGCCAACCCCCACCTGTCGCTGGCGACGCTGTGTCTCACCGTGTCGCTGGCGGCTCAGGGTGCGGCTACCCAATGGGCCTGGGGCAGCTATTGGGTGGGGGACCCGGCCGAGTATCTGCGGCTGTTGGGCTGGATCGGTGTCGCGCTGGGATGGGTGGTCGCCGTCGAGTTCGGGCGGCACCGGCGCGCGGTGGCCTGGAGCCTGCGCGCGGCGGCGGGCGTCGTCATCGTGGTGTTGCTTGGGTCGATGGCTCTCATCCAGGCCCTCGGCCTTCCGAGTCTCTACCTGGCGGGCTGACCATGGTTCAGAGCCACGAACCGCATCGCCATCGGCCCCTGCTCATCGGCGTCGCGGGCGGCACCGGGGCCGGCAAGACGACCATCTCGCGGGCGATTCTGGACCACGTGGGCGCCGACCGCATCGCCTACATCCAGCACGACTCCTACTATCGCGACCTGAGTCACCTGCCGTTGGAGGAGCGGCGCCGCAGCAACTTTGACCACCCCGACGCGCTGGAGGACAGCCTCCTCCTGGAGCACCTCAAGAGCCTCCTGGCGTGGAACCCCGTGGCCGTGCCGGTGTACGATTTCACCCACTATGTGCGCCTGTCCGAGACGCGGCGCGTCGAGCCGCAACCCGTGATCCTGCTGGAGGGGATCCTCATTTTCGTGAACCCCGACCTGCGGCAGATGATGGACATCCGCATCTATGTCGATACCGACGCCGACATCCGCCTGATCCGCCGGCTGAACCGCGATATCGGAGAGCGCGGGCGCAGCCTGCGATCCGTCATCGACCAGTACCTGGCGACCGTGCGGCCGATGCACCTGGAGTTCGTCGAGCCCAGCAAGCGCTACGCCGACGTCATCGTGCCCACGGGCGGGGAGAACGTCGTGGCGCTGGAGATGATCTGCGCGCGCATCGAGCGCATGTTGGGCGACGCCGACGCAGCGGAGGGCCGCTAGTGGTCGGCCCATCGGCGAGGTACCGCCCACGATGAGGGGTGATCCGTCGGTGGCGGTGGATGCGGCGGGGGCGGCCACGCCCGACGCGCCCCTCGCGTTCCGCGCCGTGCGCGGTGGGATGTGGGTGGCCCTCAGCTCCTGGTGGACGATCGTGGCCGGCTTTGCCGCCAACATCGTCCTCACGCGCCTGCTGGCGCCGGAGGCGTTCGGCGTGTTCGCCCTGGCCATGTTCTTTGCCCAGGCGCTGCGCGTGCAGCCCAGGCTGGGGTTGGGATACGCCTTTGGCCAGCACCCGCGCACCGACGGCGAGACGCTGGGTACCTTCCTGACCATGGACTTGAGCGCCGCCGCCGCCGGGCTGGCGCTCATCGTGGCGGCGATGCCTGTGCTGCTGGCGCTGGGCTATGGCGCCCTGACGGTGCAGGTGGCCGCCTTGCTGGGGCTAGCGGCCACCGTCGAGAGCGTGACGAGCACGGGCACTACCCTCCTGGAGAAGGAGCTGCGCTTCGGGCAGGTGAGCGTCATCCAGGCGGTGGTCTTTCCCCTGTCGTATGCACCGGCGCTGTGGCTGGCGGCCCGCGGCGAGGGGGTGTGGAGCCTGGTCGCCCAGAACGTCACCTACAACGTCCTCTACCTGGTGGGCGTGGCGGCGCTCCTGGCGCGGGGTTGGGGTCGGCTGCGGGGCGTGGGCTGGAGCTTCAGCCGCGACCTGGCGCGGCGGTTCCTACGCTTCGGCGCCGGCGTGGGCCTAGGCCTGCTGGGCGTGACGCTGCTGATGCAGCTGGATAACCTCCTGGTGGGCAGCCTGGTGGGGGTAGCGGTCCTGGGCTATTATGACCGCGCCTACCGCACGGCGCAGTGGCCGGGAACGCTCCTCAACGCCCTCATCGCGCGCACCGGCTTTTATACCTACGCGCGTTTGCAGGACGATGCCGAGCGGCTGGGCCGTGCGCTGCGGATGATGGTGTGGCTCATCGCGGCACTGGCGCTGCCGGTGGCGCTGGCGGTGTTCGTCGCCGCGCCGGACCTGCTCGTCTTGCTGTACGGCGAGCGCTGGCTGCCCAGCGTGCCGTACCTGCGCGTCCTGGCGCTGGTGGCGGGAGCGCGGCCGCTGGTGGACAATGCCAACACGCTGTTCGCGGCGGTGGGCAAGCCCTGGCTGGCGGCGCGGCTCACCGGCGCGCAGGTAGCCGTCCTGGCGGCCGCCGGGTTGCCCCTCGTCTGGCGGTGGGGCGCCCTCGGCGCCTGCCTGGCAGTGGCGCTGGCCACCGGCGCGGGGCTGTTTCTCGTGCTGCGCCGGCTCGACGACGCCGTACCCGGCACGGCGCGGGAACTCGTGGCGCCGGCGCTGGCGGCGGTCGTGGCGTTGGCGGGCGGCCTGGCCATCGGCGGCCTCCCATTCGTGTCTGCGCTCGGGGTCGGGCTGCGGGTGGCGGTCAAGGCGGGGGGCGCCGCGACCCTCTTTGCTGTGGCCATTGTAGCGGTTCAGCCGCGCCAGGCGCGCGAGCGCGTTGCGTACGTCATGCGGCTGGCCAGGGCGGAGCGGGAGTAGACGTCGCCGATGCGCATCCTCTACATCGCCCGCTATCACACGGTGACCGCCGAGCGCAAGATCGCGCTGCTGGCCGCCGAGCAGGACATGGAGGTGTGGCTGGTGCGCCCACGGCGCTGGCGCGACGCCTATGGCGCGGTCAGCCTGCCCGTGCGCGCCGGCCTGGCGTACCGCACGGTGGCGGTGCCGATGGTCTTTCGGCCCGATGACCCGCATCGCTGCCTGTACGGCACCCTCTCGTTCGCCATGCTGGCCGCAAGACCCGACATCATCCACGTCGAGGAGGAGCCGGATAGCCTAGCGGCGCTCCAGGCGGCCGCGGCGCGGCGCGTCCTGGCGCCTCGCGCCAAGCTCGTGCTCAACACGTGGCAGAACGTGGATCGACCCAAGCGGCGCGAGGTCTGGTGGGTGCTGCGGAACACGCTGCGCCAGGCGGACGCCGTGTTGTGCGCCAATCGGCAGGCTGAGTTGCTGCTCGGGAGGTTCGGGTATCGCGGCGAGACGCGCGTGCTGGCGCCACAAGGGGTGGACCTAGAGGTCTTTTGCCCGCGCCGCCGGGCCGCGCACCTCGACGACGAGCCGTTCATCGTGGCGTACGTGGGACGCCTGGTGCCCGAAAAGGGCGTCGATCTGCTCATCGATGCCCTGGCTGCGATGGAGGCGCCCGCCAGGCTGGTGCTCATCGGCGGGGGACCATGCCGGCCGTCGCTGGAGGCGCAGGTGCGCCGGTGCGGCCTGGAGGATCGCGTGCAGTTCGCTGGCGCCATGTCGCCCATGGAACTCGCCGAGTACCTGAGGCAGTCCCATGTCCTGGCGCTGCCGTCGCGCTCCACGCCCGTGTGGCAGGAGCAGTTCGGCCGCGCCCTCGTGGAGGCGATGGCGTGCTCCCTACCGGTGGTGGGGTCCGACTCGGGCGCCATCCCCGAGGTGGTGGGGGACGCCGGCCTGATCTTTCCCGAGGGAGACGCCGCGGCCCTGGCGGCCTGCCTCGATCGGTTGGCGGCTTCGCCCGACCTGCGCACCGACCTGGGTGAGCGAGGGCGGCTGCGCGTGGGTCGTATGTACAGCCAGGAGCGCGTGGCGGCGCGCACCGCCGCGTTCTATCGGCTGCTCGCCCAGCAGCGCGACCCGGAGGACCTGTAGACCGGTGGCGGGGCACGGCCACGACCATCTGTGTGGTAAGGGGTGACGGTGCGCATCTGCATCGACATGAGCCCGGCGGTGCACCAGCGGGGCGGGATCGGCCGCTATGCGCGCGAGATCGCCGCGGCGCTGCGGCGCATCGACCCCGACGGCGAGTACGTTGGCCTCTGCGACCGCGGGGCGTACGGGCGGGGCGAGGCGCTTCCGGGTGGGATGGCGCTGGCCACCCATGGCCTGGTGGATCGCGCTTGGCGCCTCTACTCCCTGGAGAGCCACATCCTGAGCCGGCCCGCCGACGGCCGGTTGCCGGCGGCCGATCTCTTCCACGCCACAGACAATGTGCTGCCGCGCGTGGCGGGGATGCGCACGGTGATGACGCTGCACGATCTCGCCTTTCACATCTACCCGCAGACCCACCAACGGCTGAACCGTTGGTACCTGCGGGTAGCCATGCCGCGTATGCTGCGCTCGGCGGACGCCGTCATCGCCGTCTCACACGCCACCGCCCAAGACGCAGTGCGGCTGTACGGCGTAGAGGAGGAGCGGCTGCGCGTCATCCATGAGGGGGTGGAGGCGCGTTTCCGGCCAGCGGGCGCCGATGACGTGGCGCGGGTTCGGGCGGCGTACGGCCTGCCCGAGCGGTACCTGCTGCACGTGGGCACCATCGAGCCGCGCAAGAACCTGCTGGCCCTCCTGGAGGCCTACCGGATGCTGCGCTCGCAGGGCGTGGATTGCCCGCTCGTCCTGGTGGGCCGGCGAGGGTGGCTGTCTGAGTCGTTCTTTGCGGCGCGTCGGGAGGCGGGGCTGGAGCGCCACGTGCGGGTGCTGGGGGCCGTCGCGGATGGCGACCTCGTGGCCCTCTATTCCGGCGCCGCCGCCTTTGTCTTTCCGTCACTGTACGAGGGGTTTGGCCTGCCGGTCCTCGAGGCCATGGCGTGCGGCGCGCCGGTGGTGTGTGCGGACAACTCGAGTCTGCCCGAGGTGGCGGGCGACGCCGCGCTGTTGGTGCCCGCCACCGATGCGGCCGGCCTCGCCGCCGCCGTTCGCCGGGTCCTGGACGATGATGTCCTCCGCCAAGACCTTTGCGCCAAAGGGCGGCGGCGCGCGGCCGGGTTCACCTGGGAGCGCGCTGCATACGAGACACTCCGCCTCTATCGCGATCTGCTTGGGTTGGGCTGAGGGAGGGCGCCGCATGCGCATCGGAATCGACGGACGCTACATTCAGGATCACTTTCCCGGCATCGGGCGCTACACCTATCACCTTGCCCGGAACCTGGCGGCCATCGCGCCGGACGATACCTTTTTCCTGTTCGTCGACCCCACGGCCGGCAACACGCGCTACGACCTCTCTCCCTTTGTCGAGGCGCCGAACGTCCGGCTGATCCCCGCGACGGTGGGGACCTTTACCTTTCGCCAGCAGACGGTCCTCCCCGCCCTGGCGCGGCAGCATCGCCTGGATCTCTACCACAACCCCTACTACCTCGTGCCCTACGCCATGCCGTGCCCCGTGGTGGCCACGCTGCACGACATGATTCCCATGCTCTATCCGGAATCGGTGCCGGGGGCGGCCCTCCCCACGGTGTTCCTCATGACGGTGCGGCTGACGGTGCTGCGCGCGCGGCGCATCATCGTCGTGTCCCAATCGACGCGGCGCGACCTCCTGCGCGTGGTGCCCTCTGCCGACGGGAAGGTGGCTGCGGTGCACAATGCCGTGGACGAGGGGTTTGCGCCGCAGCCCGAGGGGCGCGTGGCGGAGGTGCGGCGGCGCTACGGCCTCGATGCCCCCTATCTGTTCTACCTGGGCGCCAACAAGCCCCACAAGAACCTGGTGCGCCTTATTGAGGCGTGGGCGACCCTGCCCGACGAGGTGCGCGCCGGCACGGAGCTGGTTCTCGCCGGGCATGAGGACGAGCGTTACCCGCAGGTGTACGAGACCGTGACGCGGCTGGGGATGCTCAGCGTGCGCCTCCTGGGGGCGGTCCCCGATGATGACCTCGCCCCGCTCTACAGCGGCGCCGCCGGCTTTGTCTTCCCCTCGCTGTACGAGGGGTTCGGCCTGCCCGTGCTCGAGGCGATGGCGTGCGGCGCCCCCGTGGCATGCTCCCACACCTCCTCCCTCCCCGAGATCGTGGGGAACGCCGCCATCACCTTTGACCCGCACAACGAGGCGGACATGGCCGCCGCCATGCGCCTGCTGCTGGAGGACGCCGAGTTGCGGCAGGATCTCGCCGAGGCGGGCCGGCAGCGCGCCGCCCTGTTTACCTGGCGTCGCGCTGCCGAGGAGACTCTGGCGGTGTATCGCGGCGCCGTGGCGGGGCGCTGAGGTGGCTATGCGGATCCTGCACGTCTACAAGGACTACTTTCCCGTGCTCGGGGGGATCGAGAATCACGTGCGCCTGCTGGCCGAGGCGCAGGCGGCGCTGGGGCACGACGTGACCGTGCTGGTCACGAATCCCGGCCCCCACACGTGGCGCGGCGAGATGAACGGCGTGCGCGTGGTCAAGGCGGCGCGGCTGGCCACGGTGGCGTCGACGCCCCTCAGCCTGGCGCTGCCGCGCGCTCTGGCGCGCCAGGGCGCCGACATCACCCACCTGCACTATCCCTATCCGGTGGGCGAGGTGGCCCACCTCCTGGCGGGCGGGGGCAGGCGCGCCGTGCTCAGCTACCACAGCGATGTGGTGCGCCAGCGGCGCATCATGCGGCTCTATGCGCCCCTCATGGAGCGCGTGTTGCGCACCATCGACCGCATCCTGGTGGCGACGCCCAACTATCTCGAGAGTTCGCCCGTGCTTCGGTCGTTTCGGGACAAGTGCTACATCATCCCCTACGGCATCGACCGCCGCCGCTTTGTCGAGGCGGACATGGGCGAGGCACAGGCGCTGCGGCGTCGGCTGGGCGGCGGGCCGTTGCTCCTGTTTGTGGGGGTGCTGCGCTACTACAAGGGGCTGCGCTACCTGCTGGAGGCCATGGCGCGCCTCGGCGCGCGTCCCGATGCGCGGCTGGTCATTGTGGGAGAGGGCCCGGAGGGGGAGGCCCTCCGGCGCCAGGCCGCCGCGCTGGGGCTCGCCGACCGCGTCCAGTTCGTCGGGCGCGTCCCCGACGACGTGCTCCCCCTCTACTATCGCGCGGCGGACCTGTTCGTGCTCCCCGCCAGTGAGCGCAGCGAGGCGTTCGGCCTGGTGCAGCTCGAGGCGATGAGTTCGGGGCTGCCCGTGATCTGCACCGAGCTGGGGACGGGCACCAGCTATGTGAACCGCCACGGCGAGTCGGGCTGGGTGGTGCCACCGCGGGACGCCGCGGCGCTAGCGCACGCCATCGACGTGCTCCTGGCGGACGACGTCCTCCGCCAACGCCTGGCGGCCGGCGCCCTGGCCCGCTCCGAGCAGTTCTCCGCCGAGGGGATGGTGCGCGAGATATTGGGGGTGTATCGCGAACTCGTCCCGGGCGTGGACGGGCGCGGTTGAACGACAGCTGGCGATGCGCGGTTACAGGTGGCAGGTTGCAGGTTACAGACACTAGCGGGAACACCCGCTCAAGCCTGTAACCTGCCACCCTGTAACCTGGAACGCATTTGGCGCGTTTGCCGCGGCGCGCGATGTGCGTTAGTATCGTTCTCTTGAGGCACGGCAGAGTTGAGGAGAGGGCATGCGAACCCGAGCGGCGGTACTGTGTGATCAAGTCATCGAGGCGGGGTGGCTCGTTGCCCTGATCGTCGTGCCGCTCTTTTTCAACGTCTACTCCAGCCGCGTGTTCGAGCCGGACAAGCTGGCGCTGCTGCGCTCCATCGCTACGCTGATGGCCGTGGCATGGATCATCAAGGCGATCGAGGAGGGGCTGCCGGAGGGCGCGCGCTGGCGCGGGGGCGGCTGGAGGCAGGGGCTCGTCGCCGCGTTCACGACGCCCCTGGTGGGTCCCACCCTGATCCTGGCGGGGGTCTATCTCCTGGCCACCGCGTTCTCGGTGGTGCCTCGCGTCAGCCTGTGGGGATCGTACCAGCGCCTGCAGGGCACCTACAGCACCCTGAGCTACATGGTCATCGCCCTGCTGATGATGGCGACGATGCGGCGCGGCGAGCAGCTGCGCCGCCTGGTGACGGTGGTCATCCTCACGAGCCTCCCCATCGCCCTGTACGGCGTGGCCCAGCACTATCGCCTGGACCCCCTCCCCTGGGGCGGGGACGTGACGTCGCGCGTCGCCGCCAACATGGGGAACGCCATCTTTATCGCGGCGTACCTCATCATGGTGGTGCCCCTCACGCTGGCGCGCATCATCGAGCTGCAGGCGGCCATCCTCACCGGCCCGGGCAAGGGCGAGGGACGGCGCTTGGGCCTCACGCGGCGCATCGGCCTGGGCCTCCTCTTCTGGGTTGCGGTGGGGGTGCAGTTCCTCGCCTGGGCGGTGCTGGGGATGGAGCGTGGGCTGGCCGTGGGGCTGCTGATCATCGTGGGGTTGACCCTCGTGGCCGGCTACCTGCGTCGGCCGATGGCGCGGTTCGTGCTCCTGGGCGCCTACGCCCTCATCCTGTGCGCTCAGCTGGCCACCATCCTCTTCTCCCAGAGCCGTGGGCCGTGGCTGGGCCTGGTAGCGGGGCTGTTCTTCTTTGGTCTGGTCTACCTCTTTTCGCGGCGCTGGCGCGCTGCGGCGGTGGCGTTCGTCGGCCTGGCGGCCGCGCTGGTGGCCTTCTTGGTGGTCATCAACCTGCCAGGCACGCCCCTGTCCGCGGTGCGCGAGATGCCGTACGTGGGGCGCCTCGGGCAGGTGTTCGAGACCGAGACCGGCACGGGCAAGGTGCGCGTGCTCATCTGGGAGGGCGCCATCGACATGATCCGCGCCGACCCACTGCGCACTATCATCGGCTATGGCCCCGAGGCCATGTACGTGGCCTACAACCCCTTCTATCCCCCCGACCTGGCGCACTATGAGAGCCGCAGCGCCTCGCCGGACCGCTCGCACAACGAGACCTTTGACGCCCTGGTGATGACAGGGTTGGTGGGCTTTATCGCCTACATGCTGCTCTTTGGCAGCGTTTTCTACTATGGGTTGCGGTGGCTCGGCCTCATCCATGGGCGGGCGCAGTCGCGTCTCTTCCTGGCCCTGGGGGCGGCCGGGGCGGTGCTCGGCGTGGTGGTGCCCCTGGCGGTGGAGGGCACGCTGCGCTTTGCCGGCGTCGGGCTGCCGCTGGGCTTTGTGGCCGGCGTAGCGCTCTACATGGCGACCTCGGCCATCATGGCGATGATGGCCAAGCGCGGCGCGGCGCTCGGGCGCGAGGTCCCACCGGAGGAGCCCGAGTCGACGACGCGTCGCGAGCCGCGCCTCTCCGGCCCCGACCTCCTCCTCATGGTGGCGCTGCTGGCGGCGGTGGTGGCGCACTTTGTCGAGATCCACTTTGGCATCGCCATCGCGGCGACGCGTCTTTACTTTTGGTGCTACATCGCGCTCATGGCGCTGGTGGGTCGGCGCCGGCTGACGGTCGATGCGACCGCACCCGCGACCGCCGAGGAGGTGGGTGTCGTGGCGAGCGCGACGGTCGCGGGCCGCACGGGCGTTGCGCGCCGGGGCGGACGCCGGCGCGACCGGCGGCGCCGCGGTGAGCGCTCCGCGGCCACGTCGAGGAGCCCTGAGGAGGGACTGCCGCGCGGGTTGCTCGTCATGGGTCTGGCGGTCGGCCTCATCCTGGCGACGGTGGCCTGGGACTATACGACGAACCCCCTCGGCCAGGGCAACCCCCTGGCGGTGCTCGTCACGGCGCTCACGACCATGGCTGCCAAGGGGCTGCCGAATCAGTGGAGCCTGGGCATCCTGTGGCTCGGCCTCGGCACGGCGTTGGTGGCGACGCTGGTGGCGGTTGCCGAGGCGGTGCGCGACGACGAGGCGGAGCGCGACGCCGCCTGGTGGGCGCGTTCGCTGGGCGCCTTTGCCGGCATCGCGCTGGGGAGCAGCGGGCTCTATGCCCTGACCCACGCCGCCCGACTGGCGCCCGGAGTCAACACCGACACGCTCATCTACGAGTACGCCATGATGATGCTCGCCTTCTGGGGCGCCCTGGCCCTGGCAATGTACCGCGGGGAGGCCAGGCCCCAACAGGCCTCGCGCGGCGCCTGGGCCTATGCCTACCCGATCCTCATCGTGGCGGCGCTCCTCTTTGCCAACGCTGCCAACCTGCGCATCGTCCGCGCCGATGTGCTGTACAAGCACGGGCTCAAGTTTGACGAGCAGGGCGACTGGGACAGCGCCATCCACTACTATCGGCGCGCCATCGATCTCACCCCTCGCGAGGACTTTTACTACCTCTTTCACGGGCGGGCGCTGCTCGAGCGCGGCAAGGGCGAGGCGGATCCGGCGCGCCGCCAGGCCCTCTTTGAGGAGTCGCTGGCCTCGCTGAACGCCGCCCGCGCGCTGAACCCGCTCAACACCGATCACACCGCCAACCTGGCGCGCCTGCACCGCACCTGGGCCGAGTTCTCTGCGGACGCGGCCGCGCGCCAGGAGCACCTGCGTCAGGCGCTCGCCTTCTACCAGGCCGCCACCGAGCTGAGCCCCCACAACGCGCAGCTCTACAACGAGTGGGGCCTGGTGCACTTTTTGCTGGGCGATCTCGATGCCGCCCTCGCCACCTATGACCGCTCCCTGGGACTCGATCGCGAGTTCCCGCAGACCTACATCCTGCGAAGCGACGTCCACATCGCCCGGGAGCACTGGCCGGCGGTGATCGACGAGTGCCGTCGGGCGGTGGAGGTCGAGCCGGACCTGGTGCAGGGTTGGAGCGCCATGGGGTACGCCTACTCCAAGATGGACGACTGGGAGAACGCCATCGCTGCGAACCTGAAGGTGCACGCGCTGGCGCCGGCCGACTATAACACGCTCAAGAACCTCGCCATCCTCTACGACCGTGCCGCGCAGCCGACCCAGGCGGTCGCCTATGCCGAGATGGCGATCGAGGCGGCGCCCGAGGGGGAGCGCTCGACCATGGAGGCGTTCCTGCAGGATCTGCGGGAGCGGAACGGGGAGGTCGAGTCCTAGATGGCGCGCTATCTGCTGATCCTCGCCAGCGCCTTTGCCCTCGCGACGATTGCGACGCCGCCGATGCGTCGGCTGGCGGTGCGGCTGGGCATCGTCGACCAGCCCAGTGCCCGCAAGATCCACGCGCGCCCTATGCCGCTGATGGGGGGCGTGGTCATCTACCTGGCGTTCATCGCGGCGCTGATCATCTGGGGCGACCGCTTTTACGTGCGCCAGGTGGTCGGCATCGTGTTGGGCGCCAGCCTCTGCTCGATGCTGGGGCTATGGGACGACCGCCGGAGCATCGGCGCCGGCCTCAAGTTGCTGGGCCAAATCGTGGCGGCCGTTATTCTCATCATCAGCGGCGTCCAGGTGCAGGTGCTGCCTTACCCGGCGATCAACGTAGCGCTGACGCTCCTCTGGGTGGTGGGTATCACCAACGCCATGAACCTGCTGGACAACATGGACGGCCTCTGCGGCGGGGTGGGCGCCATTGCGGCAGCCTTTTTCCTGCTGATGGCCGCCATGAGCGGCCAGTATCTGGTGGGCGCGCTGGCGGCGGCGCTGCTGGGGGCGTGTATCGGGTTCTTGGTGTACAATGTCAACCCGGCGTCGATCTTTATGGGGGACGCCGGCAGCCTCTTTCTGGGGTTCACCCTGGCCGCCGCCGGCATCAAGCTGCGCTTTCCCGACAACGTGGCCTTTGTCACCTGGATGGCGCCGGTGCTGGTGCTGGGGCTGCCCATCTTTGATACCACGCTGGTGATCATATCGCGGCTGCGGCGCGGGCTGAACCCGCTGACGCATCCTGGCAAGGATCACGTCTCGCACCGCCTGGAGCGTGGTGGACTGACCCGCCGCGAGGCGGTGCTCACCCTCTACCTGGTGTGCTGCGCGCTGGGCGTGCTGGCGATGTACGTGACGCAGGCGTCCATGGTCGAGAGCTATCTGGTCGGCGGGGCGGTGTTCGCCGTCGGGGTCTGGCAGCTCTGGCGCCTGGAGGCGGCCTACCGGGCGGGGCGCCCGGACGTTGCCACGCTCGAGGCGGTGGGGGCGCCGAGCGCCGATGGCGGCGGGCGGTCACGCGACTAATCTAGCAACCACTTGGGGGCGAAAATGGCCAAGAAGAGAGAAAAGATCAGGCGTCGACGCGAGGTAACCCGCGCACGACAGGGCGCTGAGCGCCCCGAGCGCAAGCCCTCTCGCCCGCCGGTGGCCCGGCAAGAGGAAAAGACGACCATGAAGGACGTCTGGATCGCCCTGGGCATCGTGGGCGGCATCGTCGTGCTGTTCGTCCTCCTCTACCAGTTCGCCGTGCGGCAGCCGCCATCGCGGGCAGAGCCCGAGCCGACGCCGGCGACTCCCGAGACCATGTCGTGGGAGCAGCCGCCAGCCATGGCGCTGGACACGGCCAAGTCGTACGAGGCCGTCCTTCACACCGAAAAGGGCGACGTGCGCCTGGAGCTGCACGATGACCTCGCGCCGATGACTGTGAACAATTTCGTCTTCCTGGCGCGGGAAGGGTTCTATGACGGCGTCACCTTCCATCGGGTGATCCCCGGGTTCATGGCGCAGACGGGCGATCCCACCGGCACGGGGAGCGGTGGCCCGGGGTACCGCTTTGACGACGAGTTCGACCCCTCGCTGCGGCATGACGCCGCCGGCGTCGTCTCCATGGCCAATGGGGGACCGAACACCAACGGCAGCCAGTTCTTTGTCACCTACGGGCCGGCGTCACACCTGGACGACGAGCACACTATCTTTGGACGGGTGATTGAGGGGATGGACGTGGTCGAGTCGCTGACGCCGCGCAACCCGCTAGAGGACCCCGACGCGCCGCCGGGCGATCGCATCCTCAGCGTCGACATCGTCGAGAGCTAGCCCATGGCCACCGGCGAGGGAGCGTGCGCCTTCTCACGCGTCTGGCAGCGCTATCGGAGCCATGTCGTCGCGCTGTTCGTCTCCTTGACGATCACGGCGCTCATTGTCATCTTTCGTCGCGAGTTGGCCGACCTCGCCGGCTATGGCTATGTGGGGGTGTTTCTCATCAGCCTGCTGGGGAACGCCACGGTGATCCTGCCGGTGCCGAGCCTGGCGGTAGTGTTCGCCGGCGGTAGCGTGCTGAACCCACTGCTGGTGGGCGTGGTGGCGGGCCTGGGCGAGCCGCTAGGCGAGCTGACGGGGTATATGGCGGGGTATGGCGGCAGCGCCGTGGTCGAGCAGCGCGAGCGCTTTCAGCAGGTGCAGGAGTGGATGGAGCAGCGCGGGTTCCTCACCATCCTCGTACTGTCGGCCATCCCGAACCCGCTCTTTGACCTGGCCGGCATCTCGGCGGGGATGCTGCACTACCCCGTGACAAAGTTCTTGGTCGCCTGCTGGATCGGCAAGACGGCCAAGGCCATCGCCATCGCCTACCTTGGCTCTGGCCTCTTTGGCGCCGTCGCGCCTTGGTTTGGGTAACCGGAGCCCTACTCCCTGGCCCGATGGTGAAACGGGGCGCCCCGCTGCGCGAGGGTGCGCTCGAGTTCCGCGGTGGCGGCGGCGCCGTCGCGGTATTGGTACGGCCACATGCTCTTCAAGTGGAAAAAGGCCACCCGGTCGCCATCCCTCAGGGGCAACGCCAGGTCCGATTGCAGGCCGGGGAGGGCGCTGAGGCAGCCGTTCACAAAGGTAATGCCCCGCTCTTCCGTGGGCAGGCCCAGACGCGCCAGGACGTCGCCGAGGGTGCTGCCCTCCTCGATCTCTAGCGCGACGTTGGCATGGGTCGGCCCGGCGTCGGGGCCGCCATAGCGCGCCAGGGGGCCGTAGAGCCATACATCCACCGCCATGCTCGCCACTCAGCCTCCTCCGATGGCCGGGAAGACGCCCACCTCGTCGTCTGGGGCCAGGGCGTGGTCCACGTCTCGGCTGATGCCGTTCACGAATGTGAGCCGCGCGCTCCCCTCGGGCAGCCCGAGGTGGGCCATCAGGTCGCCGACGGTGCTCCCCGCCGGAAGCCAGACCTCCAACGGGGAGGTGCCGGCCCGCGCGGCGGGCGCCGAGGCGAGGATCGCCTCGGACACCTTCTGCCGCAGGCCGGCGTACAGCCGGACGCATACCCTCATCGTCGCCTCGGCTACAGCCGCCCAAAGACCGCGTCCAGAGCCTCGTTCGGCACGTCCCACACCACGTTGTGGGGCGGGAGCGGCTCGTAGGTCATGAACTCGGGTATGCGGTCGTGCCGGGCGGTAAAGCCGGCCGCCTCATTGAAGGCTCGCTCCTTGCGCAGGACCTCGCTCCCCAACGAGACCACATCGTCGACGGTGTACTGCGTGCCCAGGACGGCGTTCACCTCGTCGACGACGCCCTCAAAGCCGGAGGCGATATCCAGGATGGCAAAGGCGATGAATAGGCAGTGGCCCGTCGAGTCGATAAAGGCGGTCGTCGCCTGGAAGGCGCGGCTCAGATCCGCCTTGCCCTCGGGCGACAACGGGTCTACGGCGCCGCCCACCTTGAGGATCTCGGGGGCGATGGTATAGCCGGCGGTGTGGTCGGCGCCCATGGTGGTGGTGGCGTAGGTGATGCCGATCCCCTTGACGGCGCGCGGCTCGTAGGCCGGCATGCTCTGCCCCTTGACCACCGGCGCGCGGCGCACGCCGAGGACGCGGGCGGCGGTCTCTGTGCCGCTCCCCAAGATGCGGCCCAGGGGGGTGCCCCTGCCCATCTCGTGGATCATCTCAATGGCCCGCTTGCCGTCGCCAAAGGGGGCTACGCCACCCTCCATGGCCACCGCCAGGGTGGTGCCCGTCTCGATGGTGTCCAGGCCGTAGGCGTTGCAGAGCCGCACCATTTCGGCGATGTCATCGAGGTCGTCGATCTCGCAGTTGGCGCCCAGGGCCCAGTCCGACTCGTACTCGACGCACGAGGCAACCTCGGTCCCGTCCTCTGCGAACCAGGTGTTGGAACACTGGATGATGCAGCCCGGGCTGCAGGCGTGGTTGTACAGCTCGTGCTGTTGCCGCACCTTGACCGCCTCAAAGATCGCCTCGCCGGCGATCTTGGCCGCGCCATCAAAGCGTCCCCGAGAAAAGTTGCGCGTGGGCAGGCCGCCGGCCTCGTTCATGATGTTGATGAGCACGGCCGTGCCGTAGGAATTTAGGCTGCCCTTGGGCTTGGTGACGTCATGGCTCCGTATGGCAGCAGCCAGTTTGCGCTGCCCCTCTCTGAACAGCTCCGGATGGGCTACCGCGACCTCCGGGGCGCCGGTCGGGTCGAGCACCAGGAACTTGAGCCCCTTGCTGCCCATCACGGCGCCCAGGCCGCCGCGGCCCGAGTAGCGGTTCGGCCGGCCGTGGAGATCGGCGAACGCCACCCCCGAGTTGCCGTAGGCCAACTCGCCCGCCACGCCGATGCCGGCGATGTGGGCGCCGGCGCCGAACCGCTGCTGCACGAGGGGATAGACCTCAAAGAGGTCCTTGCCCACGTACTCATCCGCCGGGTAAAAGGCCGCCGTGGGCCGGCCCTGGCCCGCGTCCCAGGAGATGTGAGCCAGCCAGTAGCCGCCGGCGCCCTCCGGCTGTCCCTCCACGACGAGCGACTGGATCCCCAGCTCCGCGATCGCCCGCGCCCAGGCGCTGCCGGCGTTCGCCTCCTTGATGCCGCCGGTGAGCGGCGACTTGGCGCCCACCGATAGTCGTGCCGAACTGGGGGCGTCGGTTCCCGTGAGGATGCCGGGTGCAAAGACGAGCTTGTTGTTGGGTCCGAGGGGATGGCACTGGGCGGGGACCTCGTCGTGGATGATGGTGGATGTAAGCCCGCGGCCCCCGAGCCGGGTGTATGCCTGGGGCACGTCCTCGAGCCGGTAATCGCGCGTGCGCATGTCGATACGTAGGATCCACATGGCTGTTCCACCTCCATTGGCGGAAATGGGTCGAGTCGACCCGACCGCGGCACAAAAGCACAGGAGACAACGCATCCCTACTGAGGGATGCGTTGCCTCCTGTCGACACCCGATTCGCATCATGCGTCCTCGCGCGTCCAGACTGCCGGATGCGATGATGCACGATGGCGAGACCCGTAGGCTAGCGGCCCGACGGCACAGAACGAGCGGGGGACGTCGATCGCGGCCGAGGCGACCTCGCTGTCAAGGGAGCCGGCGGCCAGCGCGACATCTCTCTCTGCATCAGTATCTTACCATAACCCCAGAGCGGCGTCAATGCACTGTGTGGGTGGGGCGCCAGGCTTGGCTACAGCCCCAGCACCACCTGAGCGATGGTAAAGTAGATCAGCAGGCCGGTGGCGTCCACCAGCGTGCTCATCAGCGGGCCCGACACGAGGGCCGGGTCCACCTTGAAGCGGGCGGCCAGGAGCGGCAGGAGCGACCCCACGCCGTTCGCCCACAGCACGATGGCAAAGATGCTGCCCGAGACCACCGCCGCGACCAGGGGCGAGTCCACCCAGGTGACGGCGCGGATGAACGCCACGATCGACAGGAGCGCGCCCAGGATCAGCGCGGTGCGGAACTCGTGCCACAGCACGTGGAGCGTGTCACGCAGGGTGATGTCGCCCACCCCCAGGGCGCGGATGATGGTGGTGGTCGTCTGTGTGCCGGCGTTGCCGCCCGTGCCGATGAGCAGCGGGATGAACAGCGACAGGGCAACCACCCGATTGAGGTCATCCTGGAACAAGCTGATGACCGAGCCGGTGAGGGTGCCGGTGACAAAGAGCAGCAGCAGCCAGCCGATCCGTTTCCACGCCGTGGCGCGCACGCTCGAGTCGAGGTAGGGGCGGTCCAGCGGCTCGGCGCCGCCGATGCGCTGGATATCCTCGGTGGCCTCGTCCTCCAGCACCTCGATGAGGTCGTCCACGGTGATGACGCCCACCAGGCGCTCGTCGTCATCCACCACCGGCACGACCGGCAGGTCGTAGCGCGACATCAAGCGTGCGGCCGTCTCCTGATCGTCGCTCGCGTGGACGCGGAGCACGTCGGGCTCCATCAGTTCGCGCAGGCGCTGGGCCGGCTCGGCGCGGACCAGGCGCATCAGCCCTACCTGGCCAACCAGACGGCGGCCGCCGTTCACGACGAAAATGCGCGGCGTCTCGGGGCCCCTGGGCTCCCACTCGCGGATGGCGGCCATGGCCTGGCTGACCCGCATCGCCTGGGGGAAGGCCAGGTACTCGGACGTCATCAGCCCGCCCGCGGTCTGGTCCTGGTGCAGCAGCAGCGGGCGGACGTCGTCCGCCTCCTCCAGTTGGGCCAGCATCGCAGTGCTGAGGGTGGGGTCCAGGTCGCCCAACAGGTCGGCAACCTCATCGGGCTCCATCTCGGCGACGATCTGCGCGAGCGAGCCGCCGTCGAGCCTGGAGGCGAGGTCGGCGGCGTCGGCGTCGTCGAGTTCCTCCAGGATGTCGGCCGCGTCCTCGGCAGCGAGTTGGGGGAGCAGGATTTCCTGATGCTCCGGCTCTAGCTCCTCGAACACGTCGGCCTGGTCGGCCGGCAGCAGCGCCTCGATGATGCGAATCGCCTCGGGCACGTCGTTATGCTCCAGCGACTCGCGGACGTGCAGCAGGATGGTATCGACGGTCACGGTGTCCATGGGGCACCTCCATATACACGGCTGTAGCGCGTCGGTAGGCCCTCGACCTCCTGGGCCTACCCGCCCACAGCCCGCGTCGGAGGCGGGGTCAGCGGGGTGTCGGGGGGCTCGATCCAGGGGGCCGGGGCATCATACGTTTTTGCGGCCGACGGGCGCCGAACGGACAGCGTTCAGCGGGGTCGGCGTTCGCTTGCGATGCGTCTTCCATCTCGAACCGAATACTCCTCGTGTGGTTTTCGCCTCGAGCGGCGAGGTCCGGGCACAAAAAACGGGAGGGTCGGGAACCGATCCCGACCCTCCCGTGCATGCCACAAGGCATGACCGGTTGGCAACGGTCAATCGCTTCTCGTCCCAGGCACAGCCCTATTCCGATGTGATCCCGAGCTGGTACTCAAAGGATCGGTACTGATCATGGCGCGGCACTCACCTTTCATCGCCAGAATTGTACGCCCCAACCGTGGCGGTGTCAAGCATCACCATGGCCCCGCGCGCAGGGCTGTGACGCTACTCCCGGGGCGGGACGCATGGTGGCCGCCTCGTCGATAGCGTTCAGCATCTCCGCCTCGGTCTCGGGCGTGACGAGGCGACGCCGCAGGGCGGCGGCCTCGTCCAGCGCCTGGACATAGCGCACGGCGTGCTTGCGGAACAGGGTGACGCCGATCTGCTCCCCATAGAAGGCCACCATCGCCGCCAGGTGT
>ENA-UOUL01002488-UOUL01002488.1-bioreactor-metagenome-genome-assembly--contig:-NODE-2488-length-21346-cov-7.622831_pt1 | contig 21346 bp, 16 predicted proteins | sample MGYA00249838_ERZ747220 | MGnify/ENA primary metagenome ERZ747220 (study PRJEB28778, sample SAMN05720191) | bioreactor metagenome | isolation source: Anaerobic biogas reactor | place: USA:Washington...
ACGTCGGCCTCTTTCGCCGCGTCGGGGTTCGCCATGGCCCGGACGTTCGTGGCGCCCGGGAGCAGTTCTTTGACCTTCGCCACTGCGGCTTCGGCCTTGTCGACCGTCCGCGAGCCGATGATCACGTCCTCGCCCGCCTGCGCGAACCGGACGGCGATGCCGAGGCCCTGTCCTCCTGTTCCACCGATTACTCCGATCTTCACCCCTTCACCTCTGTCATGTTCTGTGTTAGAAGGGAACCTGTTTCAATATATATAATTACGCGAACCTCGCCATCCTCACACGGCCGCAAACGAAACCAGGCTCCAGGGGACCGTGGCCCTCTCCTGGGGAATTCTCGACCACCCGTCAACGTTTCAGCAGAGAGCCGCCCGGCGAAGGCCCGCCCGAGTATACGCCAGACTCCGCGCGAACCGATCGTCCCCGGGCCGATTTCAGGCAGACGTCGTTTTCGCCCGGCGTGCAGCACCGCGTGCACCAGTTCTCCGCGACGGCGCGCTCTCGAAAGGGGTTTGACGGGACCGCACGCCGCTCACTACGACTGCGGTGCGCGGACGAGCCCCGAGAGAACAACATTTTCCCGGACAGGGACCGTCAGATGTACGGATGAATGCCCATGACCCCCGGTGACAAGCGGCCTCTCTGTGAGATATGCGGGAAGGAGGCGATCGGAATCCAGTCGCTGGGTTGCTGCGCGTCCGTTGTCTGCGCCGATCACGCAGATCCTACCCTGCGCGATGCAGCGCCAGGAGAGACGATCGTCGGCGAGTGCTGCACCTTCCTGCGGTTCGATACGTCGGCCGACGGGTGAGACCATCGTGAGCCCCCCCTCGCACGCGTCAGCGCCCGTCAATGGATCCCGGGAGGGGGTGGGTGCTCGAGCCGTGCCCGAACCGTCCCCCGTTCCGTCCCCCGCAGTCCCGGCATGCAGGCCGGCGTGGAGTGCATGACCTGCGAGAGGCACAGAGTTCCCCCCGTCGTTCCCCCGGGTCCACCGCCATCACCCCCTTCTCGAAGGGCTCGTCCGCGTCACCCGGCGAAGAGATCTCCGGGGCTCGGTCGTCGTTGTCGTTCGGCAGACCCTCACTGTCGCCCCTGCCGCGGCACAGGTCTCCGTGCTCGAGATTCTGACGAGCCTGCCTGATTTTTTCGATCAGCGGCACGTCCCTCTCCTCTCCTCCCTTCGGAAACCTCCCGACGCCGCCCATTCCGCGGGGGGGATGTGAGACGATCTCCCCGAGGTTCTGCGTCAGCGCCGGCTGGCATCGGCCGGGGCCGCTGGGAGGTGCGCGAGCCGGGGGACGGGTCACACGGAAAGGCACGGGCGGGCGGTTACCGGCCAGAGAACCGGAACCTCGTCCCATCGTGGCATACCTCGTGCCGCGACCTCCCGGTCCCGAGAACCACGAGTCACACTCTCCCCTCCCCGTCTTGGATCGCTCCACCTGGACGAGCAACGTGCGGAGCCCACTTCCTCCAACGTGAGATAGCGGTTACCGCCGCCCACGGCGACCCGCTGATCGAGATCCAGGTTCTCGTCGACCGGAGGCAGGACGACCCCCCGGTCATCCTATCGCTTCCGGGTCGATCCCGACCAGGGCGACCGTCTGCCTGCCGGCATCCCCGGTATCCCGAAACCCGGAGAGACCGCCTCCCGGGAAGAAGGACGCATCGGGGTCACACCCTGGTCCTTCCGGGGCAGGACGATCCACCGGGGCTCCCGGCTCCTCCCGTCCGCCGCCAGGGAGAGACGACGGAGCCATGCGGTCTGCCGTAACCGGGCCCTGTTGTGCGACCCAATGGAGAGTTCGCACGGTATCCCCGTCCCTGCCGTGTGCCGGTCCCGACCGTGGTTCGAAGACTCCGGGCAACCTGCTCATCTTCTCCACCTGGCCTCTCCTGCCGCGTCGCATGGTGCAACGGGAGGCATCTCACGGGCAATATCTCGCGCGAGCGGAGACCCGGGAACAGCGGGAGGACCATGGCATCGAAGGGATCGATTCGGTCTGGCAGGACCGGGTTTTTCGAGCTCGGCTCCCGGGGAAAAAAAACGGGCCGGGTAAGGCGCCAGCGGAACACCATCGCCAGGGAGCAGCACGCGAGGGAGACGAACGTGCGACGAGAGTGATCCACTCCAGAACCACGCAGAGCCCCGCGGTTCCACAGGGATCCTGTGCGAACGGGGACCAGACGTGTCCCTGCCCTCAGGAGCTGCGCTCGCGCAGGCTGCGGCGGAGGAGCTTCCAGCCATGGACGCGCGGCAGGGCTTCGACAAGCTCAAGCCTGCGTGGGCACTTGTAGGGGGCGAGTCTGTCCTTGCAGAAGGATCGGAGGTCGTCGAGAGTGATCGTCCTGCCTGCGGCGGGGACGACTGCCGCGACGGGGATCTCTCCGCGCCGCTCGTCTGGGATCCCGTAGATCGCCACGTCGGCGACTGCTTCGTGCCGGATCAGGACGTCCTCCACCTCGGTCGGATAGATCTTCCAGCCCGACATGATGATCATGTCCTTCTTGCGGTCAGTGACGTAGAGGATTCCCAGACTGTCGAGATGGCCGATGTCCCCGGTAAGGAACCACCCGTCGTCCCTGAAGACCGCTGCCGTCTCTTCAGGCAGGTTCCAGTAGCCCCGGGCAACAGAGAACCCGCGGAGCGCGATCTCACCGTCCTCGCCGGCCTCGACCTCGCGCTCGGGGTCGTCCGGGTCGAGGATCCGGACTTCGGTGTACCCGACAGGGACGCCGACCGAGCGGTACCCGGCGTGCAGCCCTGGATAGGCCGGCAGGGTCACGGTACCGGAGCCGCAGACGATCGTCTCCGAGAGCCCGTAGGCGTTCGCGACGGGGATCCCATACCGTCGGTCGAAGGCCTCCCAGACAGTGGGGAGGAGCGAGCCCCCGCCCGAGATGATGAGGCGCGCGGATGCGAGAGCCTCCTCGGCCCCGGGCGCAGCGTGGACCAGCCCGTGGATCACCGGAGGCATCCCCGCGAGGACGGTCGGGCGGAACTCCCTCGCGAGCGCGAGGTAACCGTCCAGATCGTACCGGTCCATTACCACCCAGGTTCCGCCGGCCCGGAGCACAGCGAGCCCCCATGAAACGCCGACGTGGCCCATCGGGTAGATCCCCAGGTAGATGTCGTCTGGGCCAAGTCCGAGCGCTTCCCGCTCGGCATCGAGGGCGGCCGCCCAGGCGCCGTGGGTGAGCATCGCCCCCTTCGGCCGTCCGGTCGTGCCGGCCGTGTACTGGATCTGGCAGAGGTCGTCGAAGGCGCAGTTGGCCGGAAGACGCATCCCGGCCGGTGCCGGACCGAGGTCGTCCCAGGCGTGCTCACCCGGTCCGGCGCTGCCGACGACCACGACGTTCACGAGCGTAGGCGCCTCCCTTCGGATCCTCTGCACGAGTTCGGCCCCGCCCGCGTCGGTAATCAGCGCGGCAGCCCCCGCATCGTTCACCGCGTGGAGCAGCTCCCGCTCCCTGAATACGATGTTGGTCGGGACTGCGACCGCACCGATACGCCAGGAGGCGAGGTAGCCGATCAGGTACTCGGTCGAGGAGTCCATGTAGATGCAGACCCGGTCTCCCTTCCCGACGCCCAGGGCGCTCAGGCCCGCGCCGACACGATCGACCTCGGCGCGGAGCGAGGCGTAGGTGTGGGCGACCCCGCGTTTCGGGTGGACGACCGCGAGGCGCGCATCGGGGACCGTGCGGGCGTCGAGAAGGACGGTGACGTTCGGCATAAGCTCCGCAAAAGATATCGGGAGCGGTCCATATAGGTGTGGCGTAACGGCTGGAGGGGCAAAGGGAATAAATCGCGGGAAACCACAACCAGGTATGGACCCGCCCCGCCCCTTCATCATCGGCGGCGAGAGACGGACATCGTCTCGCGCAGCGGACGTCATTTTCCCGTACGACGGATCGACCGTCGCCCGCGTCGCCCTCGCCGGTGCGGGTGACATGGATGACGCGGTACGGTCCGCCGGCACGGGCGCGGCGGAGATGGCGCGACTGTCCTCCGGCGCCCGCTCGGCAGTACTCGAGCGCATGGCCTCGCTCATCGAGGCCTGCGCGGACCGTTTCGCGGAGACGATCGTGCTCGAGGCCGGAAAGACGACCTCGATGGCCCGGACCGAGGTGGACCGGGCCGCCGCCACACTCCGCATCGCGTCTGAGGAGGCACGGAGGCTCGGCGGCGAGATCGTCGACCTCGACTGGACCCGTTCCGGAGAGGGGTGCATCGGGGTCTATCGGCGGTTCCCGGTCGGTATCGTGCTCGCGATCACGCCGTTCAACTTCCCGCTCAGCACCGTCTGCCACAAGCTCGGCCCGGCCCTTGCAGCGGGTAACGCGGTGATCGTCCGGCCGTCGACCAAGGCGCCGCTCTCAGCCCTCGCTCTCGGCGAGTGCGCCCTCGAGGCAGGGTGTCCGTCCGCCGCCGTCTCGGTGGTACCATCCTCGACCGGGGATGCAGAACGGCTGGCTGGAGATCCGCGGATCGGCCTCCTCTCGTTCACCGGGAGCCCGGAGGTCGGCTGGCACCTGAAGGGCGTCGCCGGGCGCACCCGCGTTACCCTCGAACACGGTGGAAACGCGTCCGTGATCATCGAACCGGATGCCGACCTGGCGCGGGCGGCAGAACGGTGCGTGCAGGGAGGGTTCGCGAATGCGGGGCAGGTCTGCCTCTCGGTTCAGCGGATCTTTCTCCACGTATCCGTCTACGACGAGGGGCTCGGCCTCATTGTCGACGGCGCGCGGGAGCTCACCGTGGGCGACCCGCGCGACCATGCCACCGGTATCGGCCCGATGATCTCCGAGGCGGCTGCGGGAGCAGCGGAAACGGCCGTGCGGGAGGCCATCGACGCAGGGGCGAGATGCGAATGCGGGGGCACCAGGCAGGGCACGCTCTTCGCGCCCACCGTGCTGACCGAAACAGACTCCTCGATGCGGGTGAACGCGGAGGAGATCTTCGCCCCCGTCATCACGATCACCCCGTACGACGGCTTCGACGAGGCCCTGACTCTCGCCAACGCCTCGCCTTTCGGCCTTCAACAGTCGATCTTCACCCGCGACATCGGGTCGGTCGCCCGTGCCTTCGGACAGTCCCACGCCGGGACGGTTATCGTGAACGACACGGCCTTCCGAGTGGACCAGATGCCGTACGGAGGCAGCGGGGCCTCTGGGCTCGGGCGCGAGGGCCCCCGCTACGCCATCGATGAGATGACGGAGTCGCGATTGCTGGTGACGAGAGACCCCGATCTCGGATCATAGCCCGAAGATTCGGGGCAGGTCGATCATCAGCACCCCTGTCAGGACCATCAGGAGAGCGAGCGCAACGCTCAGCAGACGGGGCGGGAGAGCGTGGGCGAGCCGGGCACCCAGCTGCGCCGCCGGAACGGACCCTGCGGCGAGGGCGAGGGCGCCGGGAAGGTGGACGTACCCGAGCGACCAGGGCAGGGAGGCGATGACGGCGGGGCCGTTGAGAGCGTACCCGATCACCCCGCCTGCCGCCGCGCAGAGGATGATCGGCATCGACGTGCCGACGGCCACCCGGATCGGGTGCCGGAGAACGATCGTCAGGATCGGCACGAGGACGACTCCTCCCCCGATGCCGAGAAGTCCCGAGAGGAGGCCGATCGGGATCCCCATGGCGAAATACCCGGTGGACGAGAGAATCCCCACGTCACCCTCCACCCTGGGTGTCCGCTGCTTCAGGAGCTGTATTGCGGTCACCACCAGGACCAGCCCCAGGAGGATCTCGAGCGGCCGGCCGGGCATACGGGTCGAGAACGAGGCGCCGAAAAACGAGAAGATCGCCGCGGAGAGTGCGCTCCACGTCACGACGTCCCAGCGGACGGATCCCCGGCGGTGGTGTGCCCACGCCCCCGATGCCGCGGTTACCAGCACGACCGCGAGGCTCGTTCCGAGCGCCGTCCTGAGCGCCGTCTCGGGATCGATCCCGAGCAGCCCGAGCGCCCAGAACTGGGAGGGCACCATCAGGAACCCCCCTCCGACGCCGAAAAGACCCGACGCTATCCCGACGGCGATGCCCACGAGAAAGAGCAGCAGGTTGTAGACGAGTGCCGGGTCCTCCGGGATCATTCTCCGAAAAAGAGGACGCCTGTTCGTTTTGTCTTTCCGGTGGGGGGGGGCCTGTCTGCACCGTATCTGCAGGAACCCCCTGGAACGCGTTCATCGGCACCGAAGAGGCGCAGTCGGGGGGTCCGCTCCTGCGGGGGGCCATCGCGATCGGAGACGGGCGCGCCCCTCCCCCTTTCTTCTCGACGGGGCCTGAGCCGTGCTTCAGGAGATGTGGGACCACGCGGTGCCCGAATCCAGCGGCGGGAGCGGGCCGGGAGATACGTTCCCGGTCGATAGACATCAGTGCTCGTCGGCGCCTGGTTCCGGGGCCGGGGACCGATCGCCCGCTCCAACTCGCGGGCCACATCCCGGGGCGACAGGCCGATCCCCTCGCCCGGTGCCCGCCTCCCCGCGAACCCGGGCCTGCTGCCGAGGATCCTGCCTCCGACCCAGTTCCGCCTCGCGTCGGCGGGACGCCCCTCGGACCGACGGCGACCCCGGGGGGCGACCGACCGCCCGGTGGCGCAGAGAAGAACGAACGGAACGGATCTGACCCCGGGCGTTCGGGAGTCTCCGGCGGAGATCCGGTCGAAGCCGGTCCGTCCGCCGGTCCGGGGACAGGCGTTCGGAACGATCTTGCCACGAGGTCGGCGTGTGGTCCCGTGAAGCCCGCACCCGGGCGTGGCGATCCGTTTATCCCGGCTCCGTTCCATCGGGTCACCACGGATACGACGCGAGATCGACCGTACGTGATCTGCTACCTCTCGGTCAGCCTGGATGGACGGCTCGACGGGTTCGAGGTCGACCTCGAGCATTACTACCGGATCGCAGCGCGGTTCAAGGAGGACGCCACCCTCGTGGGATCGGAGACGTCGGTCGTGGCGATCGAGAAGTACGGCGGCGTCGAGAACACGTACGACGAGGGGCCGGCCCCGGCGCGGGCCGCTCCCGGCGACGAGCGCCCCCTGCTCGTGGTCGTGGACGGCCGCGGGCGCGTCCGGCGGTGGTCGGTCTCCCAGGAGGCGCCGTACTGGCGCGGGTGGATCGCGCTCCTCGCGGACTCCGTGCCCGGGGCGCACCGCACGTACCTAGCCTCGCGGAACGTGGATCCGCTGATCGTCGGAACAGACCGTGTTGACCTTGCTCTCGCGCTCGGCCGGCTCCACCGCGAGTACGGTGTCCGGCGGATCCGAGTCGACTCGGGCGGGCGGCTGAACGGGGCGCTTCTCCGCGCCGGGCTCGTGGACGAGGTCCACCTTCTCGTCTGCCCCTGGCTCGCGGGCGGGTCGAGCCCGCGCTCGTCGTTCGTCGCCGACGATCTCGCCCCCGGCGCCCCGGGGACACCTCTCGAGCGGGTCGCAGTCGAGCCGTTCGATGACGGGACAGTCCTCCTCTCCTACCGCGCGGTCCGGTAGAGCGGGTGTCGAGACGGGTACCACCCCGGGGGGTTGGTGTGCGCCGGGATCGATGACTGCCCGGCGAGGAGTGCACGGTCGCCGTCGCTGTCGCCGCGATCGTCCACCAGCGGCCGGCGCACGGGCCGGTCAGGAGACGACGCCCGGCAAGGCGGAGTTGCCGGCGAGGAATGCGATCTCGAGGTCCCAGCGCTGGCGAACCGGGCAGCAGCCGAATCGGCCCTCGCAGTCGGGTCGTGGCGGCGAGGGAGGATTCCGCTCCCTGTTGACAACCGAGGTCAAGACGGTCAGGGGATGAGAGTCTCCTCAGGACGTCCGGGAAGCGGTCGTGTCCGGGGGACCTGCTATCGCCCTGATGTCGACATGTGCAATCCGCTCAAGCCGGTACGACTCGAAGGTCGACCGATCCCGGGCCATGCGCATCACGAAGTCGCCGGACGGGTACATGTACCTCCAGCCCCCGTCCGCGGGTTGCACGAGCGTGTAGATGTACTCGTCCAACTGCGGCTGGTACTCCAGGATCACGATAGCGGCCTCCGCGGGCGTCCCGTTCGGGTCGTCGAAACCGGCCCCGGCGAGGTCGCCGTGGAGAAGGTCGCCGGACGCAAACCGCGTATCGGCCGGCGTGGGGGTCGGCTCCACCGGGGGTGAGGGCTGCAGGCATCCGGCGGCCAAAACCGCTATAGCCAGTACGGAGGCGACGATCAATAGACGCATATGTAACGGTACCGAGGTTTTCCCATAAGAAGCCCGTCGCGCCGGGCCCTGACGCGCGTGAGACTCCGCACCCTCATCTACCCGCGGCGCCAACGAGAGGAGTGCCACCATGACCGTCGAACGGATCCCGATCGGGACCTTCTCCCGCGTGACCCGGCTCTCGCAGCGGGCGCTTCGCCTCTACGACGAGCGCGGGCTGCTCGTGCCTGCCGATAAAGACCTCTGCACCGGGTACCGCTCCTACACCTACGACCAGATCGGCCGCGGTGTGACGATCGGCCACCTGGTCGCGCTCGGATTCGGGCTCGCCGAGGTCGGAGCCCTGCTCGACGCCCGGGCCGTGGGCGACCGGGAGATCGTCCGGAGGCTTTTTACCGACCGGCGGACAGCGGTCCGGGCCGAGCTCGGACGGCTGGCGGCGATAGAGGCGGCTCTCGCCCGTGGCGAGGCCGACCAGGAGGTTTTTACGATGTCGATCACCGAACCGGTCATCAAGGAGATCCCGGCCATGCGCGTGCTCTCGTGCAGGGGCTCGGGCACGTACGGCGAGACGATCACACGCCTCATCGGCAAGATCTGCGCAACGCTCGCGCCGAGGAACTGCCGGGAACCGGCGTTCAGTGTCGCTGGCCCGATCATGACCCTCTACCACGACACCGGGTGCCGGGAGCAGGAGGCGGAGATCGAGGTCGCGCTCCCGGTCGCGGGGCGCGTCGAGGTCGACGACCCCGCCCTAGAACTCAGGACCCTCTCCGCGACCCGCGTCGTCTCCGCCCTCTACACGGGGCCGTACCCGGGGATATCGTCGGCCCACGAAGCGGTCTTCAAGGCCGTGCAGGCCCTCGGGCTGGAGTGCGACGGGCCCCCCCGCGAGGTCTACCTGAACGACCCCGGCACGACCCCCGAGCAGGAGCTGATGACCGAGGTCCAGTACCCGGTCGCCTAGACCTCGCGGATCCCGGTCTCGACGATCTCGAACTCGAACCGTCCCCCCTCGGGACGGGAGCGGTGCTTGGCCAGCACGGCCCGCCGCCGCCCGTTAATTTTTTCGAGCCGGACGATGGCCTTCGAGATGTGCTCGAGGGCCGTTCCGCCGAGGCCGACGACGCGGTCCCTGACCGGGTCCATGTAGACCTGGTTCGTCAGGAGCACGGGGAGATCGTGGCGGCGGGAGAGCCCCAGTAGGTGGAGCATCTGTCGCGTCAGGACCCGCAGCGCCTCGTTGTCGTCGAGATCCTCCTGGCGATAGAGGGCGGTCGCCGAATCGACCACTATCAGGGCCGCCGGGCGGGTCCTGAGCACCGCCTCGGCGTTCCCGATCATCACCCCCTGTTCGGCGAGATCAAGCGGCTCATACAGGAAGAGACGGTCAACGAGGATCTCGGCCCTGTCGCCGGCGATCTGGCGGAAACGCTCCGAGGAGAAGCCCTCGGAGTCGAGGTAGACGACCGATCTGCCGGTCAGGAGTGCCTGGACCGTCGCCATGACACAGATCGTGGACTTGCCCGTCGCTGCCTCGCCGTAGACCTGCGTGATCATGCGGTGCTCGTATCCGCCGCCCAGAAGCAGGTCGAGAGATCCGTTCCCGGTCGAGAGCCAGTCAGTGCTCATCGGTCCCCCCGCCCCTGGAACGGAGACTGATCGCCCGCTCCACCGCCCGGGCCACCTCGCGGAGCGGCAGGCCTGTCTCCTCGGCCCAGGCCCTCAACTGCTCGAACTCGGGCTTGCTGGTGAAGGTCCTTCCGGCGATCCGTCCCCGCTTCACGTCGATGAGACGCGTCTCGGAACCGATGGTGACCTCGATGGGCTCGATCGACCGCTCCGCTACCAGTCGGTGGACGAACGGAACGGATCGGACGCCCAGCGTGCCGAGTTCTTCGGCGAGGATCCGGGCGAGGGCGGGGCCATCGGCCGGCGGGCAGACAACCCGCACCAGGTACCCCATTCTCCCTTTTTTCATCAGCGCCGGGATGGCCTGCGCGTCGAGTGCGCCTTCCTCCATCACCCGTGCGAGCGCGTTGCCCATGACCTCGCCGGTCACGTCGTCGACGTTCGTCTCGAGCACCTCGACGTAATCCCCGTGTGTGTGCGCTGTCTCGACCACGAGCGCCCTGAGCACGTTCGGACGGCCCGGGGGGTCGCGGGATCCTGCCCCGTACCCCGCGGAGAGGATCGTGAAGGGGGCCAGCTGCCGCCACGAGGTCGTGACGAACTCGGCCAGGAGGGCGGCACCGGTCGGCGTGACCAGTTCTCCATCGGCGTCCGGCACGAACCGGACCTCCATCCCGGTACCGGCCAGGAGTGCCACCGTGGCCGGAGCGGGAAGCGGGTACGCGCCGTGTGCTGCATCGGTCGTTCCCGGCCCGAGCGGGACGGGCATCACCGCGATCCCGTCGACCCCGAGCGACAGGAGGGCCGTCGCGGCGCCGAGGACGTCCGCGATGGCGTCGTCGGCCCCGACCTCGTGGAAATGCACCTGGTCGTCGCCGTGGACCGAGGCTTCGGCAGCGGCAAGGCGGCGAAAGACCCGGACGGCGAGCGCGATCGCCTCCCCGGGGGCGTCGGCCCCGGAGACACGGACGAGCACCTCCTCGAGTGTCCGCCGGGAGGGGCCGGCACGTGTCAGGACCCGGACTCCCCGGATGCCGGCCCGGTCGGCGTACCCGAACTCGGGGTCGGCCACGACCGACGCCATCGAGCGCCGGACTGCCTCCCGGTCACCGCCGGCAGCCAGGAGACCTCCGACCAGCATGTCGCCCGCAGCGCCCGAAACCGGGTCGATCACGAGGATACGCATTCACCAGTACTTATAAATGAACACATAAAAGATGTAAGGTGCATATGCCTGAAATCTACCTCAAGGTGGACAGCGCCTATCCCGAGGATCAGGGGGGGGGAAAGGCCAGGTTGGACCCCGAGACGATGCTCAGGCTGAAGGTCTCTCCCGGGGATATCGTTCTGATCGAGGGGAAGCGCCGGACCGTGGCAAAAGTCTGGCGGGCTCTGGTCTCCGACTGGAACCAGGAGAAGATCCGGATCGACAACATCACAAGGGGAAACGCGGGGGTCTCGATAGGGGACCGCATCCGGGTTGCGAAGCTTGCCGAGGAGATCGAGGCACGGCGCGTGGTGCTCGCACCCCCCGTCGATCTCCCGTCCAACCTCCCGATCAACCTCGAGCACGCGACGAACTCGCTGATCGACTTTCCGGTGGTCGAGGGCGACTCGGTCCCCATCCGCCAGGGGTTCCCATTCATGCAGCCGCAGATCGTCAACTTCAAGGCGGTCCAGGTCGAGCCCGTCGAGGCCGTCATCATCTCGAAGAACACCGAGATCGAGTTCTCGGACAAGCCGGCAGCGGGATTCGAGGGGGCCAGGCAGATCTCCTACGAGGACATCGGCGGTCTCAACTACGAGCTCCAGCGGGTGCGCGAGACGATCGAACTCCCGATACGGCACCCCGAGCTCTTCCGGCGGCTCGGGATCGAACCGCCGAAAGGCGTCCTTCTGTACGGACCGCCCGGCACAGGCAAGACACTCATCGCGAAAGCCGTCGCCAACGAGTCGGGGGCGCACTTCATCGCCATCGCAGGGCCCGAGGTGATCTCGAAGTATTACGGGGAGTCAGAGCAGCGCCTGCGGGAGGTCTTCGAGGAAGCCCGTGAGAACGCGCCGGCGATCATCTTTATCGACGAGCTCGATTCGATCGCGCCGCGCCGCGAGGACGTGACCGGCGAGGTGGAGCGGCGCGTGGTGGCGCAGCTCCTGACCATGATGGACGGCCTCGAGGAGCGTGGCGAGGTCGTTGTCATCGGCGCGACCAACCGGGTCGACGCGATCGATCCGGCGCTCCGGCGGCCCGGCAGGTTCGACCGAGAGATAGAGATCGGGGTTCCGAGCGAGAGGGACAGGATCGAGATCCTGAAGATCCACACCCGGGCCATGCCGCTCGGCGATGACGTCGACCTCGAGCGGATCGCCCAGCAGACGTTCGGGTTCGTCGGCGCGGACCTCGCGGCGCTCGCCAGGGAGGCCGGGATCCGTGCACTGCGGCGGAAGCTCCCCGACTTTGATCTCGAGAAGGACGAGTTGACCGAGGAGGAGCTCTCGTCGCTCCAGGTCGACTCGCGCGACTTTCGAGACGCGCTCAGGGACGTGGGACCGTCCGCGATGCGGGAGGTGATGCTCGAGGTCTCCCACGTCACCTGGGCCGACATCGGGGGCCTCGACGAGGCGATGGAGGAGGTCCGTGAGGCGGTCGAATACCCGTTGACCAACCACGAACGCTTCGACCAGCTCGGGATCACGTCGCCGCGGGGTGTCCTCCTGTACGGGCCGCCCGGCACCGGAAAGACCCTGATAGCGAAAGCGGCGGCGTCGGAGTCCGGGGCCAACTTCATCCCGATCCGGGGCCCGCAGCTCCTCTCGAAATGGGTGGGAGAGTCGGAGCGGGCAGTGAGAGAGGTCTTTCGCAAGGCCCGGCAGGTCGCGCCCTCGATCATCTTCTTCGACGAGCTGGACGCCCTCGCGCCGTCCCGTGGCACCGAGACGGGGACGCACGTGATCGAGTCGGTGCTCAACCAGATCCTGACCGAGATGGACGGGCTCGAGGATCTCAAGGATGTGGTCGTGATGGGCGCGACAAACCGACCCGACATCGTCGACCCGGCCCTGCTCCGCGCCGGCCGTTTCGACCGGCTCGTCTACATCGGGGAGCCCGGGTTCGAGGGGCGCCGCCAGATCCTTGAGATCCACACGCGCGGCAAACCGCTCGAAGGCTCGGTCATGGAGGACGTGCTGGCGCTGACCGAGGGTTTCGGGGCTGCCGAACTGGAGCGTTTCGTCGAGATGCTCGGCGGTGACCGGACGGTCTCACTCGACGAGGTACGCGCGGTTGCGAAAGGGATACCGGTCGAAGCGGAGGGCGGGCTGGTGTTGCACGAACGGCGGCGGGAGCTCGGAAATGCCTTCGCCGAGAAGCGCCTGCGGGCGGAAGATCCGGCTCGCGACAGGCTCCTGAACGATCTCGCTGCTCGGACCGATGGCTTCGTCGGCTCGGACATCGAGGCCCTCGCCCGCGAAGCGGGCATGTCGGCGCTCAGAGAGAGGATGGAGGCAGCAAAGCTGGCCAGGAGCGCGGGGATACCGCTCGAGGAGACGGAGACCTCCCGGGCGCTGATCAAGGAGGAACACTTCAACAACGCGCTCGGGAAGGTCCACCCGACCATGAACGAGAACATCCGGACCTACTACGCGAAGATCCAGCAGCATTTCAAGGGCGGGCTGCCGAAGGAAGCCCAACCCCCCGAATACCAGTAATTTTTTCGATCGGGCACGCGGAGGTGCGGATCCAACCGGTATACATCCCCGAGGGATCGAACCGGGACACCCGCCCGAGCAACGAGTGCTGGACGGGCCAGGGAGCGGGACTGCCGTTCGGACCGGCACTGGGGTGCAGCGAGAGACGCCGCCCGAGGACGCGCCATCCCCGCCATGATCCGAGTGCACCAGACTCGCACCGAGGTTTCCGATCGAACGGCTCGACCAGCGTCGAGTCCGGCATGACCACGAGGTGCGGGGCGAATAGTACCTCCGGGCGGGGTTGCTTCCGCATGTTCCGTATCTATTCCCGCTCGCGGGATCCGATCCGCGGAGATGAACGGGAAGGGGACGGCGACCGCCGGCAGCACCGGGAGCGTGGGCGGGCAGGAAGCCCGAAGTGCGGCGGGCACGAGGATCGAGGCACACGCCCCTTCTATTCCGCCAACCTACAGCAGGGAGACGAGCACCGTCGCGACGGCTGACGGGTTCGGGCGAAGAGAGAAGATCTGCAGGATCTCATCCCCACGAGTCACCCTGCAAGTCAGGATGCGTGCATTCTCTGGCAGGCAGCGGTCCGGGGATATCTCCCCGGGGGGAACAGCGGGGGGTGATTGCCATCGCCGCTCGCCAGGGGATCTGGACCCGGGCAGGCCAGCCTGGTCCCCGTTGCCCCGGGGTTCACGCCCCGTAGATCCTGCAGCGTCACGTCCGACCGTCGTGACCCCACCTCGAAACCCGGTGGTCCCGTCCCGGGTCGATCGCCGGGTCTCCCTGTGCATCGCCACCCGCAGGGCGTGAAAACCCGGTTCGGTGCCGCTCGACCCCCCCCTGCACGGTCGCAGGCCCGGCGCGCAAAATAACGCAGAGAACCACGAACGTTGGTAGCACAGATCGAGAAAAAAGGACGCGCCGACGCCCCGGCAAGGCCACGCGTAGCCGGTTGACCGTCGACGGCGATGTAACGCCGGCTCTTCCGTCCAGGACGATGTCGCCGGATCCACGACATGCCGGGTTCCCGTCCCTGACTCGGCGGCTTCGGCGACCAGAGTGATGCCCATGAATGATTTTTCGCTGAACGATGTCCCGAGCGATATCCTGGAGAGACAAGGCCCCCTGTTCATCTCGAGATCGAGGAACGCCATCCCGCACCATGCCTTCGGAGCGTCTCCTGATGCCCGAAGATCTCACACTCGGCGTGGCGAGGCGGGGCCGGATCACCCGCGGGTAGATCGAAAGATCGAACGCGCGTCCGGGAGGGTCTACCTCTCGATCGCGGACAGCGTGACCACGGACGGAACAGTCGACCGTCAGAATGAACTCAAAGCCGTTCCGGAAGATACAGAGCACGAACCTTTCTCTGTTGGTCGATCCCCCCAGTGGCGGATCGCCAGGTTCCAGGACAGGCGGTCGCGTGAATATGAATTCAGTGCTACACACGCGTCCGAACGATCGGACACCCCCGGAATTACGAATAGACCGGACCATCCTCATCCCCCTCTTCGGTCGATCTTTCCCGGTGAGCACGTTCGGGTGCTGATCATTCACGTGGTCGGCCATCGCAGTCGGCGGTGAGCGTTGACGAGAGAGGGTCTCGTAAACCGGAAGTTCCCGCCGATCTGCCGGCTGGATATGTCGACTGCGTCGCTGCGTGACCGTCGTCTCGAGCTATGGGCAGGGAGAGACATTCTGCGGGACAGGATGTGATACGGCATGAAGCCAGTGGGATCGGTAAACGGGACGATGTACCGGGCGATCCGTGACATCAACCCTCAATCAGGGAGAAACGTCGGAACCGGGCGATCGGCCAGACACGGGCTCACGCGGAGCGGCCGTACCCCGTGATCGCACGACACCCCAGTCCCGGTGCACGTGCTTATCGCGATCGGGGGATGGACGCGTCCGGGATACCCGGTATCGCGCAGTGCTGACACCCTTCATCAGCCCCCCCGATTCGCGCAGAGGCGTCCCGGGGACGATCGTAAAGGCGTTCAGATACCGGCTGAAGGCCAGGGGAGACTGAAAGCACAGGAAGCCATGGATACCGAAGGAACCCGTTCCATGTGTGAGAAAACCCGGGTGTTCAGGGGGACGCCCCCGCGATCATTAAGTCCGGGTTTCCAGGGATACCCGGTGATAAAGACACCGGATGCCCGGACTGCACCACATTGTCTTCATGGATGACGGCAAGTTCTGGTAACCGCACCGGGAGGAGAACGAGGGACTCCACCTGCCCGATCGTGTCCCGGAAAGCGCCGGGCACGCGCACTTACCCTCAAGGGATGAGAGAACGCCCTGGGACGATCCCCCATACCAAGGTATTTGACTACCTCACTCCCACGCTGACCGTATGAGTGAGAATAACGAGTACCGCAGGGGGCTGCAGGCGCTCTACGGCAAGTCCCTGATGCTCCACGACACCGCGCTCTTTCACCCGGTGCTCAAGTTTTTTTTCATCGATGCCTGCGCACACCTCGACTATACGCTCGGGCTCATGTCGTACAACTACGCCTCTCCCAAGAACATCATGAGCATGGAATACCTCCGCTGGCGGGTGGACGAGGAGAAGAAAGGAGATCGCCCGCTCTTCCGTGGTTTCGTGAACTGGCTTAAGGCGAATCACCCAGACCGGTTCGAGCGCCTGCCAGCGGTCTGGAGAGCGGTGTACGATGACGAGGATCCCGCCGGGTACCGGTCGTTCAGGCTCGTCCTCGACCCGGATAGCACGACCGCGTTACCGCTCGGGTTCTTCACGCTGGCCATCAACGAGCTGTTCGACAACGAGTTCTTGAAGTCGCTGTACGAGGAAACCGGCTCTCTTGCCCGGTTCTTCGAGGAGTATCGCGCCGGTCATACCGCATGAGCCACGTCGCCCGCCTCGCGTCCCAGCTGGTCGCGATCCGCTCCGAGAATCCACCCGGGAACACACGCGACTGCGCCGAGTTCGTGCGCGACCGGCTCGATGAGCTCGGTCTCCGGACAAGGATGGCGGGGGAGACGAGTGAAAGGGTGAACACGGTCGCGAATGGGACGAACGCCGACCTACTCCTCTGCGGGCACCTCGACGTGGTCCCTGCTCTGGGGGAGACCTGGTCCTTCGACCCGTTCGCCGGCGAGATCCGCGAGGGATATGTGCTCGGGCGCGGCTCGACCGACATGAAGGGGGGGTGCGCCGCGCTGCTCGCGGGGTTGGAGGAGGCGGTGGCCCATGGTCACGACCTCTCTCGAATCGGTGTCGCGTTCGTCTGCGACGAGGAGACCGGCGGTGATGGTGTCCGGCACCTGCTCGACAGGGGGCTGATCGCCCCCTGCGATTGCCTTATCGCAGAGCCGACCCCGGAGAGCGCGCCCTGCATCGGCCAGAAGGGACTTCTCCGTGCCCTTTTTAAATTCGTTGGAGAACCCGGGCACGCCTCGCTCTACCCGGTCCGTGGAGTGTCGTCCGTGATGGACGCGGTCGCGCTCATCGAGTATGTCAGGGAGCTCCACGAGCGGGTCTTCGACCCCGGGCCCGACCTCGCAAGAGTGATCTCGGATTCCGAACGGGTACTGGAGACCGCTCTCGATCTTCCGGGAGCGGGGCCAATCCTGCGCCGGATCAGTTTCAACCCGGGACGGATCGACGGGGGGGAGAAAGCGAACATCGTGGCCGAGCACTGTGACCTCGAGTTAGACCTCCGGCTCCCGTGGGGCTGCGACCCCGTCGTGCTCGCGCGGAAGCTCGCCGCCCGTGCCCCTCGCGCGACCATGAGATGCCTGAGCAGCTCGTCCCCGAGCTGGACGCCGCCCGGTGCACGGATCGTCGGCAGGATCTCGGAAGCCATCCAGGCCGTCAGGGGTGCACCGGCAACCCCGATCGTCCAGTGGGCCGCCTCGGATGCCCGTGCCCTCCGACTCGCCGGCTTCCCCACGGTCGAGTACGGCCCCGGCGAGCTCGCGAGAATCCACGCCGTCGACGAGCGAGTCCCCGTCCCAGCGCTCGAAGAAGCGACCGCGGTATACCTGCGACTGATCGAAGCGTACGCCTGATCCAGGGATGCTCGTCTTCTGCCACCTCTTCGTCGGGTCTGCGATCGGTCTCGCAGTCTCCGGCCGGATGGACGAACGCCGACTCGGACGGGCGGGCCTGGCTGGAGGCTTCCTCCCGGACCTGCTGGACAAGCCGCTCGGGCACCTTCTGCTCACCCAGACCCTCGACAACGGCCGCCTCGTCGGGCACTCGCTCCTGTTCCTGTTCGTCCTGCTCGCTGCCGGGGCAATCCTGCATCGGGAGCGCGGAGGGGTCGCCGGTTTCGTTCTAGCGCTCGGCGTCCTCTCGCACCAGCTCCTCGACGCGATGTGGCGCGACCCGATTGCGTGGTGTTTTCCGTTCCTCGGACCGTTCGTACCGGGCCATTACCCGGACTTCTTCGTCGAGGGGCTGATGGCGGAGATCGGCTCCCTCACGGAGTGGATCTTCGGCGCCGCCACCCTCGCGCTGCTGTTCACGGTGGCGCGGTCTGCCTCAGCACCGGAACACCTCGACACGACCGGCCTATCCATCACCCGCCTCCTCGCGGCGGCGGTCGGTTTCATGGGCGTTCTCTCGCTCGCCGGAGCGACCGGGATTCTCCCACCTCTCGCGGAGATCTCCGGGACAGGAGACAGCCTCATCCTCGCCACCGCTGCCGTCGTGAGCTCGGCCATCGTCCTCGCCAAGATGCACGATGGTGCCGGACGAGAGGTCATGCAGGAGCTTAGGCAGGCGCAGCTGGTCCAGGACGACCATACGGGAAAAGAGCGCGGGCGGCACGAGAGAGCCGAAGGCCCTTGATGACTGCGGCTCGACGGGTAGGGTAGCGGCGACATCCCCGGGTGGGGCCGACCTCATCTCGAGGAGGGCAGCGTGAACCCGCCGGCCCGCCTCGCCGTGAGCGCCTGCACGTCGCACGAGGATGCCGAGATCGAGGGGCATGACTGATTCGCGGGTCCCGAGTCGCGAGCGGAGGAACGACCCGACCACGCGGTTGCCCGCCGCCCCGAACGGGGTCAGTACCATAACGTCCGGCGTCCCTCCGTCTCCACGCTCGAAGACCGTCACCCCCTCCGGCTGGATCCCACGGGGCATCCGGGCGAGGCAGGCGTCGAGAGCCTCCTGCGCACTGTCGTCCAGGGCGATCCCTGACCCGCGCCCGGCGAGGATCGAGAGCGCCGATCGGGCGACGAGGGGGCTCACCCCCCCGGGACGCCCCGACCAGAACGCCCGACGGGTCGCAGATGAGCCCGGTTGGACGATCAACAGGTTCTGCACGTCGTCACGGCCGACCACGCTCCACCCCCTCCCTCCGAGTGAGAAGACTCCGGGTGCATCCGACCGCGCGAACCGGGCATCCAGCCGCCCAACCTCCTCGCCGTCGGGCGTGACTGCCCGGTAGTCGCGTCCACCCCGCAGCACGCTGTAGAGCTCGCGTCGATGTGTACCACCGAACGCAGTCTCCGTCGCCGGGCCGACCATCAGGAGATCCCCATCGGCTGCGATGAACCCCCCGTCGAGGAGGTGGTCGACGACGAGCTCGAGCTCGCTCTCCGGGATGGCCTGGAAAGGCCCGAGCGAACCGGTTTCGCTGACCAGGACCGCCCTCCTCGTTCTCCGCGACACCGCGAGCCCGAGGAGCAGTTGCTGGGCCAGGACGTGATATGGGTGAGCGGGCGGTTCGATTATCTCCGCCTCGCCGCGCATAGCCGCCTCGAGCGCACCGAGCGCGAGCACCACCTCGGCGGGTCGTGCGAGTACGAACGCGAACCGCGCTGGCTGCCCGCGCCGGCCGGCCCGACCGAGTCTCTGGAGAAACGACGCCACCGAGTCCGGCGGCCCGAGCTGGACAACGAGGTCGAGATCCCCGATGTCGATCCCGAGCTCGAGAGTGGAGGTGCAGACGATACAGAAGGGCTCACCGGCCCTGGACGCCCGTTCGGCCCTGTGGCGGGCCGCCGCCGAGACCGAGGAGTGATGACAGTACAGTGCATCGACCCGCCCTTCGAGCAGGGTCGAGAGCCGCTCCACCTGGCTCCGCGATGCGACGAAGACGAGAGCACGCCGTCCCCTGACGAGCCGTACGAGCGCATCCGCCCGTCGCGATTCGTCCGGCTCGAGCGCGAACGAGAATCGCCGTGCGGCAGGGCTCGCCGGGACCACGACCAGCTGGCGTTTACGGTTCGGCCCAGAGAGCCAGGCGAGGACGTCTGCCGGGTTGCCGACCGTCGCGGAGAGACCTATCCGCTGCACCCGTCGCCCGGCGGCTCTGTCCAGCCTGTCCAGCAGGGCCCTGACCTGAACTCCCCGGTCTGTGCCGGCGAAGGCGTGGACCTCGTCGATCACCACGAACCGGAGCGGCGAAAAGCGGCGGCGGCCCGCGGCGGTCTGGAGAAGGACCTGCAGCGACTCGGGCGTGATCAACATCACATGGGGTTCATCGTCCGGATCCTGCCGCCTCTCCGAGACCGGGATATCCCCGTGGAAGGCGGCGGCGGAGAGACGTCCGGGGGTGCAGAACGCCTCGACCCGCTCGAGCTGGTCGTTGATGAGCGCCTTCAGGGGCGAGAGGTAGATGCAGTAGACGCCCTGCGCCCCTTCCCTGAGGGCCCGGTCGACGACGGGGATCATCGCCGCCTCGGTCTTGCCCCCGGCAGTCGGGGCGATCACCAGCAGGTCCGCCCCGCTCGTCGCGGCGCGGAACGTCTGCTCCTGGAGCGGGCGGAGGGCATCCCATCCGAGCCGCTGGAGGAGGGTCATCTGGAGCGTTCCGTGGAGAGCGTCGTAGACCCCGGGCATCGAGAGATGGTTCGGTCTGCGAGCCGAAAAAGGTGGCGAGACGGGGGTCTCTGTGGAGATTCACGGTTCCCGGGAGCCAGGGGGTGCCCGTCATCGCCGCACGCTCGCGCATTCTCAACGGGCAGAATCCCGGGTTCACCCCGGCGCACCAGGGTTCGCGGGCGCTCCCCGGTCCCGGAGCATCCCCGGCAGGCGAGCGCGACCGACTCACGGGACTCGGTGCTCCGGACCCGTCGCCGTGCCGCCCGGCTCCGTCCTTGAGCCATCACCGGCGCGTCGCCCCAAAGGGCCTGAAAACTCCGATCGGTGCTGCATCGCACCCTGCGCGAACGGAGGGGCGGCAAGGAGAAGATGTGCCGGATAGCCACGAACGGCGGGATCCGGTCCGATCGGCAGACCGCGATGACACCCCCGCAGGACGGGGGGGAGAGCGTTTCTCTTCGAGGGGGACGTCCCGGGATCGATCGCCTGCCTGGGAGACCGACTGGTCCACGACCCGCCGTCCGGTCCGGGGCGATCCCGCCGTACATCATGGTGTTCGCGACGGGGTAGGTGCGCGGGGGGTTTCACAGGCGAGATCTAGGCGGTTGGCGGGCGCCTGTCCGTCTCGAACCAGATTACAGGTACCCCCCGCCATCGGACGGTCTCCCGCGCTCTGCTGCGTTCCAGATATCGCGGCTGGACGGAGCCGTACCAGGCAAACGGGACGATCGAACCCTTCTTCGGGTTGGGCGACGGGTCTCTGTCGTCCGGCTTCAGATCGTACGACCTCACCGACCAGCAGAATCGGAGCCCGCCCCGTGCCGGGAGGGGCGGTGCGAATCCAGGGACGGTCAGTTTTCTACGACAGCCCCCGGAACGTCCGAGCTGGTGCGGACAGGGATGGGCGGGCGAGCGAGATCAACACGGGACTCGGCACGCGAGAACCGTTTCTGTAGGATCTCATAATTACTTGACACCCGATGAGACGGGGTGTATGCAGAAGCTGGCGGCTGACGATCCCGAAGCG
>ENA-UOUL01002492-UOUL01002492.1-bioreactor-metagenome-genome-assembly--contig:-NODE-2492-length-21298-cov-53.516328_pt1 | contig 21298 bp, 19 predicted proteins | sample MGYA00249838_ERZ747220 | MGnify/ENA primary metagenome ERZ747220 (study PRJEB28778, sample SAMN05720191) | bioreactor metagenome | isolation source: Anaerobic biogas reactor | place: USA:Washington...
CCCACCCCCCGTGGCGATATCCCCACGGTCCAGTGCCAGGGGATAGGTGGGAAAGAGCCGGATACGGACTTCCCACCAGCTCCACCCCGGGCACGGCTGCTCCCCTGATATCGCAAGCACTGCCACCGCCCCCGCGGCGGGGGCGGGGGAGGAGCGCCGAAGGCGCGGGAGGGGTGGGGGCTGACGGCAGAAGTGTATGGGTAGTCTGCCGGCGAAGGCGCGGGCGGGGCGGGGGTGCTGGCAGAGAGTGCACGGGTATCCCTTACAGGGAAGGGATTGCCGGCGAGGAGTATGAACCCTGCTGGAAGCGCGGGTATCCGCCCGCCCGCCCCCGCCTAACCCTGGGGCCGGCGGTAGACGATGTGTTCGAGCACGAGGACCACGATGACGCCCACCACGAAGCCGTTTGTTATCAGGGGGCGGAGGGTTGCCGGGAACCCTGCGGCGACCGCACCGGGCAGGAACGCCGCCAGGGTCCCGAGGAGGAGGGGGATGCCGATGATCAGCCCGTCGTCAAACGTCCTGACCGCGCCCTTCTCCTGGCCGAGCATGAGCCCTGCCGCTATCTGGGAGGCCATGACGTAGGTGAGGACGACGCCGATGACCGGCCCCGGTATGCTGCCGAGATACCCGATGGCAAGGGGCGATGCGGCCAGGAGGCCGAGCGCGACAGCGGCCGGGACCAGGGCGAACCGCGACGCGCACCCGGTGGCGGCGATGACCCCCGGAGAGAGCGAGAAGTTCACCGGGCCGATAACCCCCGTAAGGCCGGCGGCGATGTTGCCAAGGCCGGTGACGACCACCCCGCGGTTCACCCGGCCGTCCATCGCGCCGGCGCCGAGAAGGCCGCCCACCGACTGGATGGACCCGAGGTCGTTTGTGGCGAGCGCGAGGTAACAGATCAGGAACGCGGCAAGAACCCCGGCGCCGGGGACGGCAAGCGGCGCGACAAGGTCGCCGGGGAGAGCGAAGAGAGCGGTGTCGGCGGGGGGCAGGGGGACCGCGCCAAAGAGAGCGGCGTAGACCGGGGTGCCGATGACGATCGCCGAGAACGCCAGGGTCGACCGCCATATCCCCCGGAGGATGCCGTTTGCTATGAAGAGGGCGAACGCGAACGCAAGAGAGAAGAGGAAGGTCTGCGTCGCCGGGACCGCACCGCCCCCATCCGTGATGAGGCCGAGGATGGTGGGGGCGAGCGTGAACGCGATGAGCATGAGGACGACCGCGATCACCCGGGGCGTGAAGAGGTCCTTGAGGTGCCGGAAGAGGCCGGTTGCCGCAAGCCCGGCAAGGAGGAGCCCGCCGATCAGGGTCGCTGCGTTGATCGCCCCGGACCCGGCATCAAGGCTCGCGAGGATGCCGATCAGGAGAACCGTCGCCGGCCCGAGCACCAGGGGAAGTCTATGCCCAAGGTATATCTGCGCGAGCATCACCAGGGCGACGAGGAGGAAGAGTTTCTGGAGATAGGGGATGGCCGGCCCGCCGGTATCGAGGCCGGCCACCACCTTGCCGATGATGAGGATGATGGGGACACTCACCGCGAGCCACTGCAGACCGAAGATGAGGAGCGATGCCAGCCCCGGGCGATCGTCGATACCGCAGGTGAACTCCATCCAGGCAACTCCGGTGAAACCGCCGGGGCCCGGGAAGGCGTTCCGGCCAATAACGGAATATTTTGTTCCCGGGCGCATAATGGTTCTCATTTCGGCGCGAGAGTATCCATCGGGGCGGCCTCTCGTCGCATGGGCCGGTCTGCCGCCTCCACCAGAACCGGTGGTTTGATGCCCCCGGGCCGGGAATTGATATGCATGACTTCATCCGGTCATGCGGCTGGACTCGCACAGCCCGGCGTCATGAGGGGGCGTCGGGCGTGAACGCCGTCGAGGTCCGGAACCTCTCGCGGTCCTTTGACGGCCGCGATATCTTAAGCGATGTCTCGTTCACCGTCGGGCACGGGGAGATCTTCGGCTACCTCGGCCCGAACGGCGCCGGGAAGACCACCACCATCCGTATCCTGCTCGGCCTCCTTGCCCCCGGCGCGGGCGACGTCCGGGTCCTCGGCCGGGACCTTGCCGCCGACGACGATGCGCGGGCGCGGGTGGGGGTGCTCTTCGAGAACAACGGTCTTTCCGACCGGATGAGCGCCGTCGACAACCTCACGTACTACGCCGGGCTCTACGGCGTCGACGACCCCGCGGAGCGGATCGACGACCTCCTGGCGCTCGTCGGGCTTGCCGACCGGCAGAACGACCCGGTCGGGACGTTCTCGACCGGCATGAAACGGAGGCTCGGTATCGTCCGGGCCATCCTCCACCGGCCCGATATCGTCTTCTTCGACGAACCGTCCTCCGGGCTCGACCCCGGCGCGCAGAGGATGGTCCGCGACCTCATACTCGAACTCTCCCGCCGCGAGGAGATGACCGTCTTTTTAAACTCCCACCACCTCGACGAGGTCCAGCGCATCTGCACGTCGGTCGCAATCCTTGCCGGCGGGCGGATACGGGCGTTCGACTCGGTGGCGCACCTCACCGGCGCGTCGGACCGCCCGGTCGTGACGATCGCCCTTGCCGACCGAAACGACTCCGCCCGCGCATCGGAAACGATCGCCCGCCTCCCGTTCGTTGCCGGGTGCGAGACGGACGGCAACAGCCTCCACTGCACCCTTGCCGACCCGGGAGCCGCCCCGGACCTCATCGCGGCCCTCGTCGGGGCCGGCTACCGGATAGAGGAAGTCCGGCGGTCGTCGCGGTCGCTTGAAGAGATCTACCTCGAATACGTCGGCCGGACGGAGGGCACCCCATGAGCACGTTTCGCATCATCGCCGGCCGCGAGATGAAACTTGCCCTCCGGAACCGGAGCGTCATCATCACCGCGCTCATATTTGCCGTCTGGTTCCCGGTCATGTCGGGCGTCGGTATAGCCTCGGGCGCCGGTGGAGATGCCGCGGTCATCGCGGGCGGCATCGCCGCGATCGTCCTCCCGGTCGGTGTCTTCATGGGCTATCTCTTCTGCGCCGATGCCTTCCTCCGCGAGAAGCGGGACGGCACCATCGAGACGCTCCTCTGCACCCCGGTCTCCCTCCGCCATCTCTGGGAGGGGAAGGTCGCCGGGGTCACCGTCCCGGCCTACCTGACGACCCTCCTCTCGGCCGCGGTGACCATAACGGCGGTCTCGACCCTCGCCGGCGTTCCGGTCGCCGTAGGCCCCCTGCTCATCGCCCACCTCGCTATCGTCGTCCCGGTCTGGATCGCCGCCGCGGCCGGTCTCATCGGCGCCGCCCAGCTCGCGCTCGGCATGCGGGAGAACCAGATACTCGGGTTCGTCTTCATATTCGGGTTCATCTTCATCATCATCGGGCTCCAGGGTATCGCGCCCGGGGGAGCCGGCATATCGCCGGCGACGGAGGGCATTCTCGCGGCCGCAGGAGCAGCACTCCTCGTCCTCGCCCGTTTCATCGCCGGGAAAGTGACGAGAGAGCGGATCGTCCTGACGATCCCGTGAGGGGGCGGAACGCCGGGATCAGGTGCCCCCGTTTACCCTGCGGGGGCGCGGGGTACCCCATCGGCGGATGGAAAGGTTAATTAACCAGTTCGACGATGGCATCCCCATGCAGGAGGAGCACGATCTCCAGAATCGCATCCTTCGTACTCTCCGGTTCCAGCCGAAGGGCATGACCATCACCGATGTGGCAAAACAACTCGGTGTCACCCGGAACTCGGTCTCGAAGCACCTTGAGATCCTCCAGATAGCGGGAAAAGTCGACGTCCGGCAGATCGGGAACGCGAAACTCTTCTCCTTTGCCCAGCGTGTCCCGATATCCGCCTTCCTCTGCTTCACGAAGAACCTGATCCTCATCCTCGACGCCGACCAGCGGATCGTCCAGGTCAATGACCAGTGCCTCCGGCACCTCCGGCGGTCAAAAGACGACCTCATCGGCCGGACCATCCGGGAGGCCGCCCTTCCGGTCGTCTCCACCCCCGAGGCGCTCGCGGTGATCGAGGGGCTCGAACGGGAACAGGTGATCGCCGATATTCGGTACCAGAGGGAGAGCGATGAGTTCTTCTACCAGATGCAGGTCATCCCGACGACCTTCGAGGACGGGGAGAAAGGGTGTACCCTCGTCCTCGAGGATATCACCGAGCGGAAGCGGTATACCCGGAACATGGAGTTTCTCGCCCGGACGGCGATGGAACTCGTGGATATGCCGGCGGAGGCGGATATCTACCGGTATATCGTCGACCGGCTCATCGAGCTCATTCCCGGGGCACGTGTGTACGTTGAATCCTATGACGAGGTCAACCGGCAGTTTATCCTACGGGCGCTCGCAGACCATGAATTCCGGGATCGTTTGAGGGAACTCGTGGGACGGGATGTAGAGGGTATGGTGTTTCCCATCGGAAACCTCTATGATGACCCATACAACGAAACAATGGCGTCAATCTCCGTAGTACGGGAGCATATCTTCCGTCCCGCGTCGGAGGCGACGAAATACTCGTTATACGAAATCTGCCTGGGACAGATCCCTGAGGAGCTCTGTGAGGAAATTCTTGACCGTCTTGATATCGGAAGGTTATATGGCGTCGGACTGGCCTGGGAGAGCCATATCTATGGCATCATCGGGATCTTCTTCCCGCCCTGCCGGGAACTTACCAATCGGCGGGCTGTCGAATCGTTCATCCGTCAGGCCTCCATCGCCATCGCCCGGCGGCAGACCGAGGACCGGCTCCACCGGAGCGAGCGCCGGCTCCGGGACCTGATCGACACCTCCCCCATCGCGGCGGCCCTCATCGAGAGCGACGGCCACTATACCTACCTCAATGGAGCGTTCACCGGTCTCTTCGGCTACACCCTCGCGGATATCCCCACCGGAAGAGACTGGTTTTGGCTCGCGTTCCCCGATCCCGCGCGCCGGAACGAAGCGATCGCCGCCTGGAAGACCGACCGGGAAGAGGCCGGGCGGGGCAGCCCCCGGCCGCAGACGTTCCTCGTCCGGTGCAGGGACGGGGCTGAGAAATTGATCCGCTTCCGGCCGGTCGAGCTCTCGGACGGGACAGAGTACGTCACCTACGAGGACGTCACCGAGGAGCGCCGGGTACACGGGGTGCTGCTCGGCGAGATAGCGGGGCTGCGAAAAAAGTAGTTGTCCGGCGTCCTGCGCCTGCCGAACCGGAGGTGTCGCCGCTCTCCGGCAGAACCGGGGGTGGCCCGGGTCGGGAGCCACCCAGCCGTGGCCGGGCTTACTCTCCGTTCGTTGCCCCGTCTTTGAGGTACCGGAGGACCGGGGCGAGGATCTCCTCGTTTACCCTGCCCGCTTTTGCCGCAGTGTTGCTGTTCATCGTGATGTAGGTATCTTTCTCGGCCCAGTAGTACCATGCCGTATACGAACCATAGTAGCCGCCGGTATGACCGTAGAGGGTCAGGCCCTCGGTTGCGTTCTGCTGCGCAAAGTACCCATACCCGCATCCGACGCTCATCTCCAGAAGACCGGGCACATTCGCGATCTTCTGCGACTGCGGGGAGGCATTCTCCATCGCGGCAAGCGATGCCGGGCTGATCAGCGCTCCCGAGCGGAGTGCACGGTGGAACCTGTTGAGGTCGGCCGTCGTGCTCACGATGTCCCCGGCGCCCCGATCGAACTGGATGTAGAGGTCGCTGAAGTCCATGACGGTCCCGTCCGCATCGCTCTCCTGGGCCCGCATGTGCGGCCCGGGGATGTGGTTGGTCCGGTGGACGAACGTGTCGTTCATCCCCGCCGGGACGAGGATCCTGCGGGTGACGTAGTCCTCGTAAGGAACGCCGGCCACCTCGTCGACGATCAGGGTCAGGAGGATGTAGTTCACGTTCGAGTAGGTGTAGTCCGTTCCCGGCGGGTAGAGGAGGCCGGCATCGAGGCCCTGCCGCATCCCTGTCCGGTAGGGGACCGGGGTATCGGGGTTCATGTACTCTTCGAGGACGATCGCGTCTTCGTCGTAGTCCGCGATCCCGCTCGTGTGGTCGAGGAGCTGGCGTACCGTGATCGTGCTGCTCTCCGGGATCGCCTCCGCCACGTCTGCCGGGAGCCGGCGGCCGATCGGATCGTCGAGCGAGAGCTTTCCATCCTCGGCGAGTTGCTGGACCGCGACGCTCGTGAACGTCTTTGTCACGCTCGCGATGATGAACCGCATCTCCGGCGTTGCCGGGACCGCGGGGGAGACCGAGGCGTTGCCGGCCGCGTAGTTCCAGGTCCATTTCGGCGTCAAAATCTCGATCAGGACACCGGGAGCGCCGGCATCCCGGAGACCGGCCGAGACGATCGACGCGAGATCGGAGGCTATCGCCGGGGGCGGGGGGTTCTGGTAGGCGTCACCTGATTCCTGGGCGGGTCCGGGGCTCTGCATGCACCCGGAAGAGAGGACGGCCGCGGCTACGGCGATACCGATGAGAAGGAGTATGTGAAATTTCGTATGCAGGGTGGGGGCCATAATCTCTCCTATAGAATTTTCCGCTTATATATCCTCTTTTTCTTCCGAAAGAGCGCCTGAAGCATCATCTCACCGGATACCGACCCGAACGTGTGAGCGGAGAAGGGGCCGACGGATCCCGTGAAAAAAAGGGTGTTGCCGTTTTCCTGGAGATCCGGCGTCTACAGCGTCTCCTCGCCGTAGAGGTAGGGCCTGAGGGGCCCGGGTATCGTGACAGAGCCGTCCTCGTTCTGGTAGTTTTCGAGGATCGCACGGATTGCCCGCGACGTCGCTATCGCGGTGCTGTTTAAGGTATGCACGTAGCGCTTTTTGGTGAACTCGGTCGGGTCCCGCACCTTGATGTTCAGCCTGACCGCCTGGTAGGCCGTGCAGTTCGAACAGGAGACCGCTTCGCGGTAGCGCTCCTCGCGCGGCATCCAGACCTCGAGGTCGTACTTCTTCGCGGCGACGGTCCCGATATCCCCCGTGCAGATCAGGACGACCCGGTAGGGGAGGCCGAGGCGCTGGAAGATCTCTTCGGCGTTCGCGAGCAGTTCCTCGTGGAGGGGCCAGGACTGCTCCGGCGTGCTGTAGATGAACTGCTCCACCTTGTGGAACTGGTGGACCCTAAAGAGCCCCTTCGTATCGAGCCCGTGCGCCCCGATCTCGCGCCGGAAGCACGGGCTTAAGCCCGCAAGCCGGAGCGGGAGGTCTTTTTCCTCGAATATTTCGTCGCTGTACATCGCGGCCATCGGGTGCTCGCTCGTCGCTATGAGGTACTCGTCCTCGTCCTCGATCTTGTACATGACGTTCTCGAAGTCGGCGAGATCGGTCACGCCCTCGTAGGCGGCCCGGTTCATCATGTAGGGCGGGATGATGGGGGTGTAGCCGCGCTCGACGAGGAGGTCCATCGCGAACCGCTGGAGCGCCATATCGAGGAGGGCAAGCCTCCCCTTCAGGAAGTAGAACCCGGCCCCGGCGATCTTTGCCGCGCGCTCGAAGTCCGCCCAGCCGCGCTCGACGGCGAGCGCGCCGTGGTTCTCCAGGTCAAACGCCGGTATGGCGGGCTCTCCCCACCGCCTGACCTCGACGTTCTCGGTATCGTCCTTGCCGACGGGCACGCTCTCGTGCAGTATGTTCGGGAGGCGCATCAGGCGGCACCGCACCGCCTCGGTGAGCGCTTCACGCTCCGTCTCCGCCTCTTTGACCCGCGCGGGAAGGTCCGCCGCCTCGGCAAGGAGTTCCGATATATCCTTTCCGGCCTTTCTCGCCTGGCTGATCTCGCGGGATATGACGTTTCTCCGGTTGCGCAGGTCGCCGATCGCCACGGTGAGTTCCCGGGCCCTCCGGTCCATCTCCAGCACCTCGTCGACCCAGGCGAACTTCCCGGTATCTCCCCTCCTGGTGAGGTCTGCCCTGACGATCTCGGGGTGTGCACGAACGAACTTCAACTCAAGCATGCTGTACGTACTTTGCCACGGCGGTATATGGTCATGTTGCCCTTCTCCAGGAGTTCAGGAGAGAACGCCCGGTATGCACCCTATCTCCCCGGGTCGAAAACCTACCCTTATAATTCCCGGTGCGCCAACTCACTAGGCATGGAAAAGAACCAGAAGATCATCCTGGTGGCGGGCGCTCTCATCACGCTCGGACTGCTCGCCATCGACGTCTTCTTTGCCCTCATCGCGCTGGTCGTCGTGCTCATCCTCCTGATGAGTTTCCACATCATGGGAGAGACCGGCAGCTACCTGCTCATCGCCGCAGACCTCGCAGAGGATGCCCGGGAGGTCATCATCACCAACACGGGCACCGCAACGGCGCAAAACATCCACGTCGTCCTCGTCCCGCTCGACATCGAGTTCGATATACCGTCGCTCGGGCCGGACGAGAGGTCCGTCTTCGGCCTCTCGTCCATGATATCCGAGGCAAAAGCGGTCGTGACCTACGAGGACGCCGCCGGCCGGAAACACACACGCACGTATCCGCTCACGGCGCTCATGGCCGGGCGCGACCCGATGAAACCCATGTTCCCGCTCTTTGACCGGTGATGAGAGAGCGCCGCCGCACCCCCGCCGGAGGGCCTGTTCGGAAAAGAGGGGCCCTCAGGAGATGATATACTCAAGCGTCCGCGCAAGCGCGGCCGTCAGTTCCTCCTCTTTTTCAGCATACTCGTAGAGCGCCCGGTAGAGCATGACGACGACGTCGTAGCCGTAGAGATCGAACGCTTCCTCTGGCGCCAGGGGAGCAAGGTATGAGTCGATCCGGATCTCGGTGGTCGTGTACATCACCTCAAAGAGGTTCCCATCCTCGCCAAGGACGCATATCTGGGTATCGATGGGTTTTGATGGATCGTCGGGGCGATAGGGAAGCGGATCGGTCTTGCCGAGGACGATCATCTTCTTCTCGTAGTACTCCTGGTCGTAGAGCTCTCCGGAGGCCTCTCGTTTTGCACGCCGGAGCATATCAAGGCCCATCCGCCCCACGACCGGCGCCGTATCGGCGGCCATCCGCGCAAGGAGGGCCCCCGCATTCTCCTGGACCTTCGAGGCCGACTCTTCCTTCTTCGCCTGCAGTTCCTCGAGGGTCTCAAGGAGCCGGGTGTATCCTTCTTCGATGATCGGATCCATTGTTCACCTAACTCTTGCGTATGCCGGCATAAGCGCACCGGTTTGTCGTCCGGCGGGGCCTAAATCCTCTGCCGCCGCCCGCTCGCGTCGCGCGTGTAGCGCCCGAAATCGCTCTCGAGCAGGACGTCGCCGGAGAAGATCGGCCCGTCCCTGCAGACCCGGAGGCCGTGCGGGTCGGTGCAGCACGAACCGCAGAGGCCGACCCCGCACTTCATGTAGCGGTGGAGGGAGAACTGGCCCCGGTCCGCACACCCCTCCCGGTCGAGTATGGCAAGCACCGCCGCCATCATGACCTCGGGCCCGCAGACGCAGATGTGGGCGAAGTCGGCGAGGTCCACCCTTGACATGAGCCGGGTCACGAACCCGTGGTGACCGGCCGTGCCGTCGTCGGTCGCGACCATCAGCGTCGCCGCACCCCGTATTTGGTCTGCAAAGAGGAGTTCTGAGGCCGTGCGGGCGCCGAGGAGGAAGGTGTCCACCTGCCCGGCCTTGATAAGCGGCAGCAGCGGGGAGGCGCCGACGCCGCCGGCGACGGCAAGCGTCCTCCCGGTGACGGAGAACCCGTTCCCGTAAGGACCCCGGATACCGATCCGGTCGCCTACCTGCATGGCAAAGAGGGCGGCGGTCGCGTCGCCCACTTTGAGGACGGTGATCGAGGAGGGCGAGGAGAGGGCCATCGGTATCTCGTCGACGCCCGGCACCCAGACCATGACGAACTGGCCCGGCCGGGCGTCGATAGCGCGGTCGAAGACAAACGTCCTGATCGAAGGCGTCTCCTCTCTGATCTCCGTTATCGTGACCCCGAGGGGCATCTGCTCATCCATGGGCGCACCCCACGATATCGCGTGCGGCGATGCCGTCATGGCTGTAGAGGTCCCGCGCAATCGTGCCGAAGATGCCGACATCGTCGATGACGGCGCTCCCTATCTCGACGGCGCTCGCGCCCGCCATCATCATCTCGACGACGTTGTCGGCGGTGGATATGCCGCCGCACCCGACGATCGGGACGGAGCAGGCCTCGTAGAGATCGTAGACGCACCGGACGGCGACCGGAAAGATCGCCTTCCCCGAGAGGCCGCCGAAGCGGTTCCCGAGCACCGGCCGGCCAAGGGACGTCGATATCCGCATCGCCTTCACCGTGTTGATCGCGACGACGGCGTCCGCACCCCCGCGTTCCGCGGCCGCCCCGATCTCGCCGATATCGGCGACGTTCGGCGTGAGTTTCACCCAGGTCGGGACTCCAGGAGAGGCTGCCGCCCTCGTGCACTCCTCCACGAGAGCCGGATCGCTCCCGATCGCCGCCCCGTAGCCCTCCGCGTGGGGGCAGGAGAGGTTCAGCTCAAGCCCGGCGGCCTTACCGGCAAACCACCCGGCGACCGTCCGGAACTCCTCCGGCGTCCCCCCGAATATGCTCACGACGACCGGTTCGCCCGTGAGAGCGATCAGCTCGTCCGCGAACGCGGCCGAGGGGTTCGGCAGTCCCATGGCATTGATGATGCCGCCGTCGACGACGATCAGGCAGGGTCCGGGGTGCCCCTCCTTCGGGGCGGGGCCGATGGATTTCGTGACCACGCCGCCTGCACCGTTTGCAAGGATACGGGCAAGCGACGCCCCGGTGGTCCCGAGGATGCCGGCCGCAAGCAGGAGATGGTTCTTCAACCGGACGCCCCCGATATCGACAGGGCCTGGATACAACGCAACCATTGGGAAAAGGTGGGAGTGAGGTATTATTATACCCTCGCGCCAAGTATAATGAAGAGGAAGTATGTGCTCCGCGCGCCGGGGCCCGGATACCGGACCGAAAGACGGCAGGGTGCCCTTTCTCCCCGCCGAACCGCTATCCTCCGTGCAGCAGGGCCTTATCACGCATACAATCTTTTGCCGTTATCCAGACACAGGACAGATACCATGACCTCGCTTGCAATATCCGGTGTAGGAAAGGTGGGGGGTGAGACGGCATTTCTCTCCGCCGCACTCGGTCTCGCCGATGAGATCATCCTCTACGACGCATACGAACCCATCCTCCGGTCCCAGGTGCTCGACCTGCAACACACGGGTATCGACGTTACGGTCACCACCGATACGGCGGCGATGCGGGATGCCGACGTCTTCATATTTGCGGCAGGCACACCGAGAACGCCCGATATCAAGACCCGGGCGGACCTCCTCGAGGCAAACATCCCCGTGGTGAGGCGGTGCAGCGAGCATCTCCGGGATTTTCCCGGGGTCGTCATCACCATCACGAACCCCATGGATGCAAACAACTACGCCCTCTGGAAGATGATGGGGATCGACCGGGAGCGCTGCATCGGGTTTGGCGGCCAGCTCGACAGCGTCCGATTTGCCTGCCTCCTCCGCGAGGCGGGTATACCGGGGCCCGCCTGGGTGCTCGGCGAGCACGGCGAGCACCAGGTGCCGCTCTTCTCTAAGACCGGCAGGTACGTCGATACCGGGGAGCGGGAGACAATCCTCTCCCGGATGCGGGGAGCAAGCATGGAGGTTATCCGTGGAAAGGGCGCCACGGTCTTTGGCCCCGCATACCATATCGCCATGCTGGTGAGGGCAGTCCTTGAGGACCGGCGCGAGCTCCTCTCCTGCTCGTGCGTGCTCGACGGCGAGTACGGCTTCTCCGGCTGCTCGCTTGCCGTCCCGGCCCGGATCGGCCGCGAGGGTATACTCGGCATCGAGGAGTGGGACCTCGACCCGTGGGAGGCGGCGAAGATGACGGAGGCGGGAGCATTCGTGCGAGGCCTCTGCAGGAGGTTTGATGACTGATCCGGCACCGGAGTCCCGTGTCACTATCCCGGCTACCCTGAACGATTTCGGCAAGATCCGGATCGGCATCCACCAGGTGGAGTACAGCGTCGGCGTCGACATACCGGTCATCCACATATTCGGCCGCGACGCCTCCGGGAAGGCCGTCCAGGTCAGGGTGACCGGTTTTCGGCCCTACTTCTACGTGCCCGCCGGACTGGTGAACGATCCTTCCCCCCCAAAGGGGGTCGATATCGAGCCCGGCACGACCTACCGCTCCATCCGCGGCGAGCCCCTCCGCCGGCTCTACACCCGGCGCCCCGGCGACGTCCGTGCCGTCCGCGACGACTTCCGGCAACACTACGAGGCCGATATACCGTTCACCACCCGGTTCATGATCGACTGCGGCCTCACCGCCGGCGTCGAGCTGCCCGCCGGCGCCGTCGAGTCGCCCGAGGGCACCTTCGAGGTCGAGTATACCGATATCGCGCCGGCCGATATCAAGGCTCCCGCCCGCACCTGCATCATGGATATCGAGTGCGTGGATGAACACGGGTTCCCCGAACCCGAGCGCGACCCGATCGTCTGCGTCACCTGCTGGGACTCGGTTGAGGAGGACTATACGACGCTCCTCTGGCAGCCCGGCGGGGCTGCGGGCGACGCGCCCGAACTCTCCACCAACGCCCGGCACAAGGTCACCCGCTACCCAAACGAGGCCGCGATGCTCCGGGGGCTCGCCGCATACGTCAGGGAGCGCGACCCCGACATCCTCTCGGGCTGGAACTTCGTGGATTTCGATATCCCCTACATCCTGCAGCGGATGGCAAGGCTCAACCTCCCGGGAGAGGACCTTGCGCGTCTCCCCGGCCAGACGGAGAGGAACGCCGTCCGCGGGAGATCGATATTCGACCTCCTCGGCGCCTACCGGAAGATGCACCAGGCCCAGAAGGAGTCCTACCGGCTCGACGCGATTGCCGGCGAGGAACTCGGGGAGACGAAGGTCCGCTACAGCGGCACGATCACCGACCTCTGGCGCTCCGACCCTGCGCGGCTCGTGGAGTACAACTGCCGCGACGTCGAGCTCTGCGTCGGGATCGATAGAAAGAACAACATCATCGAGTTCTACCGCGAGATCTCCCGGTACGTCGGGTGCCCGCTCGACCGGACGCTGAACTCCTCAAACGTCATCGATATATACGTCCTCCGGAAGGCGTCGGGCCGGTTCGTCCTCCCCTCAAAGGGCCTTGCCGCCGGCGACGAGTTCGAGGGGGCGACCGTCTTTGAGCCCGCGACGGGCCTTCGGGAGAACGTGGTGGTCCTCGACTTAAAGTCCCTCTACCCGATGGCGATGATGACGATCAACGCATCGCCCGAGACCAAAAACCCCGACGGCGAACTGCGGGCCCCAAACGGCATCCGGTTCTCCCGGGAGCCGGACGGGTTGACGCGCAGCATCCTCTCGGAGCTCCTCGTGGAGCGGGACGAGCGCAAGCGCCTCCGCAACCAGTATCCCTTCGGGTCGCCGGAGTACGTCCTCTACGACCTCCAGCAGAACGTCCTGAAGGTGATCATGAACTCCTACTACGGCGTATCGGGCTACACCCGGTTCAGGCTCTACGACCGCGAGATCGGTTCGGCCGTCACGTCGGTCGGGCGGGCGATCATCCGGCATACCCGCGACGTCATCACCGATCTCGGCTACACGGTTCTCTACGGCGACACCGACTCCTGTATGGTCGAGGTGCCGCAGGGGAGCCTTGAGGAGACGATAGCCAAGGCAAAGGCGATCGAGGCCCGCCTGAACGCAAGTTACAGCGACTTTGCAAAGAGCGAGCTCAACGCCGACACCCACTACTTCTCCATCAAGTTCGAGAAGGTCTACCGGCGCTTCTTCCAGGCCGGCAAGAAGAAGCGCTACGCCGGCCACCTGGTCTGGAAGGAGGGCAAAGACGTCGACGAGGTCGACGTCGTCGGATTCGAGATCCGGCGGAGCGATTCGCCGCAGATCACGCGGGAGGTGCAGCGCACGGTCCTTGAGATGATCCTCCGCGGGGATGCGTTCGAGGGCGTGCAGGCCTACCTGCGCGACGTCATCCGGAAGTACCGGCGCGGCGAGTACTCCCTCGACGAGGTCGGTATTCCCGGCGGTATAGGGAAGAACCTGGACAGCTACGAGACCGACGATGCCCACATCCGGGGCGCCAGGTACGCAAACGACCATCTCGGGACCGACTTCAAGCGGGGCAGCAAACCCAAGCGCATCTACATAAAGACCGTCACGGCGAAGTACCCGCGCACAGACGTGATCGCCTTCGAGTACGCCGATCAGGTGCCGCCGGAGTTCGTCGTCGACTGGGAGACGATGCTCGAAAAGACCCTCAAAGGACCCATATCGCGGATCATCGAGCCGCTCGGGTGGGACTGGCACGACGTCGACCCGACACGGACGACGCTCTTTGATTTCGGTATGTAAGAAAAGTTCTGGGGGGCCGGCGCTTTACGCGAGGCCCCTTTTCACGCGCTCTTCCTGGTGGAACGCGCTGCGCTCGATATTCTTTGACCAGGCGATGCGGTCGCCGACGATCTGCCAGTTTCCCATCTCGAGGATCTCAATCCCCTCGGGAACCGCCGGGACGCTCGCCCCGCCGGGCACGACCAGAACCGCCCTGTCGATGTCGACGTTGCTTGCGGCAAGCGCCTGGCGCTGGCCCTGAAGTTCCTCGATGGTGCCCACCGGGACTTTGGATGCCATCTTCACGCCCACGACCACCCGCTCGGTCCTGCCGGCTGTCCGGCGAGAGAGCACACACTCCGGCTGCACATTGCCGTAGGTGGGATACCATGCAAATTGCCACCCTTCCTGGGGAGAAAACCGCCGGGCGAGGGCTTTCTTGACATCGAGATACGTAGAATCTTTTACGCCACCCATATCAATATCCTCTGCTTTACTGTATGGTCACGGTCGAATATAAGCATTATAGTTATCTCCTTCCCGGCGCCCCGCGAGATGCCCGGGACGGCGGCAGGCGACGTTCCCCTTCCCGGGGCCGGTGCAGGGACGCCGGGCGCAAAGGCCGGGCCGGATGCCGGCCCGGAATAATCCGGAGGAACACTTTTATTCTATTACCGGTATTATGCGGCGGGGTTTGTCAGCATGGCAGAGGCGACTGAGATCGGAGTGGTAGAGGCGTATGAGCGGCTGGCGCGCGAGGTGCTGGATCGGCCGGAGAGCATACCGAGCGCCATCCACAACCTCCTCCTGAAACTGGCCGAGACCCATCCCGGGGCGGTCTACTGGATCGTCCGGAAGTTCTACCAGGAGTACCTCCGGCTCTACGTCTCCGATACCGGGTACATCGGTATCGCGGACAGGTACGAGCCGGGCCTGATGTACCCGGGCGACATCAACCTCTATATGGTGCCCGAGAGCCCGCAGCCGGGCGACGTGGTCCAGATCACCTTCACCGACAAGAACGAGGTGAGCATCTACGTCATCCACGGCCGGGTTCTCAGGTGCAACGAGGACCGGTCGGTCCAGGTCGAGGATACCAGCACCGGGGAGGACTACCGGGTCGTCGACTGGAACATCCTCGGCAAACTGGTCAAAGTCATCCCGTTCGGGTCCGCCGAGTGGCAGGAGCTCTTCCCGGCGTCCGGCATACCGAAGGAGTGGCTTACCACGTCGGTCGAGGGGAACATCCGTTCGCTCCAGGAGTCGGATGCTTCCGGGAAGGACGAGGCGATCGCAGAGCTCAAACGCCGCCTCCGGGAACTGGTGTAAGAGCAGAGGCTCTAAGACGCCTCTTCTTGCTGCCGGAAAGGTAATTCCGGGTTCTCCTCCAGCCGGTCTCTTCATCACGCGAATCTTTTTAAATGGGGTGTGCTCTCCTCCCCCCATGAGACACCTTATCGTGATCGTCCTTATCCTGCTGCTCATACCGTCCGGCGTTCAGGCGCTGACGTTTCTCAGCGGCGATCAACCCGCGGTTGATACCCCCATACCCGATGATGTGGTAGCATCGGGAGGGGTCGTGACCATCAACGCCCCGATCGATAGCCTGACGGCCGCCGGGGGCACGGTGACGGTGAACGCGCCGGTCAAAAACGACGTCATCGCCGCGGGAGGAACCCTGATCATCAACGGCGACGTCGGCGGGAAGGTGCTTGCCGCCGGGGGCGATATCGAGGTGAACGGGAACGCAACGAACGTCCTCGCCACGGGAGGCACGGTGCGGATCGGGCAGGGCGCGGTCATCCGGCGGGATGCGGTGCTCAGCGGCGGGACGGTCGCGAACGAGGGATCGGTCGTGCGTAACCTCACCGTCTCGGCAAACAACTTCAGTAATACCGGCACCGCCGGGAACGTGACGTTCGAGGAGCGCGAGGAGCCGGGGCCGCTGCTGGCCGGCATATTTTCGGTGCTTGCCGCGATCGGGTTCTTCATCCTCGGCCTCCTCCTCGTCGGGCTCCTTCCCGGCCCGTTCTCGACGGTGGTCCACGAGGTCGAGAGACGCCCGGTCGTCTTCACGGTTCTCGGGTTCATCGCTCTCTTCGTGACGACGATCGTCCTCCTGATCGTCGCCGTCACCATCATCGGGCTCCCCATAGCGCTCTTTGGCGGGTTGCTCTTCATCGTCGGCATGCTGGTATCGCCGCTCTTCGTCGCGTACGCCCTCGGGGACGTCATCGCCTCGCGGGCAGGGCGGAGGCCGGGACGCATCTGGATATTCGTCCTCGGGTTCGTGATCTTGCAGATCCTCATCTTCATACCGCTGTTCGGGATGATCGTCCATGCCGTCGCGGTCAGCCTCGGCTACGGCGGGCTGCTCTCCGCGCTCAGGGGCATTCGCCAGTCCCGTGCAGGCGAGGCTGCGTGATCGGCCGGCGAGGGTTCCGGGGGGAGAGGGCCTATGCGGCCGGCTCTACCCGGGTCCCCGGCAGGACGACCAGGTTGTATGCGCCGTGATCCTTGTTGAACCGGACGAGGACCCCGTGGAACCGGACGATATCACCGTAGGCGATATCGCGGAGCGCATCGCGGTTCTGCCCGCGGAGGGTCGCGGGGACCACGACGTAGACCGGATCCGCGGGCGTTCCGTCGCAGACCTTGTAGACCTTCGTCCGGTCGTCGCCGAGGTTCCCCGACATCAGGGCGGCGACGACGTTGATCGTTCTATCGACGTGCCGGTGGAGGTGGGAGAAACGGGCGAACTTCGCCCCCGGCGGGACACGGTAGGCGTGCTGCACCCGGGCATCCTTTCGCAGGAGCGCCGAAGAGTACTTGATATCGACGTTCACGAACCGGTAGCCGTCTTTTCCCTCCGCGAGCCGCTCCATCAGACGGGGCGGCCGGATGTCGCCCTTCTGCTCGAATGTCCAGCACCGCGCGGGGTTGCAGGCGGTGCCCCGGATGAACGAGCAGGGGCTGTGGATGGTAAGCCCCCGGTCGGCGATCGCGCGCACGGTCTGCCTGAGAGCGGTCGCGTTTGCAAGGTCGGCGGGCTCCACGACGACGATCGTCCCGTCGGGCGCGAGTTGTTCGGCAAGGGCGGCGACGAGGTCGGCACGCTCCTCTATCCTCATGTGGCGGAGTTCGCCAAGGACGTTTGAGAAGACCATGATATCGATCCGGTCGGGCAGATCCCCGGCCGCGATCTCCCCGATATCGCCCCGGGTGGGTTTTTTTACCTGCACCCTGTCTCCCATCGCCGCGGCCGCCGCCGGGACGAGGGCGTTGTATGCTTCAAGGTGCTCCTCCGAGCGCTCGACGGCGTAGACCTCCGCTGAGGCGCTCCCGATTCGATCGAGGAGATCGATGACGGCGAGCGGCACGACCCCCGGCCCGGTGCCGATATCGAGTATGCGCATGTGGGGTTTTGCGAGCCCCCGGTCGATGATCTGCCAGAAGATGTGCTCGAACTGCACCAGGTAGACGGGCGCGTGGTAGGCGAGGTAGCCGAGGACCTGGTAGGCCTTCCGGTAGCTCACCCGCTGCTCCTTCCAGTATCGGCTCTTCTGGACGAGGATGGCGTTTTGCATCCGGTCGAGGACGGCCGGGTCGTCCCACGGCTTCCCCGTCTTCCTCGTTATGTAAGACTCGATCAGGTGCTGGATGGTCTCGGGCACCTCAGGGTTCCGGAAGAACGCGGCCTGGCGTTCGCGCCCGGCATCGTCGACCGTGAGCGGTCCTGCCCGGCGGCCGATCACGTAGTCGCCGCCTGAAGGCCTGAGGGTGAGGCCGAGGCGGTCGATCTGCGGGCGGACCTCCCCGGCAAGGTCTTCGAGCGACTGCCCGGCCGCCAGGTCTTTCTGCAGTTCGGAGAGCCGGAACTCCGGCTTTTCGCCCGCCCGCCGTTCCAGCGCCAGAAGAATATCCCGCTCGCTCATGGCGTATCAGGTCGGCGGGGCGGGTAATACAGGTTGCGGGCAAAAATGATGAGGGGGGGCTCTCCCGTCAGGGCGTGCCGCGAGCCCCCGCCTCCCGCCCGAGCCGGAAGGCCGCGGTGTTGACCTCGACGGTCTTTTTCGGGACGCAGCGCCGCACCGCCTCTTCGAGGGTCTCGGGCCGGAGCGGTATATGCCGGGACGCAGCGCCGAGCATGACGATGTTCTGCGCAAGGATGCTCCCCGCCTCCTCCGCGAGGCCTGCCGCGTCGATGCAGGCGACGTCGAGGTCGGCAAGCGCGGCAAGGATGCTCTCCTCGTCGGGTACGTCCAGGTTCTGCTGGTAGACCGATGTCGGGACGACGAGGTGCCGGTTCACGACGAGTTTCCCGCCGGCCGGGAGATAGTGGCGGTAACGGAGGGCCTCGAGGAGGTCGAAGGCGATGAGAAGGTCGGCCGTCCCGGGCACGATCAGGGACCCGAGTTCCCCGTCGATGCGGATATGGCTCTCCACCGATCCCCCGCGCTGTGCCATGCCGTGGGTCTCGGCGCTCCGGACGGTCCGGTTCTCGATGATGCACGCCTCCCCGAGGACGTTTGAGGCGAGGACGGTTCCCTGGCCGCCGATACCGACGATCAGGATGTCAAACGAGGGTTTCATGATCGCCCCTCCATGCCGATCGCTCCCGACGGGCATATATCCGCGCAGACGCCGCACCCGGCGCAGAGGTCGGTGATCGTCGCGTTCTTTTCGGAGAACGCGATTGCGGGGCAGCCGAACGACCGGCAGACGCCGCAGCCGGTGCACCGCTCCGGGTCGACCGCGTAGGCTTTGCGTTTGATCCCGCTCCTCCGCGCGGTGATGACGCAGGGCTGCTTTGCGATGATGACGCGGACACCCCTGCGCTCTTTTGCCCGGCGGAAGGTGTCGAGGAGGAGGGGCAGGTCGTAAGGGTCGACGGTCTCGACCCAGGAGACGCCGCAGGACCGGCAGATCGCTTCAAGCGATATGGGGGTGCTCTCTTCTCCGGTTGCGGTCACGCCGGTGTTGGGGTTTGGCTGGTGGCCGGTCATCGCGGTGATCCGGTTGTCGAGTATGACGACGACCATGTCTGCGTCGTTGTAGACGGCGTTCAGGAGCCCCGGTATACCGGTGTGGAGGAACGTCGAGTCGCCGATGGTCGAGACCACCGGATGCGTCTCCCCCGATCGGGCGATGCCGCTCCCGACGGTGATCGAGGCGCCCATGCAGATGGTGGTATCGACCGCCCCGAGCTGGAGGCCGAGGGTGTAGCACCCGATGTCGCTTGGGAATATGCCGTCGCGGAAGACCTTCTTCATGGCATAGAACGTCGGCCGGTGCATGCACCCGGCGCAGAGGATAGGCGGCCGGGGCGGCACCCCCTGGACCGGTGCGACCGCAGGGAAGGCGATCGTGGGTGCGATGCCTGCCCACGCAAGAGCGGCCGCGACGGTTGCCGGGGTGAACTCTCCCTCGTACGGCACCGTGCCGGTCAGCTTCCCGACGACCTCCGTTCTCGTCGCAACCTGGCGAACCGCCTCTTCGACGACCGGGGAGAGTTCCTCGAGGACGAGGACCTTTTCGTGCCGGTCGACGAACTCTCTGAGCCACTCCTCGTCGATCGGGTAGGCGCCGACGATCGCAAGCGAGACGTCGTCGGGGAGGACCTCCTGGACGTAGGCGGCCGCAACGCCGCTTGCGATGACGGCGGTCCTGCCCCGGACGGCGTGGCGGTTGTAGCCGAGTTCGACGAGCCTCTCTTTGAGCGCTTCCTGCTTCTCGTTCAGCTTCTTGTGCAGGACCCGCGTGTGCGCGGGGATGACCACGTACTGCCGGGGGTCGCGGTGGAAGGCGGCGGTCCGGTGTTCGGTGCCGATCTCCCCGAGGGCGACGTCGCTCTTTGAGTGGCATATCCGGGTGGTGGGCCGGAAGATCACCGGGAGGCCGAACTCCTCGGAGAGGGCGAAGGCGTCCCGCAGCATGTCGTGCGCCTCCTGTACCGACGAGGGGTCGAGGCAGGGGAGCCGGGCAAAGTGCGCGTAGCGCCGGGTGTCCTGCTCGTTCTGGGAGCTGTGCGCGAAGGGATCGTCTGCGGAGAGGACGACGAACCCGCCGGTCACCCCGGTGTATGCGCTCGTCATCAGGGGATCGGCCGCGACGTTCAGCCCGACGTGCTTCATGGTGCAGAGTGCCCGGAGACCGCACCATGCAGCGGCGAGCGCGTTCTCAAAGGCGACCTTCTCGTTCGTGGACCACTCCACGGTGAAGGGGCGGTCCTCCTGCACCCGGAGGATATCGATCACCTCTGAGGACGGCGTTCCCGGGTAGCCGCTGGCAAAATCGACGTTTGCCTCAAGGCATGCGTGAGCGATGCCCTCATTCCCGAGTAAGTATCGTACAGCCATTGTTCAACTCAACTATACTTCTATCATCGGTTTTCAACATAGCGCTTTGGATGCACGCCAAAACAATTAAGTGCTATTATGGCGGATATTGTAGGGTAGTCCTATTGGGCCCGTAGCATAGCCGGTGGTGCACCCGGCTGATAACCGGGAGGTCATGCGTTCGAATCGCATCGGGCCCATCGTTCTTTTCATCAAAGCGCACTGGATTCCAGCGTAGCTCACCGATGCCCTTCTTCATGCCGCTTTTTGCCGTAACTCCAGTTCTACGCCGGGGTTCCAAAAAAGAATGGTGGTGCGCGAGCGCACCCGCCCGGCCTCGATGGCGAGAGCCGCCACGGTCAGGTGCGAGGCGAGAGCCGGGGAAGGAGCCGGCCACACGGTTGCCTACCGGATATCGCCCTGCCTTCCCGGGAGAGAGATGGGCGCGGGAGGGGGAGGGCGGCAGAAGCGTGTGGTATCCTTCTGCGAAGGCGCGGGCGGGGCGGGGCTGCCGGCAGAGAGCGTATGCTTAACCGGCAGGAAGGCGCGGGCAAGGGAGGCCGGCGAGAAGTAAGATGGTTGGAGTGTGGGAGACAGGGGAGGGGGAACGAGTTCCCCCTCCCCGTCAGCCTCTCCCCCCGTGGCGATATCCACACGGTCCACAGCATGGGGAGATCCTGGAGAAGA
>ENA-UOUL01002495-UOUL01002495.1-bioreactor-metagenome-genome-assembly--contig:-NODE-2495-length-21292-cov-10.794909_pt1 | contig 21292 bp, 1 predicted proteins | sample MGYA00249838_ERZ747220 | MGnify/ENA primary metagenome ERZ747220 (study PRJEB28778, sample SAMN05720191) | bioreactor metagenome | isolation source: Anaerobic biogas reactor | place: USA:Washington...
GGTATCTGAACGACGAGTCGCGTGAGGTGTTGGCGGGGTTCGCGGGTGGTCAGGTCAGTTTCAACTACCTGGGCCGCGTCGGCACGAAGGACATCCCGGAAGGCTTCGAAGGCCTGCCCTGGTTGCCCGCCGACGATGTCGCGGGCGTCACCGCGCCGGGCGATGCCGACATGCCGGCCAACAAGGTCGTCGACATCAACGCGATCGTCAACGACGGCGCCGACGGTGCGGTTCTCGATGCCTCGTTCGCGTTCCCGACCGGTGTGCTCTCGTCGGACGAGGTGACCGCGCTCGCCGACCTGTGGGTGCAGGCGTTGTCGGCGCTGGCAACGCATGTCACCCGGCCCGGCGCGGGTGGGCTCACCCCGTCGGACGTGCCGCTCGTCGCGCTGTCGCAGCGCGACCTCGATCTCCTCGAGGACCGATTCGTCGATGACGGTGTCGCCGACGTGTGGTCGCTGGCCCCGCTGCAGTCGGGTCTGTTGTTCCACGCGATGCTCGCCGAGGGCTCGGTCGACGTGTACTCGGTCCAGATGGTGTTGTCGCTGTCCGGTGCCGTCGATGTGGACCGCCTCCGGTTCGCCGCGCAGCGCACGGTCGCCCGACACTCCAATCTGCGGACCGCCTTCGTGACGGCCGCGGACGGAACCGCGGTGCAGGTCGTCCTCGACGACGTCGACGTCCCGTGGCGTGAAGTGGATCTCACGCACATCGCCGACGACACCGAGCGCGAGGCGCAGTGGCGGGCGTTGCTCGCCGACGATCAGGCACGGCACTTCGACATGGCGGCCCCGCCGCTCGTGCGGTTCACGCTGGTACGAGTCGACTCCGACCGGTACCGACTCGTGCTCGCGAACCACCACATCGTGCTCGACGGGTGGTCGATGCCGCTGCTCATGCAGGAACTGCTCACCGTGTACGCGCTGCGCGGCGACGACGGACTGCCCTCGCCGCGCAGCTACCGCTCGTACCTCGCGTGGATCGCCGAGCAGGATCGCGCCCGATCGCTGGACGCGTGGGCCGAAGCCCTCGCCGGCATCGACGAACCGGTGTTGCTGGCATCGTCGATGTCCGGCACCGAGTACACCGCGCTGTCCGAGCACCTCGACACGGCGCTCGACACCGATCTCACCGGTCGGCTCACCGCCCTCGCGGGCCGGCTCGGCGTGACGATGAACACCATCGTGCAGTCCGCGTGGAGCATCCTCCTCGCGCGCACCACCGGTCGCGACGACCTGGTGTTCGGTGCCACCGTGTCGGGTCGGCCGCCGCAACTGGCCGGAGTCGAGTCGATGGTCGGTCTGTTCATCAACACGCTGCCCGTGCGGGTGAGCCTCGACGACGGTGAATCACTCGCGTCGCTGATCACGCGGGTCCAGCGTGAACAAGCAGGCCTTCTGGATCATCACTACCTGGGATTGCCCGAGATCCAGGAGGTCGCCGGTGCGGCAGCACGATTCGACACCCTCGTGGTGTTCGAGTCGTATCCGGTCGACCGGGAGGCGCTCGCCGCGCAGGCGGATCTCCTCGACGGCATGGTGATCGACGGCATCGATGCCGACGACTCCACGAACTTCCCGCTGACACTGCTCGTCACGATGGACGACCGTCTGCACCTGAAACTGCGGTACCTGCCGGATCACTTCGACGCCGACAGCGCCGCCGCGATCCTGCGCCGGTTCGTCACGGTGCTCACCGCGGTCGCGCAGGACGATTCCGTCCAGGTCGGCGCCGTCGATGTGCTCGACGACGCGGAGAAGCGGTGGGTGCTCGAGGATCGCAACGACACCGTTCGTGACCTCGGCTCCACCCGCACCCTCGCCGACCTGTTCGGCGAACAGGTCGAGCGGACACCCGACGCCGTCGCGTTGGTCGGTGACGGAACCTCGCTCACCTACGCGGAGTTCGCATCGCGAGTCCGTCGTCTCGCCCGCCACCTGATCACGCTCGGTGTGGGACCGGACACGTTGGTGGGCCTGTCGATCCGCCGTTCGGTGGACCTGATGGTGGGTATGTACGCGATCATCGAGGCCGGCGGTGCGTACGTGCCCGTCGACCCGGATCAGCCGTCCGACCGCAACGAATACGTGCTCGACGTCGCGCAGCCCGCCGTCGTGCTCACCACGGCCGATTCCGGATCGGACACCGGTCGGTGGACGACGGTGCACGTGGACGCGGTCGACCTGTCCGGACTGTCGGACACACCGATCACCGATGCCGAGCGTCTCGTGCCGCTGCGCGAGCGTCACGCGGCGTACGCCATCTTCACGTCGGGATCCACCGGTCGTCCGAAGGGCGTGGCCGTCGAACACCGTTCGGTCGTCAACCAGATCCGGTGGATCAGTGACCGTTTCGCCCTGTCCGAGCGTGACGTCGTGCTCCTGAAGACCCCGTTCACGTTCGACGTGTCGGTGTGGGAGCTGTTCGCGACCCTCGCGTCCGGTGCCCGACTCGTGATCGCGGAGCCGGACGGCCACCGTGACCCGCGGTACCTCGCCTCGGTGATCGACGACCACGAGGTGACACTCGTGTCGTTCGTGCCGTCGATGCTCGACGTGTTCGTCGAGCAACTGTCCGTCGGATCGTGCACGTCGTTGCGTGCGGTGCAGGTCGCCGGTGAGGCGTTGCCGGTGCAGACCGTCACTCGGTTGCGCAGCGCGCTGCCGGCTGTCGCAGTGCACAATCTGTACGGCCCCACCGAGTTCACGGTCCACGCCACCGAATGTGCGGTGCCGGTGCAGCTCGGCACGGCGGTGCCGATGGGTGTGCCCGTGTGGAACTCCCGCGCGTACGTACTCGACCACCGACTGCGTCCGGTCGCACCGGGTGTCGCGGGCGAGTTGTACCTGTCGGGCGTGCAGGTTGCGCGCGGGTACGTGCGGCGCCCGGACCTGTCGGCGGAACGATTCATCGCGGATCCGTTCGCGCCGGAACCGGGTGTGCGCATGTACCGCACCGGTGACCTGGTGCGCTGGAACACTTCCGGTGATCTCGAGTACATCGGGCGCACCGACTTCCAGGTGAAGGTGCGCGGCCTGCGCATCGAACTCGGTGAGATCGAATCCGTCCTGCGCGACGACGCGCGGGTCGGGTCCGCCGTCGTCGTGGTGCGCCGAGACCAACTCGTCGCGTACGTGACCGGCGCCGACGGCGTGGACCTCACCGACGACACCGAGCGCCTCACGACGGTGCTGGCGGAACGCCTGCCCGCGTACATGGTGCCCGGCCACATCCTCGTGCTCGATGCGTTGCCGCTCAACGCGTCCGGCAAGGTCGACCGGAAGGCGTTGCCGGACCCGGTGTTCGAGGTGCGGACATTCCGCGCCCCCACCACTCCCGTCGAGGAGACCGTCGCCGCGGTGTTCGCCGACGTGCTCGGCATCGATCGAGTGGGCCGCGACGACGACTTCTTCGAACTCGGTGGCAACTCGCTCGCGGCGACGCGTGTCGTCGCGCGTCTCGGCGACGAGATCGATGCGCACGTCCCCGTGCGGGAACTCTTCGAAGACGGCACCGTCGCGGGGTTGGCCGCGCGACTCGAATCGCACATCGGAGCCGGTGGCCGAGCCCGGCTGGCCCCGCGGGAGCGTCCCGCGGAGATCCCGCTGTCGATGGCGCAGCAGCGCATGTGGTTCCTCAACCGATTCGACGGATCCGCAGCCGCGTACAACATTCCGATGGCGTTGCGCATGTCGGGCGTCCTCGACGTCGACGCGTTGCGTTCCGCCGTCCGTGATGTCGTCGCGCGGCACGAGACGCTTCGCACCGTCTATCCGGAGACCGACTCGGGCCCCGCCCAGGTCGTGTTGCCCCCGAGCGATGCGGTGACCGAGCTGGACGTGGTCGATGCGACGGCCGAACAGCTGCCGGAACTGCTCGTCGCGCTCGCCGGGACCCGGTTCGACGTGACGGGGGAGGTCCCGCTGCGGCTGCAACTGTTCCGGGTCGCGCCGGACGAGCACGTCCTGGGCCTGGTCGTGCATCACATCGCGGCCGACGGGTCGTCGATGGGCCCGTTCGCGCGGGACGTGATGGTCGCGTACGCCGCGCGACACACCGGCCAGGAGCCCGCCTGGGCGCCGCCGGCCGTGCAGTACGCCGACTATGCGCTGTGGCAACGCGAGGTCCTCGGCGACGAACAGGACGACGAGTCGGTGGCCGCCGCGCAGATCGAGTACTGGCGCCGCGCACTCGCGGACCTGCCGGATCAGCTCGACCTTCCGGCGGACCGTCCGCGGCCGAGTGCACAGTCCTACCGGGGCGGGTACCTGAGCTTCGAGATCGACGCGGACCTGCACCGACAGCTCGCCGCGCTCGCCCGCGTCCACGGCACGACCCTGTTCATGGTCGCCCACGCCGCGTTCGCGACGCTGCTCGCGCGGTTGTCGGGTACCACGGACATCGCGGTCGGCACCCCCGTCGCGGGCCGCGGCGAGCGGGCACTCGACGACCTGATCGGCATGTTCGTCAACACACTGGTGTTGCGCACCCAGGTCGAACCGCACATCGGATTCGCGGACCTGCTCGACGAGGTCCGCGAGACGGACCTGCAGGCCTTCGCGCACTCGGATGTGCCGTTCGAGCGACTCGTCGAGGTACTCAACCCGGTGCGGTCGACGGCCCGGCATCCGCTGTACCAGGTGGGATTCCTGTTCCAGAACATGGAGAACCCCGCCCTCGAACTGCCGGACCTGACGGTGCGCGGACTCGAGATCGACAACGGCGTCGCCCAGTTCGACCTGCAGTTGATCGTGAGCGACCGCTACGACGACGGCGGTGTGGCCGACGGCATCTCCGCCGTGTTCAGCTACGCCACCGATCTGTTCGACGAATCGACGGTCGCCTCGTTCGCCGACCGATTCGTGCGGTTGCTGGCCGGCATCGTCGCCGAGCCGACGCTGCCCGTGGGCGATCTCGACCTGCTCGGCCCCGCCGAACGTGACCGCGTCCTCGTCGAGTGGAACGACACGCGTCGCGACGTGGACACCGCCGCAACACTCGTCGATCTGTTCGACGAGCAGGTCTCGGCGCACCCCGATGCGCCTGCCGTCACCTACGGCGGTGACTCGGAGACGTACCGGGCGTTCGATGCGCGCGTCAACCGACTCGCACGGTATCTCGTGGCTCACGGGGTGACGACCGAGAGCCGCGTGGTGCTCGCGTTGCGTCGTTCCGTGGATCTCGTCGTCGCGATGTACGCGGTCGCGAAGGCGGGCGGCGCATACGTCCCGCTCGACCCGGATCAGCCCGCCGACCGCAACGCGTACGTGCTCGGTTCGGCGGCGCCGGTGTGCGTGCTGACGACCACTGCCGACGAGGCGGTGGCCGGCGACCACCCGGTGATCGCTGTCGACGGACTCGACCTGACCGGGTACGCGGACACGCCGCTGACCGACGCGGATCGGCTCGCTCCGCTGCGGTCCGGAAACACCGCCTACGTCATCTTCACGTCCGGGTCGACGGGTCGGCCGAAGGGGGTTGCGGTGCCGCACGCGGCCATCGTCAACCAATTGCTGTGGAAGCGGGCCGAATTCGAACTCGACGAATCCGATTCGGTGTTGCTCAAGACCGCCGCGACCTTCGACCTGTCGGTGTGGGAGTTCTGGTCGTGGTCCGTCGCGGGCGGGCGCTTGGTGATCGCGGAGCCCGACGGGCACCGCGACCCCGAGTACCTGCTGGATCTGCTCGGCCGCGAGAAGGTGACGACGCTGCACGTCGTGCCGTCGATGCTCGCGATGCTGCTCACCACGTCGGGGGGTGAACTGCCGGAGTCGTTGCGTCGCGTGTTGGCGATCGGTGAAGCGTTGCCGCCGAGCGTGGCGCAGGCGTTCCGCGCGGCGAGCGGGGCACAGCTGCTGAACCTGTACGGTCCGACCGAGGCGGCGGTCTCGGTGACCGCTCACACCGTCACCGACGCCGACACGACGACCGTGCCGATCGGACGTCCCGAATGGAACACCGGCCTGTACGTCCTCGACGACCGGCTGCACCCGGTTCCGACCGGGGTGCACGGTGAGCTGTACATCGCCGGTGTCCAGTTGGCACGCGGCTACCACGGCCGGCCCGATCTGACCGCCGACCGTTTCGTGGCCGACCCCTTCGGTGCCCCGGGCGACCGCATGTATCGCACCGGTGACATCGTCCGGCTGCGCGCGGACGGCGAACTCGATTACATCGAGCGCGCCGACTTCCAGGTCAAGGTGCGCGGGTTCCGCATCGAACTCGGTGAGATCGAATCCGTCCTGCGCGCCCGCGAGGACGTCGACTCCGCCGTGGTCGTCGCGAAGTCCGATCCGGTCACCGGCGACATGCTCGTCGGGTACGTCGTTCCGGCAGCGGACGTCGATCTCGACGTCGATGCGGTGCGGACGGACCTCGGCGTCGCACTGCCGAGCTACATGGTGCCGTCGGTGATCATGGTGCTCGAGTCGCTGCCGCTGAACGTCAACGGCAAGATCGACCGTCGTGCGCTGCCCGAACCGGAACTCGGCGTGCGAACCTTCCGGGCCCCGACCGAGCCGGTCGAGGAGATCGTCGCGGCGGTGTTCGCGGAGGTGCTCGGCGTCGAGCGGGTCGGTCTCGACGACGACTTCTTCGACCTCGGAGGCAACTCGCTCGTCGCGACCCAACTCGTCGCGCGGATCGGCCGCGAACTGAACGCTCAGGTGCCCGTGCGCATCGTCTTCGAGGCGTCCACGGTCGAGGCACTCGCCGCGCGAGCCGAGGCGCTCGCCGGCACCGGTCGCGGAGCCGAGCTCACCGCGCGGCCACGACCCGAGACCGTTCCGCTGTCGCTCGCGCAGCAGCGGATGTGGGTGCTCAACCGGATGGATCCCGAGTCCTCCGCCTACAACATTCCGGTGGCGTTGCGGATGTCGGGGCGCCTGGACGTCGAGGCACTCGCCGCGGCGATGCGCGATGTGGTGACCCGTCACGAGGTGCTCCGGACGGTCTACCCCGATCTCGGGGACGGGCCGGGACAGGTCGTGCTGTCCCTCGCCGATGCCGCACCCGCACTTCCGGTGACGACGGTGGACACCGAGTCGGCACCTGCCGCGGTCGCCGAGTTCGTCAACCGCGGATTCGACGTGGCGGCCCACGTGCCGGTGCGTGCCGCGCTCTTCGAGCTCGGTCCGGACGATCATGTCCTGGCGGTGGTCGTGCACCACATCAGCAGCGACGGCGCCTCCATGGGGCCGCTCACGCGCGACCTGATGGTCGCGTACTCGGCGCGCACGGCCGGTGAGGTGCCCTCGTGGCAGCCGCTGCCCGTGCAGTACGCGGACTACGCGCTGTGGCAGATCGACGTCCTCGGCTCGGAGGACGATCCCGACAGCCCTCTGTCGCGGCAGATGGACCACTGGACACGGGCACTCGCCGGTGCACCCGAGGTCCTGGCACTGCCCACGGACCGGCCGCGGCCTCCGCGCCGGTCGATGCGCGGTGCGGTGCACGAGTTCGTGATCGGAGCGGAGACCGCCCGCACCGTCGACGCGGTGGCGCGCGACCACAACGTGACCACGTTCATGGTCGTGCACGCCGCGCTGTCGGTGCTCCTCGGCAAGCTCAGCGGTGAGACCGACGTCGTCGTCGGTACTCCCGTGGCGGGTCGGGGTGAGCGTGCGCTCGACGATCTCGTCGGCATGTTCGTCAACACGTTGGCGTTGCGCACCGACGTCGCACCCGGTACCCGCTTCGAGGATCTGCTCGCGGACGTGCGGGAACGGGACCTCGCAGCGTTCGCGCACGCCGACCTTCCGTTCGAGCGGGTCGTGGACCTGCTCGGCCGGCAGCGATCGAGCGCGTACTCGCCGGTGTTCCAGGTGATGCTCTCGTTCCAGAACATGGCGCTGGGCAGCATCGACCTGCCGGGGTTGACCCTGTCGGCGTTCGACGAGGGCTGGACACAGGCGATGCTGGACCTGCAGTTCACCGTCGTCGAACAGTTCGACGACGACGGTCTGCCCGCCGGACTGCGGGTGCGGATCACCTATGCGACGGATCTGTTCGACGCGGGCACCGTGCACACGCTCGGATACCGGTTCGAACACGTCCTCGCTGCGCTCGTCGCGGACCCGCACGCCGCCCTGCGGTCCGTGGACATCGTCGGTGACCGGGAACTCGCGGCGATCGAGGCGGCCCGTCCGAAGACGGTCGCGGATCTTCCGGAGCTCGCGGCCCGCGCCGCCGAGGTCGCTGCCGCAGCGGGGGCGTTCACCCACGACGGACGTGACGTGTCCTTCGGTGAACTGTCCGCCCGGCTCGACGAGGTCCGCACCTCGATGGGGGCGTCGCTGCCCCCGGAAGCGCTGGTCTCGGTCGCGCTCAACGGGCTGGTCCCGGGCATTCTGCCCGCACTCGGTGCGGACGGCTATGCTCGACTGCTCGCCGTGCTGCTGGAACGAGCCCAGCAGGTGGCGGACGGTGCACAGGCCGCTGACCGGCACACGGGGCCACCGGCCCCGGGCCACTAGGGTGAGCACCGTGACAGGGGACGGCCGCGCAACGGGGGAGCGCGCGCCGTCCTTCCAGACGACAAGTGGAGGAATCGGTCGATGTCCGTGGGCGAACCCAGGCAGCAGGCACTGACGATCGGGGACCTGCCGCGGCTGGTCGCCGCGGTCGCTGCGGCGGACCCGGAGCGCGTCGCGCTGACACATGGGGGAGTGGACCTCGACTACGCGCGATTCGATCGCGAACTCGCTGCGATGGACACGGCGATGGGCGGCACCCTCGGGCCGGAAGCGCTCGTCCCGATCGTCCTGTCGAGTGCCCTGCCGGGTGTGGTGGAGGCCACGGACGGGGGATTCGACGGTGTGGTCGCGATGCTGCTCGCCGACGCGGTGGGGGCCGGCGCCGCCGACCCGGCGACCGGTGAGCGCACCGACGCCACCCTCGTGTCCCGGTTCGAGGCACAGGTTGCGCGCACCCCGGACGCGACGGCGCTCGTGTACGGCAACACGTCTGTGACGTACGCCGAGTTCGATGCGCGCGCGAACCGACTCGCGCGGCTGCTCGTCGAGCGCGGTGTCGGACCCGACGTGCTGGTCGGACTCGCGATCCGGCGCTCGCTCGACCTGCTCGTCGCCATGTACGCGATCGTCAAGGCCGGCGGCGCGTACGTGCCGATCGACCCGGACCAGCCGGCGGAGCGCAACCGGTACGTCCTGGCCACCGCGCGTCCCGCGTGTCTGCTCACCACCTCGCGTGACCGGACCACCGATTCGCCTGCCGACGTTCCGGTGATCGACGTCGACACCGCCGACGTGTCGGATCGGTCGCCCGAGCCGCTCACGGACACCGACCGGCAGGCACCTCTGCACGCCGACAACCTCGCCTACGTCATCTTCACCTCGGGGTCCACCGGGCGCCCGAAGGGTGTGGGGGTCGCGCACCGCGCGATCGTCTCGAACCTCGACTGGCGTCAACGCGAGTACGCATTCACGCCCGAGGACGTGGTGATCCAGAAGACGCCGTTCACGTTCGACGTGTCGGTGTGGGAGTTCTTCTGGCCGCTGCAGGTGGGTGCGAGCCTGGTCGTCGCGGAACCCGGTGTGCATCGGGATCCCGCCGACCTCGCCCGCGTGATGAGTGAATCCGGCGTCACCGTCGCGCATTTCGTGCCGTCGATGCTGTCGGTGTTCGTCGCGGAGCCCGCCGCGGCCCACCTGCCCGACCTGCGCTACGTCTTCGCGTCCGGCGAAGCGCTCCCCGCGCAGACGTGCGCGCGGTTCCGCGCGATCAGTCGCGCCGGACTGCACAATCTGTACGGCCCGACGGAAGCCGCCGTCGACGTGACCTACCACGCGGTGACCGAAGCGGACCGGGTGTCCGTTCCCATCGGCGTCGCGGTGGCCGACACCGACCTGCTCGTCCTGGACGACGCCCTGCGACCTGTGCCCGACGGTGTCGTCGGTGAGCTGTACCTCGCGGGCGTACAACTCGCCCGCGGGTACGTCGCCCGACAGGAACTGACGGCCGAACGCTTCGTCGCGCACCCCGGTGCCGCAGGGGGTGCCCGTGTCTACCGCACAGGCGACCTGGTGCGCCGCCGCGCCGCCGACGGTGCTCTCGAGTACATCGGCCGCAGCGACTTCCAGGTCAAGGTACGTGGATTGCGCATCGAGCTCGGCGAGATCGAATCCGCGTTGCTCGATCTACCGTCGATCGCCCAGGCCGCCGTCGTGGTGTACGCCGATGAGACCGTCGGTGACACCCTCGTCGGCTATGTCGTCCCCGAGGCATCCGAGGTCGTCGACACCGACCAGCTCGTTCGAGCCCTCGGCGAGCGGCTTCCCGACTACATGGTTCCCGCCACGTACGTCGTCCTCGACGAGTTCCCGCTCGGCGCCAGCGGCAAACTCGACCGCCGGGCACTGCCCACACCGGAACTGGCCACCCACAGCGCCGAATACCGTGAACCGGCCACCGATACCGAGAGCGCGATCGCAGCCGTGTTCGCCGACCTCACCGGCGCCGACCGGGTCGGTGCCGACGACGAGTTCTTCGCGCTCGGCGGCAACTCGCTGCTTGCGACACGTGCGGTGGCCCGCATCAACGCCGAGTACGGCATCACCGTGATGGTCGCGGACTTCTTCGACGCATCGACCGTGGCTGCTTTCGCCCGGATCGTCGATCGCGCGATCGAATCCGGCGACGGCGCCGTCCGTCCGCAGCTCGTGGCGGGCCCGCGCCCGGAACGGGTCCCGCTCTCGTCGGCGCAGCAGCGACTGTGGTTCCTGAACCGACTCGACCCCGGATCCGCGGTCGACAACATCCCCGCGGCGCTTCGGATCCGTGGTCGTCTCGATGTGCCGGCCTTCGAATCAGCTGCGCGCGACGTGGTGTCGCGTCACGAAACGTTGCGCACCGTCTACCCCGAGATCGACGGTGTGGGATACCAGCACATTCTCGCCGCGGACGCCGTCGCGATCGACCTCACACCACTCGACGTCGACGAGGACGCGGTTGTGGAGACCGTGACGCGACTCGCCACGGACGGGTTCGATGTCACCGTGGACGTTCCCCTGCGGCTGCATCTGTTGCGTCTGGCCGCCGACGACCACGTGCTGGTCGTGGTGCTGCACCACATCTCGGGAGACGGCTTCTCGATCGGTCCGCTGACCAGGGATCTGCTGGGTGCGTACTCCGCCCGGGCAGCGGGCGCGGAGCCGGTGTGGAGCGACCTGCCCGTGCAGTACGCGGACTACACGATCTGGCAGCGGGCGCTGCTCGGGGAGGCGTCGGATCCGGGGTCGGTGGTGTCGCGCCAACTCGATTACTGGAGGAACACACTCGGTTCACTGCCGTCATCGATCGATCTGCCGACCGATCGTCCGCGTCCGGCGGTGGCCTCGGGACACGGTGCGGTACATCGGTTCTCGATCCCGTCGCGGGTGTACTCCGGCGTGCGCGCCGCTGCGGCAGCGCACCGCACGACCGAGTTCATGGTGGTGCATGCAGCGTTGGCGGTGTTGCTGTCGCGGTTGTCCGGTGGGGACGACGTGGCGGTGGGGACGCCGGTGGCCGGTCGTGGTGAGCAGGTGCTCGACGATCTGGTGGGGATGTTCGTGAACACGTTGGTGTTGCGGACGTCGGTGGATCCGGGTGAGTCGTTCGAGGAGTTGTTGGCGCGTACCCGTGAGGTGGATCTGGGTGCGTTCGCGCATGCGGATGTGCCGTTCGAGCGGTTGGTGGAGGAGCTCGATCCGGTTCGGTCGCAGGCGCATCATCCGTTGTTCCAGGTGATGTTGACGTTCCAGAATCTCGGTGGCGGCGACATCGCGCTCCCGGGTCTCGACGTCAGCGGATACGAGATCGATACGGGCAACGCGAAATTCGATCTGCAGCTCACGCTGTGGGAGCCGACCGCGGGGCGGAATCGCAACGATGGACTGTCGGCTCGCTTCACGTACGCGACCGACCTGTTCGACGAGTCGACCGTGCGTGATTTCGGACGACGCTTCGTGCGGATCCTCGAGGCACTCGTCGCGGGAACCGACGGCGCGGTCGGCGACATCGCGCTGGTGGACGCCGACGAGCTCGCGCTGCTGGCAGGACCGGTGATCGGCGGTCGCGCCCCCGAGCTCACCGATGCCACGCTCGTCGACCGATTCGAGACCGCAGTTCGTGCGCACCCCGACGCCGTGGCCGTGCGGTCCGGCGACGACACGATCTCGTACGCGGACCTCGCCACGCGGGTGCACCGGTTGGCGCATCATCTGATCGCCTGCGGTGTCGGCCCGGAATCGCTCGTCGCAGTTGCGCTGCCGCGGTCCGCGGACCTGGTCGTGGCGCTGCTCGCGGTCCTCGAGGCGGGCGGCGGCTATCTGCCCGTCGACCCCACCTACCCGGCCGACCGCATCGGGTACATGCTCGCCGATGCCCGGCCGGCGTGCGCGCTGTCCTGGTCCGGCAGCGACGTGTCGTTCCCCGAATCCCTTCCGGTGGTGGACATCGACGGTGTCGACCTCTCGACCCTCCCGGATATCGCTCCGACGGATACGGATCGGACCGCGGCGTTGCGTCCGTCGAACACCGCCTACGTGATCTACACGTCGGGGTCGACGGGGCGCCCCAAGGGTGTCGCCGTGCCGCACGTCACGGTGACCCGTCTGCTGGCGAACACCGAAGAGCTGTACGGATTCGACGAGACGGATGTGTGGACCCTGTTCCACAGCTACGCGTTCGACTTCTCGGTGTGGGAGCTGTGGGGGTCGCTCGCCTACGGCGGCACCCTCGTGGTCGTCGACTATCTGACGTCGCGATCGCCCGACGCGTTCCGTGAACTCGTGGCGCGGGACGGGGTGACGGTGCTGAACCAGACACCGTCGGCGTTCTACCAGTTCGCCGAAGCGGACCGAGCCGCCGGTGCCGACGGGCCTCAGTTGTCGCTCGAGTGGGTGATCTTCGGTGGTGAGGCACTCGAACCGCGCAGGCTCGCACCGTGGTTCGCGCGTCACGGTGGTCGGCGTCCGAGGCTCGTGAACATGTACGGGATCACCGAGACCACGGTGCATGTGTCGTTCCGTGAGGTGCCGGCCGAATGGGCTGCCGCCGGAGCGCCGTCCGTGATCGGTGGCCCGCTTCCCGGACTGCGTGCATACGTCCTCGATCGTCGCCTGCATCCCGTGCCGGTGGGCGTCGCCGGCGAGATGTACATCGCCGGTGGCCAGGTCACCCGCGGCTATCTGGGTCGCCCGGAGCTGACGTCGGCGCGATTCGTGGCGAACCCGTTCGCCGACGACGGATCCCTGCTGTACCGCACCGGAGATGTCGCCCGGTGGACCGGTGACGGTGAACTCGAGTACGTCGGGCGCGCCGACGACCAGGTCAAGGTCCGCGGATTCCGTATCGAACTCGGTGAGATCGAGGCCGCTGTGCTCGCGCACCCGGCCGTCGGTGACGCAGCCGTGATCGTCCGCGAGGATCTTCCCGGAGATCAGCGGATCGTGGCGTACGTCGCCCCCACCGGAGACCTCGCCGCCGACACCCTCGACCCCGCGGGGATCGGTGGGTTCGCTGCCCGATCGCTGCCCGAGTACATGGTTCCGTCGCACGTCGTCGTGCTGGACGCGATCCCGCTCACGGTCAACGGCAAACTCGACCGGCGCTCGCTGCCGGCTCCGGAAGCGCGGGTACGTGAGTTCCGGGCACCGCGGAATCGGATCGAGCGCGCAGTGGCCGACGTGATCGCCGAGGTACTCGGACTCGACCGGGTCGGTCTCGACGACGACTTCTTCGACCTCGGCGGGAACTCGCTCGTGGCGACGCGTGTCGCGGCACGGCTCGGACACGAACTCGACACCCCGGTCGCGGTACGGATGTTGTTCGAGACGTCCGGTGTGGAAGCGTTGGCCGCGGCACTGGAACCGCTCGCGGGGTCGGGGAACCGTCCCGCGGTGGTCGCGCGGGACCGGCAGGACCGGGCACCGCTGTCCCTCGCGCAGCGCCGGATGTGGCTGCTCAACCAGCTGGACACCGACGCGGCCGGCTACAACATTCCGCTCGTGCTGCGGCTGACCGGGAGTCTGGACGTGCCGGCGCTCGTCGCATCGCTCCGCGACGTCGTGCAACGGCACGAGGCGCTGCGCACGATGTACCCGAGCGACGCGGACGGCCCGTACCAGCAGGTACTCGGTTCGGACGCGGTGGCGGAGACGGTCGTCGAATCCGTGTCCGCGGACGAGGTACCGGGCCGGGTCGCCTCCCTCGTCGGGCGTGGATTCGATGTGGCGGCCGGTGTTCCGATCCGGTCCGCTCTCCTGAACGTGGCCGCCGACGAGCACGTTCTCGTACTGGTGGTGCACCACATCTCCGCGGACGGCGAGTCGATGGCACCGCTGGCGCGCGACGCGATGCTCGCCTATGCCGCGCGTATCGGCGGTGGCGCGCCTGCCTGGCCCGCCCTGACGGTGCAGTACGCCGATTTCGCGCTGTGGCAGCACGACGTGATCGGCGATCCCGCCACGGCCGGGTCCGTGGCCGCCGAGCAGGTGCGCTTCTGGACGGACGCTCTCGCCGCGGCGCCGCGACGGGCGCACCTGCCCACCGACCGTCCGCGTCCGGCGGAGCCGACCGGTCGCGGTGGTGTGGTGGATGTCACGATCGCCGGGCCGCTGCACGAGCGGCTCCGCGAGACGGCCCGTGAGCACCGGGCTTCGGTGTTCATGGTCGTCCACGCGGCGCTCGCCGTCGTGCTGTCGCGGCTCGGTGGCAGTGCAGACGTCGTGATCGGCGCACCCGTCGCAGGTCGCGGCGACCGCGCACTCGACGACCTGGTGGGCATGTTCGTCAACACGGTCGCGCTCCCGGTGACCGTGGATCCGGCCGCCGGGTTCGGTGCGCTCGTCGAGCGGGTACGTGACGCGGATCTGGCTGCCTTCGCCCACACGGACGTGCCGTTCGAGGAGGTCGTGGATGCTCTCGGCACCCAGGGCACACCGTTCGAGGTCGCGTTGTCGATGGAACCCGCCGCCGACGCCCGGCTGGAGTTGCCGGGGCTGTCGGTGTCGTCCGTCGCCTCGGGGGTGCCGGTGGCGAAGTTCGATCTGCAACTGACCCTGGGAACCGGGCCCGACGGTGAACTCGGAGGTACGTGGCTCTACTCGACGGACGTGTTCGACGAGGCGACGGTCGTGACACTGACGGATCGCCTCACCACCGTGCTCACGCAGGCCACGGAGGACCCCGAGGCGCCGGTGGGAGAACTGGATCTGATGACCGAGGCGGAGCGGACTCTCGTCCTCGGCGCCGGCTCGCAGGCGACCGGATCCGTCTCGGCGGCAGAACCCGTGGACCGCCGGATCGCCGCCGCGGTGGAGGAGGACCCCGACGCGCCGGCCGTGATCGTCGACGGATCCGAGCTGTCGTACCGCGAGATCGACGAGGCGTCGTCGAGACTCGCCCGCCTGCTCCTCGCCGACGGCTTCGGCCCGGGCGACCGGATCGGGGTGGTCGTCGAACCGACCGCCGCCACCGTCGTGGCGCTGTGGGCGGTCGTGAAGGCCGAGGCCGCCGTCGTGGCGCTCGCGGCCGGGGTGCGGGCGGAAGATCCGCCCGCGTGTGTGATCGGACGCGGTGCCCACGAGGGGGCGCCGTCGATCGATCCGGGGGACTCCGCGGTCGGGGCACGGCTCGCCGCGTTGTCGTCCCGTCCGATCGGTCGCGCCGACCGCACCGCACCGGCGAAGGACACCGACCCGGCGTTCGCGGATGCGTCCGGGGTGCTGCAGGACCGAGCGGGGTTCGCGGCCGCGATCGATGCGTCCGTCGGCGATCTCGGGCTCGACTACGAGTCCCGGCTGGCGGCGGCGGTGTCCGATCCCGCCCACGTCGCCCGATGGATTCTCCTCGCGGCCGTCTCGGGCGCCGCGGTCGTACTCGGCGACACGAGCCGCGACGCCTTCGTCGACCTGCTCGCCGACGAGTGGGTGAGCCACGCACTCGTCGGTGAGATCGACGCCGCGCGGGTCCGGGAGGCCGAGCTGCCGGATCTGGACGAGGTCGTCACCCCGGACCGGCTCTGAGCACCCCGCTCCCCGCACGTCGTGACCGAGGCGCAGCGGGGACGCGGTGTGGTACCGGCGGGTAACAGGCACGGGTCGCCGTTCGATCATTCAGGAGGGGCCGGACGTCCGGCCCCTCCTGAAGGTGTGCGCGTGAGGGGTGAGCCGAGGACAGCGGCGGTCGGGCCGGTCGCCGACCGTCGGTGGGATTCGGCCGGCAGGTACCCGACTGCAACAATGGGTCGATGTGTCCAGTGCCGGCGCACAGGACCGGAGGGCGGCACCGAGGCCGGGGTGAACAGTAGTTCACCGGGTCGTGTGTCGATTCGGCTCGGCAGAGGCCGGGCCGCAGGGAAGACGTGAAGGTGGGTTGTTCGATGCGCCGAGGGACTCCTCGACAGACTGTTCGACTGCAGGAGATCACGGCATGAGGGAGGAACGTTCGATGACCCGTACACCCGCCGACCGGTCGACCCGCCGCGAACGGCCCGCACGGACTCGGCGCAGCCGCACCCCGCTTCTTCCCCAGTTGCTCGCCACCGCCGTCGACCGTGACCCCACACGGGTCGCGTTGCGGTTCGACGGACGGTCCCTCACGTACGCCGAACTCGACGAGTGGTCGTCGAGGCTCGCCCGTGTCCTCATCGCTCGCGGACTCGGGCCCGGCGACTTCGTCGCGGTGTCCATCCCTCGCTCCATCGAGTCGATCCTCGCGGTGTGGGCGGTCGCGAAGACCGGTGCCGCCTTCGTCCCGGTCGACCCCAACTATCCCGACGACCGGATCCGGCACATGCTGTCGACGTCCGAGGTGTCGCTCGGGATGACCGTCGCGGCGACCCGACCGACGCTGCCCGGCGACATCGAATGGCTCGAGGTCGACACCCCCGATGTCGAGGCCGAGGTGTCGGCGCAGAGCAGCGAGCCGGTCACGTATTCGGACCGGCTCCGGACCCTGAGGGTCGACGACTGCGCCTACGTGATCTTCACGTCCGGGTCGACGGGTGTCCCGAAGGGCGTGGTGGTCACCCACGGCGGCCTGAACAATCTCCTGGTCGAGCAGCAACGCACCCTCGGCGCGACCGGGGACTCGAAGGTCATGCATTTCGCGACCCCGAGCTTCGACACATCGCTGTTCGAGCTGCTGCTGACGCTCAGCGCCTCGGCGACCATGGTGATCGTCCCTCCCGGCGTCGTGGGCGGCACCGAACTCGAGGACCTGATCGCGGCGGAACGCGTCACCCACGTCGTGGGGACCCCGTCGATGCTGGCCTCGGTCGATCCGTCGGATCTGGACTCGATCGAGATGGGCCTCGTCGGTGGTGAGGTGTGCCCGCCCGAACTCGTTCAGCGGTGGCGCACCGCGCGGTTCCACAATGCGTACGGTCCGACCGAGACCACGATCATCACCAACATCAGCCCCGTGCTCGAGCCGGGCGACCCCGTCACCATCGGTGGCCCCATCCCCGGCGTCCAGGCGTACGTGCTCGACGGACGCCTCCAGCCGGTGCCGGTGGGTGTCGCCGGCGAGCTGTACCTCGCCGGTCCGCAGCTCGCGCGCGGATACATCGGTCAGCCCGCGCGGACGGCCGAACGATTCGTCGCCGACCCCGTCGGTGGTGGCCGCATGTACCGCACCGGCGACGTCGTCCGGTGGACCGTGCGGGACGGGGTCCGTGACCTCGAATACGTCGGCCGCAGCGACTCGCAGGTCAAGCTCCGCGGGTTCCGGGTCGAACTCGGCGAGATCGACAGTGTGCTCAGTGAGCATCCCGCCGTCGACTTCGTGGCGACGACGGTACGCGAACTCCCCTCCGGGGACGCGGCGCTCGTGACCTATGTGCTTCCCGTGCCGGGCGACGGATTCGACATCGACGCACTGCGGACACATGCGCGCGAGGTGCTGCCCCGACACATGGTGCCGGCCGCGATCGTCCCGATCGACGCGATCCCCCTGACCCCCGTCGGCAAACTCGACACCGATGCGCTTCCGGAACCGGTGTTCGAAGCGCGCGAGTACCGGGCCCCCGAGACGGATGCGCAACAGCGCGTCGCCGGCGCGGTGGCGGAGGTTCTCGGTATCGATGCGGTGGGTCTCGACGACGACTTCTTCGAGCTCGGCGGAAACTCGTTGCTCGCCGCGAAACTGGCGGGGCGTCTCGGCGCCGCCTTCGACCGCCGTGTCCAGGTCAGGACGCTGTTCGAGGTGTCGGGCATCGCGGAGCTCGCGGAGGTCCTCGATTCGGAGAGTGCTCCCGCACCGTATGTGCCGCTCGAGCCGCAGCCGCGCGGTGAACGCATCCCGCTGTCGCTCGCCCAGCAGCGCATGTGGTTCCTCAATCGGTTCGAACCGGAGTCGACGGCCTACAACATTCCGGTGGCGCTGCGGTTGTCCGGCGATCTCGACCACACGATTCTCGAGGATGCCCTGCGCGACCTCGTCGAACGTCACGAGGTGCTGCGCACGCTCTACCCGGAGCACGACGGTGTCGGATACCAGGTGGTGCTGCCCGAATCCGAGGTCACCACCGACCTCGACCCGGTCACGGTCGACGATGCGGACATCGCGGCGGTGGTCGCGGAGTACGTCGCCGCGCCGTTCGACGTGACCACCGATGTTCCGGTCCGGGTGCGGTTGTTCCGCCTCGCACCCACCGAGCACATCCTGGTGCTGTCGCTGCACCACATCGCCGCGGACGGCTACTCGCTCGCGCCACTGACGCGAGATGTGATGACGGCCTACCTGGCGCGCAGCGGCGGCGCAGCCCCGTCGTGGGAGCCGCTCGCCGTGCAGTACGCGGACTACGCACTGTGGCAACGCCGCGTGCTCGGTTCCGAGTCGGACGCGGAGTCGGTGATCTCGCAGCAGATCGCCTACTGGACGGAGGCGCTCGCGGGCGCTCCCGAGGTCCTGGGCCTGCCCACCGACCGTCCCCGCCCCGCCGTCCAGTCCTTCGAGGGCGGCACCGTGCCGGTGCGGATCCCCGCCGATGTGCACCGGGCGGTCGCCGAACTGGCCCAGCAGACCAACGCCACGACATTCATGGTCGTGCACGCCGCATGGTCGGTGTTGCTGGCGCGACTGTCGGGCACCGACGACATCACGGTCGGCACCCCGATCGCCGGCCGCGGTGAGCCCGAGCTCGACGACCTCGTCGGGATGTTCGTCAACACCCTCGCGCTCCGGACCCGGCTCGACCGCGGTGAGGAGTTCGCGGATCTCGTCGCCCGCGTGCGCACCACCGATCTCGGGGCGTTCGCGAACGCCGACGTGCCGTTCGAGCGGCTCGTCGAGGTGCTCGATCCGGTCCGCTCGACGGCACACCACCCGATCTTCCAGGTGGGCCTGTCGTTCCAGAACCTCGAGCGTTCGGTGTTCGAACTGCCGGGTCTCGCCCTGTCGGCGGTCGAACTCGAGCACCGCACCTCGCAGTTCGACCTCCACCTGATCGTCGGCGACACCTTCGGTGACGGCGGTGAGCCCGCCGGGATCGACGGCACACTCACCTACGCGTCGGCGCTGTTCGACGCCGCGACCGCCGAGGCGATCGTCGGTCGCTTCGTACGGGTGCTCGCTGCTCTCGTCGCCGAGCCGCACACGGCGATCGGTGACGTCCCGGTGCTGGACGACCGGGAACTCGGAGCCGTGACGGCGGCGGGTGCGGGTCGGAGTGTGTCCGTTCCGGCGGTCACGTTGCCGGATCTGTTCGCCGAGCAGGTCGGTGCCCGTGGTGCGGCGACCGCGGTGGTGACCGATGACGCGGTGTTGACGTATGCGGAGTTCGCGGCGCGTGTGTATCCGCTCGCCCGGTATCTGATCTCGTCGGGGGTCGGGCCGGATTCGCGTGTGGTGCTGGCGATGCCGCGGTCGGTGGAGTTGTTGGTGGCGATGTATGCGGTCGCGGCGGCCGGTGGTGCGTATGTGCCGGTGGATCCGGACCAGCCCGCCGAGCGGATCTCGCACATCCTCGGGACCGCCGATCCGGTGCTCGTCCTGGCGACGACCGCCGCCGACGTCGACGGGGTGTCCGTCGGTGTTCCCGTCGTGGTTGTCGACGATCTGGATGTGTCGTCGTATTCGTCTGCGCCGGTTGTGGATTCGGAGCGTGTCGGTGCTCTGTTGCCGGGTCATGCGGCCTATGTGATCTTCACGTCGGGGTCGACGGGCCGTCCGAAGGGTGTGACGGTGCCGCATTCGGCGGTGGTCAACCAGTTGGTGTGGAAGCGGGATGCGTTCGGGCTCGGTGGGTCGGATGCGGTGTTGCTCAAGACGGCGGCGACGTTCGATCTGTCGGTGTGGGAGTTCTGGTCGGCGACGGTGTCCGGGGGCGCGGTGGTGTTGGCGCGGGCGGGTGGCCAACAGGACCCGGAGTACCTCGATGCACTGATGCGCGCGGGGTCGGTCACGACGCTGCACACCGTGCCGACGATGCTCGACGCGCTGCTCACCGTCGGCGACGGCGCCCTCCCTCCGTCGGTGCGGCAGGTCCTCGCGATCGGTGAGGCACTCCCCGCCGACCTGGCCCGGCGCTTCCGGGCGACCAACACGGCCCGCCTGGTGAACCTGTACGGCCCCGCCGAGGCTGCGGTGTCGGTGACCGCGCACGCGGTGTCGGAGGCGGATGCGGTGTCGGTGCCGATCGGTGTTCCGGAGTGGAATGTCGGTGTGCGGGTGCTGGATGCGCGGTTGCGGCCGGTTCCGGTGGGTGTTGCGGGTGAGTTGTATCTGTCGGGTGTGCAGTTGGCCCGGGGGTATCACGGGCGTGCGGACTTGACGGCGGATCGGTTCGTGGCGGATCTGGTCGGTGCGGGTGAGCGGATGTATCGCACGGGGGATCTGGTGCGGTGGGTTCGTGGTGGGTCCGGGGTGCTCGAGTTGGAGTATCTGGGGCGGACCGATTTCCAGGTGAAGTTGCGGGGTTTCCGGATCGAGCTCGGCGAGATCGAAGCGGCGCTGCGGGCGCAGCACGACGTCGCTCAGGCGGTCGTCACGGTGCACAGCGACGCCCGGGCAGGCGACCGGCTCGTCGCCTATGTGGTCCCGGAATCCGACCGGGCGGTCGATGCAGCGACACTGACCGCGGCCGTGGCGCGCGACGTACCGAACTACATGGTGCCGGACGCGGTGGTGGTGCTCGAGGCGTTGCCGTTGAATGTGAACGGGAAGGTCGATCGCAAGGCGTTGCCGGCGCCGGTGTTCGAGGCGGTGGTGTTCCGTGCGCCGACGACGCCGGTGGAGGAGATCGTGGCGTCGGTGTTCGCCGAGGTGCTCGGTGTGGACCGGGTGG
>ENA-UOUL01002497-UOUL01002497.1-bioreactor-metagenome-genome-assembly--contig:-NODE-2497-length-21277-cov-3.018679_pt1 | contig 21277 bp, 11 predicted proteins | sample MGYA00249838_ERZ747220 | MGnify/ENA primary metagenome ERZ747220 (study PRJEB28778, sample SAMN05720191) | bioreactor metagenome | isolation source: Anaerobic biogas reactor | place: USA:Washington...
GCAACATCTGGCTCGAGGTGACCACGCTGGTCATCCCGGGCCTGAACGACTCCGACGAGGAATTGCGCTGGGTTGCGCAGTTCCTGCACGATGAGGTGGGACCCGATACCCCCTGGCACATCAGCCGCTTCTTTCCGCAATACCGGATGGCCGATGTCCCCCCGACGCCCGGCCATGTGCTCCGCGCGGCCTATGACATCGGCAAGCAGGTCGGGTTGCACTACGTCTACGTGGGCAACCTGGCGGGCAATGACACCGAGAGCACGCGCTGCCCGCAGTGCGGCGCGGTGGTCATCGAACGGTCAGGCTATCGCATCGGCGCCAGGCGGCTCGTGGCGGGCCGCTGCGCACGCTGCGGCACGGCGATCGCCGGCGTCGGCATGGCTTAACCGGCCACAAGAATGCGACTTGCCATGGCGCCGCATCCTCGGCTATCATGGCGGCGTCGCGATTGCGGCAGTGAGTCAAGCTATACGATGCGAATGAGTTCTCCAGACACCGATCGGCGTCCCCTCTCCCGACGCACAGCCCTGGTAGTGGCCTTGCTCGCCTGGTTGGCCGGGATGGCGCTCGTGGGTGCGGCCGCGGTGTGGGCCGCCCGTGACATCCCCCGCTCCGGCGTGCGCGTCTCGATCAGCGTGGACGGCCTGCAGGAGCAGGTGCGCAGCAGCCGGACCGACGTGGCGGGTCTCCTGGCCGACATCGGCCTCGAGTTACGCGCGGAGGATGCCCTGGCGCCCGCGCGTCAGACCCCGCTGGCGGAGGGGCTGCAGATCGTCGTCGAGCGCGCCCGCCCCGCGCTCGTCAGCAGTGACGGCGATTTCCGCGAGGTGTTCACCCGCGCGTCCACCGTCGGGGAACTGCTCGCGGCTGTGAAGATCCGTGTCGACGACTCCGATGAGGTCTACCTCGATGGGGCGCTTGCGCCGAAAGAAACCCCGCTGCCGCCCCTTCTCCGCGGCTCCGCCCAGGGAGGGATGCCGGCCGGCCACGCATGGCGCCTGCCCCCGGCCATCCCTGTTCACCTGTCGGTGCGGCGGGCAGTCCCGATCACGGTCGACGATGGCAGCGTGCCGTACACTCTCTACACGACGGCTCCGACCGTCGGCGAGGCCCTGCTGAGGGAGTCGGTCACGCTGTACCTGGGCGATTACGTGCAGCCGAGCCTCGGAACACGGGTCAGCCCCGGATTGAGGGTCTTCATCGACCGCTCGATTCCGGTCGTCCTCTCCGCCGACGGTCGCACGGTCCAGACGCGCACGCGCGGCCGCGTGGTGGGCGATGCGCTGATGGACCTGGGCGTCATCGTTGCCGGCTCGGACCGGGTGGAGCCCGCCATGCACGAGCCGTTGGTCGACCACCTGCAGGTCAAGGTGACGCGCGTGTCGGAGGTGGTCCTGGTCGAGCGGAAAGACATCCCCTTCGAAGCCATCTCCGTGCCGGACGACAACCTGGAGATCGATCACACCCGCCTGGCGCAGGCCGGCCAGAAGGGCGAGCACCGCACGCGCTGGCGGGTGCGCTACGAGGACGGGCAGGAGGTCGAGCGCGCGATGATCGACGAGTGGCAGGCGGCCGCGCCGGTGACGCAGGTGACGGCGTACGGCCGGATGCTGGTCCCGCGCACGCTCGACACCCCCGACGGGCCCGTCACCTACTGGCGCAAGATCCGCATGTACGCGACCTCCTATTCGCCCGCGCGGGCGGGCACGCCCAAAACCGCACCCTGGTACGGCCGCACGCGCATCGGTATGACGCTCCGCAAGGGTCTCGTGGCGATCGACCCCACCGTGATTCCGTTTCACACGCCTCTCTACATCGAAGGCTACGGTAAGGCGCTGGCGGCCGACACCGGCGGCGGTGTGAAGGGCAAGTGGATCGACCTCGGCTACGAGGACCATGATTACGAATCGTGGCATTGGTGGGTCGACGTGTACGTGCTCGAGCCGCGGTCGGCATGGGAAAAGATCCGCTGGGTCCTGCCGAATTATCCGCCCCCCGATTTCCCCCGCCGCCGATAGCCCGCCGTCACTTTGCATGCCGCGCCGTGATTGGGGCGCCTGAAGCCGCCGCAAGGCGGCTTCGCGTCCCTCCGGTCGTAGTTTCGACTGCCGGCCGTTGGATGATATAATCTGCTGTCTTTGGACACCCGGAGGCATCGTTTGACGCGTGTGACAGACGAGGGAATCGTGCCAGCAGCAGCGCCGCGCAGGTCGCGCGCGTGGCTTCAGCGCGGGCTCGAGATCACGATCAGCCTCGTGTGCCTCTGGCTGGCCCTGCGCAACATCAGCTTCGCCGATCTGTGGGCAGCGCTGGCCGCCGCGCGCTGGATCTGGGTCATTCCCGCCGTGCTTGGCATTACGGTCATGTCGTTCATCAAGGCATGGCGGTGGCAGATCCTGTTCCTGCCGGAGCATCGCGTGCCGTTCGGCGCGGTGTACACCGCGCAGTCGGCCGGCTACCTGGCGAGCAACATCTTCCCGGGCCGGATCGGCGAGTTCGTGCGGCTGATCCTGCTGGCGAGCGATCAGCCCGTGAGCGGCGCGAGAGTCCTGTCGACCATCGTCGTGGAGCGCCTGCTGGACCTCCTCTCGATTCTGGCGGTGCTGGTGCTCCTGTTGCCCTTCATCCAGCTGCCTGATTGGATGATGCGCTCGTCACAGGTGCTGGGCTTCGGGGCCCTGGTGGCCACCGCGATCATCGTGGTCCTGTCGTTCTGGAAGGAACGCGTGCTCGGCTGGGCGCACCGGATCCTGGGACGCGTGCGGTTCTTCGACCGCCCGGGCGTGTACGCCTCGATCGAGCATCTGATCGATGGCTTCGCCGCCCTGCGCGGAAGGCGGGGTCCGGCCGTGGTGCTGCTCTCGTTTCTTGCCTGGGCGGCCGTGATCGGCGAGGCCTGGGCCGTGCGGCTCGCGGTGCAGTCAGATGCGCCATTCACCGGCATGGTGTTCGCCCTGGTGCTGACCTCGCTTGGCATGGTGGCGCCCTCGTCGCCCGGCTACATCGGCGTCTTCCATTTCCTGGTGATCGAGGCGCTGCGCCCCTTCGGCGTGCCGCAGACGACCGCGATGAGCATCGCACTGATCTGGCACGCGGTAAACTACATCATGCTGAGCCTGTCCGGCATGATCATGCTGGGGGTGCACGGCACCTCCCTCGGGCAAGTCATCGCGAAGTGGCGAACGCGCGGCGTGAATCAGGCGCCGTCGGAAACAACGATTTAGGTGACATAATCATGAGAATTTTGATCACGGGCGGGGCCGGCTTCATCGGCTGCAACCTGGCCGACCGGTGTTTGGGGGAGGGCCACCAGGTGACCCTGCTCGATAACCTGTCGCGTCGGGGCAGCGAGGCAAATCTGGCCTGGCTGAACGGGCGGCACGGCGAGGAACGGCTCGGGTTCGTGCGGGCAGATGTGCGGGACGCAGAGGCAATGCTGCAGGCCGCGGGGGGGCAGGAGGCCATCTATCACCTGGCCGCGCAGACCGCGGTGACGACCTCGGTGACGGATCCGCGGACGGACTTCGAGATCAATGCGTTGGGCACGTTCAATGTGCTGGAGGCGGCACGCCGCGCGGGCGCCGATCCGGTCTTCATCTATGCGTCCACGAACAAGGTCTACGGCGGCATGGAGGATGCGCCCGCGGTCGAGGAGGCCACGCGCTACGTGCTGCCGGACTACGAGGGCGGGGTGGGCGAGGATCGTCCGCTGGACTTCCACAGCCCCTACGGGTGCAGCAAGGGTTCTGCCGACCAGTACGTGCGCGACTACGCGCGCATCTATGGGCTGCGCACGGTCGTCTTTCGCCAGTCCTGCATCTACGGGCAGCGGCAGATGGGTGTGGAGGACCAGGGCTGGGTCGCCTGGTTTGTGATCGCCTCCGTGCTGGGCCGGCCCATCACCATCTACGGCAACGGGAAACAGGTGCGCGATCTGCTGCATGTGGATGACCTGGTGCGCGCATTCATGGTGGCGACCGAGCGAATCGACCTCACGGCCGGCCATGTGTTCAACCTGGGCGGAGGCCCCGCCAATACGCTGAGCATCTGGGCGGAGTTCGGCCCGCTCCTGGCTGAGCTGTTGGGCCGTCCGATCGAGCCGGCCGCGTTCAGGACCTGGCGTCCGGGGGACCAGCCTGTCTTCGTCGCGGATGTGAGCAAGGCGCAGCGCGTCTTCGGCTGGGCGCCCGAGGTGAGCGTGCGGGAGGGCGTGGCGCGCCTGATCGAATGGGTTCAGCAGAATCGGGACCTGTTTGCGTGAAGATCCTTTTCATCCTGACCTACTACCGGCCGCATGTGAGTGGCCTGACCATCTACGTCGAGCGGCTCAGCAAGGCGCTCGCCCGGCAGGGGCATGACGTCACCGTTCTGACCAGCCAGTACGAGCCTGAGCTGCCGCGGCGCGAGGATCTCGCGGGCGTACACGTCGAGCGCATTCCCGTCGCCCTCCGCGTGAGCAAGGGCGTGATCATGCCGACGTTTGGTCACCACGCCACGCGCTGGTCGCGCTGGGCCGATGTGATCCATCTGCATTTGCCCCAGTTCGACGCGCCGGGCTTGGCCCTGCGCGGGCGCCTGTTTGGCAAGCCCGTTGTCCTCACCTACCACTGCGACCTGCAGCTTCCCCAGGGCGCCTTCAACCGCGTCGTCAACAACGTCGTCCTGGCCATGAATCGGATCGCCGGGAATCTCGCGGACGCGGTGGTTACCTACACGGCCGATTATGGCAGCCACTCCCCCTACCTTTCGCGCTACATGGGCAAAAAGCTCCATATCATTCCTCCGCCCGTCGAGCTGGCTAGCTGCCCGCCCGACATCGCCGAGGAGTTCCGCGCCCAACACGATCTTGAAGGCAAGAAGGTGATCGGCATCGCGGCGCGGCTGGCTACCGAGAAAGGCATCGAGGTGCTTCTGAACGCGCTGCCGCTGGTCCTGGAGAAGTATCCGGAAGCAGTCGTCCTGCACGCCGGCCCCTATAAGAACATTGTCGGCGAAGAGGCCTATGCTGCACGCCTGCAGCCGCTTTTTGAGCAGTATCGCGACCATTACCGGCTGCTCGGCACCCTGCACGGCGCGGAGCTGACCGCATTCTATCGCAGCCTGGACGTTCTCGTTTACTCCAGCCTGAACAGCACGGAGAGCTTTGGCCTCGGGCAGATCGAGGCGATGATGAACGGCGTGCCGGTCGTCGTGAGCGATTTGCCGGGCGTTCGCCAGCCGGTGCGAATGACCGGCATGGGGGAGATCTTCCCCGTCGGGGACCACGAGGCGTTGGCGGCAGCCCTCATCCGCGTGCTCGACAGGCGGGAGAGCTACCGGCGTCCCGGCGACCTCATCGCCGCCGGCTTCGACCCGGACCAGACGGCGCGCGCCTACGTGCAGCTCTTTGAGCAGCTGCAGTCGGGCCACTTGCCCGGCGACGTACCTGAACCACAGGCATACGAGCGTCTGCGGGCCCTGAATGAGGAGGAAGCGTAGGCGTGGTGGATACCGTCACCCGGCGCGAGCGTGACGACCTGCTCTGGCGCCACCTGAAGTCACTGCCGGCCTTCCGCGCCTTGTTGCGCGCCGTCGAGGCCCGCTTCTACCGGGCCATCAACATCCCCGGCCCGGTGCTTGACCTGGGTTGTGGCGACGGCCATTTTGCGAGCATGGCTTTTGACGAGCCGCTTGCAGTTGGCGTTGACCCCTGGTGGCGGCCGCTGCAAAAGGCCCGTCGCGCGGGCGCCTACCGGCTGAACGTCCAGGCCCTGGGCGACGCCCTGCCTTTTGCGAGCGGCTGTTTCGGCAGCGTCATCAGTAACTCGGTCCTTGAACATATCCCGGACGTGCAGCCGGTTCTCGACGAGGCCAGCCGCGTTCTGCGACCAGAGGGCCGGCTGGTGATCACCATGCCCAGCCACCTGTTTACCGAAAATCTGGGCGGCGCCCAGCTGCTGGGCCCGCTTGGCCTGGGCGACAGTTACCGGCGCTTCTTCAACACCATCTCACGACACGCCCACACCGACCCGCCCGAGCTGTGGGCCGAGCGACTCGCTCTCGCCGGCTTCCGCGTTCTGCGCTGGCAATACTATTTCTCGACCGGCGCGCTGCGTACCCTGGAGGCGGGCCATGCCCAGGGCCTGCCGGCGGCTGTCGTGCACTTTCTCACCGGCCACTGGATTGTCGCCCCCTGGCGGAGCAGCCTCAGCCCGACGGAACGCTGGGTGCGCCCCTACTATGAGGAGACGCCCCCCGAGTCCGGCGCCTACCTGTTTTTCCTCGCCGAGAAGGTGGCAGGCGGGCCGGTCGAGGCGCTGCTGCCGCCAGCCCGGCCCTTCGCCACGGAGACACTGCAACAGGTGGACGCCGCGGGCCGCGCAGAGGAGGCCGTTATCCCGCCTCCGGCCCCGGCGCCGCTTCCCGCAAGAGAACAGCCACGCGTCGAGAGCCGGCCGGTTGGCGCGGCGCGCCCGACCGGACAGGCGCTGCAGAGAGTCCTTTTGCTCCTGACCGCCGCTCTGGCTCTGCTTGCCCAGCTACAGCTTTCGCGGCCGAACGCCAGCCCGACCGGCGGCGTCACGCTCTATGTGCTCTCCCTGCTCTCGCTGGGCAGTCTGCTCCTTCTCCGCCGCCAGATGGGTGGACTGGAGCTGCCTCGCCCGAGCGAGCTGCCACGCCAGCGCCTGCTCTATCCGCTGGCGCTCCTGCTGGCTCTGTTCGCCCAGCAGCTCGGCGGGCGCACGCTCTACGGCGGGCGGCCCTGGCTTGCCCTGCTCTTCTGGGGCGGCGCCATCGCCCTGGCCTTTTATTCGCTGCGCTGGCCCGCGTCGCCGGTCGATACGTTGCGCTGGCGCCTTCCGGGCTGGCGCACGCTACTCCTGCCCGGCGGGCTGTTCCTGCTCGCCCTGCTGCCCCGGGTCGTCGCTCTGGCAGAGCACCCCTTCATGCTCAACGGCGTCGAGGCCAGCCTGGGGCTGGATGCCCTGGCGGTGGCGGACGGCCGCATCGGCAATCCATTCGCCACGGGGTGGCTGACCAATCCCATCCTGCCCCTTTTCCTGCAGGCGATACCGCTGAAGCTCCTCGGCCCGGGCGTCGTGGCCGCCCGCCTGCTCTCGGCGCTATTCGGGGCAGCGACGGCGCCGCTCCTCTATTTCGTTGGGCGCCGGCTGTGGAGCGAGGCCGTTGGTCTCACGGCGGCGCTGCTGCTTGCGGGCTCGCACTGGCACCTGCATTACAGCCGCCTGGGAATGACCAACGTCTGGGAGCCGTTTTTCCTGCTCCTGGCCCTCGGGTTGCTGGCGATTGCGCGGCAGACGGGCACGCGCAGCGCCTGGCTCTGGGGCGGCCTCGCCCTCGGCGCCAATGCCTACCTGTACACCCCGTCGCACCTGCTGCCCTTTCTGCTGGCAGCGCTACTGGTCTACGTCGCGCTCTTTGACCGGCGCACCCTGGCTGCGCAGGGGCGGCACATGCTGGCTGCGCTGGCGCTGGCGGCGGTCGTCGCTCTGCCTATCTGGCGCTACTATGCCCTGAATCCGGCCCTGTATATGGAACGAGCGAACATGCTTGGCATCCTGCAGAATGGCTGGCTGGCCCAGGAGGCCGCACAGACGGGCGAATCGCTCGTCGAGCTGGCTGGCCGGCAGCTTTCCCAGGCGGCGCTGGCCTTCAACGCCACCGTAGACCGGTCCAGCCATTACAATCCCGGCGTCGCTCTGCTGCGCTTCTGGCCCGCGCTCTTTTTCGTCCTGGGCAGCGGCGTCGCCCTGATCCGCTTGCGCCAGTTCCGCTATGCGCTCCTGCTGATCTGGGTCGCCGTCACGGTCATCTTTGCCGGCGCGCTGCTGCTGGACCCGCCGGCCAGCCACCGCCTGCTCGTCGCGGCCCCGGCCGTCTTCCTTCTCGCGGCCCTGGGGCTGGTGGAGATGCTGCTGCTCGTCCTCGGATTGCTGGAGCGGCGGCCCAATGCCCGGACGATGGTGCAGGCGCTGGCCGTGCTGGCTCTGCTGTTCGCCGCAGCCGACCTCGCCTTCTACTTTGGACCCTACCGCGCGACGCACCGCTTCGGCGACCGCAATACTGAGATCGCCTACCGCATGGCGCTGTACATGCAGACGCTGCCCGAGGAGTCGGTCGTCTATTTTCACGGCCCGCCCGTGATGTACGTTGACTTCCCGACCCTCTCGTTCCTGGCGCAGGGGTATCAGCCTGACGTGAACCTGTTCAACGTGGACGATCCGGCTGCGCCATTACCGGTGGAAGAGGGATTGCTCACGTTTGTCTACGTTCCCGAACGGAGCGGCGAGCTGGAGAGCACCCGCGAGCGCCTGCCGGGAGGTCACGTGCGCAGCTTCGACGGTTTTCTGGCCGACCCGCTCTTTTACAGCTACGAGGTCCGGCCCTGACTTGTGCCGGCTGCCCAGCCGGGCTAGAATTCGCCGCCTGTGGTTTTCTGGCGGTCTGGCTCAGGCGCCATTCACATTTCTGGCTTTTACTACGCGCCGGTAAGGACCGGCGTGTATAACATAGGGTGGCGAACGTACAGTGGCGACCGCCTGCTGTCGATATGGCAATTAACCTGCAAGAGCGCGAGACGACTGCCGCAGAAGAGGTAGCAACCGAGACGGCGACGCGCCGGGTGCTCCCGGCTACCGAAACGCTGGCTATGGTGCCGCTGCTGCTGATCCTCGTCCTTGCCGGTTTCTTTCGCTTCACCGGCCTCAACTGGGATGAGAGCCACCATCTCCATCCTGACGAACGCTTCCTGACGGACGTTGCCAATCGCCTGCAGCCCGTTGCCGGCCCGCTGGACTACCTGCGCACCTCCGAATCGAGCCTCAACCCCTACAACGCCGGTTTCCCTACCTACGTCTACGGCAACTTCCCCATGACGGTGACCCGTTACGTCGGTAGCTGGGTACAGGAGGCGTGCGTCTCCTTCTCGCTCGATTGCCCGGTGCGTTACGACGCCTACGACGGCATCTTCCTCGTCGGGCGTGTCCTCTCCGGTCTTATGGACCTCGTCTCCGTCCTGTTCATTTTCTTCGTCGGTCGGCGGCTCTACGACTGGCGTGTGGGGCTGCTGGCTTCGCTGCTGATGGCGATGGCCGTCATGCCCATCCAGCAGTCGCACTTCTTCACGATGGACAACTGGGCAGCCGGGCTGACGACGGCAGCCATGTACATGGCCGTGCGCGCGGCGGAAGAGGGCCATCGCCGGCGCTGGTGGCTGCTCTTTGGCCTCTTTCTCGGCCTGGTCGTCGCCTCGAGGATCAACGTCGCCCCGCTGGCGGCGATGGCCGGTGTCGCCGCTATCGTCTGGCTGGCGCGGCGCGCTCCGCAGGGGCGGTTCTGGTCCTACCTGCTTACGAAGGCCGGGAGTAGCGACCTGCAGCGGGCCGCAATCGGCGTTCTGCTGGCCGCCTTCATTTCCCTGCTGACCTTCCGTTTCGCCATGCCCTACGCCTTTGCCGACGGCGAGATTGCCCGGCGGACCGCCATCGCCGAGACAGGAGTCGAGCCCTCCTTTCTGCGGCTGGCCCTCGAATCGACAATCGGACTCAACCCCGACTTCCGCGCCGACATGGAAGAAATCCAGGGATTGCAGCAGCCTGAAGCGAACTACCCGCCGGCGCTGCAATGGACCGACCGGGCTGCGCTCCTCTTTCCCTGGACCAATATGGTCCTCTACGGCATGGGGATTGCCGCCGGTCTAGCCGCGACCCTCGGCTTTTTCTGGGCGCTCTGGCGCATTGCCAGCGCCCGGCCGGACTGGACGGCCCATGCCCTGCCCGTTGCCTGGAGCGGGCTGTTCTTCCTCTTTACAGGCACGCGCTGGGTGAAGTCGATCCGCTACTTTCTACCTATCTATCCCTTCCTGCTGCTGCTCGGCGCCTGGGCGCTCATCACCGTCTGGGACAGGGCGCGAGAAGCCCGGCCGTCCCGGCGGACGCTGGCCAGGGTCGGGGCGGGAGCGCTCATCCTGCTGGTCGTCGCGCCGACCTTCCTGTGGGCCAACGCCTTCGTGAACATCTACCGCGAGCCCCTGACGCGGATCGCCGCCTCTCGCTGGATCTTCGACCACATCCCCAGCGCGGCGGCGCTGCTCTATGAGGCGGGCGGGGAAGAGCAGGCGCTGCAGCTTCCGCTGCGCGGTTACACCTTTGAGCCGGGCGGCCCGTCGCTGAGCCTCCTCTTCACACTCCCCGAAGATGCCCCGGAGACCGCGACGGCGAGCGCCCTGCGCTTCAATTACCTCAGTACGCTGGCAGGGCAGGAGAGCGAGGCCACGTTCGAGCTGCGCCTGGTGACGCCCGCGAACGAGACGCTTATCGCCTCCTCCCAGCAGGTGACGGTCAGCGGCGAGCGTGAATCCGCGACGCTTGCCCTGCCGGCTGTCCCCCTTGAACCGGGCGGCTCCTATCTCTTCCAGATTGCGCTGATCGACGGCGAGCCGCTGGTGGCCGACACGAGCGTCTTCGTCAACGAGGAGTGGGATGACCTGCTGCCGGTCAGCGTCGATGGCCGGCCGGCTTACGGCGCCTATTATCGCGAGGTAGCCGGAGGCCAGCGGCCGATCACCTGGTTCGACAGCCCGGAGAAGCGCGACCTCATGCTGGCCTGGCTCGACGAAGCGGATGTCGTCGCCCTCAGCAGCCAGCGCAGCCTCTGGAACACGCCGCGCCTGCCGCTGACCTACCCGCTGAACATCGCCTACTACGAGGCGCTGTTCAACGGCGATCTGGGCTTCGACCTCGTGGCCGAGTTCCACGCCACACCGCAGATCGGCCCGCTCCATATCAGCGACACGACGGGCCGGATTGGCTGGGGCAAGCCGCCCGACATCGGCTGGCCTCCGCCCGGCGACCTCGCCGCGGAAGAGGCGTTCAGCGTCTACGACCATCCGCCGGTCTGGATCTTCCAGAAGAACGACAGCTATAGCCACGAGCGCGCGCTGGTGATTCTCGGCGCCGTCGACCTGACGCAGGTCGTCGTCATGAATCCGGGCGAGGCGACGCGGGCGCCCAACGCGTTGATGCTGCCCGCCGCCCGCTGGGAGAGCCAGGGGAGCGCCGGCACCTTCGCCGAGCTCTTCAACCTCGACGGCATCCTCAACCGTCAACCCTGGCTTGCCGCCGTCGTCTGGTGGCTGGCTGTCGTAGTCCTGGGGTGGATCGCCTTCCCGCTGGCCTTTGCCGTCTTTCGTGGCTTTCCCGGGCGCGGCTTTGCCCTCTCGCGCATTCTCGGCCTGCTCGTCGTCTCCTGGCTCGGTTGGGTTCTGGCAAGCTACGCGATCCTGCCGAACAACCGGGCCACGCTGCTCCTGTGCGTGCTCGTCCTCGCTCTGCTCAGCGCCTTCCTCGCCTTCCGGCAGCGGGCGGAACTCGCCGCGTTTGTCCGCGACCAGCGGCGCTATCTGCTCCTGGTAGAGGCGCTGGCCCTGGGCCTGTTTGTCCTGGCTCTCCTGCTGCGCCTCGGCAACCCTGACGTATGGGACGTGATCTGGGGCGGCGAAAAGCCAATGGACCTCTCCTACTTCACCGCCGTGCTGAAGAGCCAGAGTTTCCCGCCCTACGACCCGTGGTATGCCGGCGGCTACATCAACTATTACTATTACGGCTTCGTCTTCGTCGGCTTCGTCGCGAAGCTGCTTGGCGTCGCGCCGGCCATCGCCTACAACGTGGCTCTGGCGATGGTCTTCTCCTTCACCGGTCTGGGCGCGTTCAGCCTGGCCTACAACCTCGTCGCCGCCGGCCGGGCTGCGGCGGGCCGGCTCAGCGGCCTTTCGCGCCGAGCCGTGGGCGCCGGTCTGCTGGCCGTGCTGCTGGCGCTGCTGCTCGGCAACCTGGGCGAGCCGGGCGTCGTCCTCAACGCCTGGTACCGGGCCGGGGACACAGACCTCAACAGCGGCCTTGCCGGGCTGGATGCCCTGGCCCGCACGGTAGACGGCGCCCTGGATATGACGCTAGGCGGCGAGACAGCGCCCATCCACCCCGGCGACTGGTTCTGGACGACGACACGCGCCATCTCCGTGCCGGAGGGTGAGACGGCGCCGATTACCGAGTTTCCGTTCTTCACCTTCCTGTACGGCGACCTGCACGCACATATGATCGCCCTGCCGCTGACCCTGCTGGCGCTGGCCTGGTCCGTGAGCCTCGTGCTCTCGGCCAATCCAGCGCGACCACCGTCCGGCTGGACGGCGGGCGCCCTGCGCTGGTTTACCGGCGCGCTGGCCATTGGCGTGCTGCGGCCGACTAACACCTGGGACTGGCCCACCTACCTGTTCATCGGGATGCTGGCCGCCGGTTATTACGCCTTTGCCCGGCGCCGGCAGTTCAGCCTGTCGGCAGCCGCGCAGGGGCTGCTCTATGCCGTGTTGCTCGCCGGCCTTTCGACGCTGCTCTTCTGGCCTTACGTCAGCAACTACGGCGCCGGTTACGAGAGCTTCAGGCTGTGGCCGGGACCGTATACCTCCGTGGCCGATTACCTGGTCATACACGGGCTCTTCCTCTTCCTTGCCGTCACCTATCTGGCCGTCGAGTTCCGCGCCTGGAGCCGGACATGGCGGCAGGAAGCGCTGGAGCGGCTGGAGCCGTGGATGTGGCCTCTACTGTTGTCGCTGCTGGTCTACGTCCTCATTCTCGTCATCTTCCTCGTGCGTGGCATCTGGGTGGCGCCGCTGGCCCTGACCCTGGCGCTTTTCTCCTTTGCGCTGGCGCTGCGCCCCTCGCTGCCCGAGCCGCGCCGCATCGTGCTAATCCTGCTCGCGGGCGCCCTCACCCTTACGCTGCTGGTGGAGATTGTCGTCCTCGAGGGTGACATCGGCCGGATGAACACCGTCTTCAAGTTCTACCTGCAGGTCTGGCTGATGCTCAGCGTGGCGGGCGCCGCCGGTGCGGCCTGGCTCTGGCCTGCGCTCGCCCGCCGCTGGGGGCGAACCCTGCGCCGCTCCTGGCTGGTCGTGCTTGGCCTGCTGGTCGCCGCTGCGGCCCTCTATCCCCTGCTGGCGACGCCGGCCAAATGGCACTCCCGGCTAAGCGCCGAAGCCCCACACACGCTGGACGGCATGGCCTTCATGGCGACGGCCAGCTATGGCGACACCGCCTTCGACGGCAGCCCGCGGGAAATCTCGCTGGCCGCCGAGCAGGAAGCCCTGCGCTGGATGCAGGAGAACGTGGAGGGCACGCCGGTGATTGCCGAAGCCCACGGCGGCAATCCATACCGTTCCATCGTCAGCCGGGTCGCCATGTACACCGGCCTTCCGACAATCATCGGCTGGGACTCGCACCAGAGACAGCAGCGCGCTGCCGCTCCTGACCAGCTGGTGTGGGACCGCGTCGCCGACGTCAACCGCCTGTTCGGCTCCGCTCAGCCGGGCGAGGCGCTGCAGGTGCTGCGCGAATATGGCGTGGGTTACGTCTACGTGGGCGCTTTGGAACGCGCTTACTACCCGCCCGATGGCATCGCCAAATTTGAGCGTCTTGCAGCCGACGGCTACCTGAGCGTGGCCTTTACGAACGAGGACGTGACCATCTACGAAGTGGACCGGGAGGCCTTGAGCGCCGGTCTGCCGGGAGGGCTCGGCTCATGATGCCCCTCGCCGACTGGTGGGCGGCCCTGCGCTGGTGGGCCGTGCTGGCGCTGTTTGGAGCCGCCGCTCTGCCGCTGACGTTCACGCTGCTCCGCCGGCTGCCCGATCGCGGCTATGCTTTCGTCCGCATGATCGGCCTTTTGCTGGTCAGCTATCTCTTCTGGCTGATGGGCAGCCTCGGCTTCCTGGCTAACGAGGTGGGCAGCATTCTCCTGGCCCTGCTGGTCGTCGCCGGCGCCGGCTATGCCGTCTACCGCCGTGGCGACGGCGGCCTCCTGGCCTGGCTGCAAGAGCAGCGCCGCTACGTGCTCGCCGCCGAGCTGCTTTTTGCCCTGCTCTTCTTCCTCTGGGTGTGGGTGCGCGCCCAGAACCCGACGATCGTCAACACCGAGAAGCCGATGGAGTTCGCCTTCCTCAACGCCGCCGGGCGCAGCGCCGCCTTCCCACCGGTCGATCCCTGGCTTTCCGGCTTCGGCATCAGCTACTACTACTTCGGCTACGTCATGACCTCCGTGCTGGCCCGGCTGGCCGTCGTACCGGAGATGATCGCCTTCAACCTGGGTATCGCCTGGCTGGTCGCCGGGACCGGTCTGGGAGCGTTCGGCCTCGTCTACAACCTGGTCGCCGCCGGGCAGCAGGAGCGTGTGCGCCGGCTGGCGCTCGTTCTCGCCCTCGTGGCCGGCGTGGCGCTGCCACTGGCGGGCAACCTCGAGGTGGGGCTGGAGATGCTGCACGCCAACGGCATCGGCTCCGACCGCTTCTGGGCGTGGCTGGACATCCGCGACCTGGAGCCGCCGGCCGGGGCGTCCGCTGTTCCGCGTTACGAGACGGCTGACTGGTGGTGGTGGCGCTCGTCGCGCGTCATCCACGAATACCACCTCTCCGGCCGGCCGGAGCACGCCCTGGAACCGATTGCCGAGGTTCCGGCGTTCAGCTTCATGCTCGGCGACATGCACCCGCACGTTCTTGCGCTGCCCTTCGCCTTCGTCAGCCTCGCCGTGGCCTTCGTCTGGTGGCTGCGGCCCGCTGCGCTGCTGGACGCCGGCGCGCCCCTCCTGGAGCGGGCGCGGCAGCTAATCCGGCACGCCGGCTGGCCCTTCTGGCTGCTGACCGTGCTCGTGCTTGGCGGCCTCAGCTTCCTCAACACCTGGGACGTGCTGATCCACCTGTTCGTAGTCGTCGGCGCGGCGACGCTGGCCCTGTGGCGCGACGAGGGGGGCTGGCGCAGTGGATTCGTCTCGCAGGCGCTGCTTCTCGCGGTCGTGCTCGTCGTGCCCGGCATCCTGCTATACCTGCCGTTCTATCTCGGCTTCCGGTCGCAGGCCGGCGCGCCTTACCTGCTGCCTATGCTGATGCAGCCGACGCGGCTGCCCCATTTTCTGGTCATCTTTGGCATGCCCGTGCTTGCCCTGCTGCTTTTCGTCGCCGTGCTGCTGTGGCGGCGCCGGCCGGCGGCGTGGCGGGCGGGCCTGCTGCTGCCGGCCGGCCTTCTGCTGGCCCTGACCCTGCTGATGGTCGTCCTGGGCTGGATTATCGCCGCTGCGCCCCAGGCCGGCGGGCAGGTCAGCCAGCTTGCCGCCGAACTGGGCATCAACCTGCCGCCGCAGCCGCCCGGCTTTGCCCCGGGCTGGGCTTTTTCGGCTGTCGCCGCCCTGCTGCCGCGCCTTCTGGCGGCCCGCCTCACTTCGCCCTGGCTCGTCCTGCTGTTGGCCGTCCTGCTGGGCGCGGTGACGATGCTGTGGGTAGACCAGTTTGGCCGGCGCGCCGGCCGGGACGAGTCGCCAGTCTCGGCGCTGCCCTTCGCCCTGCTCCTGCTCTTTACCGGGCTGCTGCTGGTCCTCGGTCCGGAGTTCGTCTATCTGCGCGACGTTTTTGGCCAGCGGCTGAACACCATCTTCAAATTTTACTACCAGGCCTGGCTGCTCTTTGGCGTGGCGGCGCTGTACGCGCTCGGCTACCTCTGGCAGCGGGTGCGCGCCGCCGGCGCCGTCGCCGCCCTTGCCTACGCGGCGCTCCTGCTCGTCGCCCTCAGCTTCCCGGTGCTGGCGGTCAATTCCCGCGCGGCCGAGTACGCCGGGGAGCCGACCCTCAACGGCATCGCCTTCTACCCGGACGGTGAGGAAGAAGCGATCCTCTGGCTGCGCGAGAACCTGCAGGGCATGCCCGTCGTCCTGGAAGCCGTCCATCCTGAGAACGGGCAATACACGGAATATGGCCGTGTTTCGGCCAGTACGGGCCTGCCCACCGTCGTCGGCTGGCTGGGCCACGAGCACCAGTGGCGCGGCAGCACCGAGGAGACCGGCGTGCGCAAGCCCGACGTCGAGCTGATTTACACGAGCCGCGACTGGGAAGCGACTGTTGCCGCGCTCAATCGCTACGACGTCGCCTACATCTACGTCGGCCCGCGCGAGCTGGCGACCTACGGCAACATCGCCCGCGAGAAGTTTGACGGGCGGCTGGAAGTTGCCTTTGCCAATGACGCCGTTACGATCTATCGCTGGTTACCGGACAACGCCTGAGCTATGGAAAGGATTGCCCCACCCGTCGCCGCCTCTGAAGAGATCGCCAGCCGCCCGCTGCTGCGCGTGTCGGTTGCCCTGCTGCTCTTCCTGCTCATTCTGCTGCTGGCAGCGGCAATGCGCTTCGTCCAGCTCGGCGCCATCCCGCTGCAGGAGGCCGAGGCAGAAGCGGCGCTGGCTACGTGGAGCTACTGGCACGACCCGGACGCCGCTAGCGCGCCCCTGATCAGCCCTGCCTATTTTACGACGGCGACGCCCATCACCAGCCTGTTTGGAGCCACTAACGACATCATGCGTGGCGATGCCTTGACCCGTCTGGTTCCCGCCCTCGCCGGCCTTCTGGTCGCCGTCCTGCTCTGGTCGGCGCGGGACGCGCTGGGCCTCGCCGGCAGTCTGGTGGCGGCGTTCCTGCTGGCTGTATCGCCGGTGGCGGCGCTCATTTCCCGCCAGGCCGGAGGCGACGCGCTGGCCTTGCTGGCGCTGGTCGCGCTGTTCGCCAGCGCGCTCCGTTTTCGCCTCGAAGGGAGCCCAATCTGGCCCGTCGTGGCGACGGCTGCCCTGGGCTTTGGGCTGGCGACGAGCCCGCTCTTCTACTCAGGGCTGCTCGCGCTGGTCGGCGCCTGGCTGGTGCAGCGCCGGAACAGTCCCGCCGGCAGCCACGACGGGGAACGCCTTGATTGGCGCCGCCTCGTCTTGATCGCCGCTGCCGTCTTCCTGGGCACGGCAACCTGCCTGCTCCTGCGCCCCGCCGGGCTGGGCGGAGCCGCGGCGCAGCTTGGCGACTGGCTGGCGAGCTTCGCTCTGCCTACCGATGTGCGCAGCTTCTTTGCCCCGGTGGCGCTTCTGGCCCGTTACGAGCTGGCGGCGGTGACCCTCGGCGCGGGCGCGCTGGTGTGGGGCCTGTGGCGCGCTTATCCGCTGCCGCGCTTCCTGGTCGCCTGGTATGCGGCGGCGCTCGTGCTCCTGCTCGCCCAACCAGGCCAGACGGCGAACGTCGTTCTGGTCGCCCTGCCTGCCTACCTGCTGGTCGGCCAGTGGCTGCAGCAGGCCTTTCGCGATCCCCCCCGTGAGGCAACGTGGGGCCTCGTAGTTTTCCTGCTCGTCGCCGGAATCGCCGTCTATTTCAACGGCGTCCGTTTTGTGCGGCTGGTGGCGGCGCAGCAGGATGCCCTCGGCTTTGCCCTGCTCCTCGCCCTGATCCTGGCTATGGCTATCGTCACGGTGAACCTGGTTCACGGCTGGCATGCGCCAAGCGCTTTCCAGGGCACACTGCTCGCCCTGCTCGTGCTCCTCGGCGCTTATAGCTGGTCGACCGGCTGGTGGCTGACCCATCGCGCCGCCAACGATCCACGCGCCGGCCTCGGGCGGGCCACCGACGACGACGTGCGCCTGCTCGTAGAGATGCTGCACGAGATCTCCTACCAGACCGGCTCGGAGCAATACGATCTACCCCTGCTCTCCGCCGTCGATACGCCCGTCCTGCGCTGGTACCTGCGCCAGTTCAACGCCGTGCAGTTTGGCGAGACGGTACCCCCCGGCACGACGACGACGGCGCTGATCACCCGGCTTGACGGGCCCGCGCCATCTGTTGACGACTACTCCGGCCTCGACCTCGGCCTGCTGAATGTGGGCGTCGAGCGCGCCGAGCAGGCGCCCGCCTCAGCGGCTGCCGAGACGTTGCGCTGGTGGCTCTTCCGCGAATCACGCGACCGTATCACCCAGGAGAGGGTCATTCTCTGGTTGCGGCAGGATGCCCTCCCGTGGAATCGCTGATGGAACAGACCGAACGGCTCTTTGGTCCCTGGGCCGGGCAGCTTGCCGTACCCGGCAGCGCTTCCATCGACGAGGCGCTGATTGGCCGCTGCCTGCAGGGCGATGAGGCGGCCTATGGCCTGCTCTACCAGCGCTATGCCGGCTACATCTATCGCCTCGTCTACGGTCTATTGCAGCAGCGGCAGGATGCCGAAGAAGTGCTCCAGGACAGCTTTGAGTATGCCTTCCGCCGGCTGGCCCATTACGATGCCCGCCGGGCGAGCTTCAAAACCTGGCTGTACAAGATCGCCGTCAGCCGCAGCCGCAACAAGCGCCGCCGCCGCTGGCTACCGACCTTCTCGCTGAGCCAGCTCCCCGACGAGCAGGTTCGGGACGGCGCTCGCCCGCAGCCCGAGGAGGTGCTGGCGCTCACCCAGCGCCAGCGGGCCGTCTGGGAGGCTCTGCAGAGCCTCTCGCCCAAGCTGCGCGAGACGGCCATCCTGCACTATTACGAGGGTCTCACCTACGTTGAAATCGGCGAGATACTGGACATCCCGGCGAAGACCGCCCAATCGCGGATGCGCCTGGCGCACAAACAGCTCCGGGCCATCCTGGACGAAGAAGCATTATGAACGTCACCAGTCTGGACGACTACCAGCAGCAATCGCGCAGAACGTGGAGCCTGATTCACACAGACCACGCCATCGCCTACCCCACGCTCGGCCTGGCTAACGAAGCAGGCGAAGTCGCCGGTAAGGTCAAGAAGATCTTCCGCGACCACGGCGGGGAGATCACGCCGGGTGACCGTGAAGCGCTCAAGCAGGAGCTGGGCGACGTCCTCTGGTATCTGGCCCAGATCTGCACCGAGCTTGACCTCACCCTATCCGAAGTCGCCTCGGCCAACCTGGAGAAGCTCTTTTCGCGCCTGGAACGCGGGCAGATCCGCGGCGATGGAGATGACCGATGAACTGCCAGGAACAGGAATTGAGAAACCGGCTCGCCGACTACGCATTGGGCCTTTTGCCGGCGGCTGAGGCTCAGCGCGTCGAGGCTCATATTGCCGCCTGCGCGGCGTGCCGCGCTGCCGTCCTGCAGGAGCGGGCGCTGGCCCACGAGGTGCGCGCGACGGTCCACGCCGCAACTCGCCCGTCGCCGGAAAGGCTGCGGGCCCTGATGCCGCCCGTGCCACGGCGGCGCACGCGCCAATTGTGGCTCTGGCGTCCCGTGGCGGCGCTGGCCCTGCTTGCCGTCCTCTTTCTCGGCAGCCTGCAGATGAGCCATTCGGGTTCGCCGTATGGGCTGCCCACGGCCTCCACGACGGCTCTGGTCGCCACCGCCACACGGGTGCCCACCGCCGGCTGGACGGAAACGCCGCAGATCAGCGCGCTGCAGCCCGGCGCGCCGGCCACGCGGACGCCGGTCATCCTGCCGCCGGCAGCGCCGGCCCGCCCGGATAACATACCCTGACTTCGAGGACTGTGAAGAAGAACGCCTATGACTGACGTAACCGCAACGACCACAGCCGAGCCCCGTGATTCGCAACTGCCGGCGCCTCTGACCCGCCTGCTCTACCTGGACTGGGAAAAGCTGGCCTACCTGGCGATCATCGCCGTAGCGCTGATTACCCGTCTCTGGGGACTCGGCGAGCGTGTCATGAGCCACGACGAAAGCCTGCACACGCAATACTCGCTCCAGTATTACCGGGGCGAGGGCTACCGCCACACGCCGCTGATGCACGGGCCGTTCCTCTTCCACGTCACGGCGCTGACTTACTGGCTGCTGGGCGCCAGCGACTTTTCCGCCCGCCTGCCGGTTGCGCTGCTCGGCGTCGTGCTCGTCGTGCTCCCTTATTTCCTGCGCCCCTGGCTGGGCCGCGCCGGCTCGCTGGCGACCAGCGTGCTCTTCCTCATCTCGCCCTATCTCACCTACTATTCGCGCTATATCCGCCACGACATCTACGTCATCACCTGGGCTTTCATCATCTTCGTCGCCACCTGGTACTATCTCCGGCACCGTCAGGAACGGTACGTCTGGTGGTTTGCCGGCGCCTTGGCCCTGCTCTTTTCCACCAAAGAAGTCTCTTTCATCTACGTCGCCATTTTCGGCAGCTTCCTCGTCGTCCGCCTGATAGTCCGGCTCTGGCAGGAGCGCTGGTTCCGCACCTCGCTGTCCGGTCTGCGCAATCCAGCCCTGGTGCTCGCCCTGGCCTTGCTCTTGCTCGGCGCCGGTTTCATCGGGCTGCGCCTGCAGGGCGAGCCGGCGGCACCTACAGTACCGGCAACGGAGACGACGGAAGCCGACCAGGGCTTCGCCGCCGACCCGGACGCGACGCCGGAGACAGGTGCCCAACCGGAAGCGGCGGGAGGGCTGGCGCCGGTATTGCACTGGCTGCAGGTCGTCGGCGCTCTGGGCATCGGCCTCGCCGTCTTTCTCGCCGCGCGGGCGCTCCGCCCGAGGATCGACGACTTTCCCGAATTCGACCTGATCGTGCTCTATAGCACGCTCGTGCTGCCGATGATCTCGCCCTTCCTGATGGTGCTGGCCGGCATCGACCCCACCGATTACTCGCGGACGATCTGCGAGATCGCTCCGGGAACCTCCTTCTTTCGCGCCACCTTCGTCCGCTTCCTCTGTATGGCCGACTCCAACATCATGCGCATCGCCGTGTTTGTGATCATCACCCTGGCGATTGCCATTGCCGTCGGCATCTGGTGGAACCGGCGCCGCTGGCTTATCGCCGCGGCGATTTTCCACACCATCTTTTTCCTGCTCTACACCTCGGTCTTCACCAATCCGCCCGGCTGGGCCAGCGGCGTCGTCGGCTCGCTCGGCTACTGGCTGGAGCAGCAGGAGGTCCAGCGCGGCAGCCAGCCCTGGTTCTACTACTTCTTCGTCACCCCGTTCTACGAGTTTCTGCCGCTCATCCTGTCCTTGCTGGCGATCCGCCTCTGGGCGCGGCTGCACCGGCTTTCGGCCATCCTCGCCTACTGGCTGACACTGCTTCCCGGCAGCCTCCTGCTCTACAGCTTCAGTAACTGGCTGACCAATCGCTCCGTCATCGCCGCCGGGCAGCAGCCCAGCAGAACGATCGCCATCATCCTCGCCCTGGCGCTCTTTGCGGCTGGCGCCGCTTACTGGTTTATCGTTCGCCAGCCGCGCCTGCGCGAAGCGTACGGCCTGGGGCGGAGCTGGCGCGGTCTCGTTCCGGCCGAAGAGCTGGTCGGCTTCGTGCCCGCGCTCATCTGGTGGCTGCTGCTGACGTGGGTAGCCTATACGGCGGCGGGCGAAAAGATGCCCTGGCTGAGTACCCATTTCGTCATCCCCATGGCCCTGTTAGGCGGCTGGTATCTCCACCAGCGCGTGACGGACCTGGAGCCGGGCGTCCTGCGCTCGCGCCGCTTCTGGACTCTGGTCGGCCTGATCGCGC
>ENA-UOUL01002499-UOUL01002499.1-bioreactor-metagenome-genome-assembly--contig:-NODE-2499-length-21263-cov-4.046068_pt1 | contig 21263 bp, 15 predicted proteins | sample MGYA00249838_ERZ747220 | MGnify/ENA primary metagenome ERZ747220 (study PRJEB28778, sample SAMN05720191) | bioreactor metagenome | isolation source: Anaerobic biogas reactor | place: USA:Washington...
GCGGAATCCTTTGAAAAGGCTTGCATAGATATCACAAAAAGGTTACAATAAGTCGGCCGGACAATCGTTTTGCTGTGCGTTCTGCCAGCGTTTGGTTTAATAGGCGACAGAAATGCCTGAGAAATGGAGAGGTTTGCGATGAGGAGCACAATCAGCGTCATTGATTTTGGCACCAGCAAAATCGTTGCACTGATCGCGGAGGTCAGCGCGAGACAGCGCTGTGACATTGTGGGGGCGGGAACCACCCCCTATGATGGCTATGCCAACGCCCGGTGGAACAATGGGAGCCAGGTGAATGAGGCCATCAGCACGGCCATCGCGAACGCGGAGGAACAGGCCCGTGCTTCGGTGAAGGCAGTTTATGCCGGCGTTCCCGGCCAGTTTTCCAAGGTCTACTCCTTCGAGGTCAAGGTGGACCTCCAGGGTGCGGACCCCCATGTCACCAGCCGGGACATCGCAGCCCTGTTCGCCCTGGCGGATGAACAGGTCCAGGGCATCCCCGGCACCCCCATCCACCGCAGCCCTGCCTGGTTTGTGGTGGATGACGGCAAGAAGACCCTGGAGCCCTTAAACCAGCACGGCAACGAGCTGCGCGCCCTGATTTCCTTTGTGGTGGCAGACCGTTTCTTCATCGAGGACATCACCCAGCGCCTGCTGGCCATCGGCAAGACGGCCGCTGGTTTTTTCTCCACCCCCATGGGGGAGGCGATGCTGTTTATCTCCGAGGCGGACCGGGACCGCACTTCCCTGCTGATTGACATCGGCTACCTGAACACCGACGTGATGGCGGTGGAGGGGGATGCCATCATCTTCCACAAGACCATCCCGCTGGGCGGCGGCCATATCTCAGCAGACCTGGCCTACGGCCTGGAAGTGCCCCTGGACAGCGCGGAGCAAATCAAGCGCAGCTATGAGTTTGGCCCTGGCAGCACAAAGACCAGCTTTGACGTCACCCTGTCAAACGGCGCCACTGAAACCTTCAGCCGGGACAAGGTGTCCGAAATCCTGCTGCCCCGGGTGGACGAGATTTGCGAAGCCATTGTCCAGGCAGTGAAGGAATCCTCTGTACGCCTGGGTAACTGGTCCCTGGTGTATTTGACCGGCGGCGGCCTGGCCATCAACAAGGGCGGCAAGGAATACCTGTCCGAAAAAATGGAGCGCCCGGTCCGGGAGCTGCCGCGGAAGGCCGTGAAGCTGTCCAGCGCCATTTATTCCAGCTCCTTGGGCCTGCTGGACCTCATCATCGACACCAAGAATTCTGCCAGTGCCAGCCAATCCGGCCTGCGGGGCTTCCTGCGCGGGCTGCTGAGCGGCTGATCATATTGAACCAAAGATAAGGGGGGCATACCATGCAGGTAAAGCAGGTTGAGCCTGAAGTCACGACAAATTTTGCGTCCATCAAGGTCGTCGGTTGCGGCGGCGGCGGTGCCAACGCGGTGAACCGGATGGTGGATGCCGGCTTGAAAGGCGTGGAGTTCATTGCGGTGAACACCGACAAGCAGGCATTGTCCACCTCCCGGGCGGACAAAAAAATCCAGATTGGTGAAAAGCTCACCAAGGGCCTGGGCGCCGGCGCAGTGCCGGACATCGGCAAGCGCGCAGCGGAAGAGAGCCGGGAAGAGATTGCCCAGCACCTCAAGGGCGCAGACCTGGTCTTTGTCACCGCCGGGATGGGCGGCGGCACTGGTACCGGCGCAGCCCCCATTGTGGCGGACATCGCCCGGGACTTAAACTGCCTCACCATCGCCGTGGTCACCAAGCCTTTCCAGTTTGAAGGCAAGCAGCGCATGCGCAATGCGGAAACCGGCATCAACGAGCTCAAACAGTTTGTGGACACCCTGGTGGTGATCCCCAATGACCGTTTGCTGGAAGTGGTGGCCCGGGGCACCTCCATGCTGGAAGCCTTCCGGGTGGCAGATGACGTGCTGCGCCAGGGCATCCAGGGCATTTCCGACCTCATCGCCCTGCCCGCCCTCATCAACCTGGACTTCGCTGACGTGAAAACTGTCATGGAATCCGGCGGGATGGCCCACATCGGCATCGGTGTCGGCAAAGGCGAGAACCGCACCTCCGAAGCCGCCAAGGCTGCCATCGCCAGTCCCCTGCTGGAAACCAAGATCGACGGCGCCCGTGCCCTGCTCATCAACATCACCGGGTCCGACGACATCGGCATCCTGGAGATCAACGAGGCTGCGCGCCTGGTGCAGGAGAGCGCGGACAGCGAGGCCAACATCATCTTCGGCGCTGGCATTGATCCCAGCCTGAAGGATGAGATCCACATCACCGTCATCGCCACCGGCTTTGAGAAGAGCGCCTTCCCCACCCGGGAACCCAAGAAAAAGCCCTTCCGGGCCTCCTTGCCCTATGGCAGCGCCACCGCCACCATGAACCCCTACGAGAACCGCCAGGGGCTGGAGCGGCAGGACAGCACAGGCTTTGAAGCCCCCTCGGTGCAAAACCTCTATGAAAACCAGGAGGCAGCCTTCTTCCCCGGCACCAGCCGGCCCACGCCCCAGCAGGGGATGGCAGTGCCGCCGCCTGCCAGCGTACCGGGCTACCAGCAGCCCTATCCCTACGTGCAGCAGGCGCCGCAGTACCAGGCCGTGCAGCCGCAGGGAGGCATGCCCTATCCTCCCCAGCAGCAGCAAGCGCCTGCCCAGCCCTCCCAGGCTGAGAAGGACGACCTGGGTGTGCCGGCCTACCTGCGCCGCAGCGTAAAAAAATAAGATGCCCCGGCACATCAGGTGCCTGAAAACGGGTATCATACATACAGGATTCGCCTGTGAAGGCGGGTTTGGAAACCTGGAAAACAGAAGAAAACCACCAATTATGCGGTGTGCCAGGGAATGAACGCTTTAAAGGCATGCCAATCGGCATGCCTTTAAGATGAGGAGGGCTTATGGAAAAGAAAACACCCCTGTATGACCTGCACCTGGAACTGGGCGGCAAAATCGTGCCTTTTGGCGGGTACCTGCTGCCGGTTCAGTACGAAACCGGCGTCATCAAGGAGCACATGGCTGTGCGCACCGCCTGCGGGCTGTTTGATGTCTCCCACATGGGGGAGATCCTCATCAAAGGCCCGGATGCCCTTTCGAACCTGCAGCGCTTCCTGACCAACGACTTCACCAATTTTGAAGTGGGCCGCGTGCGTTACAGCCCCATCTGCAACGAGGAAGGCGGCATTGTGGACGACCTGATTGTCTACAAATTTGCCGAGGACGAGTATTTCCTGGTACCCAACGCCGCCAACAAGGACAAGGATTTTGCCTGGTTCCAGCAGCATGCAACGGGGGATGTGGAGATTCTCGACCTGTCCGACAAGTATGCGCAGCTGGCGCTGCAGGGGCCCAAAGCCAAGGAAATCATATCAAAATTGACGGATGAAAGCCTGCTGCCCACCAAGTATTACAGCTTTGTCCGGGACCTGACCGTTGCTGGGGTGCCCTGCCTGGTGTCCCGCACCGGCTACACCGGTGAACTGGGCTATGAGTTGTACTGCGCGCCGGACCAGGTGGCAGGGCTGATGAAAGCGCTGCTGGAGGCCGGCCGTGAAGAAGGCCTGATTCCCTGCGGCCTGGGCGCCCGGGACACCCTGCGCCTGGAGGCGGGCATGCCCCTGTACGGCCACGAGATGAGCGACGACATCACCCCCTTTGAAGCGGGCCTGGACATGTTTGTGAAGATGGACAAGGATGACTTCATCGGCAAACAAGCCCTGAAAGAAAAAACGCCGCCAACGCGCATCCGCGTGGGGATGGTGCTCACCGACCGGGGCATTGCAAGAGAGGGAAGCCTCGTGTACCATGGGGGGAAAGAGGTGGGCATCACCACCAGCGGCACCCTGCTGCCCTACACCAACAAGGCGTCTGCCATGGCGCTGCTGGATCCGAATGTATCTGAGGCAGGCACGGAAGTTGAGATTGACGTCCGGGGCCGCCGCCTGAAGGCGCAGATTGTGCCGCTGCCCTTTTACAAGCGTTCCTAATTGAATTCACATAAGGAGGACCCTATGAACATTCCCAAAAACCTCAAGTACTGCGCGACCCACGAGTGGATCCTGGTGGAAGGCGACACCGCCACCATCGGGATTACGGATTTTGCCCAGAAAGAGCTGGGCGACCTGGTGTTCATCAACCTGCCCAATGTGGACGACGAGGTGGCTGTGGACGAAGCCTTTGCCGACGTGGAAAGCGTGAAGGCGGTCAGCGACATCATCAGCCCCATCAACGGCGTCATTTACGAGGTCAACGAGGCCCTGCTGGATGCGCCGGAGATGATCAACGAGGACGCCTACGGCGCCTGGATCGTCAAGGTGAAGGATGTCACCGGGCTTGAGAACCTGCTGGACGCAGACCAATACGCCGACCTCATCAAGGAGGGCTAGTATGGGGAGCTATCTGCCCAGCACCAAAAAAGAAACCCAGGAGATGCTGGAAGCGATTGGCCTGAAGGAACTGAAAGACCTGTTTGTGGACGTGCCCAGGGACGTGCTGCTGACGGATTCCGTTGACATCGCACCCGGCCTGTCCGAGATGGGCGTGCGCCGCGAAATGGAGCGCATCGCCAAGAAAAACACCGTGTTTGACACCGTGCTGCGGGGGGCGGGCAGCTATGACCACCACATCCCCGCCATTGTGGGCACCGTCACCGGGAAGGAAGAGTTCCTCACCACCTACACCCCCTATCAGGCGGAGATCAGCCAGGGTGTCCTCCAGTCCATCTTTGAGTACCAGACCATGATTTCCGAGCTCACTGGCATGGATGTGAGCAATGCTTCCGTCTATGACGGCGCCTCTGCCGCTGCGGAGGCTGTGATGATGACCCAGACCCGGAACCGGGAGCGGGTGTATGTGGCTTCCACCGCCAACCCGGAGGTCATCAACACCATCAAAACCTACTGCTGGGGCCGGGAAGTGCCCTTTGAACTGATTCCCCAAAAGGATGGTCTGCTGGACCTTGATGCCCTGAAGGACCTGCCCAAGGACACGGCCTGCATCTATGTTCAGCAGCCCAACTTCTTCGGCCTCTTTGAAGATGCTGAACAAGCGGCAGAACTGGCACATCAAGCCGGCGCAAAGGCTGTGATGGGGGTCTATCCCATTGCCCTGGGCATCAGCAAAACCCCCGGCGAAATGGGCTACGACATCGCGGTGGGGGAAGGCCAGCCCCTGGGCATCCCCATGAGCTGGGGCGGACCCTACCTGGGCTTCATGACCGCCAAAAAGGACATGATGCGCATGCTGCCCGGCCGCATCGCCGGTGAAACCGTGGACAAGCAGGGCCGCCGCGCCTATGTCCTCACCCTCCAGGCCCGGGAGCAGCACATCCGCCGCGAGAAGGCCTCCAGCAACGTCTGCACCAACCAGGCCCTGTGCGCCATGACGGCGGCTGTTTACATGGCCGCCATGGGCCCCGCCGGGCTTTCTGAGGTTGCCCAGCTGTGCTATGAAGGGGCCCATTACTTCGCGGATGAACTGGCCAAGCTCAAAGGCTTTGACCGGGTTCACCAGGCGGAGTTCTTCAACGAGTTCCTCACCGACTGCCCCATGGATGTCAAGCAGTTTGAGCAGAAAATGATGGAAAAAGGCATCCTCTGCGGCCTGCCGGTGGACGACAAGATCCTCTGGTGTGTCACAGAAAAAATGGACAAACAAGCCATCGACGAAGTGGTACAGATCATCAAGGAGGTGAGCGGACAATGAAACTGATTTTTGAACGCAGTGTGCAGGGCCGCCGCACCTTCCAGATGCCCGCATCCACGTTCCCCAAAAAGGAGCTGCCGGACCATCTGAAGCGCAAGGCTGCCCCCCGGCTGCCGGAAATGAGCGAGGTGGCCATCAGCCGCCACTACACCACCCTGTCCAAGCAGGCCTTTGGTGTGAACAGCGGCTTTTACCCCCTGGGCTCCTGCACCATGAAATGGAACCCCCGGATCAACGAAGCAGTGGCCGCGCTGCCCGGCTTTGCCCGGATGCACCCGCTGCAGCCCAGGGAAACGGCAGAAGGCTGCCACGAGGTGCTTGACAAAGCCCGCGAGGTGCTGTGTGAAATCACCGGCATGGACGACATGACCTTCCAGCCCGCAGCCGGCGCCCATGGCGAATATGTGGGCCTGTTGCTGATGAAAAAATACCACGAAAAACGCGGTGACGCGCAGCGCACCCGGGTGTTGATCCCTGACTCTGCCCACGGCACCAACCCAGCCAGCGCATCCATGGTGGGCTTCACGGTCACCACCATCAAGTCCGATGAAAACGGCTGTGTTGACCTGGATGCATTGAAAGCCAGCCTGGATGACACCGTGGCCGGCCTCATGCTCACCAACCCCAATACCATGGGCATCTTCGACCCCAACATCCTGGAGATTACCCGCCTGGTCCACGACGCCGGCGGCGTGAACTACTACGACGGCGCCAACCTCAACGCCATCATGGGCTGGGTGCGCCCCGGCGACATGGGCTTTGACATCGTGCACCTCAACCTTCACAAAACCTTTTCCACCCCCCATGGCGGCGGCGGTCCCGGCGCGGGCCCCGTGGGCTGCAAGGCGTTTTTAAGCCCCTTCATGCCCAAGAGCCAGATGGGGATGGAGGAAACCCCGGACAGCGTGGGCCAGGTGCGCGCCTTCTATGGCAACTTCCTGGTGGTGGCCCGGGCCCTGACCTATGCCCTGACCCTGGGCAAGGAAGGCGTCCCCATGACCAGCGGGATGGCTGTGCTCAACGCCAATTACCTGATGCGCAAGATTGAGCCCAATTTCCCGCCCTACTACAACCGCATCTGCATGCATGAGTTTGTCATCTCCCTGGAGAAAATCAAGAAGGAAACCGGCGTGGGTGCCCTGGATGTGGCCAAATGCCTGCTGGATTACGGCATGCACCCGCCCACCATGTACTTCCCCCTGAACGTGCCGGAAGCCCTGATGATTGAGCCCACGGAGACGGAGAACCGGGAAACCCTGGACGAGGCAGCCCAAGCCTTCAACGAGATCTTTGAACAGATTAAGAAGGATCCCGACAGCCTCCATGACTGCCCCAAAACCACCCCCATCAGCCGCCCGGACGAGGTGGGCGCCGCCCGGAACCCGGTGGTGCGCTACCAGTTTGACTAAGGGCTAAAGAACAACCAATAAAGGAGCGTTTTCGCAAGGAAACGCTCCTTCATCCTTCAAGGAGAAATCTGCATGAACCCAAAGCTGCTGATCCGGCAATTTGAGCAGGACATCATCCGCCTGCGCCGGGACATCCACGCCCACCCTGAGTTGTCAAACCAGGAGGAGCGCACCAGCGCCCTGGTCTGTGATGAACTGGACAAGCTGGGCATCCCCTATGAACGCCTCAGCAACCACTGCGTGGTGGGGGTGCTGAGAGGCCAAAAACCTGGCCAGGGCAGGCGCATTGCCATCCGGGCCGACATGGATGCCCTGCCCATCACGGAGAAAACAGGCCTGCCCTTTTCATCCACCAGGGACGGGGTGATGCACGCCTGCGGCCATGACGGGCACACCGCCATGCTGTTGGGCGCTGCCATGATGCTCAAACAGCACCAGGCAGACTACGCAGGGAGTATCTATTTCTGCTTTCAGGCAGCGGAGGAGGTGGGGGGCAGCGCACACATCCTGGTGGATTATCTCAAAGCCCAGGGCGGGGTGGACCGGGTCATCGCCGCCCACCTGTGGGCGGACATCGACAGCGGCAGCATCTCCGTCGTGGAGGGCGCCCGGATGGCCAACGGCGATTTTTTCCAGATTGTGGTGCGGGGGAAAGGGGGACATGGGTCCCGGCCTGACCAGTGCATCGACCCCATCAAACCCCTGTGTCAGATGGTGCTGAGCCTGTCTGCCATCCCGGCCAACCGGGTGGCCGTCACCGAGCCCTGTGTGGTGCACATCGGCCAGATCCAAGGGGGCGTTCTGGCCAATGTGTTTCCTGAAAAGGCCATGCTCGCCGGCGGCTTCCGCACTTTTTCCGACAGCCACCGCAGCAAGGTGGCGCAGCTCATCAGGGATATTGCAGAACACACTGCAGCGGCTTACGGCGCCACTGCCCAGGTCAAGGTGCAGATGGGGGTGCCCATGGTGTACAACGACAGGGAAGCCGTTGCCCTGGCCCATGAAGTGCTGCAGGAACACGGGCTGTTCGCCCACGAGGCGTTTGAACCCATCATGGCTTCGGAAGACTTTGGCGAATACCTGGCGGCTTTCCCGGGCTTCATGTGCTTTATCGGCATCCGAAACGCAGAAAAAGGCCTGGTGCATCCCCACCATCACCCGCAGTTTGATGTGGATGAAGACGCCCTGGCCAGGGGCTCAGCCTTCTTCGCCCTGTATACCCATGCATATTTAAATCAATGAAACCTGAATAGAAGAACGAGCGGGGATCCGCTCGTTCCAGAATGAAGACAAACCATATCAAAGGGGAGTTTCAGAGGCACAGCCCTCTGAGTGAAATCGTATCGCACGGCTCTGCCGGGCGAGCGGGGCATTGCACAGCAATGCTTTCCGCGCATTTTTACCTGGTCGTTCTATTGGTTTTCCCAGGTGCTAAGCCAGTCGGTACTCCGGCCTGGCGGCTGGTTGCTGCGCCATTTCCGCCTGCTTGCTGCGGAATTTTTCGCCCGGGTTGCCCAGCACTGCGTAGGAGGCGATTTTGCTCTCCTCCACCCCGGGCTGGTTGAAGGCGTCAATGTCCAATAGCTCGCCGGTATAGGCAGTCACCAGCTCCAGGAAATAAATCAACTGCCCGATGGTGTGGGCGTTGACTTCCGGCAGGACGATGGTCTGGCTCATGCGGCCGGCCCGCAGCAGGGCGTACTGGGTGCCCCGGTATTCAGCGTCCAGCAGTTCGTTCAGGCTCTTCCCGCCCAGGAAGGCCACGTCCGGGAATTCTTCACAGCCGTGGGGGATGGGAGTTTTCTGGCGGAAGCGGTCCACCTGGAGGAAGGTGACCACCTTGTCATAGGGTCCTTCGGTGTACAACTGCAACTGGCTGTGCTGGTCGGTGACCCCCAGGGATTTCACCGGCGTCTGGCCCACGTTGACGGCCATGCCCCGCCGGGTGACATTCTTGCCCAGGCTTTCTGCCCACAGTTGGCAGAACCAGTCCGCCATGTACTTGAGGCTGTCGGCATAGGGCATCATCACATGGACGTTGATGCCCATCTCCTCCATGGCGATGTACTGGATCACGGCTTCCAGAAGGGCCGGGTTTTCCCAGACTTCATCGGTCTTGCAACGTTCGTCCATGTCGGCAGCGCCTGCCAGAAGCGCATCAATGTCGATGCCGCAGACGGCGGCGGCCAGGAGACCCACAGGGCTCAGCTCGCTGAAGCGGCCGCCCACGGTAGCGGGCACATAAAACAGCTTGAAGCCTTCCTGCCTGGCCATCTTGATGAGGTTGCCTTTTTCGCTGTCGGTGGTGGCAATGATATGCTCATGCCAGGTGTCGCCCACTTCTTCTTTGAGCAGTTCGCTGATAATCAGGTACTGGCTCATGGTTTCTGCGGTGGCACCGGACTTGGTGATGATGTTGAAGCAGGTGGATTTCAGGTCAATCACATCCAGCAGCGCCTGCATGCGTTCGGGGTCGATGTTGTCCTCCACATACAGCCGGGGACCGCCCCGCTGCCCCTTGTCCAGTTCATTGTAGCGCAGGTGGTTCAGGGCCTGCTGGACCGCAATGGGGCCCAGGGCGCTGCCGCCGATGCCCAGAATCACAAAACTGTCAAAGCGTTCCCGGATGCGGGCGGCAGTGACCTTGATGTCTGCAACAATGGCCCCCTGGTTGTAGGGCAGCTCGGTCCAACCCAGCCAGCCGCTGCCGCGGTGCTGGTTCACTGCCTGCCAGGCGGCCTGCGCCTGGTCCTTTTTTGCTGTAATCTCATCCCGGTGGACGCCGTATTGGGCGCCCACCGTATCCGCCATCAGGTGGTTGATATCCAGGATCAATCTCTGTTTCATCGCAAACCCCTCCGTGTTAATATGCCTGTATTATATCACAACAGGGAACCGGCGGTGCAGGAAAACGGCGCCGCCCCGTAACTGACCGGGGAAACTTGTACATCCTGCATCAATTGTGTTATCATTGCACATCATCCATTAAGGAGCAAATTGACTTGAATACGCCTGTGCTCAGCGTCATCATCCCGGTTTACAATGCCCAGCACTGCCTCCCGGAGGCTCTGCAAAGCGTGCTGGACCAGGGGATTGAAGACATTGAAATCATTCTGATCAACGATGGGAGCCGGGACAACAGCCTGGCAGTCTGCCGGGACTATGCAGCAAAGGACCCCCGCATCAAGGTGCTGGATCAGGAAAACGGGGGACCAGGGGCCGCACGGAACACAGGGCTCAAAGCTGCCAACGGCGAATTCATCTCCTTTGTGGACAGCGACGACGCCCTCTTGCCTGGCTCCCTCAAGCGCCTGTTGAACGCCGCACAGGCTCATGAGGCAGACATCGTCATCGCCCACTTCAACATCCTCATCAACAACAAAACCCTGGACAGGGGCTATGTCATGGAGGATGGCAGCGTCAACCAGGAGGATTTCTTGCACAGGCTGGCCCACAGGCCGGGCAGCTATTACTACAGCGCCTTGTGGAACAAGCTGTACAGGCGCCAGATTCTGGCAGACCACAACCTGTCATTCGACCATTCCTACACCTGGGGGGAGGACTTTGACTTCAACATGCGCTTCTACCGCCATGTGAAAAAGGTGGGCTTCGTCAAGGAGCCGGTCTACACCTATGAGCGCACCCTGAAGGGGCAAACCTGGCGCACCATGTTTAAGCTGGGCGACAGCTTCAAGATCAAGGCCAGGCTGTACCGGCAATTGAAGGCGCTGTACCAGCACACCGGCTTGTGGAACCGCTACCGCCTCTATATCTACCGCTACATTTTCAACGTCACCGTCAGCACCTGAAATCAGCCGTCCCGCTTTACAATTTTCCCTGATGGGGTATAATGGTCGTGCGATGAACGGGACGGGTGCCGCAAGTTTTCTCAAAGCGAGCCGGGGATGGTGGAAGCCTGGCAGAAAAAGCGGCGCCGGATCACCCGGGAGCATGAGCTAATCCCTCACGGCAGCCGCCGTTATCCGGCATCAAGTGGGCGCTTGCGCCAAATTGGGTGGTACCGCGGATTTTCCGTCCCATGGGGGCGGTTTTTTTATTGGAGGAGAAGGATGTACAAGAAGGTTGTCAGCGATCTGAATTTTGCAGCCCGGGAAAAAGAAGTCGCCAGGTTTTGGAAAGAGCATGACATCGTCAAGAAGAGCCTGACCCAGAACCAGGGCAAGGAGCGCTTCACCTTTTACGAAGGGCCGCCCACAGCCAACGGCCGCCCCCACATCGGGCATGTGATCACCCGGGCCATGAAGGACCTGTTTCCCCGCTATCACACCATGAAAGGCAAGGATGTCTTCCGCATTGGCGGCTGGGACACCCATGGCCTGCCCGTGGAGCTTGAGGTGGAAAAGAAGCTGGGCATCGATGGCAAGGACCAGATTGAATCCTATGGTATCGAGCCCTTCATCCAGGAGTGCAAGAAGTCCGTTTGGAAGTATCTCAAGGACTGGGAAGAGATGAGCGAGCAGGTGGCCTACTGGGTGGACATGGAAAAAGCCTATGTCACCTACTATGACTCCTACATCGAGTCCGTCTGGTGGAGCCTGAAGCAGATGGCCGACAAAGGCCTGATTTACCATGGTCACAAGGTGGTGCCCTATTGCCCGCGTTGCGGCACGGCCCTGTCCAGCCACGAGGTGGCCCAGGGCTACAAGGAAGTATCCGAGTTTTCAGCCTTTGTGCGCTTTCCCGTGGTGGACCAGCCGGACACCTACCTGCTGGCCTGGACCACCACCCCCTGGACCCTGCCCTCCAACGTGGCCTTATGCGTCAATGAGAAGGAAGAATACTGCAGGTTCACCCTGAACGGCGACACCCTCATCATGGCCAAAGCCCTGATTCCCAGCCTGTTTTCCAAGGAAGAACAGGACAGCATGGTGATGCAGGACAGTTTCAAGGGCAAGGAATTGCTGGGCCTTGCCTACCAGCCGCTGTGGCCCCTGGTGAGCCCCAAAGAAAAAGCCTTCTATGTGGTGGCAGACCCCTATGTAAGCCTCAGTGACGGAACCGGCATTGTCCACATTGCCCCTGCCTTTGGTGAGGACGATGCCCGCATCGGCAGGGAAAACCATCTGCCCTTTGTGCAGCTGGTGGATGCAGCGGGCAAATTTGTGCCGGAAACCCCCTGGGCCGGCCAGTTCATCAAGGATGCAGACCCGTATATCCTGGAAGACCTCCAGGCCAGGGGATTGCTGCAAAAACGGGCATTATACGAGCACAACTACCCCCACTGCTGGCGATGTGACACCCCCCTGATGTACTATGCCAGGGCCACCTGGTTTATCCGGATGACGGAGGTGCGCGACCAGCTGGTGGCGAACAACCGGGCCATTAACTGGATTCCAGACAACATCAAAGAAGGCCGCATGGGCAATTTTGTCGAGAATGTCATCGACTGGGCCTTGGGACGGGAACGGTACTGGGGCACCCCCCTGCCGGTCTGGCTCTGCCCGGAGGGCCATATGCATGTCATTGGCTCCCGCCAGGAGCTGGAGGAGATGAGTGTCGGTCCCCTGGACGACCTGAAGGAGCTGCACAGGCCCTACATCGACCGGGTGGTGTTGCGCTGCCCCGAATGCGGCCAGGACATGCACCGCACCAAAGAGGTCATTGACGGCTGGTATGACTCCGGCTCCATGCCTTTTGCCCAGTTCCACTACCCCTTCGAAAACCAGCAGCTGTTCCAGGACAATTTCCCGGCGGATTTCATCTCAGAAGCGGTGGACCAGACCCGGGGCTGGTTCTACTCCCTGCTGGCCATCTCCACGGTGATTTTCGGCCAGTCCAGCTACAAGAACTGCCTGGTGCTGGGCCATGTCCAGGATGCCGAGGGCCGCAAGATGTCCAAGCACCTGGGCAATGTGCTCGATCCCTTTGATGTCATCGCCCAGTACGGCGCAGACGCCGTGCGCTGGCATTTCTATACTGCCGGGGCACCCTGGCTGCCCAGCCGCTTCTACAACGAGGCGGTGGCAGAGGTTCAGCGCAAGTACCTGAGCACCTTGTGGAACACCTATGCCTTCTATATCCTCTACGCCCAGATTGACGGATTTGTCCCCAAGGAGCATCCGCTCCAGGTGGATCAGCTGACCTTGATGGACCGCTGGATCTTAAGCCGCCTGCACTCCACCATCAAGGCGGTGGATGATCACCTGAGCCACTACCGGGTGCCGGAGGCGGCCAATGCCTTAAACGACCTGGTGGATGACCTGTCCAACTGGTATGTCCGGCGGGGCCGCTCCCGCTACTGGGGCAAAGGCATGGCGGGGGACAAGGAAACGGCCTTCATCACCCTGTACACGGTGCTGGAGAGCATCGCCCGCATGACGGCGCCCTTCACCCCCTTCATGGCGGAGGACATCTACCAGAACCTGGTGCGCTCCGTGGATCCGAATGCCCCGGAGTCCGTGCACCTGTGCAGTTTCCCGGTGGCAGATGACAGCCTGATTGACCCAGAGATGGAGTCCCAGATGGCCCAATTGCTCCAGGTGATCCAGTTGGGCCGCGCCTGCCGCAACCTGGCCGGCCTCAAGGTGCGCCAGCCCCTTTCCCGCCAGCTGGTGATGGGGGCGGACCTGGGCCCTGCCTACCGGGAACTGGCAGAGGATGAACTGAATGTGAAGGAGATTATCTTCACGCAGGATCCGGATGCCTTCACAGGCTACCTGCTCAAACCCCAGCTGCGCACTTTGGGCCCGCGCTTTGGCAAGCGCCTGGGCCAGGTTAGCAAGCTCCTGGCCGAGGCGGATGGTTCCGCCGCTGTCGCCGGCTTCCGCAGGGGAGAAGCCTTAGTGCTGGATTTAGATGGGGAGCAGGTGGCATTGAGCCAGGATGATGTGCTGGTTGAAACCACCCAGAAGGAAGGCCTCGTCGCCCAGGAAAGCTATGGGGTCACCGTGGGCCTTTTCACCAGCCTGACCCCGGAACTGATTGACGAAGGCTATGCCCGGGAGGTCATCAGCAAACTGCAGACCATGCGCAAGGATGCCGGTCTGGACGTGGTGGACCGCATCCAGGTGGCCTATGAAGCAGGGGAGGCGCTGAGCCAGGCCCTGTCCACTCATGCCCGGCTCATCTCTGACGTGGTGCTGGCCACCTCCTTTGAAGCGGGGAGCGCACCGGACGGCGCCTACTCCCAGACCTGGGACATCAACGGCCAGGAAGCCACCCTACATATCAAGAAGCAAAAATAATACCTGCTTGCCAGGCACACAAAAAAACCGCTGCGGACCTGACATCCCAGCGGTTCTTTCTTTCTGTACGCTTCAGCTTTGTGCTGCCAGCGCCTTCCTGGCCAGCAACCCGGCACCGATCAAGCCGCTGTCCGGCCAGAGGGCGGGGGATTTGATGTAATCCTCCATGTGGGGCAGCTGCTCCAGGTCCACATAGCCGTTGACAAACTTCAGCATCTGCTGCCGCACCATGGGCAGAAGGCTGCTCTGGTGCATGACGCCGCCGCCCAGCAGAATCACCTCAGGGGACACCGCCATCAGGGCGTTGGCGCAGAGCTGGCCCAGATAATAGGCCTCCATTTCCCAGCCGCGGTGGTCCGGCGGCAATTCCTTGGCAGGCACGCCCCAGCGGGTCTGCATGGAGGGGCCGGAGGCAAAGCCTTCCGCACAGTTGGGGTGATAAGGGCACACGCCGTGAAGCATCGGGTCGTCCTCATGGCGGGACAGCAGCATGTGGCCCCATTCCGGATGCATGAGCCCGTGAATGAGCTTGCCTTCCAGGTACAGCCCGCCGCCGATGCCGGTGCCCACGGTGAAATACAGGCAGTTTTTGAGGCCCTTGGCTGCACCCAGCTCGCATTCGGCCAGGGCTGCAGCATTGACGTCCGTGTCAATCTCACAGGGCACCTGCAATGCATCCTGAAAGGTTTTCAGGATGGGAAAGCGCTGCCAGGCCAGTTTTGGTGTATTGAGGATGACCCCGTAGGTGGGGGAGGAGGCGCGCAGGTTGATGGGGCCGAAGGTGGCGATGCCCAGGGCATCCACCCGGTGTTCCTGAAAAAAGGACACCATCGCCGGGATGGTTTCATCCGGCACCGTGGTGGGCATGGTGATTTGATGGAGAAGGTTCAGCTCCTCATCATACACGCCCAGCACCATCTTGGTGCCGCCGCCTTCGATTGCCCCCAGACGCATTTAGGACAGCTCCGAATCCAGGATGTCGATCTGGTCCTTCAGCATGGTCTGGAAACGGGTCTTGAACTTCTGGGCGTCCTCTTCCAGGCCCTGGATTTCCTTTTTCAGGGCTTCTTTCTTCGCTTCCAGGTCTTCCAACTCGGGATCAGGAACGCTGTCCTCTGCTTCCTGGATGATGGCGTCAGCGCGCTCGCGGGCTTTTTCAAGCACTTCATCACAAGCTTTCTGGGTTTTTTCCAGCAGCTGCTGGGCCGTCTTCAGGTCGCTTGGCATCACGGGCTCAGCGCTGGTTGCGGCGATGGGGGCCAGGGGCGCAGGGGCCGCAACGGCAGGCATATAGGGGGCCGGCGCCGCCTGTTGCTGCTTGAGCTGGTCCCGCAGCTGCGCGATGGTGTGGTTCATGTTCTCCATCTCATCGCAGATGGCATCCAGAAACTCGTCCACCTCCAGGGGGTCATAGCCACGTACGGCCCTTTTGAATTCCTTCTCTTCGATCATCGTGACGGTGATGGCCATAATGAATCTCCCTTCCGAAAGCTGATTTATTGCGCGTAACGCTGAGCGTTATGAGGTTCCTGATGATAGGCTGGCGCCGCCTCCTGCTGCTGCATGGGCGGGGCATAGGGGTTTTGCTGCTGCGGCTGCTGGGCATAGGCCTGGGGCGCAGGCTGCTGCTGGTATGGCTGGGGCTGGTATTGTGGCTGCTGGTAGGCAGGCTGCTGCTGATAGGCGGGTTGCTGCATCCCCTGCTGCATCTGGGGCTGAGGACGGGCCGGGGCATTGGCGCTGGCAGTGATGGGGTCGGTATACACCATCATCCCGCTGGGAGCCAGAATATAAAAGCCCACCTTCACGGACAGCCGGGTCATGGTGCCGCCCAGGGCGAAACAGGCGCCGTTGAGCATGTCCACATAGCGGCGCACCTCCGCCTTGTCCACCAGCTGGTCCATCACCACCAGGGTGCACTGGCCCTTTCGCAGGCAGGACATGGCCTGGCGGCAGCCGTTGATGTTGGTGACGTTCACCACATAGGCATCCATGGACTTGATCTCCTGCTCCGGCGCGCCGCCGGGGAAGGGGACAATGTTGTCAGGCTGCTGCTGGGGGCTTTGGACATGCTGTGCCGCCCGGCGGTTGCGGCCGCCGGCATCCATTTGCTGATTTAACTGCGTTTGCTGAGGGGAAGCATAGGCCTGCGTCTGCTGCTGCTGAAAACCCGGATCCACATAGGGCTGTGCCTGCCAGGCCTGCTGCTGCTGCTGCTGGTACGGCTGCTGCTGTGCATACGGGGCTTGCTGCTGTGCATAGGGGGCCTGCTGGCCCATCGGCTGCTGCGGGTAGGCAAACTGCTGCTGGTATCCAGGTTGGGGCTGCTGCTGATAGGGGCCCTGAAAGGAAGGCTGCGGATGCTGGCCCTGGGCGAAGGTGTTGGGGTAGGTGCCCTGGACAGGCGCCCTGCCGGGATCCTGCTGGTAGTCCTCCTCCTGGTGCTCAGGGGTGCCGTAGAAAAACCGGTTGTCCTTGCTGAACACGGATTTGATGCGGTCCGCAGCTTTGTTTGTCAGGTTTCGTAAATCCATCTATTTCCTCCTCAGTCCGCCTGGAACTGACTACAAACTATCCATCGTAGTATAGCGAAAACTGGCCATGCATGCAAGCAAAGCCCTAAAACAGCTGCACAACCAGCCCTTCGTACAGGTGGCCTGCGTGCACCGGCACCACATGGGCCTGGGTGGCGTCCTGGCTCACCACTTCAACGGGAACCAGGTAGGGCCCTTCCTTGTACTGCACCACCACGCCGATGATGCCCTCCTGGTTGATGATGGCGGAGGCGGGCACCGCATAGGTGATGACGGATTTGGACAGCTGCACCCGGGCTGAGCGGGTGTAGAGGATGGGTTCGATGGCAGAATCAGCCTTGAGGCGCACCATCAGTTCCCCGCCGGAGCGGGTGACGGATTCCACGGTCACCATCACTGTTGTGTTTTCGAAGCTTTCAATCAACATCCGGTACTGGTCGCCCACCACCGGGTTCCAGCTTAAGTCGTCCGCCAGCATCAATGCGCCCCAGTCGTACTGGCGCACCAGGCGGAAGATATCGATGGCATTTTTGGGCCGTATTGCGGATTCAGGAACCTGCCCGGACAGCATGCTGCGCACGTCCTGGGGGCTGTAGGCCAGGGAGGTGCTGGTGTTGAGGGCAGCTTCAAAGCCGTCGGTATAAAAGCTGATGATGCCGTTGTCCATGGCGGTAAACTGCTTCGTCCAGGTTTCAATGCGCTGCAGCTGGCTGTTTTCGTTGTCGTACAGCCGGGTTAATTTGGTGTCTTCAATGTATTTCTGTTTCAGGTAGGTGTGCCGGTTGCCGATGGCTTCCTTCAGCAGCAGCTCCTGATTTAACAGGTTGCCGCTGGCGCCCCGGACCAGGGCCTGGGTTTCCTGGGCGCGCTGCATCACCATGGTTTCCAGCCGGGCCAGCTGGGCATCCGGGGTGGTGGAGGCATCCAACAGCACCTTGTGATAATCCTTGATGGCCGAGCGGTAGGACTGGAGGCGCTCCAGCTCCCGGGGGGAGAAGCCGGTGGAATAGACCGTGCAAACGGGGTCCCCCCGGCTGACTGCCGAGGCCTCCTCCGCCAGATAGCGCACATCGGACACGTTCTCCTGCTGGAACACCGATTCGTTGCGCACGATGATGGTGCGGCCGGAGAAGGTGCTGCCGTGCTCCGAAATGGTGACAACAGCCGTCTTCACATCCTGCTTGCCGATAAACTGGCTGGCCGCCACGGAAATCAGCACAATAATCAGGATGGCCAGGCTGGCATACAGCCAGACGATGACGCTGCGCTGCCGGGGCGGTGCCCGGTAGATCATCCGGTCGTCCGGCGGCTCCTCATCCAAGGGCTCCACTTCATTCAGGGGCGGGGGATAGGGATGGATGCCCTCGGTATAAGGCGGCGGCACGTTGAAACCAGGCGGCGTCTGCTGCCGCACCCGGTTTGGGTAGGCAGGGGTAAAAAAACCGTCCGGGTCCGGCGGCGCGCCTGCGCCACCATAAACCCCTGGCTGCTGGTTGTCAGCGGGAGGGGTTTGCTGCGGCGGTGCCGGTTGTTGTTGCCAGGGATCCTGGGTCATCGCTTGCTCCTGTTCATCGCCCTGTCAGAATACAGCCATTTTCAGGGATTGTAAAGCCGCACAGCCAGGACTGCTCCTGATCCATGCCGGATGAAACAACCAGGACCCTGCCGGTTGGCAGGGTCCTGCTGTGGTCGAGGTGCAGGGATTTGAACCCTGGGCCTTTTGGTCCCGAACCAAACGCGCTACCAAGCTGCGCTACACCTCGCTGGAGCCAATAAAGGGACTCGAACCCTTGACCTGCGGTTTACGAAACCGCTGCTCTACCAACTGAGCTATATTGGCAAGCCGGTAAACCAGCAAGCGCCATTGTAGCATGAAGACTGGGAGGCGTCAAATGGTTTGAAGATGAAAAAAACGCTTGAAACAACAAAAAAAGCGGGAGCCCGGGCGGTTTGATTCCCTGGCTCCCGCTGTCCTTTGATTTGTGCTTATTTCACGATTTCCGGCAGGCTGGCTGCAGCCACAGACTGGCCGACCCGGCGGGCTTTTTCATCCGGCAGGCTCAGGGTCATCTGTTGTGCCAATTCGGGGAATTCCAGGGCGAGAACTTCCCTGGCGTGTTCAATGATGAGGTCGCCGCCCAGGCCGCTGGAGACCCGGCCCATGATGAGGACCTGGCTGATCTCATAGAACTGGGCATACCAGGCGATGGCGTAGCCAAAGTACACGCCGATGGACCTGAAGATGTCCAAGGCCCTGGGGTTGTTGTTTTCCATTTCCTTCTGGACAATTTTCAGCTTTTCAGCCGGCGTGTCTGCGGCGGAAAGGTCAATCCCGGCAGCAGGAGCCAGCTTGATGACGGCGTCCTGGGAGAAGTACTTCACCCCGCAGCCAATATCGCCGGACCATTCGTCCACCAGGGCGCCCGGGTTCATGTCCACCGGCACGAAGGCCAGTTCATTCAACCAGCCGGTGATGCGCATCTGCTCGTCCACATAGCCGCCGGCTTCGCTGGTGCCCATGGCGATGCCCAGCACCTGCCCGGATTCCAGGCTCATGGCGCCGGCCAGGGCGGTGACATCCCCGTCGTTGGCCACCACCAGCGGAACATCCCCGATTTCCTTGGCAGCGTTGATGTAGATGTTTTTGACTTTGCTTGCAAACAGCTCCCGGGGCACCTTCAAAAAGAGGGACGCCACCATGGCCTTGTTGTCGATGTAGACCCCGGCGCTGGACACGCCGATGGCATCCACCCGGGGCAGGTGAGACGCAGCGGTTTTAAAGGCGCTCAGGATGCCGTTGTAGTGGTAGTCCGGGTCTTCCGTGACTTTGGGATGCCATACCACCTCTTCAGAATACAGGGTTTTCCCGTCCATCACGGCGCTGACCTTCCGGTCGCTGCCGCCGGCATCAAAGCCGATGCGGCAGCCGTCCAGGTGCTTGCCGATGGAGCTGGCGCTTTCATTGGAGGCCGCAATGCTGTCCGGGTCCTCGGCATAATGCACCTCAAAGGGGCGCTCATACACGGTGTGCATGAAGTCCGCATCAAAGGCCCTTGCGCCGCCTTCCTGGTAGGCAGCCTTCAGATGCTCGTGAACAGCCCTGGAACCGGCCGTGGTGATGCGGAAACCGCCGCGCACCCACAGCAGGCTTTTGACCAGGCGGTCCATCAGCCGGATGGTCCTGGCATCATCCACGCCGTCTGGCAGAATGTCCAGGCTGAAGGATGAATACAGGCCATGGTCCCGTTCAATCCTCACCACAAAGCGCTGGGCACGCTCTGCATTTTTCACTGCTGCCACATAATCCCTGTACTCAAGGGAGATGGGGGCAAAGCCCGGATCCAGCGGCGCGTTCACTTTTTTCATCATGCTAAGCTCCTTGTTGATATTTTAACTGTCCTTTGATGTAGACAGCCTTAGTCGTCATGTCCTGGTCAAACAACACGATGTCCGCGTCCTTGCCGGCATCCAGGCTGCCTATCCTGTCTGCCACACCAATGGCGGTGGCGGGCACCAGGGATGCGGCTTTGACAGCCACAGCGGTAGAGAGCCCGGCCCTGTCCCGCAGGTTGCGGACGGCCTCGTTCAGCTTCAGCACGCTGCCGGCGATGGTGCCGTCTTCCAGGCGGCATTCGATGCCTTTGACATAGATGGGCTGACCGCCCAGGGTGTATTCGCCGTCGCCCAGCCCGCCGGCCCGGGTGCAATCCGTGATGAGCACCAGGCGGTTTTTCTTGGTATCGTGCAGGAAGCGGAAGAGGCCGGGGTGCACGTGGAAGGTGTCCGCGATGACTTCCGTCATCACCGGCGCCTGAAGGGCCGCTCCCACCACACCGGGGTTGCGGTGGTTCAGGCCCGTCATGGCATTGAACAGGTGGGTCACGTAGGAAGCGCCGGCTTCAATGGCTTCCAGGGCAATCTCGAAAGTGGCATCGGTATGACCGATGGACACCACGATGTCGGACTCCTCTGTGACCCGTTTGATCATCTCGATGCCCCCCTTCATTTCGGGGGCCATGGTCAGGATGCGCACGATGTCCTTGTGCTTTAGAATCTTGTCGGCGTCGGGGGTGATGATAGCCTCCTCCGCCTGGGCGCCTTTGCGCTTGGGGTTGATGAAGGGGCCCTCGGCGTGCACCCCTAAAATCTCGCTGCCCTCAAACCCGGGCGCGGCGGTCTCGGGGCGGAGGAGCCGGACGGCTTCAAAAGCCCGCTCGGTCGCCTCCCAGGACAGGGTCATGGTGGTGGGAAGGAAAGCGGTGACGCCGTTTTTGATGAGCCCCGCCGCCATGAGGCGCAGGCCCTCTTCGCTGGCGTCCGACGCATCCTCCCCCAGGTAGCCGTGGATATGCAGGTCGATGAGCCCGGGCGACACCATGAGCCCCCGGGCATCCGTCACCTCGCAGCCCGCGG
>ENA-UOUL01002500-UOUL01002500.1-bioreactor-metagenome-genome-assembly--contig:-NODE-2500-length-21262-cov-5.464904_pt1 | contig 21262 bp, 18 predicted proteins | sample MGYA00249838_ERZ747220 | MGnify/ENA primary metagenome ERZ747220 (study PRJEB28778, sample SAMN05720191) | bioreactor metagenome | isolation source: Anaerobic biogas reactor | place: USA:Washington...
GCCCCGGCCGCGGATCGCCCTCATGAGGATAAACAGGCTTTCATCTACGCTTGTTTTGGGACTAGCTGCGTCCCCGTTACGATCCGCCAAAACTAGCTGCGTCCCCGTTACGATCCCAAAACTAGCTGCGTCCCCGTTACGATCCCGTGCGTCCCCGTTACGATCCGCGCGATCCGCGAGACGGATCCTCGTAGCGGGACACCTGATCGTACCAATCGCAGCGGCATTCCGACGATGCGAGGCTCAACGGGGTGCGCGACGGAGAAGTCCGTACAGTTGGTTGCGATAGTACTCGGGCGGCTGTCCCGAGTGCCGCTCGCTGCAGTGAATCTGCAAAGCGTCTCGCAGCCAGCTTAACACCAGCAACATCTCCCAAACCATTACGTCTGCCGGCTCAACGTCCGCGCCACCGGCTTCCCGGTATGCGTCGCGCAGGCGGCGCAGGCCATGTTCCACACCGAGCGGCTTGCGATTGCCACGCGTGACGATCGCCAAGTCATAAGCGGGATCGCCGATTTGCGCGTACTCCCAATCGACTACGCTCAGTCGGTTGGTTTCCAGGCTCAGCAGGAGGTTTTGGGGCAGTAAATCGCCGTGCAATACAGCCGCGGGGCGCTGCTTTGGCCGATGCTCGTCTATCCAGGCCAGCGCGGCGAGGGCTACGGGGTCATGCCGGAGCGCGGCCCCGCCCGCCACTGGTTCTTCGAGGAGTCGGCTTAACTCGTCTGCCACGTGTGCGTCCGCGTCGGCGTGCTGCCGGAGAAACGGGAAGCGTTCTACCGGCAGGCGATGGATGGCGGCGGCGGCCCGGGCGATCGCGGGGATTGCCATGCGGGCCCGCGGATGGCGGTCTCGATCTAAGCGTTTGAGGAGTTCGAGCGGGGTACCCGCCACGATGGTCTCGATGAATGCCCGTGCAAACCCGTCGTCGTCTTCCACGAAGCACACAAACCGGGGCGAGTCGAAGGGGCACGCCAATTCCTGCAGGGCGCGCAGAGTCTCGGCTTCTTTTTGAAGGCGGGCGGCCGGCGTTTCGTCATAACGCGAGCAATTCGCAGGAGAGCGAATTCTGCGCAGCAACAGCCGCTCGTCGAGCAACGCCGACGGCTCGTCGCCCCTCAGCTTCAATATGAAGTTGTCATGGTTTGCGCCGGATTCGAGGGATATGATTCGTCCATCGACACGCGTGGACGGCGGGAGGCCGGATTTACGCAAGGCCAGCTCGACCCCGCTCCGCAATGCGTACCAGTCTATTCGCGGCCAGGGTTGCATTTGCACACATTCGTGGAGAGTCGAGCCTACCGCGGAATTCGGCTCTCGGCCAGGTTTAGTTGCTCAGCTCTAGTCCTGATCCCCGCTGAGCACTGGGCGGAGCTGCGTGGGCTGACCACACGCGAGGCCGTCGTCCGGTTTGCCCAACGGATTGGCGTAGCGCCCGGGATCGTCGTCGGGCGGCTGGAGAAGCAGCGCTTAATAGCGTGGGCCTCGAACCTCAACCGGCTCAAGCGACGGTTCCGATGGAATCACGCATGAAACAGCCACTCCCGGCGCATTCAGCGATGGTCGCCGGCGGGGCGGCGCTGGCAGGCCGCGGGCTGGCGTCCGGGGTGCTGAGTTCGGCGGCCCGCCGAGATATGCGACCGGGCGGACCCCGTGGACGCCCTTCCGATGGCTCTTGCGACTGCCTCGGCCCAATGGCATGATTAGAGAATCCGACCGGCCGGCCGCGTGAGCCGCACGGCCAAAACGAGGAGAGAACAATGAGTTTCCAGGTTTTTCCTGTCGTATTTGCATGGCTGGGGCTCTTCGTTTGCGCCCAGCCCAATCAGCCCGTTCCGAACCAGGCCGCCTCGCGGCCTTCGGCGTCGCAACCCACCGCTTCCCAGCCGGGTAGGGGCCTGCCCAATCAGCCCGTTCGGCCGACCTCTCGGCCCGCGAGGCCCCCGGTACCGCCAGGCGATCCCAAGGCCACCGAACTGCTGGAGCAAAGCCAGCAAGCGCTGCGAGCGCTTTCCGCCATCGCGTACGACGGCGACTACGTGGCCGAGGGAATCGCGGCCAGTGTTCTGCCCAGCCGAAAGGGGCACGTCGTTCTGACGCGCAACAACTCGCGGTTTTTGAGAATTCGCGCCAGCGAATGGGCGCCCGCGCCCGACGGGCGCCTGGTGCTGGCGGCTGAGATGATCAGCGACGGCACGGTCGTGGCCAGCATCAACCATGACCGCCAGCTTTACCGCGAGTTCACCGGACCAGGCGCGGCCGGCGAGATACTGCGCTGGCATGGAATCGTAATCGAGCAACTGCTACGCGGCGAGCTGTACAAGAACGAGATTGCTCATGGCACGGCGAACTTCAAGGGTTCTGAGGTGGTGGACGGCATCGACTGCCACATTATTGAGGCGCCGCATCCCGAGGCGTCGGTCGTGGTCCGCTGGTGGATCGCGAAGAAGGACTTGCTGCCCCGCCGCGTGGTTCGAATCATCAGCGGCGAGATTGGTGAGGGGCGCTCGGATCTGCGGTTGAATTCTCTGGATCCGGACCCTGCCGTAAGCGCCGAGCTGTTCGTATTCGCAAAGCCGGAGGGCTACTCGGACCAAGGGCCCTCAGTCGGCCCGCGTGCGGTTCCTTCGCCGCTGGAAGCCCGTTTTCTGCCGGTGGGCTCTGAAGCCCCCGATTGGACGTTGCGGAGCGTCGATGGCACGCAGGTAGCCCTGAAGGACCTGCGTGGCAAAGTCGTTTTCTTGAGCTTCTGGGCTAGCTGGGCGCCGCCCTGCGTGAATGCCTTGCCCAGTATTCAGAAAGTCTGTGAGGCTTACAAGGACCGCCCCTTCGCCGCGTACGTGATCAACTGCTACGAGTACCGCCCGAATCCGGCCCAGGCCCTTCCCGCCGGGCTTTCGCAGGCGCTTTTGCTTCGTGGTGATGAGGTCGCGAAAGCCTACTCGGCCCAGGGTATCCCGACCTTCTACGTGATTAGCCCGGAGGGCAAAGTGCTGTTCGTCGAGGGCGGCGTCCTGCACGAGAATTCGGTTAAAGCGGCAATCGACAAGGCGCTGCAGAGCCTGACCCAGGCTCAACCGGCCGCGACCCCCGCCGCTCCGTGAGCGTGACCGGGCGGTTATTGGGTCGAATTTGCGGGCGTGAAGGTAGGAGATGAGTGCCTCGTCGAACCCGGGCACGGGCCCTTTTCGGCGGCGGGTCCGGGCTGGGCGTCGCGCTGGTGTTGCAGGGAGCGTGGCCGGGGGCATATAATGCTGGGCTGTCGCTAAGGCGCTGATGGGCGCGGTGGGGCTTGTGAGACAGGTAAGCTGTGTCCGGTTTTGAAAGGAATTGGAGTGCATGATTAGAGTGCGGGTACGCAGCAATGAGTCCGTGGAGCAGATGGTGCGTCGCTTCAAAAAGCTCTGCGAGAAGGAAGGCCTGACGCGCGACATCAAACGAACCAGCTATTACGAGAAGCCCTCCGAGCGCCGCCGCAGAAAGGCTCGCAAATCACTCAAACGGATCATCCGCGAACAGTTCTGATCGCGGCCCTGGTCCAGGCGGTCGATGGCCCGCATCCAAGCGGCCAAAAGGATCAGAAGTCCAATCCGGAAATAGAACACGCGCGCGTTCTGCGCAGTCCGGGCGAGACAGACCCCGGGTCTTTCTCGTGTTGGCAGGTGCGCGCGGGCTTACGGGGTGAGGGGCAACGGGGGCGACAGCTCACTTGACAGTCCGGTAACGCACTCTTAGATTCGGCGTCCGCGTCGCATTCGCGTTGGCGTGTACGGTGCGGCAGCCTCGGCGAGCGGGGCGGCTTCGCGAGGTAGGGCGGCTTTCGCGAGGCAGGGCGGTTTGTTTGCGATTTCCGACCGGTTCCGACCTCCGGCACCGTCTATAGGGTGTTTATTCGCCAGTGGCAGGGTGACGCTCACCAAGAACAGGCGTGATGCTCACCAGGGACGGGCATGATGCTCAAATGTGAGGACCAGGCGTGATCGAAGTCCGAAACCTCTCAAAGTATTACGGCACTCATCGCGCGGTGGACAATATCTCGTTCACCGTAGCCGATGGCGAAATTGTCGGTTTTCTAGGCCCGAACGGTGCGGGGAAGACGACCACCATACGCATACTGACCTGCTTTCAGCCGGCCACATCCGGCTCGGCCACGGTGGCGGGCCATGACGTGTTCACGGAGTCGCTGGCGGTGCGAGCCGCGGTCGGGTACATGCCGGAAAACGTTCCGCTGTACCCGGAAATGCGGGTGCGCGAGTACCTGCGGTTCCGGGGCAAGCTCCGCGGGCTGGATGGCACGGCGCGGGAGGCGGCGATCGACCGCGTGACGCAGCGTTGCTGGCTGGAGGACGTGATTAACCGGCCGATCAGCCAGCTTTCGAAGGGGTTCAGGCAGCGCGTGGGGCTGGCGGACGCACTGTTGCACAACCCGCCGGTGCTGATTCTGGATGAGCCGACGGTCGGGCTCGACCCGACGCAGATTCGCGAGACGCGCTCGCTGATCCGCGAGCTGGCGCAGGATCACACGGTCATACTTTCCAGCCATATTTTGCCCGAGGTCGAGGCGACCTGTCAGCGGATCATCATCATTCACAAGGGCAAGCTGGTCGCGTCCGGTTCGCCAAGCGAGTTGCGCGAACGGATCAGCGAAGGGGCCAAAGTCATTGCCGAGATCAAGGGCGCTCCAGACGAGATCGGCGCGGCCGTGCGACAGTTGCCGGGGGTGACGAACGTGCAAGCGGAACGCCGGGACGGGTGGACGCGTTTGGCGGTGGTTGCGGCGAGCGACCTGCGGGAGACGATCGCGCAGACCGCGTTCACGCGGGGTTGGGCGGTGCGTGAGCTACACCGCGACGCGGCCAGTCTGGAAGACTTCTTCGTCAAGATCGTGACCGGGGCGCACGAGCAGGAATAAGCGGGAAGCGACCTGCGAGGAGCATTGCACTATGAGAAATGTTGTGGCGGTGATGCAGCGCGAGCTGCTTTCCCTTTTCTGGTCGCCGATCGGCTACATCGTGATAACGGGTTTTTGGCTCGTGACCGGGGTGCTGGTGTGCGCGACGAAGGCGTTCACGCCCGGGCAGCCAGCGATGCTGCGGGACGTCTTCATGTGGACGCCGTTCGTGCTGACGCTGATCATTCCGGCGATCAGCATGCGGACGTTGAGCGAGGAATACCGCACGGGGACGATTGAGAGTTTGATGACGGCCCCGGTGACCGACACGCAAATGGTGCTCGGCAAGTACCTTGCGTCATACATTTTCTACCTGGTGATGATCGCCGGGACGCTGATTTACCTGGTATTGATGGCGATTTTCGGTGATCCGGACTGGGGTAGCGCCGCCGCGGCGTACCTGGGTCTGATACTGGTGGGGCTGGCCTTTACGGCGTTCGGAGTGTTCGCCAGCAGCCTGACGCATAACCAGATTGTGGCGTGGATTCTGGGGGCGGTTCCACTGATGCTGGTGGCGTGGTTTGCGTATTTCATCGTGGGCCAGGTGGAGGGCTGGATGCGCGAGGTTCTCCAACAAGTCAACATCATGGGCCGCTTTGGCGAGTTTGCTCGCGGCCAGGTCGCGCTGGACGGGGTGGTTTTCTTCATCGCGGCCGCGTTCCTGTTTCTGTTTCTGACGGTCAAAGTGGTGGAGTCGCGGCGATGGCGGTAGCAGAACCAATGACTTCTTCAAAACGCCGGTTCCTCTTTGGGTTCAATGTCGCTGTTCAATCGCTGCTGGTGCTGGCAGTGGTGATCGGGGTGGTTTGGATCGCGAAGCGCTTTAACGCGCAAGCGGACTGGACCAGCATGGGCATCAACAGTCTGAGCCCGCGGACGGAGCAAATGCTGCGCGGGCTGGATCAAAACATCTACATTACGGCCCTGTTCGCCAAGCCAGACAAGGAACGCGACAAGCTTCAGTACAAGCGCTGGCAGGAACTGAAAGACCTGATGGACCTGTATCAGTCGGTGGGCGGGGCGCGGATCACGACGCGCATAATTGAGCCGAACCTGGAAAAAGCCGAGACGGACAAGCTGCTCGACCGGCTCAAGAAACTGCCGGTCTACCGCGACGAGGCTCAGCCGCACAAGGAAGCGCTGGAGAAGCAGTTGCCGCCCTTGTCGGAGAAGATCAGCGCGCTGGCTTCGGCCGAACTGCAGCAGCTTGAAGCCTTGCAAGGATCGGAACCGGCTCTGGCGCGAAACCGTGCACTGAACATCATCCGCAATCACTGGCAGAAGATACTGCAGGACTCCAATGAAATTCCAGAGTTGCTCCAGGAGCTGGAGCGGGCCGAGGTGCCGCGTTATGGCCGGGCGATCAAGAGCGTGCGGGATTTCCTGGAGGCGACCAAACTGCGCGCCGAGGACACGGCGGGCTGGATGACCGGCGAGGGGCTGTCGGTAGCGGGGCTGACGCCGGATGCGAGAACGTTTTTCGAGGAATCCAAGACGCGCTACGCCGAGGTCCTGGCCGAGGCGGATAGTCTGTTGGAGGCGACCAAGGATCTGAAGGAAGTCAAGCTCGAGGAAATCCACACCGAGCTGACGCGCTGGCAGCATGGCCCGCCGGTGCTGGTTGAGAGCGAGAAAGAAGCCCGGGTCGTGTCCAATTACGAGCTGTGGCAGCCGCCGAAGGACCGGCATGCCCCCGTCGGGCCGGAGGGAGATGACCGGGTGTTCGCGGGCGAGTCGGCGATCTCGTCGGCGATACTCAAGTTGACGCAGAAGGACAAGGCGGCGGTGGTGTTCACGCGTTTTGGCGGGACCTCGCCGATCAAGCCCGACTACTCGCAGATGAACTTCATGAACATGCGGCAGATGCCGACGGCGCCTTACCAGGAGCTGGCTCAGATTCTCGAGCAGGAGAACTTCGTAACGCACGACTGGGACGTGTCCAAGGAAAAGACGCCGCCCACGGTTGAAGGCACGACCCGCAGCATATACGTGGTCTTCCCGCCCGAGCCGCCGCCGCGGCAGAATCCGATGGAACCGTCGCCGCAACAGGGCATCACGCCGGCCGATCGGCAGATCATTCTGGACGCGGTGAATGCCTCCGGGGCGGCCATCTTCCTGGCCGGCTACGAGCAGCCCGCGGGCCCGTTCGGCGGACCTTCCGGGGGTTACGAGTATGCCGAGTACCTGAAGAGCACCTGGGGCATCGAGGTGGACTCGAGGTATGTGGCCTGGCGGTTTACGCCCAATCCGCAGAGGCCGGGTTGGTGGGCGCCCGCCGCGCGTGACCCGATCCTGAGTACAGGGGGCGGCCCCGAAAGTCCGGTGCGGTTGACAGACCACCCGATCACCGAGCCGTTGCAGAATGACCGTGCGGCGTTCTACGCCGCTTGCCCGGTGCGCGTGACGGAGGCGGCCAGCCGGCCCGCGGGTCTGGAGGTGCAGGTTCTGGCGGAGGTCAGGGATACCCAAGACGTGTGGGCCCTGGGTGACCTGATGAGGGTCAGCGAGGAGATCAAGCGTAATCAGGGCTGCACGCGGCCGAGCGAAGACGACGTCCGGGCCCCCTTTGCCCTGGCGGTGGCCGCCAGTGACGCATCGGGAAAGAAGGTTGTTGTTTTCGGCAGTGAACAGTTCATGGCCGACAACGTGGCTCAGGCCTCGGGCTTCATGCAGATCGGCAATGCGCTGGTCATTGGTCAGCTTTATCCGGCCAATACCGACATTTTTGTCAACACGCTGCACTGGCTGACGGGCGAGTCCAACCGTATCGCGCTTGGACCGCGCGGGGAGGTGCCGCGGCTGACGAAACTGGATGAGGCTTGGGCTAACCGTCTGCCGTGGCTGCTGCTCGGCATTTGGCCGGCCTCGGCGCTGCTGGTCGGAATGTGCGTTTGGTTCGTGCGACGGAGATAGCAGGGATGAATTTTAAAACTACAGGGCTCCTGGTGGCGCTGGTGGTGGTGTTGGGCGCCGTCTGGGTTTTCTATCCGAAGTCGACCGCGCCCGATGAGACGGCGGTTACCGTAGCGCCGCCGAGCAAACAGGACACGCAGCCCTTGCTTAGCCCGGCTCCGGAAAGCAAGAGCATAGTGCGCGTGGCTGTAGAGCGGCCGAACAAGCCGCGGCTGGTATTCTCCCGCGCGCCAAAGGCGGAGCAGCCGGACCAGATGGAGAACTGGCAGGCGGTCGAGCCGCTGGCGGTGCCGGTGCAGACTTACACGGTGGATGGGCTGGTTTCGACTATGATCGGCCTGCAGACGCGCGGTTCGTTCAAGCCGGGCGAGGCCGGTGGACCGACCGAGGCCGACGCGGGGCTGAACCCGCCGGTGGCGACGGTGACGCTCACCGACAAGAACGAGCGGGAGTACAAGTTCGAAGTCGGCCAGAAAGCGGCCATGAGCACGGACACGTACCTGCGGCTGGCAGGTGAGGGTTACATCCACATTGTCTCGCGCGAGCTGGAGTCGCAGGTCAAGAAGGAATTCGACGAATACCGTGACAAGAAGCTGCTGACTCTCAATCCGAGCAATGCAGTGCGGCTAACGATGCAGGTTGAGGGCAAGCCGTATGAGTTCGCGCGCGGGGCGGACAGCCAGTGGGTGATTGACGCCCCGATTAAGTCGCATGCTGAACGCGAACCGGTGATGGAACTGCTGCGTAAGTTGTCCGGTCTGCGGGCGGTCGAATTCCTCAGCGGCTCCAATGTCGAGCTGGCGAGTTACGGGCTGGATCGTCCCTATCTGGTGGCGGACGTCACGACTGACACCAAGAGGACCAAACCGCAGCCGGTGGACGAGAGTGCGTCGCAGCCGGCCGAGCCCGAGGAAGAGACGATTACGGAGCACGTGGGTTTGCAGATCGGCGGGTTTGCGGACCTGAAGAAGGAAAACCGTTACGTCAAACTGGCCGGCCAGGATTGGGTCGCGACGGTTGCGCAGAAGGACGTAGCGCCGCTTGTCCCAGATCTGGCGAAGCTGCGCGACTCGCGCGTGACGCGCGTCGCGCCGAATATGGCGCAGAAGTTGTCGCTATCGGCCGAGGGTATGACGGTCGTGCTGGAGAAGACGGGCGGCAAGTGGCAGGGTCAGGGTGAGTTGGCCGACCTGGAGCCGGCCGCGGTGAACGATCTGCTGCAGGCTTTTGAGGACCTGCGGGCGATCGATTACATCGACGAGCCGGCCGACTTGGCGGAATATGGGCTGGCTGAGCCGCGTGCCGAAGTGTCAGTGAGCGTCAGCGGCAGTGTGGAGCCGGTGACGTTGCGGATTGGCAATCTTACGAAGAGCGGGCGCAATGCGTACGTACAGCGTGAGGGCGAGCCGACGGTGTTCGTGGTTAGCGCTCAGCAGGCGTATCGGATGGTCGTTCCGCCGCTGACGCTGCGCTCGCGCAAGATTGTCTCCATTGATGAGGACAATATAGAGCGGCTGGTGATTGAGCGCGGCAGCACGCGCTACGAGTTGGTTTGCGAAGAGGACCAATGGAAGCCGGCGGCATTGGATGTCCCGATCGATGAAGGTCCGGTGCGGGCCATTGTCAACGACCTTTCTCATCTGCGAGCGCGTAAGGTTGTGGCGCGGGGTGATGAGGGCCGGTACGGTTTGGATCAACCTGAGCTGACGATTCACTTCGCAGCAACGGAAGCACCGGCCGGCGAAAAGGCGACAACGCAGCCCGAGGCAGGGCCGCCGGCGCCGCCGGTAGTCAACGAGCACACGCTGCGCGTCAGCCGGCGGGAGAAGACGGCCTTCGCGCGTTTCGATGACGATCCGTACGTATACGAGCTGGACGACACGGTCTACCGCGTGTTGTCGGCTGAATTGCTGGATCGCAAGCTGTTCCCCTTTGCCGCGGACGAGGTTGTCGGTGTAACGGTGGTTCAACCTGCGGGCACATTGGAGTTTGCCAAGCAGGGCGGCGAATGGGTGTTTGCGCCGGATCCGTTCGTGAAGATCGCTCAGGATAAGGTGAACGAACTGATAAACACTTTGAGTGGGCTGCGAGCTGAAAGCTTTGTGCAGTACCGGGGCGCGGACTTCCAAGCCAACGGCTTGTTTACCGCCCCGCTGACCACCAGCCTGAAGCTTAAGAATGGGGAGCTTGCAAACCTAAAGATCGAACAGAAGACGGGTGACACGTCGCCCCTGGCAGGCTGGGTCGAGCAGAAGTGCGCATTCCGGCTGGCGCCGGCCGACTACGACAAGCTGATTCGCACGCTGGACCATTACCTGCAAGGCGAGACGTTCAAGACTGACGCGGCTAAGCCATAAAGGCCGGTCCGAAGCGCCCTCGGCCCCGCAACCGAAGGCTACATTGCCGGCGGTTCTGAAGTAAACAAGACAGTCGTTCTACTGGCCATCGCAGTTGTGCTGCGGTGGCCAGTTCGTGTATTCGGGCGTTCTTCTGACGAAGATTCGCCAGGGATGAAGAGTTTGCGGACTGGTGGCCGGATCCGACGCTAGAAGTGTTGCGCGGACTCTCTTGCATATTCGAGAGCGGTAGTCAATTCTGCAATAGACCACTGGCACGACGTGTCAGTGCCGGCGCTTGACGTTCAATGGCTTTGCGGGTATTTTTCTCATTAATCGAGGGCTGGAAGGGGTTGGTTTCGGGGTGGAAGGACCGAGCCGTGAACAACAACGTCGCAGAGAAGTACGTGCAAGCCCGCCGGGAACTGATCGCTCGGCTGGGTGAAATCGAGAATGAGTTGCAGCAGATCAAGTCGGCCCTGGGCTTGGAGGCCAACGGGCAGGCGCGGTTCGCCCCGGCCGGGCGCGGCGCGCCGCATGGAGGTGGCAAGCGCAAGGGCAAACGCGGATCCGGCCTGTTGGCCATCCTGCGAACGCTGAATGACAATGGGCCAATCAAACCGACGAAGGTCGCGCAACTGTCGGGAGTCCGCCCCACGACCGTCTCCAACGCCCTGAGCACACTCAAGAACAAGCGACTCACCGCCCGTTCTGAGCGCGGCTGGACACTGACGCCGGCCGGCAAGGCGGAACTGGCGCAGCGCGAAAAACAAATGGCCTGATCCCCTCGTTGGATCGGGCGGGGGGACACATGAGTATTTACCCGCCATAGCGTGGCCGGGAATCCGTAGCGGTTCCCGGCCACGCGTGCCTCGGCGCTTCAAGCCCAGCGAACGTGGCCGCCGAGCTGATCAAAACTCCGCCGCAGCTACTACAATGACGCATCTGGGTGGAGTATGTGGCTTCACTGAATCGCAGCTTTGGAGAACGAGCATGGAGCGCCAGGCGATACCACTCAACGAACTACACCTGCCCGTTTTTGCGGCCTGGGAGCCGGGCTGGTTTTTACTGACGGCCGGCGAAAACAAGCCGGGTGGCTTTAACAGCATGACCGTTTCGTGGGGGGCGCTGGGGGTGATGTGGCACCGGCCGCTGTTGATGGTAGTGGTGCGGCCACACCGTTACACGCGCGAGTTCATGGAGCGCTTTGATACGTTCAGTTTGTGCGCCTTCGACCAAGCCCACCGGGCGGCGCTGGAGTTGCTGGGCACACGGTCGGGGCGCGACACGCAGAAGATGGCCGAATGCGGCCTCACGCCGATCGCCGTGAGCAGCATTGCCTGTCCGGGTTTTTCAGAGGCGAAGCTGATTCTCGAATGCCGCAAGGTGTATTTCGACGATCTCGAACCCGCGCATTTTCTGGCCGACTTCATCGCACCCAACTACCAGGGTGACTACCACCGCATTTATTTTGGGGAGGTCCTGGCGGCGGAGGGGACGGCCGAATTTCGACGCCCGTCTGCGTCTTCGGCCAAGGGCTGTTTATAGGACCAGGAGCACTACACCTCAACTTCAAAGCGCCAGGCTGTCGAACTGATGTGTGAGTCGTCTGATACCCTGGTTGTGTGAATAGGAAGGAATTATGCGGCGCATCATTGAAGCGACGGCACTATTTGCGGCAGTTTTCGTGGTCGCAGGCTGCAGCGGGTCCAGCGCCGGCTGGACGTCGTTCAGCGTGGCAAGAATTTGCTGCGTAAAGACAGTCACCTCAAAATCACGCTGGACGGCCAGCAGGCCAAGCAGAACACGGTCAAGAAGGCGGCAGCGGGCTATTCGCGGTTCGAGGTGAAGGAAGCCGTCGGCACCGCGCCCAAGCTGCAGTTTGAGATCATGGAGCCCGACAAGTTCGGCCGCATAACGATGGTCAGTTTGCAGATTCACCAGAAGTTTGAGGCGGACTACTCGGACCATGCCGAATTCGTGGTGACCGCCAGAAATTTCAACGACTCCGAGGCCCAGATGAAGCCGAACACGACCTACGACCTCGGCGCCCCCGGCCCGGGCTTCAGAGTGATGAACTACAAAGGTGAGGAAGTGCCCGGCGTCCAGCTCAATCCGGGCATGAAGTACATGCTAGTTCTAACTGTGAAGGCCGATAAAAGCGAGACTGCCCAAATCTATTTTGAGACTAAGTAAGCCAGAAAGGCATAGACGAGCCAAGCGGGACTGCCGGCAGACCTCACGCCGGTGGTCCCGCTTTTCGTTTGGGACTTTCTGCCTGGGGTATGAACCAATAGCTTCGCGTCTCCCTGCGGGGCGTCGTACCGCCCGAGCCGCAGCAAGAAGTGCCTTCGCGGCGGGATTGATTTTTGGGACCACCTGGCATAACGTTTTGTAATGACGCGGGGGGTAGTCCGAGCACTAGATGCTCGTGGAGAAGAGGAGCAGGTCTCACCATGAGTTTACAGGGTGTTCTTGCTGCGCGGCTTGCGCGCTGGCCGGCCGTGTTGGTCTTGCTGTTTTCCGCAACCTTGCTGCTGCCGGGCGGATGTCCGCGGCTAGATCAGGGGCCGTCGGGCGACAGCATTATTGACGAGACGAACGACGATGGTTTGGGGCCGGATGTCGGTAACCCGGACGATGACTCGACCGACCCGGGTAGCGGCGATCAGGATGGCACGCCGGACCCCGGCAAGACCGATCCAGGCGATAGCCCATCGGACTCCGATGATGATCCGCCTCTGGGTCCCGCACCCACCGTGGGCGACATGAACGGCGACGGAAAGGTCGACGCGTCGGACATCCATGCCTTCGTTTTGGCGTTAACGGACCCCGAGGCCTACAAACAGGCATACCCCGATGGCGACCGCATGCAGGCGGATGCGAATGGCGACGGCAGAATCAATGTCTTCGACGTCGACCGGTTCTGCGCGTTGGTCCTGGACCAGTAGCCTGTCAACGGGCGATAGGCCGACCTCATAGGTTGGCCGCAAAATCTGGAGGCGTTCAGCGGCCGGTGGCTCCCCCCGCTGACGCCTCTGTTACTGTCGCCGGCCGGTCCATGTTTTGGTCCACGCTTTCCGAACTGGACTCGAAGAGCTTGATCTTACGCCACGCTCCGCAACGCCAGCGCCACGCCAACATAAGCCCCAGAAGAACGATGTAGGTGGTACAAGTAGCCCACGGGCCGTTCAGACCAAATTGTGGCCACGTCTGCGAAACCAGGTAGCCGCCACCCACGAACACGCCCCAACACAAAACCAGCGCCACGGCCGTTGGCCAGCGCGTGTCTCCGGCACCACGCAGCGCGTTTATAAACGTGATCCCCATGGCGTCAAAAATCTGGAAGATGGCCGCCCAAATGAGCACCCACGAGCCGGCCTGAATTACACCCGGATCCTCATTCAGCAGCCAGATAAACTCGCGACGGCCCAGCAAGAATACCAGGCCGGCGACGCCCATATAGAGGGTCGTGACCGCCAGCGCCACGCGCGTTCGGCGCATGGCTTCATCCGGCCGTCCTTGACCGATGGCGAACCCGACCTGCGAGCACAGGGCAATGCCCACGCCAACGGCCGGCATGAACGAGAAGTGCATCAGTTGCATCCCGATGCCGGTTGCGGCCATCGCCTGTTCGCCGAAAGGCGGCATGATGAGCGCCATGAACACGATCCACGAACCGAGATCGATGATCCACTGCAGCGACGTTGGGCCGCCGACGCGAAGCAACCCGCGAATATGCTTCCAGTTCACCCGGTACGAGCGGCGGGTCTGAAATCGCTCGTCGAAGGCCGGCCTAAAGAGCGCCACCCAGAGCACGGCGGCGCGCAGTGTCCACGCGACCACCGTCGCGATGGCCGCGCCGGCGATGCCGAGGGCCGGGATACCGATGTTCCAAGCCGGGATTGTCCCGAGCAACGGAAGGCTGATCGCCGGCAGACCGATGTTCGCACCGAAGATCAGCAGCCAGTTGCCGACAATGTTCGCCGCCAAAGCCACCAGAGCGGCTGCCAGCGAAATCCCGGGTCGGCGAACTCCGCTGTAAAACCCGTCCAGGCCGTAGCTGACCACGGCGGCCGGCACGAACCATAGGGCAATGCGAATGTAGTCGACCTCAAGGGCCGCCACCGTGGGCGTGTGCTGACCGACACGGACAAACCAGGCAAACCAAGCATCGGTCGTGATGGATAGCGGAAAGACGACCACGATGGATGCCGCGGCCAAGTACAAGCTCTGCCAGGCATACCCGCCCGCCAGGCGCGACTCGCCGCGCCCGTCTACCTGGGCCACGTACGTCTGGATTGCTTGTGCGACGCCGGCCCCGACTGCCGCAATCGCGAAAACCAGCAATGATGCGGGAGAGACCGCGGCCTGGGCCTCGGTGCCCAGTTGGGAGACCATGACGAAATCGACGAAGATCATCAGCAAGCGTGTGACGGTCATGCCGATGATCGGTAGCGCCAGAACCAACAACTCGCGGGCCAGCGTGGACCATGGCGGGGTCAAAGTAGGGGATATGGGTTGCGCGTTCTGCATGCGGCACCGGGTGCTGACACGCTCGAGAGATAAAAAACAGGCCCCGGCAGACGGACTGCCGGGGCCTGTCAGCTTGCTTAAGATGATTATCGCAGCCTCGTGCTGTTTGGTCAACCGGTCGCATTTATGTCACTGACGATCCGCGTTCTCGAGACTGTTCTTGCGGTCGCATGATTCTCGGATGCAGAACGGCCGCATCCGCCAAGCCGTGCCGGTGATGGGCCGTTGGCATCCGTCAAAGGTGGCGTTTGTATAAACAACTAACCCGGCGAGTTCCGGGGCGCTGCTCCGGACGCCGGGGTTGTACGGGTTCTAAGCTGCGTGGTAGGATGCCTAGGGCCTGTGGGGCGCTTGTTTGCGGGCAACGTGCGTCAAAGGGAGCATTATATGCGGACGTTTTTGCACACCGCCTTGAACGCCAGGATCGCGGTTCTCCTGCTGGCGCTGGCAGCAGCCCCATGGGGCGCCACAACCGCCTCCGCCGTGGCGCAGCAACCTGAGGCTCCCGCCGCCGCCCAGCTTGAGCCGGCCGAAGCCAGCCAGCCGGCCCCGCCGGACGCCCCGCAGGCAATCACACCGCCGGGCGACGCCGCTGAAGCTGCTGATACCGCGGAGGAAGAGGGGCCGCCGGCGCCGGGCACGACCGAGACGACGCTCATTGCTCCGACAGACTTCTGGCCGCAACTGGACGGCCCCACTCTTACCTGGTTTGCCATAGTCGTAATCCTCGTCCTGACGTTCAGGCTCCGTCCGCTGTTCTCCGAGCGCAATCTCGACGGACTGGTGCTCGCGGCGACTTGTCTGCTGTTAGCCCTGCGAACCGATCAAGCGCGGCTGCCGCACTGGGCCTTCGGGCAGACCGGTCAATGGTGGTCGTATGTGCTGCTGAGCGTGGCCGCCGGTTACTGGTTGCTGCGCGGCTTCATGTGTATTGGTTCGGCTCCGCTTCGCCGCCTGCCCTCCAACGTCGCGGGCGGGGCCTTGCTGGTTCTGTTTGTGGCCGGTCTGGCGGTGGCTGCCAACCGGATTGTCACCAGCCCGATGACGCCGGCCGCGCGCGACGGCCTGGCGGGTGGGCTTTACATGGCCCACACCGGCAAGCTGCCGTACGGCGCGACCGAGCCGCACGACCGTCAGTCGCCCCTGCTGTACATGCTCGAAGCCGGGGCGGTGAAAGTCCTGCCGCCCCTGTACGCCGGCGACGAGCCTGGGCTGTCACGAATGACTTGGAGCAACTACGAGGATTGGCAGGACCGCACTTGGTGGGAGGAAGGCGAATTTACGGCTGCCCGGTTGGTGAACGCAATTCTGCTCGTCGCCACGCTCGCGGCGCTGTATGTGATCGGGTCACGGCTGCATTCACCGCTCATTGGTTTTACGTTGGCTACGGTGTTCTGCGTCTTTCCGGGCGCCCTCGAATGCCTGACGCAGCCGAACGTGATGCTGGCCACCGCGCTGCTGGCGTGGACGGTAGCTTTGGCGCTGGTGCCGGGGATTTCGGGGTTTTTCGCGCTTGTGATGGCGGTGCTGGCAGGGGTGGCGTGGCCCTGGGCCTGGCTGTCGATCCCCGTATTGTTGGGATATTTCTTCCGCAGCGGTCTTCAGGCGTTCGCGAGTCTGGCGGGGCTTTTGGGCGGCGTGGCCGGAGCTATCGCGCTGCTGACCTGGCTCACGCCGCCGAGCGTACCGCGGGCCGATGGCGCGCTGCTCCGCGCGGAGCAACTGCCGCCGTATACGGCCGACTTGGGTCAGGACGGCATGCTGCATGTGGCCAAACGCGAGGGCGACAGCCCGGTGCTGGTGCATGGCTGGCTGCGGCCGTTCTGGAAGCTGCTAATCGAGGCTGAAAGCGTAAAGCTCGACCCGACCACGGCGCGTGACAACGAGCGACGGGTGTTCTTGGTCGACGACATCCGGCCGGAAAGCCTGCTGTTTCGGAAGATCGAACCGACCGAGACCGCCGTCCAGGAGCTCAACGCCCGCTATCGGGCACAGCTTGCCAGGGCCACGATCGGCACTCAAGTGTGGACCAGCCTGCGAACATTGCTGGAACAGACCTGGTTGACCCGCGAGCCGCTGCAAGGCACGCTGCCGAGCGTCTGGGATGTTTGGCGTGGGGAAGGCCAAGGCGGTCAGAGCTGGTGGCCGCTGGTGCAAAAAGCAGCCAAGATCGCGGCTGGGGTGCTGGCCATCATCGCGGGTCTGACGCTCTTGCGTCGGAAGGTAGCCAGGCCGGCGCACCTGATGGGTGGTCTCCTGGCCGCGTCGAGCGCCGCGCTGCTGGCCGATAGCGCCGGCGCAGTCACTAATCTGGCTTGGCTGCTTCCCAGCATTCTGGCGGTATGGGCGGCGGGTGAAGATTCCCACGTGGCGAAGGTTGGCGAAGCCGAAGCCTATGCCCACGATGAAGCCGCGGAGCACATCGCGGCTCGGCTGGAAGCTTTCGGTCCTGCGCCGAGGATCACAGTTAACGACTAGGGCCAGTCCGGCGTCTCTGCGTGCAGAGTGGAGCCAAGCATGAGCGAAAGCCCCGATAATCCCAGTGCGGCATACGAGGGCGGCCCGCCTGGGCAACCCGCCCGACCGCCGCAAGAGCGGGCCACGCAGGCGCATTACGTCCGCTTCTTTGGTTTTCCGAAGCTGTTTTTCGTCTGGCCGCTGATATTGGCCGGCTTCGTCTTTTGGCCATTCGCCCCGCCGGTCACAGTTACCTGTCCGCCGGCCAGCCCGAGTGAGCAGGCCGCCGACGCTCAGCCGGCGGCGGAAGAGGGGGCCTGGGTCGTCAGGCCGTATTCGGGTCGGCTCGAAACGCTGGGGTGGGTGTACATCTGGGTGGCGGTCGTGGTGATCATGGCTTTGGGCGTGGACATCGACCGAAACCAATTCATATTCTGGCTGGTGGTGGTGGCCCTGATCTGGGTCTTCGGGCTATGGCTCAAGGACGTCAAGCACATCACCGTTTTCGGCGACATTGTGCGCTGGTTCGGGCAGCGGGACGTGCAATACAACCGCGCTCTCGGATTGACGATCAGCGTGATTCTGCTCGTCCCGTTCGTGCTGCTGATGTGCTGGGCCGTGATCAATGATCGCTGGCGCATCACACACAACGAATTCGAGCACTACTCGTTCGGCCGCACGGATGAATCGCTCGGGCGCGGGGCCAAGACCATTCGCACGACCTTCCCGGATGTTCTGGAATTTCTGCTGGGGCTGGCGGGGACGCTGATCGTGTACAACGCCAGCGGCACGCGCGAGCTGCGCCGCATCCCGCACGTGATGTTCCTGCCGCTGGTCCGGCGGCGGTTGAACCAGGTTTTGGAAAGCACGCAGGTTACGCCGTCGGGGGCCGCGGATGAGGAAGACGACGACGAGCAACTGTAGCAGTGGCCGTTACAGAAAGTAACCGTGACACTGCAAAGGTCTCGTCCCAGAAAAGGTCCTCGGGCTTTGCGCGATCCGCGGCGGCTTCGGCTGGTGCGGCCGAATTTTGCGCCGTGGGCAATCTATTCGTATATTTAAGTCGCGTGATCAGACTCTCGGACGGTCCGGCCGTGCAAGTTCAGGAGCGGGAAGAACATGGGAACAAATCAAGTACTCTTCTGGTCGGTTTTGTCAGCGTTCGCGATTGCGGCGGGGTGGTGGCTGGCGGCGCGCCCACGGGCGAGTATGCGGGGCATCGCTGTGCCGGTTACGGCGTTAATGCTGGTACTGTCGGTGCTGGTGCTGCTGCTCTCGTCCACCGGGCAGGATTTCCGGGTGTTCTTGCTGAGCGTGCGTGAACTCGCCTCGTGATACAAAAACCGGGCGGTCCGGAAAAAAGCCGGACCGCCCGTGGAAGCACCTCGCCAGTGCGAAGGATCAGGGTTTTAGCACGGCGATGCTGAAATTAGCGCCCACGTGCTCTCCGCTCTGAGCATTGAGGATGTGGACGCGCAAGGTCAGCGTGCCGGCCTCACGGTCTAGAGACGTTCCGCCGTCATACTGGTAGTGGGCCACGAGCGCCGCAATGTTCCAGCTCCACGCCCACGGATCGGCTGCGATGGCGTAAACGGTGATGAGTACGGGGAAGTCGTTGGGAGTCAGCTCCTGCAAGTCTGCATCCAGGGAGGTCAGGTCGACCACTACCTCATAGGCCACGTCGAATCGCTCGGTCTGAATCAGGTTGGTGCTCAGGATATTTTGGCCTCCATGCAGGTAGCCGAAGCTGTCGACGTAGCCACGCGCGATGATCGAACTGTCGCCAGTTCCATCGACCTGCGTGTGGTCCGCAACCCAATCCAGGCAGTCGTCGCCGTTTGCCACGCCGTCTTCATTGTAGTCGCCGATCGTGTCCCAGCAGTTATCGCCGGCGGGTCCGGGCGAAACGTCGATGTGCGCGACTACCCAATCCAGGCAGTCCTGCGAGTCACACTGCCCGTCGGCGTTGTAGTCGCCGATGGTGTCCCAGCAGTTGGCGCCACTGGCCCCGTTTGTGCCGTTCTGACCGTCTGAGCCATCCTGCCCGGCGATGCCCTGGCAATCCCGGGCGTCCCACACCCCGTCGGCGTTGATGTCCTCTTCGGCATCCGGCTGGCCGTTGCCGTTCAGGTCCCAGCACGCCAAACCAGCGGGGCCGGGCTGTGTACGGCCGGACAAATCCTCGACCTGGCCGGACAAGTCATCTATTTGGCCCTGCAATTGGGCGTCGCCCTGGTCAGCGGCGGATATCGCGGCCGCGAACCAAAGCCCGTCCAGCAAGCTGGCACCGGCGACGTCCCGATAGTCGCACTTGGCATCCATGGCCAGGATCATGCAAAACATTCCGAATCCCAAGATAGGCGCGGAAAACAGCCTCATATGAATCTCCTCCGAGACAAGGTGCCTTAAAGCGTCTCTCTAGAGTGACCGGCGAAGTCATGCCCGCAAATCCGCAACTAAGGCAGGCACTCAATACTAGGCAGCCAACTCGAAAAAAATCCTGGAAAGCTCACACAATTTGTCTACAAATTGCCGGCCTGGAACCAGGGTCAAATTGGGCCGGCCGCGGTTGGGCCGGTAAAGGTGGCCCGCAGCCATCTGCTACCTGACGAATGTCACAAACCGGGCGCTCTGCGCGTAGCGTGCGAACCCGCCGAATCGCCCGAATGAATACTGCACGTCGAGTTGAACGTCCGAGAATACATTGGCGTCCTCGAGCGTATAGCCGATGTCGACGGCCGGGCCCAGACTGCGGCCAGCGAAGGCCTCGGCCAGAGTCAGCACATCGCGCGAAGGTCCGAGGGCCAGATTGGCGGCAGGGAGCGGGGCCGGGCACGGATCGCAGCAGGCGAGTTGGCCATGCCGAGCAGCGCACCCGCACGACAGCAGACAGATCAAGATTGACAGGGTGACTCGCACGACCATTGTACGGGACCGGTTACGGCTGAAGTCAAGTTGGGGGGAAGAGACGGAGGGGGGAAGGTTGGCAGCGATTGGCAAGACTGGCGCGAAGGGCCGATAAGTGCCAGCGCGGATGAGTGGACCGCGTGTGCGCAGTGAGTCCAGAGCCGGCCCGTGTGCGCAGTGAGTAGCAGAGGCGGCTCGCGTGCGCAGTGAGTAACAGAGCCGGCTCGTGTCGAGCCGGAGTCTGACCAGAGGCCCCCGAGCATTCAGGTCGGACGCCCACCACTGATCGAGTGCCCTCGCGGGCGCTGCGGGCTCGGATCGGGCGGGTTTGGATGGATGCTTTTGCTGGTGCTGCGGGCGCGGATCGGGCGCTTGGAGGTGGCAAGTGCTGGTTGGATGGGCAAGTCAGTTTCCTCCGGGCCGCCAGATCCCTCTCAGTGGAGGGGTTGTCGAGAGCCCGGAGGAAACAGCAATAAAGCGGAGAGGGGGGGATTCGAACCCCCGGTGCGCCTTGCGACGCACAACGGTTTTCGAGACCGCCGCATTAAGCCGCTCTGCCACCTCTCCAAATGGCGCGTCTGGACGGCTCCAGTGCACTACGGCCATCCAGCGCATCGGGGATTGTAGCGGATTCTCCCAACAACTGTACCCGCGACTTGTACTCTCCCGCTCCGGCGGCCAGCCTACGGTCGGCCGTCCACAGATGGGCATCGTAGCGCTTGGCGAGAGCCAGGTAGTAGGCGTCGTAGGTGGCAGGCAGGTCGGCGTCCGCTGCGATGCGGAGGGCGGATCGATCGAGAGAGTGATGGGAATCGAGTGTGAGTGGCAGACTCGCGATGGCATCGAGAACCAGCTCGGTGCTCACTGCGCTGAGATATCCCGCCCGGTGGTAGCGGTGGAGGACGTTGGTGAGTTCGTACGCCAGCAGGGTCGGGGCGTGGATGACGGTTCCCTGGTCGACCCAGCTGTCGAAGAGCTCCCAGGCTCGATCCTCGTCAGGCCCCATGAACAAGCGGGCGACGAAGCTGGCGTCAACGCAGACGATCGAGCTGCTCATCGCGGTCCTCTCGGGACTGCCGCAGCAGTTCTTCGGGCGGGGGTGCGGGCGCGTCGGCCAATTCAGCCTTTACCCTCTCCCGAGCGGCTCGGGCAGCTTCTCGCC
>ENA-UOUL01002502-UOUL01002502.1-bioreactor-metagenome-genome-assembly--contig:-NODE-2502-length-21258-cov-10.170766_pt1 | contig 21258 bp, 14 predicted proteins | sample MGYA00249838_ERZ747220 | MGnify/ENA primary metagenome ERZ747220 (study PRJEB28778, sample SAMN05720191) | bioreactor metagenome | isolation source: Anaerobic biogas reactor | place: USA:Washington...
GCAGGAAAGACGTTGGAAAACGCTGTTTCCTGCGGACTTCTGCATTTTCTTTTGGCGAATCCGCTGACTTGGGGCAGTTAGAGAACAGCTGTTCTTCAGGCGAGTTGATTGTTTCCGTCTGGTTTTAGTGCGATTGCCTTGGGGCGCAACCGGTCTGTCGAACCCCGCGCGGCCGATTGGTGTATGATGCCCGCCGGGAGGAATACCACGATGCTTACGATGGGCTTTGTTCTTGTTGCGGCGATGGGCGGCGTTGCGCCGGAAACGGTGGACAGCGGGATGGCGGCGCACGCTTTCGCGCTGTCCTCGGTGCGGCTGCTGCCGGGGCCGTTTGAACAGGCGATGGACCGCGACCTCGCCTATCTGCTGCGCCTCGAACCCGACCGGTTGTTGAGCGGGTTCCGGAAAGAGGCTGGTCTCGAACCGAAGGCCGAAGTGTACGGCGGCTGGGAAACGCAGGGCGTGGCCGGCCATTCGCTCGGCCATTACCTCTCGGCCTGTTCGATGGCCTGGGCTTCGACCGGAGACGGCCGTTTCGCCGAACGGGTACGCTACATCGTCGATGAACTCGCCGCATGCCAGGCGGCCAACGGAAACGGGTACGCCGGGGCAATTCCCGGGGGCAAAGACGCCTTCGCGGCAATCGAGCGCGGCGAACTTCAGGTGAAACCCTTCGAACTGAACGGCATCTGGGTGCCGTGGTATACGATGCATAAAGTGCTGGCGGGCCTCCTCGACGCGCACGCCCACACCGGCAATGCCCGCGCGCTCGACGTTGCCCGGGGCCTGGCGGATTTCACGGAGCGTGTGACCCGGGGCCTGACAGCCGAGCAGTTCGAATCGATGCTCGCCTGCGAACACGGCGGCATGAATGAGTCGCTGGCGGAGCTTTACGGGCGCACGGGCGACGCGCGGTATCTGGCGCTGTCGCGGCGTTTTCATCACCAGGCCGTGCTGGGGCCGCTGTCGCAAGGCGTTGACGGTCTTCCCGGGCTGCACGCCAACACCCAGATCCCCAAGATCACCGGCGTGGCGCGGCGCTACGAGCTGGCGGGCGCCGTCGAGGACCGCGCCATCGCCTCGTTCTTCTGGGACCGGGTCGTCCAGCACCATTCCTATGCCACGGGCGGCCACAGTGATCGCGAGCATTTCGGCCCGCCGGACCGGCTCAGCGGCCGTCTGGGAACGGAAACCACGGAGACGTGCAACACCTACAACATGCTGAAACTGACGCGCCACCTGTTCTGCTGGGATGCGGCCTGCGAGAAGGCCGATTTTTACGAGCGTGCCCTGTACAACCACATCCTGGGCTCGCAAAACCCGGACGACGGCATGATGTGCTACTACATTCCCCTGAAGCCGGGGCATTTCAAGACCTATTCGACGCCGTTTGACTCGTTCTGGTGCTGCACCGGTACCGGCATGGAAAACCACGTGCGCTACGGCGAGGCGATCTATTTCCACGGGCGGGACAGCCTTTACGTCAATCTCTTCATCCCCTCCGAACTCACGTGGGAGGAAAAGGGCTTGACTGTCCGCCAGGACACGGCGTTTCCCGAAACGGGCGAGACGCGCCTGCGGTTCGCGTGCAAGCAGCCGGTGGAATTGACCCTGTACCTGCGCTCGCCCGGCTGGGCGGCGGGACTGCCCCAGGCCCGGGTGGACGGCGAGCCGGGCACGGTCAGCGCGCATCCGGGCGGGTACGCCGCCATTCACCGCACCTGGCGCGACGGCGACGTCGTGACGTACACGATCCCGATGAGCCTGCGCCTGGAACCCCTGCCCGACAATCCCGACTGCGCGGCGATCCTGTACGGGCCGCTTGTGCTGGCGGCGGACCTGGGCCCGATCGACGGTCCGGCGCCGGGGACCCCCGCGCTGGTGACCGGGAGCCGCCATCCCGCCGACTGGACGAGCCGGGTCGAAGGGAAGCCGCTGGCGTTCCGGACCACGGGCGCGGGGCGCCCGAACGACGTTGAACTGACGCCGTTCTACGCGATGCACGGGCGGCGATACAGCGTCTATTGGGACTTCCTCACGGGAGAGGCCTGGCAACAGCGCGAAGCCGAACGCGAAGCCGAGGAGGCCCGCCGGAAGGACCTCGACGCCCGCACCGTGGATTCCGTGGTGATTGGGGACGACGCCTCCGAGACGGCGCACGGTCTTGCGGGCGAGAACATGGGCATTGGTCCGCACCAGGACCGGGTGTGGCGCCACGCGCCCGGCGGCTGGTTCTCGTACACGGTGAAGGTCGTTCCGGACGCCCCCATGGAACTGCTGTGCATCTACTGGGGCGGGGAATACCAGCGCGCGTTCGACGTGCTGGTGGATGATGTCAAGATCGCCGAACAACGCCTTCACAACGACAAACCGGGCGAGTTCTTCGAACAGGCGTATCCCTTGCCGCCCGAATTGACCCGGGGCCAGGAGTCCGTTACGGTGAAATTTCAGGCGCACGCGGACAATACGGCGGGCGGGGTATTCGGCCTCCGTGTGCTCCAGGCGAAGCCGTAGCGCCGGGCGCCATCCACTCTGCTTCAGGAGACAGGCATGCAACAGATCTCGCGGCGGCGGTTTGCTTCGACTCTCGGCGCCATGGCCATGGGCGGAATGGTTTCGGCGGGGAAACGGGCCAAGGCGCAGGAACGGTCCGCCCCGGACCATTACGACGTCATCGTCGTGGGGATCGGCAGCGGCGGATTCGGCGCCGCATGCGCCGCCGCGCAGCAGGGCCTCCGTGTCCTGTGCATCGAGCAGGCCCCGCAGATCGGCGGCAACGCCGTCGCCTCGGGCGTCACCATGTGGGAGCCCGGCGTGGGGGGGACGGGCCTGCCGTTTCTCATTTACCGCCGTCTCAAAACGGCGCCGTGGGGGGCCGCCATCTATTCGTTCGGCCGTCATTTTTCGTGGGACGGGCGCGAGGCGTTTCCCGGCGGGGAGCACGTGCCTGACCTGCGGCGCACCTACACCGACACCCTCCGCAGGCACCGGGGCGACGGGCAGCCTGCCGACACGGCGTTCCGGAAAGAGCATTGGCACGGGGTGATCTTTGAGCCGGGCGTCTACGAACAGGTGCTTCGCGCCATGCTCGGCGAAACCGGCCGCGCGGTCCTCCTGACCGGCACGACCTTCGAGCGGGCCGAGGTCCAGGACGGCGCCGTCACGGGGCTGGTGCTGTCCAACGGAACGCGCGTGACCGCGCGCGCGTACATCGACGGCACGGGCGGCGGGGCATTGTGCCGGGCGTGCGGGTGCGAGAGCCTGTACGGTCAGGAGAGCGCGGACCGGTTTGGCGAAGAAGGGGCCCCCGAACAGCCCAACACGCTCACCAACGGCGTAACCCTGATCTTCCGCGTGGCGCCTGCCGAGACCAGCGCCGTCGAGCCGCTGCCCGAAGGCATCCCCGAAGCATGCTGGTGGGACGGGTTCCCCGCGATGAGCGCGGTGCAGTACCCGAACGGCGGCTACAACTGCAATATGCTGCCCACCCTGTCCGGCCAGGAATTCGCGGCGCTGGAGTATGCGGCCGCATACGAAGAATGCCGGCGGCGCGTGTATGCCTTCTGGCGCCATGTCCAGCGCGGCTGGCCCGAGTTTCAGCGTTACCGGCTGGCGTGGATTGCCCCGGCCCTCGGCGTGCGTGAATCCACCCGCATCGCGGGGGAGTATGTGCTGACCCTGCACGACCTGCGCGCCGGCCTTTCGAAACAGCAGCACCCGGACATCATCACCATCGCCGATCATTCCATCGACCGTCACGGCGCGGGCGGCATCGGGGGAGAGATACTCGAGCCCTACGGCGTGCCGTACCGCTGTCTTGTCCCGAAGGGATTCACGAACCTCCTGATCGCCAGCCGGGGGGCGAGTCTCAGTTCCATTGCGGCGTCGAGCTGCCGCCTCTCCCGGACCATCATGCAGTTGGGCCAGGCCGCCGGTACCGCCGCGGCCATCGCACTGGACCAGGGTCTCGACCTGCCCGCGGTGCCTCCCGGCGTGCTTCAGGCGCGGCTGCGCGAGCAACACGTGCAGCTCGAATGGCCCGTTCCGCCCGGGCTTGCGGCCTGGCTCCAGGACGAATCCGCCATCGCCTGGTCCGCGGCTCCGTGAAGCGCGCGCCACGCGGTCCTGCCGGTCTCCGTCCGTTGATCCGGCCGGGGAATGCCCCTAGAATCATCCCGCGTTAGGCTTAAGGTGTCCCGCAACATGGAGTGACCGTGGTGATTGTTTTCGTGTTGAATTGCGGCTCGTCCTCGGTGAAATACTGCCTGTACAAGGGCGGCCAGGAGCCGGAGGAAGTCGCGCGGGGCCTCATAGACCGGGTGGGCATGGCGGATTCGCAGGTGGTGCTGGAAAGCCGGGGAAAACCGCCGCTGCGCAGACAACAGCCCATCGCGAATCATGAAAAGGCGCTCAACGTCATCCTCAACGAGCTGGTAACGGACCCGAACCACGGGTGCCTTCCGTCCCTGGACGCCATCCATGCGGTGGGGCACCGTGTTGTGCATGGGGGGGAGCACTTCAGCCAGGCGGTGCGCATCACGGAGGATGTGAAACGGGCCATCGAGGATTGCGCACGGTTCGCGCCCCTGCATAACCCCTCCAATCTGAAGGGCATTGAAGCCTGCGAGAAGCTGTTGCCGGGGGTTCCGCAGGTGGCGGTGTTCGACACGGCGTTCCACAGCACCCTGCCGCCGGAAGCCTATTTGTATGCCATCCCCTACAAACTCTACAAGGAGCAGGGCATCCGCCGGTACGGCTTCCACGGCACCAGCCATGCCTATGTGGCCGAGCAGGCGGACCGCCTGTTGAACACACTCGGCCGGTTCCGCGACCCGTCGCGTCTGGTCACCTGCCACCTGGGCAGCGGCGCGTCCCTGTCGGCCGTGAAGGGCGGCCGCTGCGTGGACACGTCGATGGGGTTTACGCCGCTGGAAGGGCTGGTCATGGGCACCCGGTGCGGCGACCTCGATCCCGCGGTGGTCCTGTACCTGCTGTATGAATACGGTCCGAACCGCCTCGACCGCATGCTCAACAAGGAAAGCGGGCTCAAAGGCCTGACCGGGTTCAGCGATATGCGCGACGTCATGGACGCCGCGGACGGCGTGTTGCCCGACGGGGCCGCCGGACTCACCAAGGAACAGCGCGATATGGCCCAGATCGCCATGAACCTTTACGCGCACCGGGTCAAACGCTACATCGGCGCGTTCGCGGCGGTGCTGGGCGGGCTCGACGCCGTCGTGCTGACGGCCGGCGTGGGCGAGCACGCGCCCCGGGTGCGCGCCCTCGCGCTCGAAGGGCTCCAGGGCATCGGGATCGTCTATGACCCGGACGCCAATGCCCGCAACGAAACCGTGATTTCCACCGGGGACTCGCCCGTCGCGGTGTTCGTCATCCCTACGAATGAAGAACTCGGTATCGCGCGCGATACCCTGCGCGTGATCGCGGACTGATCCGTGCCGGCCGGGCGGGGAGGACGGACTTCGCACGGGGCGGGGGCGGAATGTGACCGCCGGGAAAACTAGAAATACGAATTCGCCGATGGTATACTCTCTCCTTATCCGACCCGGGGGGGATCTATGCCTGGGCGGCAGTGGGTTCACGCAGGCTCCAACAATGGAAGGGAGGTGTTGCGGATGGCAGAGATCAATGTCGCGGAAACCGTCAAGAAGATCGTCGTGGAAAACCTCGAGCGCAAACCCGAGGAAGTAACCGACGACGCTCGTTTCATCGAAGATCTGGGCGCGGATTCGCTTGATCTGACCGAGTTGCTCATGGCGCTCGAGGAAGAGTACAACGTCGAGATCGACGACGAAGCGAACGACATCCAGACGGTCGGTGACGCGATTAAGTACATCGAGTCGAAGCTCAACAATCAATAAATGTTTCGCGCACACTCTCAGCGCTTGTTTATACGAGGAGGTCAAGAAACGCCCAGCCCGTGGCCGGATGACCGCGGGTTGGGTGTTTGATATTGAGCGGGGTGATACATGCGAGTGGTTATCACAGGGACGGGTGTGGTTTCGCCGTTGGGCAACTCCGTGGAAACCTTCTGGAAAGGTTTGTGCGAAGGCCGTTCCGGCATTCGCCGCATCGACCGGTTTGATCCCTCCGAATACGCTTCCCAAATCGCCGGTATGGCTGAGGACTGCACCCCCGAGGGCATGTCCACGAAGGACCTGCGCCGGCGCGACCGCTACACCCAGTTCGCGCTCTTCGCGGCCGATCAGGCCTGGAAACAGGCGGGACTGGACGTCAACCGGGCCAATCCCGAACGCTGCGGCGCGATTGTGGGCAGCGGCGTGGGCGGATTCGACACCATCCAGGAACAGGTGACCGTGCTCGTGCAGCGCGGGCCCAAGCGCGTCTCGCCCATGCTGGCGCCGATGGCCCTGGTCAACATGGCCTCGAGCGAAATCTGCATCCGCCTGGGGCTGCAGGGCCCCAACCGCGCCGTCGTGACCGCCTGCGCCACCGGAAACCACTGCATTGCCGACGCGGCCGACGCCATTCGCATGGGGAAAGCCGACGTGATGCTGGCTGGCGGGTCCGAGGCTACCATTGTGCCCATTTGCCTGGCGGGCTTCTCGTCTATGAAAGCCCTGTCGCGGCGCAACGACGAGCCCGAGCGGGCCAGCCGGCCGTTTGACGCCGACCGCGACGGATTCGTCATGGGCGAGGGTGCGGGCATCCTCGTGCTGGAATCGGAAGCGCATGCCAAAGCCCGCGGGGCCGATATCCTCGGCGAAGTGGCCGGTTATGCGGAGAGCTGCGACGCGTTTCACGTCACGGCGCCGCGCGAGGACGGTTCGGGCGCCGCCCGCGCCATGCGGAACGCACTGCTTGATGCCCGGGTGAACCCGGAGTCCATTGGCTATTTCAATGCCCACGGCACCAGCACCAAATACAACGATCTTGCGGAAAGCCGCGCCCTGTTGACCGTGTTCGGCGAATCCATGCCTCCGGTCAGTTCCACCAAATCCATGATCGGCCACCTCCTCGGCGCGGCGGGGGCGGTCGAAGCGATTGCATGCCTGATGGCCATTCGCGACGGGGTGATTCCCCCGTCGATAAACTACGAGACGCCGGACCCCGAATGCCCCATTAATATCGTGGCCAACGAAGCCCGAAAGGCCGACGTTGAAATTGCCATGTCAAACTCGTTAGGATTTGGGGGTCACAATTCGTCGCTGATTCTCAAGCGGTATGAATGAAGATTCCTTACGGTTCCGCGAACTGAGTACGCTCGCCTCGCGATTGGGGATAGGGTTCGACAACCTCGCTCTCCTGGATCGGGCGCTGACTCACGCTTCCATCGCTTGTGAACGAAAGGACTTGCACGAGAACTACGAGTCGCTGGAGTTCCTGGGCGACGCGGCGCTCGGCCTGGCGGCGGCGCACCTCTTGTTCCAGCAGGTGCCGGAGCGCACGCCGGGCGAATACAGCCGCATGCGCGCGGCGCTGGTGAACCGGCGCTGCCTGGCGCGCATCGCGCGAGGGCTGGACATCGCCCCCGCGATCCGGCTGGGAAAAGGCGAAGAACTGGCCGGTGGGCGTGCCCGCGCGGCCTTGCTGGCGGATTGCCTCGAGGCCCTGCTCGGCGCCGTCTATCTGGATCAGGGCTGGGAAGCCGCCCGCGCGTTTGCCGTGCGGCTGCTCGAACCCGAACTGGCGGCATTGCAGGAACACCACCAGATCTGGGATTACAAGTCGCGGCTCCTGCATTATTGCCAATCGCGGCACATCGGGTTGCCCGAGTTCGCGGTGGTCCGGTCGGATGGCCCCGACCACAGGAAAGTGTTCGAGGTGGAAGTCCTGCTCGACGGCGAGTCCGCGGGCAAGGGCGTTGGCGCGAGCAAGAAAGAGGCCGAGCAGCAGGCGGCCCGCGTCGCGCTGGCCCGCGTGGGGGTTTCCTTCGACGACGTGGATATGGAGTAAAGCGTGCGCGAGTACCCGGCACCCGCCGGGGCCTCGCCGGTTGGAGTAACGCACAACATGCCCGGGTGCCGGCCACGCGCCGGCAGGGGCGAAGGGAGTACCGAGACCTATGGGTGAACGTGGATTTCTGGGCGTAGCCGGGTTCGCCAGCCTATGCGCGCTGGCGTTTGTGGCTTACCTGGCCAGGTACGTACTGTCAAAGCCGCAGGGCAACGAGACCATGGCGCACCTTTCGAAACTGGTGCAGCAGGGCGCCGCGGCCTTTCTCAAGCGTGAATACACCTACGTGGGCGCGTTTGTCGCCGCGATCATGATCTTCTTTGTCGCGGTGGGCGCCGTCAAACCCGACCTCGACATCGACTGGCGCACCGCCGTCGCATTCCTGTTCGGCGCGGTCGCGAGCGCTCTCGCCGGGATTCTGGGCATGACCATCGCCACGCGCGCCAATTCCCGCACTGCGGCTGCGGCCCAGTCGGGCGGCGTGAAGAGCGCCCTGGACGTGGCCGTCAGCGGCGGCGCGGTCATGGGCATGGGCGTGGTGGGCATTGCCCTGCTCGGCCTGATCATTGTCTACGTGATGTTCGACGGCAATCCCACGGTGGTGAACGGCTACGCCATGGGCGCCTCGCTCCTGGCACTCTTCGGCCGGTCCGGCGGCGGCATCTTCACCAAGGGCGCCGACATGGGCGCCGACCTCGTCGGTAAAGTCGAAGCCGGCATTCCCGAAGACGACCCCCGCAACCCCGCCGTGATCGCGGACAACGTCGGCGACAACGTCGGCGACGTGGCCGGACTCGGCGCGGACCTGCTGGAATCGTACGTTGAAGCAATCATCGCCAGCCTGGCCGTTGCGGTGGTGATTTCGCAGGTGTCCGAGGCGGCGGGCGCGACCTATGCGGCGGCATTCCCGTTCGTGGTGGCGGCCATCGGCATTTTCGCCTCGATTCTCGGCGTCATGTACGTCAAGATCTTCGCGAAGAGCAATCCGCAGAAGGCCCTGATGAACGGCACCTACCTGGCGGCCATTCTGTCCATCGTGGGCGTCTTCGTGTATTCCGGCGTGGCGGGCGAGTCGTTCAGCCTGGCCGGCGTCACCTACGGCAAATTCGGTCCGGCCTGGGCCTGCGTGATTGGCATTCTGTCCGGCACCATCGTCGGATTTGTCAGCGAGTACTTCACGTCCGGCAGCTACAGTCCTGTGAGACGGCTTGCCGAACGCTGCCAGACCGGTCCCGCGATCGCGGTGACGGACGGCACCGCCATCGGCATGCAGAGCACGTTCGTGCCCGTTATCGCGCTCGGCATCGCCGTGGTTGCGTCCTATTATTTCGCCGGTACGTACGGCGTGGCCATCGCCGCCCTCGGCATGCTCGCCACTACCGGCATGGTTGTCGCCGTGGACGCCTACGGCCCCATCGCCGACAACTCGGGCGGCATTGCGGAAATGGCGGGGCTCGATCCCAGCGTCCGCAAGATCACCGACAACCTGGACGCCGTCGGCAACACCACGGCCGCCATTGGCAAAGGATTCGCTATCGGGTCCGCCGCGTTTGCGGCCATCGGCCTCTTGAGCGCGTTCATGCTCACGGTCAACGTGGTTCGGGTCAATAACGGTCTCGACGCCCTGGTCACCACGCTCGACGAACCGACCGTGCTGGCGGGCCTCCTCATCGGCGCGATGATGCCGTTCTTCTTCTCGTCGATGCTGTTCCGAGCCGTTGGCAAATGCGCCGACACCATGATTCTCGAAGTGCGGCGCCAGTTCCGCGAGATTCCCGGCCTCAAGGAAGGCAAGAAAGGCGTTCATCCGGACAGCACCAAGTGCGTCGACATCGCCACGAAGGGCGCCATCAACGGCATGCTGTTCCCGGGCGGGCTGGCCATTGTCACCCCCGTCATTGTCGGGTTTGCATTGAGCGCCGAAGGCCTTGCCGGCTTCCTGGTGGGCGCCATCGCCACCGGCGTCATGCTGGGCATTCAGACCGCGAACAGCGGCGGCGCCATGGACAACGCCAAGAAGTACATCGAAGAAGGCAACTTCGGCGGCAAAGGCTCCGATGCCCACAAAGCCGCCGTGGTGGGCGACACCGTCGGCGACCCGCTCAAGGACACGGTCGGCCCCTCGATCAACATCCTGATCAAGCTCATGTGCGTGATCGCGCTGGTGCTGGCGCCCTTGTTCGCCTAAATCACCGTAGAGCCTCAATACCGCGGGCTCCCGGCCGATGTCCATCGGCCGGGAGCCCGTTTCGTTTCCGTCAGTTTCAGTGGCCGGTGGCCGCCGTCATGGAGTCCGGGGCCATGTCGGGCGCACCGCGTAGACGTCCATCCGGCCGATGCGCGCCGAACCTTCCTCACAGGTCAGGGCCAGGGACGAGTCCAGCAGGTCGGGAAGGAAGCAGTACGACATCACCACGCGCCCGTCGTTGGCGAAGATCTCGATGGATGTGCGATCCACCAGAACCCGCAGCGACAGCGCCCCATCCTGAAGCGGCACGTCCGCCGACGTGTCCAGGCACGACAGGGTTGCCTTCGCCGCGTCGTATACGATGGGCGTGCCGCGCACCGTCAGCGCGACCCGCGCGCCGTCCGCGGGCCGGAGCACCGCGTCGACGTCCCACAAGTCGCCCTTCAGTTCCTTCAGCGGGTTCGCGCCGGGTTCGAGCGCCGCGTCCGCCCAATGGCCGCGCGCTTCACGGATGGTTTCGATCTCCGCGATGGGGCGGGCGAACAGGCGCGGACCGTCCCCCGTGCTGCGCAGCGTGAACTCCCGCGGAAAGGTCATCTGCTGGTTGAACGGCATGCCCGGGTAGTTTCCTCCGCTCATCCACGCGATGAAGATGCGGCGGCCGCCGGGCGCGTTGTTGTAGGTCTGTCCCGCATAGCAATTGCGGCCCCATTCGCTCGTCAGGACTTCGGTTTCGGGGGTGAACGTGACGCCATCGAAGCGGCCGATCAGGTGCCGCCCGGCGGCTTCCCACAGCACCCAGCGCGTGTTGGCGGGGTCGCCGTCGACCGGCAGTTCAAACAGTTCGGGGCACTCGTGCCCCTCCGGGAACGTGATGTTGCTCAAGCGCTCCCAGGTCTTCAGATCGGGCGAACCCAGGAGCACGAAATCGTTCCGCGTGCCCGCATACAGCACCATGACCCACTTGGCGGCCGGCGCGTGCCAGAACACTTTCGGATCGCGGTTGCCGGGACCCAGGTTTTCCACCACGGGGTTGCCGGCATACTTGGTGAATGTGCGGCCCCGGTCGTTCGAATACGCGATGGCCTGCGTATACGGCCGTTTCGGCGTGCCGAACTCGCCCGCGTACGTGAAAACGGCGACCAGCGGCGGATGCGGCCCCGCCTGGAATCCCGATGTGTTTTCCGCATCAACTACAGCCGACCCGCTGAAAATCGTCCCGTATTCGTCGGGATGGATCGCGTGGTCGAGCTGGGTCCAGTGCATCAGATCGGGGCTGACCGCATGGCCCCAGGTCATGTTGCCCCAGTTGATCCCTTCCGGGTTGTGCTGGAAGAACAGGTGGTATTCGCCGTCGTAATGGACCAGGCCGTTCGGGTCGTTGGTCCAGTTGGTCTTCGGCGTGAAATGAAACTGCGGCCGGTACGATTCCTCATACAACCGATCGGTGACATACAACACGCCTCGCACCTCCCCGTCATGGCGCACCGTGTCCGCGATGCGGTGCGCGCCTCGTGTGACCTCGATGATGCTGAGCGTGCCGTTCTGGCCTTTCAGGCGCGACACGTCCCACGTCAGCCAATACGGTTCGTTGCGGTTCTGGCCCACCGCGTGGCGCACCAGCTGGCCGTCCACGCGCAGGCTGGCCTGGCATCGCCCGCCCTGTTCCGCCCCGAACTCTATGCTCAGATAGTCCTCCGTGATGGCGAGTTCCCGCGTGGTCTCCTCGGTGCCGATGCTGCGCTCCGATTGAACAATGTGGTCGATGTTGATATGACCCCAGCCGCCCGTGTGCGCATCCACAATCCGGATGATCGCCGTCTGGCCCCGCAGGCCCGACACGTCCCACGAAAACCAGTCCAGCCGCTCCGTGCCGCCCGCTTTGTCGTTGGGACCGGTCGCCGTGCGCACCACCTCGCCGTTGACCAGCAGGTTAATGCACGTCTCCCCCGGATGCATGCCGCCGCCGATGAGAAACGCGAGGTAATCGCGCTCGAGCCGGAACGGCGGCGAAGTCAGCATGCCCGTGGCGCCGTCGCCGTTGAAAAACGAATTGACCAGCCCCTGGCCCTCGAAGCCCGACACCTCCATCTGGTTCGGCAGCGTCCCCCGTGCCGGACCCGGCCCGAACGCCTCCCCCTCAACCGTCCAGGCGCCGTAATCCGCGCCCTCGAAATCGGCGATGAGGATATCCGGCCCCGGTTCGCCGGCCCGTGCACCGGCCAGAAACAACACAAAAAACACCACCGCCGCCGGACAGACGCGATTCATTCCACAGTCTCCTTGCGTTAATCTCAGGATTCTTCGGCATCCGCTTGCCGGCGCCATTGTAGCGGGGGGAATCGCGAGTTGCGAACAGGAGATTCCGAAGACCCAGATCGCTGCTCGACACCCTTGTCGGTCCACTTCGCCAACCAGATTGCTTCCGCACCGCGATCCGTGGTACCAAGGGAGGGTTGGTGGAAGAACCGAAGGGGGATCACATGCTGAAACGGCGCGATTTCTTGCGTAAATGCGGTCATGCCGCGACACTCCTGCCGGGTGCGGCGGCGTCTGGGGCGCTCCCTGAGGCGCCTGACCCTCGCCTTTACCACGAACCCGCGCGAGACGTGCCCATCGAGGAACCGGTGGATGTCGTGGTGTGCGGGGCCGGGCCCGCCGGCGTGTCCGCCGCCATTGCGGCAGGGCGCATGGGTGCGAAAGTCCGGCTGATCGACGTGAATGGGTGTCTGGGCGGCATTTGGACCGCCGGTTTGCTCTGCTGGATCCTCGATGCCCAGGACAAGCCCGGCCTGATGCGTGAATTGACCGAGAGGCTCGATGCCCGCGGGGCCCTGTTCCGGGCTACCAAGCTCGCTTACGACCCCGAGGTGATGAAACTGTTGCTCGAGGAGTTGTGTCTCGATGCCGGGGTGAAGATCCGTCTCCACACGCGCGTGGTGGCGGCCGTCCGCGATGACTCGAACCGGCTTTCGCTTGCCGTCACGGAATCCAAGTCAGGCCGGCAGGCCTTTGGCGGGTCGGTATTTGTCGACGCGACCGGCGACGGCGACCTGGCGGCCCTGGCGGGGTGCGGGTTTGACATGGGCCGCCCGGAAACGGGCGAGGTCCAGCCCCTGAGCATGATCGTGCTGTTGACCGGCGTCACGCGCGAAGGCATTGGCCCCTTCGTGTGCGGCTTGCCTGAATCCGAGAGCCACGCCAAAGCCAAAAAGCGCCTGTTCGATGAAATGGCGCGGGCAGGCATCGAGCCATCGTACGCCCATCCCAGCATTTTTCATATCCGTGACGACTTCTACTGCATGATGGCTAACCACGAGTATGGCGTGCTGGCCACGGATGCGGACGCGTTAACCCAGGCGACGATCCGCGCGCGCGCCGAGGTGCATTCCCTCGTGAACCATTTGAAGGCCCTTGGCGGGCCCTGGAAAGACATGCAGCTCGTCGCCTCGCCCGAACACATCGGCATCCGCGAGGGCCGCCGAATCCACGGGCGATACACCATTACGGCCCAAGACCTCATCAGGGGCGCGACCCACGAAGATGCCGTCTGCAAGGTGCGGTTTCCGATAGACGTGCACTCGACCGATCCCAGGCAGAATCGAGCCATCATGGATGAATCCGTTCGGGCGAAACCTTACGACATTCCGTTCCGCGCGCTGCTCGCGCGCGACATCGACGGTCTCCTTCTTGCGGGCCGGTGTATCAGCGGCGATTTCATCGCCCACTCCAGCTACCGGGTAACGGGCAACGCCGTTCCTATGGGTGAGGCGGCCGGCGTAGCGGCTGCGCTGGCCTCCAAACAGCGCCGCCTGCCTCAGACCCTCGACTGGCCCACCATCGCGGAGTCCATCGCGACCCTTCCCCGAAACTGAGCGAAGGCAGGGACAGTCCGGCGAGGGCGAAGTGTGTGCGTTGGCTCCCGGCGTGGCTGCCGCTTCGCCGCGGCGTCTCTGTGGTATACTGGTTGCCAAAGCCGGTAGTGGCGCGCTTTCAAGGAGGTACGGAGATGCGATACCTCATACCCATACTGCTCATGTTCCTGTCCGGCGGCTGCGGGCTCGAACTGCTCGCGGGCACCGCCATCCAGGGAACACTGCAGAAAGAGGCGCTCAGCGGGGCGAAACAGACCCTCGACTACACGAAGGATTCCAGCGCCCGCATGACCCTTGAACAGGCCATCAACGCCTACGCGGCCGAGAATGGCACGTATCCGGCATCTCTCGAGGCGCTGGTGCCCGAGTGGTTGCCCAGCATTCCCGTACAAGCCGACGGCACCGCGTTCGGTTACGATACCGCGACCGGCGCGTTGCTCGATGCGCCGCCGCCCGTATCGGCCGGTGGGGCCCCGGAATCCGCGCCGCCACCGGGCCTCCTCGACACGCAACCCCTGCAGGAGTCGAACCAGGAACGGCTGATTCGCATTCACGAAGCCATTTCCAGATATACCATTGAGCAGCGCAAATACCCGGAGTCACTGCAGGCGCTGGTGCCCCAGTATCTGACCCAGACCATCAAGACCCGGGACGGTCAGGACTTCACGTACGACCCCGCGACGGGGATTGTGTCCACGCCGCCGCCGCCGCCGCTGCCGCAGCCGCTCGGCGCCCCGGCGCCCACGGCGGCTTCCCCGGGTGCCTACGGCCAGGTTCCCCCGGCGCCGTCGCGCACCCCTGCCGGCGCGGGCGGTCCCATGGGCGAAGCCTTGACCGGCATCGGCATTCAGAACCAGCTCAACCGCTCGCTCAGCGGCGGCGGGGCCAGCAGCGCGGCCCGGCAGCACCTGCGCAGCCGCTCCGGCGAGGCCGTCGGCCAGCACAATCTCCAACAGGAAGAGGCCCTGCGCGAGCTGGACCAATAACGCGCGCGCGCCCGTTGACCGGGGCGCCGCCAGCCCGTCTGTCCCGGGGTTCCGCTATGCCCGGGCCGTTCCCGTCCACCCCGTCCACTTAGTCCACGGCGCAAAACGAAAACCCCCGGAACCCTGAATCGGGTTCCGAGGGTATCTTTTTTGGAGCGGATCAGTATGCCGTTCGTATTCGCATGCGTATTGTGTTACTGACCAGCCACACCCACGACCACCGCCATGGCTTCGGACACGAGGTCCTTGCCCGGGTAGCGGATGAACTCGACATGACCGTCCATGTACAGTACATTGGCGCCGCCGGGGACGTGGTTGTAGAGGGCCACGGCCGTGGCCACCAGGTCCGACATGACGGGCAGCTCGCTTTGGGCCAGGGCGCTGCTGCCGGGGTTATTGATGTCGGTGATCATGAACCGTTCGATGCCCTCGCGCAGGCGGTAGATGGTGTTGGTGCCGCCGTTGCCATAGCCCGTCAGCGGGATGCCCAGAAGCCCGGCCAGCGTGCTGATTTCGGTGCCGGTGAGATCGATGTCGGAATCCAGCTTGGCCATCTGGGTTTCGAAGGCCGGCAGATCCACCCCGCTAGCTTCATAAAGCATGTGGACCGCCTCGATGTAGCCCAGGGCCGCCAGGACCTGGCCGGAGATGAACTTCCCGGCCGGGATCACCGCTTCGTCATCCAGGGCCAGCAGCACTGCCGCCGGCAGATTCCCCTCGTCGGCGCGGTCGAGCGCGTAGCCGAGATAATAATAGCTCTCGTCGGCCGCCGCCCAGCCGCCGGGGGAGTCGCCGTAGTTGTCCAGCCCGTATTCATCGCACGGGACATGCAGCCACGGCTCACCCGAGGCCGGGTTATCGATTATCCCGGGATCCGCTTCCGACGGGCAGACCAGCACATTGCCGTCCGTCAGGTACTCGGGCATGATCGACGGCGGGAACATCGCGTATGCCGTAGCGGCGTCGCCGCCCGCGGGCAGAAGCGCGTTGCGCACCCCGGGCACGGGATCGCAATTCACCCCGGGATACCCATCCGCTTCGCAGATTACGGGGTACTTCTCGCCTTTACTTTCGTTGGCATACATCTTCATTACAAGACCCAGTTGTTTCAGGTTATTGGCGCAGCTCGCACGGCGCGCCGCTTCGCGCGCGCGTGAGAGTGCGGGGAGCAAGATGGCCGCCAGGATCCCGATAATTGCGATGACGACCAGCAGCTCGATCAGCGTGAAGCCTTTCGTCTTCATGTTCTCGTAACCTCCCTGTGCGTTCCGAATTGCATTTTGCCTTTGCCGATGTCCTATGCCATTCACGATCCGCTCCCAGGAAATCGTTTTCCTATATAAAGTCTAACGAAGTTAACAAAAACTGTCAATATCAATAAATGGGTGTGTGAACTGTGAAAATAGCTAACTTTGCAATAGATCGGGGGTTAAGCGGCCACGGCCGGTGTTTTCATGCGGACGGGGACACGGAATCGGGTCCCGGGAGTGCCGGGCGCCGGTCCGGCAGGCTTTTTCTCGGAGCGCAGGCGTCTCGCCTGCAGTCGCGCGTTTTGAATCGAACGGGGACACGTAGTCGCGCCGGGGCGGCGCTTGGAATAGGTCCCCGTTCTCTGTGGCCGGTCTCTTTTGAAAGAAAAACGCCGGGCAGGCGCTCGGCCGCTCAGGTGATCAACTGGAACACCGTCTGCTTTTCGCGGAATTCTTCCTCGCCGGGAGTTTCGCGCAGGATGGTGCGGTAAAGCACCTGAACGGGCCCTTCGGCCTCGTTCCGGAACCATTTTTCCAGGCGTTCGAACCCTTCGGCCATGGCCTCGCGCAAGGGCAGCCACAGATGCGCGCAGGCCTCATTCAGCACGGTGGCCTTGTGGGAATAGGTCCACGGCAGGACCTCGATGTTCTTGCCGAGAATCCGGCCGGCGCGCCGCACGCCCTCGCGGATGCTCGCCGAGTCTTCCCCGCCGCTGCTGTCGATCAGGGCGGTCACGGTCGGGTCGGAGACCAGACGGAACACCGCGTTGATCACGTCCGCCGATTCCAGGGTGATGGGGCGGACAAGGTCTTCGTCGAACTCGATGCCGTGGGCCTCGCAGGCCCGCGCATAGCCCCGGCGGCGCGCGTTGCCGGGCTGCGTATTCTTGAACGGTTTGAGCATGCCGATGCGTTTATGCCCGCGCCGTATCAGGTAGTCGGTGCTCAGATACGCCCCTTCCTCGATGTCGATGGTCGCGCTGCTGCACTCGGGGAAGGTGTCCATCCGGCAGGACGTCATGTAAGGCACCCCGGCGTTGTGCACCCGGCGGACTACGGAATCGTCCTCGTCCAGCACCCCGGCGATGACCAGGCCCGAATAGCGCTGTTCCCACAGGCCGCGGGCATAGTCATGGTGGTTCGCCAACGCGTACGGATTGAGGTCGAATACGACGAAATCCCCTTTCGACCCGAACACCCGGTCCAGCTCGAAAAACAGCCAGTTCAGCATCGTCGGGCTCAGGGGAACGCGCGTGCGCGGCGCCGGAAGCGTCACACCGATGCAGTCGCGCGTGGTCGTGCGCAGGCTCCGCGCCCCCGTATGCGGAAAATACGCCACTTCCTCGATAATCGTCGCAACGCGGCGCCGCGTGGCTTCCGCGACGCCCCGTTCCTGATTGACCACCCGGCTGACGGTTTTCGCCGAGACGCCCGCCTCCCGCGCAATGTCGTGGATGGTCCACGGGCCGTTCTGTCGGGTTGCCTTGTCCATGAGAGCCGTTTGCCTGCACCGTGCTGCTAATACGAAACATCACGTCACGTTATGACATCGATTACCTCAAGCGGATCCGAAATACCCTACCCCGTTACTATACACGAAGGGAGGCCGCCTGTCCAGACAAATCCGTGTTTTTATCCAATTATCCGGGGGAGACTGCTCCGGAAAAACCCTATTGACAGCCCGCACTATCTGTGATGCGCTTCATATGACATCGTTGTCATTGCGGGGCTGACGGTGTCGTCAGTTGAAGCGGTTTGCGCGCGCCCTTCCCACTCTCAGGATTCGTCGTTTTTTCCCTTTGCATGGCCGTTCCGGGCTGGACGCTGCGCACGTGGCGCTCCTGCTCGCCAGGACGTGGTGATGTGGATATGCCCGCGGTGTGTCGCTGCGGGTTTGTGGGCAGCCTCACGGAAGGCTTCATAGAGCAACATAAGGAGATAGAAACAATGAAGAAAGGGTTTACGCTGATCGAGCTGTTGGTCGTCATTGCTATCATCGGCATTCTGGCGGCTATCCTGCTCCCCGCACTCGCCCGCGCACGCGAAGCGGCCCGCCGCGCAAGTTGCGCCAATAACCTCAAGCAGCAGGCGCTGGTGTTCAAGATGTTCTCCAACGAGTCCAAGGGCGAACAGTGGCCCCCCATGCAGCTGCAGTATTTCACGCAACCCCCGGTCGTCCGGACCCAGCCCACGTTCGCCATGGACTTCGGTCCCCTGGTGACTGCCATCTACCCCGAATACCTCACCGACCCGGCGATCTTCTTCTGCCCCTCGGACTCCGAAGACACTAAGGAAGCCTACATGGGCAAGAACGGCGAGAACTTCTTCGGCAGCGGTGAAAAACTGGACATCGCTGCGGACGGGCATGGCTGCAACTACGGCGGCTCGTGCATCAAGTCGGTCGACATGAGCTACCGCTACAACGGCTACGTGTATGACCGTGCCGGCGATGACTACGCGACGAAGACGACAGCGGGCGTGGCCGCCATCCTGGATGACCTGGGTGTCGTCATTGACCCCACGGTCGTCGGACCGGCCCAGGTCGTCGAGACGTGGGAATACTTCCTGGGCCTCGTGGCGACGGCGTACACAGGTGGTGACATTAATGCCGTCAACAACGCGACGAACGTCGACGCGACGGTCGCGGCGGGCAACGGCAATGGCGGCGGCAACGCCGTCTACCGGCTCCGTGAAGGCATCGAGCGCTTCATGGTGACCGACATCAACAATCCGTCCGGCTCGGCGCAGGCCCAGTCCGAGATCTTCGTGGCGTATGACGCGACCTCGACCGATGTCGCCGACTACAACCACGTGCCCGGCGGCGCCAACGTGCTGTTCATGGACGGCCACGTCGAGTTCATCCGCTACCCGGGCGAGCCTCCGGTGAACGAGCGCTTCGCGGCGTTCACGGGCGGAATCACCGCCACCCCGTGATCACGACCATCTTCGGGGTTGCGGGCCGCACTGGCGGCGCGCCAACCGGAGTAACCAGTCGAGACATCTTCAACCTCCCCGCGGGCCTTGAGCCGGCGGGGAGGTTCTCGTTTCGCGGAGAAACGACGGAATACCCGGGAGCGCCACGCGCCTGCTTTCGTGATTCTCGTGTGGGATCGACGCCCTCGCCGCTCATCCGAACGGGGACACGTTGTCGCGCCGGGGCGGCGCCCCGGGATCGCCGAGCGCCAGCTCGGCATGGGTTGCGGCCGGATCGGGTGTGGGATCGACGCCCTCTGTGGCCACCCTCTTCCTGAAAGAGCCAGCCGGTCCGCGGCCACCTATTTCCGTTCAGACCATTACACTAGGTGACTGCCTGCATTTTCCGGATAGGTGACTGCCCGTTCTTCCGATCTGCGCGCGATAGATAACTGTGCTACAACGCTATTTGACAGCATGACGGTGTATATGGTACGTTTTGGGAGACATCGTTGTCAGAATTGCGCCGGATCCGGGCTGGACCGGTCCCCGGAACACCCAGGGCGACTGTGCTGGGAGGGCGCACCGGCAAAGTGCCGGGAAGGGGGCGGCGGTGTCGCATGGCGCTGTGCTGAAACTCTGGGGTCTGGCCTGCGGTGTGTGGCTGCGGGCGCCCGTGCCATTCCTGAATCCCGCTTTGAACGAAGCGACGTAGGAGACGTGTCTATGAAGAAAGGGTTCACGTTGATCGAGTTGTTGGTGGTGATTGCCATTATCGGCATCCTGGCGGCGATTCTGCTGCCGGCGCTTGCCCGGGCCCGCGAAGCGGCCCGCCGTGCGAGTTGCGCCAACAACCTGAAACAGATGGGCATCATCTTCAAGATGTATGCCAACGAGAGCAACGGCGAGAAGTGGCCTCCGTTCATGGCGGCCCCGGCCGCGACCGTGGATTGCGACGCCGCGGGATTCCCGCTGACGGGCGACATTCGCGGGATCATCGCGGCGGGCCCGAGCGTGCCGGCCATGTATCCGGAGTACCTGACGGATCCGAGCGTGATCATCTGTCCGTCGGACGGTTCGCACACCAAGGATGACCTGATCAACAAGCTCACCAACGAGCCCGATTTCGGGTATCCCTGCGATGATGCCGACCGGGGCTGGGCCATTGTGGATTCGAGTTACTGGTATCTGGGGTATGCCTTCGACCTCGGCACCAACAATCCCCCGGCGGATCTCGCGGATCTGGCGGTCCTTCAGGACGTGTTCCTGGGCGGCGACCCCCTGCCAGTGGAGGCCGTTCCCGAGAACATCTCCGGACAGATGTGCGCCGCGCTGGCCTGGGTGGGCACGGAACTGACCGAGAACTTCAACTTCGCCGCGCCCGATTCCGACGCCAGCGTCGGCCAGCCCCTGGGCAACGCCGGCGGCGATGCCGTCTACCGCCTGCGCGAAGGCATCGAGCGGTTTATGATCACCGACCTCAACAATCCGGCGGGCAGCGCCCAGGCCCAGAGCTCGATCTGGGTCATGGCGGACCTGGTCTCGACGGAAGTGTCGCTGATGAACCACGTGCCCGGCGGCGCGAATGTCCTGTATATGGACGGCCACGTCGAATTCCTGCGCTACGATGAACTGGGCGAGGCTCCGGCCAACGCCGCGACGGCGATCCTCGTCGCGATCCTGGGGTCCTGAGTTCCGTCCTTTCGAATGCGCGAGTCACATTGCCGCTTCCCCGGCTGGCCCCCCCGGCCGGGGAAGCGGTTTTTTCCGCCCGACCAAACAGCAAACCGGGCCATTCGCCGGTCATTCAAACGGCAAAGGTGTGCGGAAAGAAGAAAGGTAACCGGCGCGCGCCCGCGGGGTCCCACACCGGGCCAGAACGGAGACATGTTCCAAGCGCCGTCTGCGGCGCGACAACGTGTCCCCGTTCGAACTGGAGGGCAGCCCCGTAGACGGTGAACACGGGATTCCGGACAACCCCAACGGCCCAACCCCGAATGGAGTTGAACAAATCTGCATCCCTTGCCCAAAATTGCGGGGTTCAAATCCACCCCCGGCCGCCTTCGGCGGCCACCCCCGCCAGCGGGGGACACAAGACGGGGCAAGAATCC
>ENA-UOUL01002503-UOUL01002503.1-bioreactor-metagenome-genome-assembly--contig:-NODE-2503-length-21257-cov-3.902030_pt1 | contig 21257 bp, 19 predicted proteins | sample MGYA00249838_ERZ747220 | MGnify/ENA primary metagenome ERZ747220 (study PRJEB28778, sample SAMN05720191) | bioreactor metagenome | isolation source: Anaerobic biogas reactor | place: USA:Washington...
TGGTGCAGAAGAAATTGACCAACCAGGATTACTACGGGGCCTTCAGCGATTACATCCGCTATGTGAAACGCCTGCACGTGCCGGCCACCCCCATGGAACTGCTGACAGCCTACATGCCTTTTGTGCTCATCGCGGGCCTCATCATCGGCCTGGTTTATGCCCTGGTCTTAAAAGGCAGGATGAACATTGCCAGGTTCCGCAGGGACGCGGATGCCTATGTGGTGCCCAACTCCCTCAACCTCACCACCGCCCAGGACCTGTACCTGTACCAGACGGTGACCCGCACCAAGATCGAATCCAGCAGCGGCAGCAAAGGCAGCGGCGGCGGGTTCTCCTCCGGCAGCCGTGGCGGCACCTCCTACGGCGGGCGGGGCGGGAAGTTCTAAAGTCTGAGCCTCAAGGCTTCATCCTTAAACAAAGCTAATAAAAGACCAGCACCCCGTCCTCCAGGATGGGGTGTTGATAATGGGTGAGCATATAATCCTTGATGCGGGAGGTAATGACAAAGCCGCAGCGCTGATAAAACCCAAGGGTTCGGGTGCTATCCCCCGTTCCCACCATCAGGATGTGGGCCTTGCCCGAGAGGCTTCGCCGGATGTGGCTGACTATGGCCTGACCATAGCCCTTGCCTTGGTGTTCCTGTGCAATGGCAAGGTTCTGGATTTCAAAAACTCCCTGGCCCTCATCCGTCACCACGCAAACGCCCCGGAGGTCAGGGTCATACAGTGCATACAACTCCCCCCGATCCAGATAGCCGGCAATCAGCTCCAGGCTTTCATCGCCCAACAGGAGCAGGGGCATCAGGTTTTCTTTCTGTTCAACAACAAGGTCAATGTGCATGTTTTGCCTCTAAATCCTTTCGAAAAATATGTATGCATAGATTTCGCAGCCCCCGTCCCGCCCGTCAAAAGCCTGCTTTTGACGGAAAGGAGGAGCAAGTGAGCATGTAGCGGTGACTTTCAAAACAGATCATTGCGAAGCAAGTGAAGTCCGCCAAGATTTCGCAGCCCCCGTCCCACCGTCAAAAGCCTGCTTTTGATGGAAAGGAGGAGCGACGAAACGTGTGAGAGGGGATTTTCAAAGAAAATCGCCGCGAACTAAGTGAAGTCCGCGACGACGTGGTCTGGGTGAGAGGATTTGAACCTCCGGCCTCTTGAACCCCATTCAAGCACGCTACCAAGCTGCGCTACACCCAGATACCTTAACACGCAAGGGGTATCTTAGCAAAGGGACTGTGCCTTGTCAAGGGTTCTGGAAGGGTTTCTTGCCCTTTTTTCAGATTCCCGGATTGCATTTTTAAGTGCAACATGCCGAACATCGTTTCGGAGTGCTTGCTGACTTGATTATATCCTTCAGTCTCTCCTCGAACAACTCCTCTGGGGTTCTATAGTTAAAGCGTCTACGTGGCAACTGGTTGATGAATCGGTTGATACGCGTCAGCGTCTCTGCTTCCAGGTCTGCAAGGGATCGACCCTTGGGGATGAATCGCCGGACAATGCCATTCCAGTTTTCCGAGGTCCCCCGCTCGAAACTGCTGTAAGGATGCGCATAGTAGGCCGTCAAGCGCCCATTGCCTTCAATTTCGTCCACTGTTGAAAACTCTGGCCCATTGTCGAAGGTAATGCTTTTGAACACTGAAGAGAAGAGTTGGCCGTACTGTTGTTCAAGATGGTCGAGCATTTCAATAATCCTGGATCCATTCCTGTCCTTTGCATTCCAGATGATTCCATATCCAATGCTTCTCTCAGTTAAGGTGAGCAGATGCCCGCTCTTGCCTGCGCCTACAATCCCATCCCCTTCCCAGTGTGCAAACTCCTGGCGTTGGTTGATGCTGTCTGGGCGTTCATCTATGCTCCTCCCCAGGATTCTCTTTCTTTCCTTGGCCTTCTTTAGCGGTCTCCGTCTAACCTTGAGCAACAAATCGATGTTTCGAATCTTCAGATGCCCTGAATCTGTCCAGTTATACAGCGTTCTTGTGCAAGGAATGACCGGGTAAAGCTTGTGACGCTCAGCGTATCCCCTGGTTGCGTCAATCGACCACTTCTCTGGCCCCAGCACTTTTCCCTCAAGAAAGGTAATAAAGTTCATGCAGTGGGCTAATTTACACTTCGCCCCAGTTCGCAGACGCCGTTCCTTGTATTGCCGCTGCGCACTATCCCAAAAGTATCGCTTCACCTCCTTGAACAAGGGAATATCGATGGACTTGCTGTTCGTCTGTATCGTTTCTCGCTGAATCACTGCATTTCGCTTCAACTCTCGACCTATGGTGCTTCTGTGCCGGCGAAGCAGTCTGGCGATTTCATTGGCACTGGCTCCCTGTTGTTTCATCCTCTGGATGGTTTTGCGCTCCGGCTCCTGAATGTGGCAATACTTGTTGATTCCTGTGTTATACTCAGCTTGGCTCATGGTTGCGACCTCCACGGATTTGTTCAGCAAAACAATCTTACCGTGTTCGCATACTATGAGCCATTCCTTTTCGCTCATCTCTGTTGCACTTGGGGTTTCAATCCGGGCTTTTTTCAGATTATCACAGGTCCATCTGATACACCCGGTAGCGCCGGTACAGCTTGCCGCCGGCAGACTGGGTGTTGTTGACGGAAGCGATGTGGGTTTCGTCCACCAGAGAGCCTTCGATGCGGGTGATGCCCAGGCGCTTGGCACCCTTGACAGCCTCCGCCAGCATCACGGTGTTCACCGCCTTGTTCTGGTACTCCGGGATGACGTACTGCACCGGGCAGCGGGCCGTTTTGGTCTGCCGGGTTTTGATGAACCTGCGCAGCAGGTTCCGGGGACAGTCCCTGCCGTTGGTGCCCATCATGGAGGGGCTGGAATCCAGGAAGCCCAGCACCACGCCAATGGGCTGGTTGCCCGCATAGGCCATCACGGCGGATTCGTTGCGCATCCAGGGTTTGATGCGCTTGAAGAGCTGCAGCAGGTCTTCTGTGGTGGGCATGTAGTTGCCCGGTTCATCCGGGGTGGCTTCACAGATGACGGCGGAGATGTCCTGGGCGACCCGGATCAGGTTGCTCCGGTTGAAGTCCACATGCACCACCCGGAAACCAAAGCGGTTTTTGATGCGGTTCATCATGGGCAGAATCCGGTCCACCGGAAACTGGTCCGTCAGGATGTCATAGGCCAGGTAATCCCGCCATTTGGTGAAGCCGTATTTCTCCAGGATGTGGGGAATGGCCTCGGTGTTGTAGGCGTTTTGCAGCACCGGCGGGCCATCAAAGCCGTCCACCAGCACCCCCCGGTTGAGCAGATCATAGCGGGGTGCCACCGGCCCATAGACCTGTTTCGCCCCATGCTCCCGCAAAAACCGCATGGCGGCGTCCAGGACGGCCTGGGCGTATTCGTAGTTTTCGTAGGTTTCAAACAGGCTGATATAGCCCACCGTCGTGCCAATCCGGGTGGACATGTGCAAATCGACGCCGGCCAGCACCCGGGCCACCGGCGTTTCGTCATTGTAGGCCAGGAAATAGCGCTGGATGCCCCGTGCAAAAAACTCGTTGTCCTTGCCCGTCAGGCTGCGCAGCAGGTCCTTCCGGCTGGGAGGAACCCAGTTTTTATTGTCCCTGTAAATATCAAACGGCAACTGGATAAAAGGCCGCAGAGATTTTTTGGTGGGCTGAATGATTTGAACATGGATCATCTGGTTCAACCTCCGCTGTGCAGTTTCTTGGCAAGAGTATAGCATCCCCTGCCGCCTGTGGCAATGAAAGCCGCCTCACACCACCAGGTCATCCGGCTGCGCCAGGGCTTCCTCCATGCGGGTCAGCAGCTGGGCCCGGCCTTCATTGCTCTGGGAGGAATAAGGAATGATGTCAAAGGGCTGGACGGCCAGGTCCCGGGCCAGGATGGGTAGCATGGCCCCCCTTTTGGCGCGGGACAGCTTGTCCGCCTTGGTGGCAACCACCGAAAAATGGAAGCCGTTACCGTAGAGATAGGCGTTCATCTGCCGGTCCTCAGCGCTGGGCGCATGACGGATGTCCACCAGGTGCAGCACGTGTTTCAAGTGATCAGACTGGCTGAAATAGCCGTCCATCATCTGGCCCCAGCTGGCCTTCTCCTGCTTGGACACCCGGGCGAAGCCGTAGCCGGGCAGGTCGATTAAGTGGAAGGCATCATTGATCAAAAACACGTTGATCAGCCGGGTTTTTCCCGGGGTGGCGCTGGTCTTGGCCAGGTTTTTGACCCTGCACAGGCTGTTGATGAGGCTGCTTTTGCCCACGTTGCTGCGCCCGGCCACCGCAATCTGGGGCAGCCCGATGCCGGGGAACTGCCCGTAGCGGGGCAGGCTGGTGATGAAGACGGCAGACCTAATTTCCATCAGCCTTCTCCAGGGCCAGGTCAATCACCTCATCCGCGCTGGTGACATAGTGGATGTCAAAGGCGTTGCGGATGTATTCCGGCAGCTCGTTGACGTCCTTGCGGTTTTCTGCCGGCAGGGCCAGCTCCCGGATTTTGGCCCGGTAGGCTGCCAGTAGCTTTTCCTTGATGCCGCCGATGGGCAATACCCGGCCCCCCAGGGTGATTTCCCCGGTCATGGCCAGGTCCTGGCGGGAGCGGCGTCCGGACAGGGCGGACACCATGGCCACCGTCATGGTGATGCCGGCGGAGGGGCCGTCCTTGGGGACTGCGCCTTCAGGCACGTGGATGTGGATGTCCATTTTGTTGTGGAAGTCTTCCGGCAGCTGGTAGGCTGCGCTGCGGGCCCGGACCCAGGAGAGGGCCGCCTGGCCGCTTTCCTTCATCACATCCCCCAGGTGGCCGGTTAAGGACAGCTTGCCGCTGCCCGGCATGACCACGCACTCCACCTTCAGCAGCTCGCCCCCCACCTCGGTGTAAGCCAGCCCGATGGACACCCCCACCAGGGGCTGCTTGTCCGGCAGCTCCCGCAGGTAGCGGGGTGCGCCCAGGTAGTCCTCAATCATGGCGGGCTTCACGGTAACGCTGTCCACCCCCTCGTCCAGCATCTGGACGGCGGCCTTGCGCACCACCTTGGCCAGGGTGCGGGTTAAGGTACGCACACCGGCTTCCCGGGTGTAGTCCGCAATGACCTGGCGGATGGCGGCGGTGCCCATTTTGACGCTGCCGGGCTTTAAGCCGTTTTCCTCAATCTGCCGCCGCAGCAGGTGCTTTTTGGCGATCTGCAGCTTCTCTTCCTCGGTATAGGAGGACACTTCGATGACCTCCATCCGGTCCAGGAGCGCCGGCGGGATGGTGTCGGTGGTGTTGGCCGTGGTGATGAACAGCACCCTGGACAGGTCGAAGGCCACATCCAGGTAATGGTCCCGGAAGGAGGCGTTCTGCTCGGAATCCAGCACCTCCAGCATGGCGCTGGCCGGGTCGCCCCGGTAGTCGCTGGACATCTTGTCAATCTCGTCAAACAGGAAGACCGGGTTCATGGTGCCCGCCCGTTTGATGCCGGAGATGATGTGGCCGGGGATAGCGCCGATGTAGGTGCGCCGGTGGCCGTAAATTTCCGCCTCGTCCCGGACGCCGCCAAGGGACAGCTTGATGAACTGCCGGTCCAAGGCGCTGGCGATGGCTTTGACGATGGAGGTCTTGCCCACCCCAGGCGGGCCCACGAAGCACAGGATGGGGCCCTTGGGCACCACCTCTTCATTCTCCTTGCGGCGCATGGCCAGGATGGCCAGGTATTCGATGATCCGCTCCTTGACCTTCTCCATGCCGAAGTGGTCCTTGTCCAGGATCCGCCGGGCGCGGCTTAAGGAAAGCTGGTCCTTGGAGTATTTGCCCCAGGGCAGTTCCGCCAGCCAGTCCAGGTAGTTTTCAGACACCGTGGACTCGGGGCTGCCGGCCATCATGCGGGAGAGCTTCTCCAGCTCCTTGTCCGCCTTTTCACGGGCTTCTTCGTTCAAGGGGATGGCGGCAAGCTTCTTGCGCATCTCATCCACATCGTCCTCGTCCCCTTCGCCCAACTCCTCCTGGATGGCCTTGATCTGCTCCCTTAAGTAGTATTCCTTCTGGGACTTGTCCACCTGCATGCGGATTCGCAGCTGCACCACCCGGTCGATGTTGGCGTTGCGCACCTCCCGGGCCAGGAGCACGCACAGCTGCTCCAGACGGTCCTTCAGGGAGGGGGAGGCCAGCAGCTCCTGGCGCTCCTCCAGGTTGGTGAGCAGGTTGGCCGCCACCACATCCACCAGTTCGTCCGGGTTCTTGATGCGCTTCATGGCCCGGATCAGCTCCTCAGAAACCCGGTTGCCGCTTTCGGCAAAGGCGTCCAGGCTTTCCTTGGCCAGGCGGGTCAAGGCGTCGATCTCGTCCTGGTCCTCCGGGTCGTCCACCGGGTGCAGGGGCTGTACCTCTGCCAGCCAGCTCTCCTCGCTCTTTTTGATGCGCTTTAACAGCGCTCGGCTCTCCCCCTCAATCAGCACCCGGAGGCCTGCCCCGGAGTGGTGCAGCACCTGGCTGATGGTGGCGATGGTGCCGGCTTTGTACAGGTCCTTGAGGACGGGCTCTTCCACTTCCTCGTTTTTCTGCATCACCAGGAAAATGCGCTGGTTTTGCTCCATGGCTGCATACACCGAGGCCACGCTTTTGTCGCGCGCCACATCGATGTGCATGACGGTGTGGGGAAACACCAGGGTGCCCCGCAGCGGCAGGAAGGGGATGATGAGGCTATCGCCTGCTTGGGTTGTTGCCATTGGGTTCTCCTTATAAGACAACTCTTCCGGTTCCAGGCCTGTTCCTTACCAATTCAACATTCATCGAGTCAGCAAAGACAGCCGGGTTCCGGAAGAGGAGGTGGGCTCAGGATGCGTCGTTTTGCAGGGGGCCGGCTTTTGCCGCCTTCTTGGCGGGGGTGGGCAGGGCCTTGGGCTGCTTTTCAATGAGGGGTTTGCTGCCCTTTAACACCGTGTCCCGGGTGACGGTGCAGGTGACCACGTCCTGTGAGCTGGGCAGGTCAAACATGGTGTCCAGCAGGGCGGTTTCCAGGGTGGCCCGCAGGCCCCGGGCCCCTGTCTTGCGCTCCACTGCCAGTTTGGCAATGGCGCTCAAGGCCTCCTCCTCAAAGACCAGTTCGTCGCCGTCCAGTTCAAAGAGGTACTGGTACTGTTTAATCAAGGCGTTCTTAGGCTCGGTGAGGATGCGGACCAGGGCGTGCTCGTCCAGGGTGTCCAGGGGCAACAGGACAGGCATCCGGCCCACCAGTTCGGGAATCAGGCCGTATTTGACCAGGTCCTCCGCCCGCATCTGGGCCAGCAGCTTGCCCACCCGCTCCTCTTCCTTCTCCACCACCTCGGTGCCAAAGCCCAGCACGCGGCTGCCGGTGCGGCTGGCGATGATGTGCTCCAGGCCGTCAAAGGCCCCGCCGCAGATGAAGAGGATGTTGGAGGTGTCAATGGGGATGGTTTCCTGCTGGGGGTGCTTGCGGCCGCCCTGGGGCGGCACATTGGCCACGGTGCCTTCCAGGATTTTCAGCAGGGCCTGCTGCACGCCTTCCCCGGACACATCCCGGGTGATGGATACGTTTTCGCTCTTCCTTGCGATCTTGTCCACCTCGTCCAGGTAGATGATGCCCTGCTGGGCTGCCTGGATGTCCCCGCCGGCCGCCTGGATCAGGCGCAGGAGGATGTTTTCCACGTCCTCCCCCACGTAGCCGGCCTCGGTTAAGGAGGTGGCGTCCGCGATGGCGAAGGGCACGTTCAAGATCTTGGCCAGGGTCTGGGCCAGGTAGGTTTTTCCGGTGCCGGTCTGCCCCACCAGGAGGATGTTGGACTTTTGCAGTTCCACATCCCGGCCCTTTTTGGCATTGCTCCGGATGCGTTTGTAGTGGTTGTACACCGCCACACACAGGGCGCGCTTCACCCGCTCCTGGCCGATGACGTATTCATCCAGGGTTTTCTTGATCTCTGCCGGCTTCATGAGGGTGGGCAGCTTGCTGGGGCGAACCTCCTCCAAGAGGCCGTCGGAAATCACCTCGCCGCACAGCTCCACACATTCGTTGCAGATGTAGGCATTGGGCCCGGCAATCAGCTGCTTGACGGAGTTTTGGGTTTTGCCGCAGAAGCTGCAGCGGGGGATTTTCCGGTTGTCCGTGGGTTCCTTAGGCATTGCTGTCCTCCGCCTTGCGGGGCTCGAAAATCTCGTCGATAATCCCGTAGGCTTTTGCGTCGCTGGCGGACATGAAGAAGTCGCGCTCCACGTCGTTTGCAATCTTCTCCAGGGGCTGGCCGGTCATCTCCGCCATCATGCGGTTCATCTTGTGCTTGGTTTTCAGCAGCCATTCCGCCCGGATGGTGACATCCGTTGCCTGGCCTTCTGCGCCGCCGGAGGGCTGGTGAATCATCACCTCGCTGTTAGGCAGGGCCATGCGCTTGCCCTTGGTGCCAGCCATCAGCAGGAAGGCGCCCATGGAGGCCGCCATCCCCACGCATACCGTGCGCACCGGGGCTTTCACATACTGGATGGTGTCATAGATGGCCATGCCGGCAGTGACAGAGCCGCCAGGGCTGTTGATGTAGAGGTTGATGTCCGCATTGGGGTTGTCCATGTCCAGAAACAGCAGCTGGGCGACGATGGCGTTGGCCATGGCGTCGTTCACCGGGCCGGACAGGAAAATGATGCGGTCCTTCAGCAGACGGGAATAGATATCGTAGGAACGCTCGGCATTGCCGGAACGCTCAATGACATAGGGGATCAGGTATTGTGACATAGGTCCTCCGTTTTAGCCCTCTGTGGGCTCTTCATCCTTTTTCTTCCTGGTTTTCTTCGCAGGCTTTTTCTCTTCCGTGGTTTCTTCTTTTTCTTCCAGGGCGCCACTCACCTGCTCCAGCACCTCCTGGACGTCGATGGGCTCATCATCATGGCTGCCTTCGTGGACATCGATGTCCGCGCTGTCCTTGATGAGGGCAACCACCTTGCGGGTGACAGCCAGGTCCTTGAAGGCCTCCTTCTGGTTGTCAGACAGGGTGGCTTTGTAGGCTGCCACATCCTGGTTGATTTCCTTGGCGTATTCCTCCACCTGGGCGTCCACGTCCTCCTGGGTGGCTTCGATGCCCTCCAGTTTGGCGATGGCTTCCAGCACCAGGTCGGTTTTCACGTTGTTGCGGGCATCGTCCCGGAAGCGCTCCTTCAGCTCCTCCTCGGTGGTGTTGGTGTACATCAGGTAGTCTTCCATGCGCATGCCGGAGTAGACCATCTGCATCTTCATGTTCATGAACATGCGGTCCACCTGGCGGTTGATCATGGCCTCGGGGATGTCGCCGTCGGCAGCGTCCACTGCCTGCTGGATCAGTTCGTTTTCAAGACCGCTCTCGGCCTGTTTGTCCCGGCGCTCCTCCAGTTCCTTCACCAGGGCGGCGCGGTATTCTTCAAAGGTTTTGTGCTCGGACACGTCCTGGGCAAAATCGTCGTCCAATTCCGGGGCCACCTCGTGGCTGGCGCCGTTCACCTTCACCGCAAACTGCACTTCCTTGCCGGCCAGGTTCTCAGCGTGGTACTGCTCGGGGAAGGTGACGGTGATGGTTTTCTCATCCCCCACGTTCATGCCCACCACCTGCTCCTCAAAGCCGGGAATGAAGGCGCCGGAGCCCAGCTTCAGGTCATGCCCGTCCGCCTGGCCGCCCTCAAAGGGAACGCCATCTAGGGTACCCAGGTAGTTGATGTTGGCGGTGTCGCCTTCCTGCAGGGGGCGGCCCTCCACGTCCTCGGACACCGTCATTTTCTGGATGTCGTGGGACATGCGGTGGTCGATCTCCTCCTGGGTGATGGGGTGCAGGTGCCGGGTGCCCTTGAGGCCCTTGTAGTCCCCCAGGGTGATGTCCGGCTTGACATAGACGGTGGCGGTGAACTGCAGTTCCTGGCCGGAACCGATCTGGTCCACCTCGACGCTGGGCTGGTCCACCGGGAAGAGGTCGTCCTTCTCCACCGCTTCATCGTACAGGTCCGGGAAAATCAGGTCGAAGGCGTCGTCATAAAAAATGGCCTCGCCGTACATGTTTTCAATCAGTTTGCGGGGGGCTTTGCCTTTGCGGAAGCCGGGCACGTTGATCCGGCCGCGGTTCTTCAGGTAGGCCTTTTGCATCGCGGCATCAAACTCCTCCGCGGGCACGGTGAAAGAAATTTTGTACTGGTTACCACTGATCTTCTCTGACTGATAGCTCATTGCTGTCCTCCGTAACATGTGGGCGCTGGTATTGGGTAAAATGCGCCATAGATTAAAATACCATTTTACACCTGGGTTTGCAAGCGCTCCGGGTACACCTCAAATCTACCCGTTTTCCTTTGTCAAAAACGCATTTTGGCCAGGCGCAGGCCGGCAGATTGATGAAGAATCCGTAAACAAACCACCCCTGTTCCCGGCCTTTGTTTGCAAGGGTACTTGAACGTGCTATACTCAATTCATCCCAAAGCGAGGTGGTCAGATTGCCGGACATTGTGCTACAGGAAGCAGATGCGCTGTTTTCAAGTTTGAACCAGGCGGTGTTCCTGCTGGATAAGCAGGGGCGCTGTGTGGTGCCCCGCCAGCCGGACAGCTTCCTCATGCCGGACCGGCTGCAGGAAAACACGCCGGTGAGCAAGTCCGGCTACCTGTTCCTGGTCCTGCCCGGCCTGGAAGGTTACACCCTGGCCACCCAGGACAGGCCCGAATCCCGCGATTTGCTGCTGCTGTGCGCACGGCTGATCAAATCCATCAAACAGGAGCGGGGCATCACCTCGGAATTGGGCAATGCCTTGAAGCGCCTGCTCAACGGGCAGACCAGCCCCCAGGAAGTGGATGCCCTGGTGCATGACCACGGCATCCCCCAGGCCAGGCCCCGGGCCATTGTCTACCTCCATTTCTCAAAGCCCCACCAGCAGCTGCCCCACGACACCCTGTCAGAATACATCCCGGTGTCGGAGGATGACCTGCTGATTCCCCTGGACGCCCGCAGCCTGGCGGTGGCCCGGGACCTGACCGAAGAAGGTGCCGAGGAGCTGACGGAGTACGCCATGGCCCTGCTGGATACCCTGCAAAACGAGCTGGGCCTGCACGTCCTGATCGGCATCGGCGAGGCAGCGGACAGCCTCATGGACCTGCCCCGGTCCTTTGATGAGGCCCAGAAAGCCATCCAGATCGGCAGCGTCTTCCGGCCCGAAACACAGATCTATCCCCACGGCGAGATGATCCTGGAGCGCTTCATCATGGACTGCGCCCCGGACCATGCCAAGCCGTATATCACCGCAGTTTTCAACCGGAAAACGGCCAAGCTCTTCAGCGACGAGATGCTGGAGACGGTGAAGGTCTTCCTCAACAAGGACCTGAACCTGACGGATGCCGCCCGGGAGCTGTACATCCACCGCAACACCCTGGTGTACCGGCTGGACAAAATCCAGAAGGTGTCCGGGCTGGACCTGCGGCATTTCAAAGATGCTATGCTGTTTAAACTCACCGATGACCTGCGCAGGCGGGACGCCAGCATCAGCAGGACGTGAACCAAAGACTGAAAGGGTTTAACCATGAAAAACAACAAGCGCCTCCTGACCGGCCTTCTTGCCACACTGCTGGCAGTGATGCTCCTTGTCCCCTTCCTGGGCCGGGCCGGCTGGCTTTCCTCCGGCAGCAAGGAGACGGTGACCATCTCCAAGGAAGAGTATGAACGCCTCAAGCAATACGAGCGGCTGGATGAAGTCAAGCAGTATGTGGAGGCTTATTTTTACGAGGAGCCCAAGGACGAGAGCATGATGGACGGCGCCATCCAGGGGCTGCTGTCCGGCCTGGGGGATGCCTATTCCTTCTATTATCCCAAGGAAGCCTGGGCCAAGATGAAGGAGGATGACTCCGGGAAGTATGCCGGCATCGGCGTGATGATGCTGGGCAACTACAAGGACGGCTCCGTCACCATCGTCCGGGTGTTCAAGAACACCCCTGCTGAGCGGGCAGGGCTGAAGAAGGGCGACGTGTTTTACATGGTGGAGGACGTCCAGGTGACCACCGCCACCATGCAGGACGCCGTGGACATCATGCGGGGCGTTCCCGGCGAAAAAGTGCACATCGAAATCGTCCGCAACGGCGAGGTGATGCCCTTTGACCTAATCAAGGCCAACATCACGGTGAACCGGGCCGAGCACAAGCTGATAGACGACAAGGTGGGCTACATCATCCTCTTTGAGTTCGCCGGCGGCAGCAAGGAGGCCTTTTTAGAAGCCTATGAGGACCTGAAGGCCAAGGGCATGCAGCATCTGATCCTGGACCTGCGGGACAACCCCGGCGGCTGGGTGGGGGATGCCGAAAAAATCGGCGACCTCTTCCTGGACAAAAAGCTGCTGTACTACACCATGGACCGCTTTGAGCGCCGCAAGGAACACACCACCAACCAGGGGGCGGACCAGATTCCCATGACCATCCTGGTGAACGAGCATTCCGCCTCCGCGTCAGAAATCCTGGCCGCCGCCATGCAGGACCACAAACGGGCCTTCATCCTGGGGGAAAAAACCTTTGGCAAAGGGGTCATCCAGTATGTGGTGCCGCTGAGCGACGAGGTGACCGGCTTCCAGTTTACCGCCGCCCAGTACTTCTCCCCCCTGGGGCACAAGGTGCATAAAGAGGGCATCACCCCGGACAGGATTGTGGAGATGCCGGAGGAGTTGAAATCCAAGTTCTTTGAGACCGCAGATTTGAGCGACCCCCAGCTGGCTGCAGCCTATGAGGACGCCCTGAAGTCTTTGAAATAATAAAACGCACTGTTTGGCAAGCAAGAAGCGCCCCGAAATGGAGCGCTTTTTGCGTGGCGGCTATGAAATATCAGTTCTCGCCGTCTTCAAACTGGATGTTCACCAGGTTCTGGCGGATCAGGCGCAGCTCGTTGAGCTGGGTGGCCACGGTGTTGTCCACATGGCCCAGAAGGCTGTCCAGCTCCTGCTGGGTCTGGCTGCGCAGCGCCTGGGCGTGCTGGTTGGCATTTTCCAGGATTTCCTGGGCCTGGGCTTCTGCCCGGGCCAGCACGGTGGTCTTGGAGACCAGCTCATCCGCCTGGGCCTTGGCATCCTCCACCATGTGGTGGGCGCGGGCCTGGGCATCGGCCAGGACAGCGCTGGCCTCGTCCTCGGCAGCCTTGCGGGTCTGGCCGGCGTAGGCATCGGCGCTTTCCTTGGTGGACTGGGCATAGTTGTTGGACTCGTTCACCGTGCCCTGGGCCTGGGCCATGGCCTGCTGGATGGTTTCTTCCGCCTTGGCCTTGGCATCCACCAGGATGTGCTCCTCGTTCTCCAGGATCTGCTGGGCAGTTTCCAGGGAGGGGTCGTAGGAGGAGATGATGCGCTTGAGCAGGTCCACCGCGGTGCTCTGGTTGATCATGACAGAGTCCGTCAGGGGGATTTTCTTGGCGTTTTTCAGCAGCAGGGTCAGTTCATCTGCCAGGGCAAATACTTCTGTTTTAGACATGGGCGCCTCCTTCGTTGCGGTTTTTATTTTTTGCAATCTGATTTATCACGACCTGTTTCACACAGGTGGGCACAAAATGGTCAATCTCCCCGCCAAAGGAAGCAATCTGGCGCACCAGGGAGGAGGACACCGCAGCGACCGCGCTGCTGGCTGGCAGCAGCACCGTTTCCAGCCCCGGGGACATCATGGCGTTGGCGTGGGCCATGGCGGTTTCCGTGTCCAAATCCCCGGCATTGCGCACCCCTTTGATGATGAGGGAGGCACCTTCCCGGCGGGCCAGGTCCGTCAGGAGGCCGTCGTCGGCGACCACTTTGACCCCGGACAGGTTTTCTTCACAGCAGGCGGCGACGATCAGCAGCTTGCGCTGCTCCAAAGACAGGAAGCCCTGTTTGTCCGGGTTCACCATGATGGCAACCACCAGCTCGTCCACAAAGGCCAGGGCGCGGCGGATGATGTCCATATGCCCCCGGGTGACGGGGTCGAAGCTGCCGGGAAAAATGGCCTTCACGCGGGTTCTCCTTTGCGGGTGATGATGTATAGACGGGTCTGCCCGTAGCGGCGGTTCTGCTGAATCTCCAGGGCGTCCGGCAAACCTGGGGCGGTCTGCGTGCTCTGTTCCAGGATGATGTGCCCGTCCCTGTCCAGCAGGTCTGCTGCCACCAGGGCTGCAAGCACCGGTTCTGCATCCATTTTATAGGGTGGGTCTAAAAAAATCAAATGAAACTGCTGTTTCCGGGCCTGCAGCTGGCGGATGGCCTGCTGCCAGTCGGCCTGCAGCAGCTGCGCTGCATCCGCCAGCTGCAGCCGGCGCAGGTTCTCACTGATCGCTTGCCGCGCTGCCTGCTGCCGGTCGCAGAAAACCGCCTGGGATGCGCCCCGGCTCAGGGCTTCCAGGCCCATGGCGCCGGAACCGGCAAACAAGTCCAGCACCCTGCTGCCTGCCAGCTGCCCTTGGAGGATGTTGAACACCGCCTCCCGCACCATGGAGCGGGTTGGGCGGGTGTCCACGCCCCGGGGGGTGGTGATGAGGCGGGAGCGGTGGGTTCCGCCCAGGATGCGCACTGCCATCAGACCAGTTGCCTGGGTTCCTGTTTTTTGGGCTGCTGGCGCTTGCGCTGTTTCCGGGCCGCCCGGCGGGCGTTGCTGGCGATGCCGCCGTGCACCAGGGACCGGTAGGCCTCGCCCCGCATATAGCCCACGCCATAAAACATCGGCGCCACCAGCACCAGAAGGGGCGACAGGCGCTCCACCACCAGCAGGGCATCCGCGTTGCGGGCGCCCACCATGTTCACAAAGGGGAAGACCAAAAGGCGCACCACCAGGCGCAGGACGTCCACCACGCCGATGCCGGCATGGTCATGGTAATAGGCCAGAGCCAGGCCGATGTCCGACCGGGTTTCGTAAGCCCCCACCCAGGAGGGCAGCGCCCCCAGGGTGTAGTGATCCTTCACTGCCACCACAGCATATGCCAGGCAAAGAACTACCAGGATCAGGGCGCCGGACAGGGCGGTGACAAAGCCCTTCAAAGGGTGGAAACAGCGGTCCCGGTCCTCCCGGGACACCGGTTTGCCCGCCTCCTGCCGGGACAGGGCAATCTCGGCAAAGCTGACATCCCCCTCCCCCACCCGGGCGCCGTTGGAATACATGAGGCCGGCAAAAGCGGCCACCACCACCAGGTTCACCAGGATGCGCAGCCAGGGCACGTCAATCACCATCAGTTGCCCCAGGAAGAAGAACATCACCGCAGACAGCAGCAGGTACAGCAGGATGCGGCCGCCCCTGGCCACCGCCAGGCGCGAGAAGGCGTTGCCCTTCAGGTAGGGCTTCTTGATTTGCAGTTTGGCCTGCTTGGTTTTTCCGGCTGTCTTTGTCATGTTCTGTGCGTCCCCTTCATGCAATCACTCGTTCAAATATACCCTGGGCACCCGGGAGGAGATGGACAGCAGCACCTCATAGGAGATGGTGCCGGCCAGGTTTGCCAGTTCATCGGCCGTGATTTCTTCGTCCCCGTCCCGGCCAATCAGGGTGGCGATGTCCCCGATTTTGACATCCTTCACATGGCTGACATCCACCATGGTCTGGTCCATGCAGATGGTGCCCAGCACCCGGCAGCGGGTGCCGCCGATTAACACCTGTGCCTTGTTGGACAGCACCCGGTGAAAGCCGTCCCCATAGCCCACCGCCAGGGTGGCCACCTTCATGGGGTGGCTTGCTGTCATGGTGGCGCCGTAGCTGACGGAATCCCCCGGGCCGATCTCCTTCACATGGATGATTTCGGTAATCCAGGACAGGATGGGCTTCAAGGGCACCGGGGTCTTGACCGGGGGATAGCCGTACAGGGAAATGCCGGCCCGTACCATGGAAAAACGCGCGTCCTCCCGGACCAGGGCTGCAGAGCTGGCGCTGGCATGGACCAGCAGGCCCGTGGGCAGCAGGCGCAGCATCTCCGCGAAGCGCACCAGCTGGGCATCCGTCATCGTGGAATCCGGGCTGTCTGCGCAGGCAAAATGGGTGAATACCCCCTTTAAGCGCACCCTGGGCATCATGTACATCAGGTCCAACAGGGCAGGCAGCTCCGCCTTGTCCCGCACCCCGATGCGGTTCATGCCGGTGTCCAGTTTCAGGTGGACCTGGGCCGTCTTGCCCGCCGCCTGGGCCGCCTCATTGGCATAGCGCAGGTGGGCTTCCGTGTGGACGGTGAGGGTAAGATCATACAGCACGGCCTGCTGGGTGGTGGCCTGGGAGAGCCCCTCCAGCACCAGGATGGGCAGGGTGATGCCGGCCTGCCGCAGGATGACCCCTTCCTCCGCCAAGGCCACCGCCAGGAAATCTGCCTGCTCCTCCTGGGCGGCCTGCGCAATCTGCACCAGCCCGTGGCCGTAGGCATTGGACTTGACCACGGCCATCAACTTGACCGCAGGCCCCAGGGCCTTCCTCAGCGCCTGGACATTCTGCCGGAACACATCAAGGTGAACCCTTGCGATTGTTTGTCTCACGTGGCGGCAACCTTCAGCTTTCATCCAATTGGCGGCAGCCTGCTGTTTGCGCGCTGCCAGGCTCATTTACAGATACAGGGATTATAACACACCCGGACAAATCTTTGCCAGTTTGCAAAATCAAAACCCATGGCCCACTGATTTGATTCCTGGCAGAATCAGGGTATAATAGGAAGGGTCCAAACATGAACGATGTTTGGGCCCTTGTACCGAAACATCATCAACCAGACAGAAAGGTGTGTATTTTTATCTCTACCCTCGTTTCCACCCTGGTCTTCAACAAAATCAAACTGGAGAACAAGGCCCTGTTTGAACAGCTGCTGGCAAAAGGCCACCGGGGCGCCCTGGAATACAATTTTACCTCCAACTTCATCTGGCGGGAGATTTACAAGTTGAAGTTCGCCCGCTTTGAGGACAGCCTGATTGTCATGTCCAATGAGGAGGACCCCTCCTTCATCTTCCCCTCCGGGATGGACGACGTGGTCCCCGCGGTGCGGGCCATCGCGGACTATGTGGCGGCCCGCAACCAGCCTTTGGTGTTCAACACCCTGCTCAATGAGGACCGGGACAAGCTGGAAGCCGCCTTCCCCGGCAAGTTTTTGATCGAGCCGGACCGGAAGGACTATGACTATGTGTACGAGTCCAAGCGGCTCATCAGCCTCAGCGGCAAGAAGCTCAGCGGCAAGCGCAACCACATCAACCGCTTCATGGTGCAGACCCGGGACTGGCGCTACGAGCCTGTCACCCGGGAAAACATCGATGAAGTCCACGAGATGAGCCTGGAATGGTGCCGGCAGGCCGGCTGCCGGGACAACGAGGAGCTGTTTGACGAATCCTGCGCTGTGGAGCAGGCCTTCAAGCACTTTTTTGACCTGGACCTGGAAGGCGGCCTCATCCGGGCAGACGGCCGGGTCATCGCCTTTTCCATGGGTCAGCCCTTGAACGACACCACCTATCTGATTCATATCGAAAAAGCTTACCACGACATCCAGGGGGCCTACCAACTGATCAACCAGCAGTTTGCAGCGGCCAACTGTGAACACTTTCAGTACATCAACCGGGAGGACGACTCCGGCGACGAAGGCCTGCGCAGGGCCAAGCTGTCCTACGACCCCGCCTTCCTGGTGGAGAAAAGCTCCGCCACCCTGATCAAGCCCCTATGATCCGCCAGGCGCAGCCCAGGGACCTTCCCCAGCTGATCAGCCTGTGGCAGGAAGCTTTTTTGGAAACCGAAGCAGAAGCACAGTTTTATTTTGCCAGGCGGCATGCGGATCAGAACATGCTGGTGATGGCAAGCGATGGCCTTGTCACCGGTATGCTCAGCATGCTGCCGGTTTCCCTGCGTATACAGGGCAGGGACTGGCCCGCGCGCTATGTCTTTGCCGTGGCCACCCGGACATCCCACCGGCAGCAGGGCATCAGCAGCAGGCTGCTGGCCGCAGCCCATGAAGCCATGGCGGCAGAAGGCAGCGTGGCCTCCCTGCTGGTGCCTGCAACGCCAGACCTGTTTGATTATTACGGCAAGCGGGGCTATGCGCCCCATTTTTTTGTGGATGAGGTGCGGGTTGAAGCACGGGAAATCGAAGCCTGGCCCCTGACAGGGCGAGTCGCTGATTGTGACGTACAGCTGTATCTGAACCTGCGGGACCAGGCCTTTTCAGCCTGCTCCCCCTATGTGCGCTGGGATGAAAAAGCGCTGGCCTTCATCAAAGCAGGCAACGAAGCAAGCGGCGGCGCCATGCTGCAGCTGTCCTACAATGGCAAAACCGCTGCCGCCGTCTGTGAAGTCCGGGGGGATGTCATCAGGGTCACGGAGTTTGCCGGGGACAAGGCCGACTGGCGCATCGCCCTTTCGCTGATTCACCGGCGCTTCCAGGCGAAGCGCTACCTGGTGATGCTGCCGGCAGATCCACAGCTACAAGGCAGCCGCCGACCCTTTGGCATGATCCACTGGCTGGGAGATCTTCCGCCCAGGGAGGACACCGTGCCCTACCTGGCCTTTGCCAAGGATTGAGGCTTTTTTCAAGGGAATCCGCTTTCTGGGTTGCCAGATTTGACCAATGCGCTATAATAGGTAAGGTCCTTTGTGAAGGAACTGGAATTTTGTGTCGATTTTTGCGCAGATTCCGGGAAAGATATGAACGAAAGATGGAGGAACACAACCATGAACGAATCTGCGAAGCTGACCATCGTGAAACGCGAACGGAGCAGCAAGGGCGACATGAACAAGCTGCGGCAGGAAGGCTTTCTGCCTGGTTCTATTTCAATCAAAGGGCAGGATGCCGTGATGTTTTCTGTGCGCCGGGACGAATTCCGCAAAGCGCTGCACGCCAACAGCATCGCCAGCGTGTACATGCTGGCCATTGACGAGAAAACCACCTATCCCGCCATGATCCGTGAGATTCAGTACGCCCCGGTCACCAAGGACTGGCTGCATGTGACCTTCCAGTTTGTATCCCTCACCGAGGAAACCACGGCAGAGATTCCCTTTGAAATCGTGGGCCGGGATGATGTCCTCTACAAGGGCTACGAGCTGCTGCAGCAGCTGGAGACCCTGCTGGTACGCGGCCTGCCCACCGACTTCCCCTCCTCCATCGTCATTGAGGTAGGCGAGATGGAGCCCGGCAACCAGGTGACGGTTGCCGACCTGAAGCTGCCGGAAGGCATCACCGCTGAAACCGAGGAAGACCGCCTGATTCTGGCCGTGTCCTACGCCAGGGTCCAGGAAGAGGAAGAGGCTGAGGAAGAAGCAACCGATGAAGCGGCCGCTGAAGAAGCTGCCCCCGAAGCGGAAGCCGAGGAATAAGCCGGTTATTCACGCATTATCAAAGGCCGCGGGAAGCATCCCGCGGCCTTGTTTTATTGCGTACGTATCAATAGGACCCGCTGGTGTCCAGCAGCCGGCCGCTGCCCTCCTTGTGGCGGGAGGTGGCCCGGCGTCTGTCCAGTTCCGTAAGAAAGCGCGCTTCATCAATGGGCAGGGACACCGGCTGGCCCAGCCAGGAGGACAGGTGCATGGCGTTGGACAGCATCAGGCCATGCAGGCCCTCCCTGCCGTCAGCAATGAGGGGCTCGCCCCTTAATATATGGGCTGCGAAGGCATTGAGAACGCCCACATGCTGGGGGTTGCTGCCGTCGGTTTCCACCTCGTGGCGGTTGAGAGGAGGCGTGGCAAAACCCTGGTCAGAGGTCTTGCAGAAGTCCCGCTCATCCACCAACAGTTGGTCAAACCACAGCCTGTTGTCTTCACACACCAGGCGGCCCCGGGTCCCGGTGACCTCCAGGCGGTTGGTGCCGGGGGCATCCCCGGTGGAGGTGATGAACACGCCGGTGGCGCCGTTTTCAAACTCCAGGTAGGCCGTGACGTCGTCCTCCACCTCGATGTCATGCCATTTGCCATTGTGGGTGAAGGCCTGCACCATCCTGGGCATGCCCACCAGCCACTGGAGCAGGTCCAGGTTGTGGGGGCACTGGTTGAGCAGCACGCCGCCCCCCTCCCCTGCCCAGGTAGCCCGCCAGGCGCCGGAATCATAGTAGAACTGGGTGCGGTACCAGTCCGTCACGATCCAGTTGACCCGCTTGATCTGCCCCAGCTCGCCCTGCTGAATCATCTGGTGCATCCTGCGGTACAGGGCGTTGGTGCGCTGGTTGAACATCATGCCGAACGCCAGATCCGCGTGGGCATCGGCTTCCCTGTTCATTTCCCGCACCGACAGGGTATCAACCCCTGCCGGTTTTTCGCACATCACGTGCTGCTGATGCCTGAAGGCCAGAATGGCCAGTTCGGGATGCTGGTTGTGGGGCGTGGCGATGAGCACAGCATCACAGCTCCTGCTTTCAATCAGCGCGCTGCCCTCTTCAAACATCAGGACGCCTTCGGGCAGCTGCTGCCTGCCCTGTTCCCTGCGCTCAGGCAAGCGCTCTGCCACAGCCGCCAGCGCGATCTCCGGCGTCTGCCCCTTTATAATGAACTGGCAATGGGCGCTGCCCATGTTACCCAGGCCGATGATGCCCAGCTTGATTTGTTTCATGAGAGGCCTTCCTTTTTCAGATAGTTGAAGCTGCGCTGCAGGCAGTCAAAGGGGTTTTCCCCGTAGCATTCATCCTGTTCCACCAGGATGTGCCGGGTGGTACCCAGTTCCCTCAGCAGGCGGATGATTTTGGGGTGGGGCAGGTTGCCATCCCCCACGGCGGCAAACCGCTGTTCAAAACCAGCCATGGCCATGTCCTTGAAATGGATGCAGTGGATGCGGTCCTTCAGCTGCAGGATGGTATCGCACACATCGGCGCCGGCTGCCTGCACCCAGTACAGGTCCAGGGTGATGCCCAGGAGGTCCGGGGGCAGGCCCGCCAGCATCACATCCAGCATGTTTTCCCGCCCGTTCACCCGGGTCCATTCCAGGGCGTGGTTGTGGTACATCAGCAGCTTGCCGGCTTCTTTGATGATTGTTGCCGGCTGCATATAATCCGCCACGAACTGTTTGACCCCCTCCGGGCTCCGGTAGGCCTCCGGCATCATGCCGATGCCGATGTAATCACAGCCCAGCACCTCATGCTCCTGAAGAATTCCGTCCGTGTCCTCCAGGATCCGCTTCGGGTCTGTGTGAGTGAGGACGATCTGCAGGCCGCAGTCATCACAGACTGCCCGGATGAAGGAGGCCTCAAAGGGGCCGATGGCAGACAGCTGGACCGTTTTATAGCCCATAGCCGCAATCTTGTTCATGGACTGGCTGAAGTCCGCCTTGGTCTGCGTAAAATCTCTGACGGTATAGCTTTGTGCACCCAGGCGCATGGCCTCACCTCGCTGTTCAACATTGTCTTTGTTCATACTAAACACACGAGTTAATGCACTCATGAATCGAGGA
>ENA-UOUL01002505-UOUL01002505.1-bioreactor-metagenome-genome-assembly--contig:-NODE-2505-length-21255-cov-5.233733_pt1 | contig 21255 bp, 11 predicted proteins | sample MGYA00249838_ERZ747220 | MGnify/ENA primary metagenome ERZ747220 (study PRJEB28778, sample SAMN05720191) | bioreactor metagenome | isolation source: Anaerobic biogas reactor | place: USA:Washington...
TGCCTGGCTAAGGCACTCTTCAATGTTCTTTTCGCTGGCACCGTCAAACACCGGGGTAGCCACATGCCAGCCCAGTTCGCGCGCGGCCATGCCCAAGTGCACTTCCAGCACCTGGCCCAGGTTCATGCGCGAGGGCACGCCCAGGGGGTTGAGCACGATGTCCAGCGGCGTGCCATCGGGCAGGAAAGGCATGTCCTCTTCCGGCAGGATGCGGGACACTACGCCCTTGTTGCCATGACGGCCGGCCATCTTATCGCCCACGGAGATCTTGCGCTTCTGTGCGATGTATACGCGCACCATTTCGTTGACGCCGGGGGAAAGCTCATCCTTGTTTTGTCGTGAGAAGAGCTTGACATCCACCACGATGCCGCCTTCGCCGTGCGGCACCTTGAGGGAGGTGTCGCGTACCTCGCGTGCTTTTTCACCAAAGATGGCGCGCAGCAGGCGTTCTTCAGCGGTCAGTTCCGTTTCGCCCTTGGGCGTGACTTTACCCACCAGGATATCCCCGGCGCGCACTTCAGCGCCAATGCGGATGATGCCGAACTCGTCCAGGTCCTTGAGGGCTTCCTCACCTACATTGGGGATATCCCGGGTGATTTCCTCCGGGCCCAGCTTGGTTTCCCGGGCTTCGGACTCGTGCTCCTCGATGTGGATGGAGGTGTAAATGTCGTCGCGCACCAGTTTTTCACTGATAAGGACGGCATCCTCAAAGTTATAGCCTTCCCAGGTCATAAACCCGATAAGCACATTGCGGCCCAGGGAGATCTCCCCCAGGTCCGTGGCCGGCCCGTCGGCCAGCAAGTCGCCCACCGCCACTTCATCGCCCGCGTTCACCTGAGGACGCTGGTTGATGCAGGTGGACTGGTTGGAGCGGGCAAATTTGGTCAGGGAGTAGCTGTGCTTCTCGCCCTGCTGATCCCGGATGACGATCTCGTCCGCGCTCACCCGGTCGATGTTGCCGGCGTGCTTGGACAAAAGCACCACGCCGGAGTCATGGGCTGCCTTGTATTCCATGCCTGTTCCGATGATGGGGGCCTCAGGCTTGATCAGCGGCACCGCCTGGCGCTGCATGTTGGACCCCATCAGGGCGCGGTTGGCATCGTCATTCTCCAGGAAGGGGATCATGGAGGTGGCTACGGAAACCAGCTGTTTGGAGGAGACGTCAATATAGTCCACCCTGTCCCGGGGAACCCGAAGGACATCCTCGCGCCAGCGCACCGTGACCAGGTCGTTGATGAAGCTGCCGTCCGCGTTCAAAGGCTCCAGCGCCTGGGCGATGTAGTACTTGTCCTCCTCATCGGCGGTCATGAAGACGATTTCGTCCGTGACCCGGTGGGTCTTGGGATCCACCTTCCGGTAGGTGGCTTCCAGGAAGCCGTATTCGTTGATCTTCGCATAGGTGGCAAGGCTGCCAATCAGCCCGATGTTGGGGCCTTCAGGCGTTTCGATGGGGCAGATGCGGCCGTAGTGGGAATAATGCACGTCGCGCACTTCCATCCCGGCGCGGTCACGGTTGAGGCCGCCTGGGCCCAGGGCGGACAGCCGGCGCTTGTGCGTCAGCTCCGCCAGGGGATTGGTCTGGTCCATGAACTGAGAGAGCTGGGAGGAGCCGAAAAACTCCTTGATGGAGGCGGACACGGGGCGGATATTGATCAGATCCCCGGGCTTTACGTCGCTGGCATCCTGGATGGCCATGCGTTCACGCACCACGCGCTCAAGCCGGCTCATGCCGATGCGCACCTGGTTCTGGAGCAGCTCGCCCACGCTGCGCAGGCGGCGGTTTCCCAGGTGGTCGATGTCATCCACGCTGCCCACGCCATGGGGCAGGCCCAAAAGGTAGCTGACCGCCGCCACGATATCATCGATGATGATGTTGCGGGGGATCAGGTTGTGGACGTTCTCCTTCACCACGCGCAGGAGGTCTTCCTCCGGCACATTCTGGATGATGTGCTTCAGGGTGGGCAGGTGCACCGCTTCGTTCAGGCCCGCCTCCCTGGGATCAAAAGGCAGGTATTCCGCGGCGTCAGCAAAGTTGTTGCCCACCACCCGGTGCACATGGTCGCCCGCCTGGAGCTCCACCTTGTTGACCCCGGCGTTCTGGATGGCCATGGCCAGCGCTTCGTCAATGGTGGTGCCCTTCTTGGCCATCACCTCCCCCGTATCGGGGTTGACAACATTGCTCGCTGCCACATGCCCGGTGATCCGGTCGGCGACACCCAGCTTTTTGTTGTATTTGTAGCGGCCCACGCGCATGAGGTCATAGCGCTTGGGGTCAAAAAACAGGTTGTGAAGCAGCACCCGGGCGCCGTCCTCGGTGGGCGGCTCGCCGGGCTTCTGCCGGCGGTAGATTTCCAGCAGCGCTTCCGTCTGGGATTTGGTGTTGGCATCCGCGTGGCTGATGGTGGCATTAAGCCGCTCATCCTCGCCCAGCAGGTCGATCAGATGCTGGTCAGTGCCGTATCCCAGGGCCCTGAGGATGACCGTGATGGGCAGTTTCCTGGCCCGGTCAATCCGTACCCAGAGGCCGTCATTGCTGTCGGTCTCAAACTCGATCCAGGCCCCCCGGTTGGGGATGATCTGCCCGGAGAAGAGCAGCTTGCCGGCCTTGTCGATTTGCTGGGTGAAGTAGACGCCGGGGGAGCGGACCAATTGGCTGACGATCACGCGCTCCGCCCCGTTGATGATAAAGGTGCCGTGCTCGGTCATCAGGGGAAAGTCCCCCATGAAGACCTCGCTCTCCTTGATTTCGCCGGTTTCCTTGTTTTTAAGCCTGACGAAGACCTTCAGCGGCGCCGAATAGGTCAGGTCCCGTTCCTTGCAGCGTTCCACGCTGTGTTTGGGGGTTTTGTCGAGTTTGTAGTCAACGAATTCAAGTACCAGGTTCTCAGAGTAGTCGGTTATGGGGGACACATCCGCCAGGACTTCTTTAAAGTCCTCTTCCAGAAAACGCCGGTAAGAGTTTTTCTGGACCTCAATCAGGTTGGGCATGTCGAGCACTTCGTCGATGCGAGAGAAGCTCATGCGTTTGCGCAGTTTCCCCATTTGGACTTCGTGAGCCATATTAAAACATCACCCCTTCATTGCTCCCGGTATCGCCCTGGCCGGTGTGCGTCCTTTCCATAATAAGGCACACATTCCGTCCGCTTGAGGCGATACTGATGCAATCATAGATAATATCATCATTCTTAAGCCTTGTCAAACGATTTCGGGAAAATACTGCGGATTGGGTGCCGGTCCGGACAATAAACGGAAAACGCGTAAAAAAGCGCCGGGGATTCATCGTGCCGGCGCTGTATCATTATGCCTACTCAGTTTTCAAGTCTTTCTTTGCTTTGCCTGCCTTGGCGGCGGGCTTTCCAGCGGGAGGGTCCTTGGCCCGTGGCGGGGCTTTCGCAGCCGTTTTCGCGGCGGCTGCCTTTGAAGCGGCTGGCTTTGGCGCGGCCGTTTTTTTGGCAGGCCTGGAAGCCGGATCCGGCTTGGCCCTGGGCTTGGGCCCGGGCTTTTCCGGCTCCGGGTTGCCGTTTTCCCTGGGCTGGGGGGCGGCAGGCACAGCGGCCCGCGTGGCCAGCGCGCCATAAAGGCCCAGATAATGGCGGGCTGAGGATTCCCAGGAGAAATCCTGCATCATGCCCCGGCGCTGAAGCAGCTGCCAGACATCCTTTTTGTTCCAGTAGAAGTGAAGCGCCCGCTGGAGGACATGGAGCATATCGTGGGCGTTGTAGTTGAGGAAGCTGAAGCCGTTGCCCTCACCGCTGACCTCATTGTAGGAGAGCACCGTGTCCTTCAGCCCCCCGGTTTCCCGCACCACCGGAATGGTGCCATAGCGCATGGCAAGCATCTGGCTCAAACCACAGGGTTCGAAGCTGGAGGGCATCAGGAAAAGGTCTGCCCCCGCGTAGATCCTGTGGGCCAGGGCGCTGTCCATCACAAAACGGGCGGCCACCCGGCCGGGGTAGTTTTGCTCCGCCCAGTTGAACAGGTTCACATAGCGGGCTTCCCCCATGCCAAGGCAGACAAACTGGATATCCTCGTGCATGATATCGGAGATCACATAATCCACCAGGTCGAGGCCCTTTTGGTTGCTGAGCCTGGACACCATGGCCACGATGGGCGCCTCGGGCCTTCTGGCCAGGCCAAGTTCCTCCTGGAGGGCGCGTTTGCAGGCGGCCTTGCCGGAGAGGTCATCGGCTGTGTAGGTGGCCGCTAAGTGGCTGTCGGTGGCGGGGTTGTATTCCTTGACGTCAATGCCGTTGAGGATGCCCGTCAGGTGGTTGTCCCTGGCGCGCAGCAGGCCGTCCAGGTTTTCCCCGTAGTAGGCGGTCTGGATTTCCCCGGCGTAGGTGGGGCTCACCGTGGTGATTTCATCTGCGTAGACGATGCCGGCCTTCAGGTAATTGGCGTTGCCGAAGTACTCCAGCTTGTCATCCGTAAAAACACTGTCCGGCAGCCCCAGCACATCCTGTACATCCTGGATGCCGAAAACACCCTGGTAACGGAGGTTATGGATGGTAAACACCGTGCGGATGGGGTCATACTTGGGCAGTCCCCTGTACTGGATGCGCAGAAGCGCCGGGATCATGCCCGCCTGCCAGTCATGGGCGTGAATGAGGTCCGGCATAAACGGGATCAATGGCAGGGCGTTCAATACCCCGCGGCAGAAGAAGGCGAAGCGCTCATACTCGTCCCCGCCCATGCCGTAGATGTAGTTGCGGCCAAAATAGTAGCGGTTGTCCATGAAATAGTAGGTGACGCCGTTCAATTCGAGCTGCTCGACCCCGCAATACTGGCGCCGCCATCCCAAATTCACCTCAAAATCCACCGTGTGGATCATCAGGCGCTCATACTGCTCCGGAATGCTGCCGTATTTGGGAAGGACCACCCGCACATCGTGGCCCTGGGCGGCCAGCACCGGGGCCAGGGAGCCGACCACATCCGCCAGCCCGCCCGTTTTGACAAAGGGGACACACTCGCTGGCTGTGAAGAGTATTTTCATCGTTCCCTGCCTCCTTCCGCGCCGGTTTCCCTGACGGCGCGTTTACACCCTTATCATATCATATGGTCAGGTTTTTCGCGACCACGATGGGATAGGCGTAGGGCGCGATCAGGCGGACCTTTTCCCGGATGGTGGTCTGCTTGTCCAGGATGCAGTTCTCAAGCTCCGCCCCCCGGTGGATGACCGCGTCCTGCATAATGATGCTGTTTTTCACCGTGGCGCCGGGGCGCACATGCACGCCGCGGAAGAGAATGCTGTTTTCCACATTGCCCTCAATGACGCAGCCATCGGCGATGAGCGCATTATTGACTTTGGCTTCCCCAAGGTAGCGGGCCGGCATCTCATCCCTCAGCTTGGTCCAGATGGGCTGGTCATCCCTGAACACCTGCCGGCGGACCGAATCGCTCAGGAAATCCATGTTGGCCTTGAAATAGGCAGGAACGGAGTCGATGGACCAGATGTTGCCGGGGCACTCGAAGCTGCCCACCCGGTGGGTGTTGTTGGCCACCATGCTGGCCAGCATCCCCCTGGAAAAATGGTGCTGCCCGGCGGCGACCGAGCGGTCCAGCAGGTCGATCAGCAATTCCCGGCGGATAAGGAAGGCGCCGATATAGGTGTTCTCAAAGTGCGGGATGGTGGGGTCAAACTCCATCTTGGTGACGGCACCAAAGCCATTCAGATCCAGGTAGCGGCCGCTGCCGTTGCGCCTGAGGCTGCTTTTTTTGCTGTAGAGCAGGGTGATGTCGTTTCGCTTCTCCAGGTGTTCATCCAGGATTTCGTTGAAGTTCACCTGATAGAGGACATTGCTGTCCGTTACGGCGATAAAACGCTCCGTGGATCGGCGCAGGAAGTTGAGGTTTGAGTGCAGCGCGTCAAGCAATCCCTCATAGACGCCTACCCGGTCCCCGTTCATGAAAGGCGGCAGGATGGTCATCCCGGAGCGCTTGCCGTGCAGGTTCCACTCCCGGCCGCTGCCCAGATGGTCCATGAGGCTGTGATAGTTTTTCTGCATGATGATGCCCACATTCTTCATGCCCGAGTGGATCATGACCGAGAGGTTGAAGTCAATCAGCCGGTAGCGGCCCAGCATGGGCATGGCGGCGGTGGAGCGGTAGCGGGTGAGTTCCTTGAGTTCGCTGATCCCCTCCCCGGTATAAATGAGGCCGACGATGTTCTTTTTCATGGCGCTCCCCTCATATTCCCATCTGCTGGCCGGCGGCAAGGGTATGGCCCTTTGGCACCCGGGTGTTGCTGCCCACCACAGCGATGTCGCCCGTATCCCCGCCGATGGCAGCGTCCTCGCCCACCACCACATTTTCCGCGATGATGGCGCGCTTGATGACGGCGCCGCGCCCAATTTGGCTGTAGGGCATGATGACGGAGTCCTCCACCACAGCCCCCTCCTCCACCAAAACGCCGGCGGAGAGGACGGAGCCTGAAACGCGGCCGAAAATCTCACAGCCTTCCGTTATCAGGCTGCCATGTACAGCGCCTTTGGGAGAGACATAGTGGGGCGGCTCTCCCACGTTCCTGGCGTAGATGCGCCACTGGCGGTCATGCAGGTTGATGGGCGGCGGATAGCGCAAAAGGTCCATATTGGCGTCCCACAGGCTTTCGATCGTGCCCACGTCCTTCCAGTAGCCCTCAAAGCGCCAGGCGGCAAGTTTCTCGTTGGCCAGGAGCATCGCAGGAATCACATTTTTGCCGAAGTCGTGGGAGGACTTGGGCGTCTTCTCATCCGCTTCCAGATAGTGGACCAGCTTGTCGTAGCTGAAGATGTACACGCCCATGCTGGCCTTGTTGGACCTGGGGTTTTTGGGCTTCTCCACGAATTCCAGGATATTGCCCGCATCATCCGTGTTCATCAGGCCAAAGCGGCTGGCATCCTCCCAGGGAACCTCCCGGACAGCCACGGTGAGGGCGGCGCCGTTTTTGATGTGGTGTGCCAGCATCTCGCTGTAGTCGCATTTGTAGATATGATCGCCTGAGAGGATGAGCACATAGTCCGGGTTATACTGGGCGATGAACTCCAGGTTCTGGTAGATGGCGTTGGCTGTGCCTTTGTACCACTCCCCGGCATCCCCCCTGGAATAGGGGGGCAGCACATAGACGCCGCCGTTGGAGATGTCCAGGTCCCAGGGTGCGCCCGAGCCGATGTAGGCGTTGAGTTCCAGCGGCTTGTACTGCGTCAGGACGCCGACCGTGTCGATGTCGGCGTTGACGCAGTTGGACAGCGGAAAATCGATGATGCGGTACTTGCCGCCAAAGGACACGGCGGGCTTGGCCACATGGCGGGTCAGGATCCCCAGCCTGCTGCCCTGGCCGCCCGCCAGCAGCATGGCCACACAGGTTTTCTTCTGGAGCAATGCTCTAGTCCTCCTCTTCTTGTGCTGGTACCCGGTGATAGGCAGCAGCGTCTTCTTCCCCGGCGCCGGGGCCCCCTTCCCGGTCAAAGGCAAAGTAAACCGTGGACAGAGGCGGCACGCACACCTCAACCGAATAAGGCAGGTTGCCCAGGGGCTCGGAAAGGGCGTTCAGGGGTTCAGCGTTGAACTGGTCGCTGCCGCCATACGCCTTCAGGTCGGAGTTGAACACCTCGCGGAGCACGCCCGGCCCCGGCAGGCCGAAGCGGTACTGGGGGTAAAAGGCGGGCGTGAAGTTGGTCATGCAGAGGATGGTGTTCCCCTCCCGGTCCATGCGCATGAACACCAGCAGGCTGCGCTCCCTGTCATCCGGCGCCAGCCACTTGAAGCCTTCCCAGGAGTCATCCACCTCGTACATCGCCGGGGTATCCCGGTAAAAATGGTTGAGCTCCCGCACACAGCGGCACAGGTCGGGGTGGCGCTCATAGACCATCAGGAACCAGTCCAGCTGGTCATCGCTCTTCCACTCGATGAACTGGCCAAATTCGCTCCCCATGAACAGCAGTTTCTTTCCGGGGTGGGCCATGGTATAGCCGTACAGGGCCCTCAGGCCCGCGAACTTCTGCCACAGGTCTCCGGGGTTTTTGTCCAGCATGCTGAGCTTGCCGTGCACCACTTCGTCGTGGGAGAAAGGGAGGATATAGTTCTCGCTGAAGGCGTAGAAAAAGGAGAAGGTCAGCTTGTCATGCTGCCAGCGCCGGTATAGGGGGTCCAGCTTGATATAGGAGAGGATATCGTTCATCCAGCCCATGTTCCACTTGAAGCCAAAGCCAAGCCCTCCCAGGTAGACGGGCTTGGTCACCATGGGATAGGCGGAGGATTCCTCGGCGATCATCATCACGCCGGGGAAGTCGTGGTACACCGTTTCATTCAGCCGGCGGAGGAAGCGCATGGCGTCCAGGTTCTCGTTCCCGCCGTACTGGTTGGGCAGGTAACCGTTCTCCCGGGAAAAATCCAGGTAGATCATGCTGCTGACCGCATCACACCTAAGCCCGTCCACATGGTAGATCTCCAGCCAGTAGCAGGCGTTTGAGAGCATGAAGCTGTTGACCTCGCCCCGGGCGTAGTCAAACATCATGGTACCCCACGGGTGCATCTCCGCCCGGCGGCTGTCCGCGTGTTCATAGCAGGGGGTGCCGTCAAACTGCCGCAGCCCCACCTCATCCCTTGGGAAGTGCGCCGGCACCCAGTCCAGGATCACCCCGATGCCCGCCTGGTGCAGCCGGTCCACAAAGGCCATGAAGTCCCCGGGCGTGCCATACCTGGCGGTGGGGGCGTAAAAGCCTGTCACCTGATAGCCCCAGGACATGTCCAGGGGGTGCTCCATCACGGGCAGGAGTTCCACATGGGTGTAGCCCATCTCCTCCACATAGGGGATCAGCTGGTCGGCAATCTCACCGTAGCGCAGCAAGCGGCCGTTTTCTCCCCGGCGCCAGGAGCCCAGATGAAGCTCATAGATATTGATGGGGCTTTGGTAAGGGTTCCACCGGGCGCGCTTCTCCATCCATTCCTGGTCATTCCAGGCGTAGTTGTCCAGGTCATACAGGAGGCTGGCGGTGTTGGGCCTGAGTTCACCGGCAAAAGCGAAGGGATCCCCTTTCAGGTGCCATTGGCCGTCGGCGCCCTTGATGGCGTACTTGTAGCTGCGAAGCTTTTCCCTGGCCCCCTCGAAGCTGAAGCGCCGGGGGTCTGCCTGGGGCGTGAAAAGCGCCTCCGGCAGGCGCAGTTCCCAGGTGCCGTCGAACTGTTTTTCCATGGGAAATTTGGTGTAGTCCCAAAAGCAGAATTCCCCGGTGAGGCTGACAGCCTGGGCATTGGGCGCCCAGACGGTAAAATGCCAGAATTCCTCCCCCTGCCAGACAGGGTGCGCGCCAAACATGCGGTAGGCATGCCGGCAGGTTCCCTGGTGGAACTCCTGCCGCTGCGCTTCCCCCATAGGCTCATAGCGCAAATGTGTTTCCTCCCTTCAAGAGAAGATAAGGCAAAAAAGCATGGATTGAACTATCTGTATGGAGTATAGCATAAGGGAAATTGGAGCGCAACGGCGCGACTGGTGGACAGTTTGTCCATCCTGCCCGCATCGCCCCGCCGGAGGGCTGGTATCCGGCGCCGCGATTGACAAGGCACCACGCTGCCGCTACACTTTTGAAGGCGGCGCCGGAACGGTGTCCGGCTGCCGTCCAGGCGCTGCGGCGATCATGAGCGGGAGAGCATGGACAGTGACGATTTACAACGTTTTTTCCCTGTTGGGTGGGCTGGCGCTCTTTTTGTTTGGCATGCACCTCATGGGGGAATCCCTGGAGAAACGGGCCGGTGCCCGGCTCAAGCCCATCCTTGAAAACCTGACAAGGAGCCCGCTGAAGGGCGTGTTCCTGGGCGCCGGGGTCGCCGCCGTGATCCAGTCCTCCTCCGCCACCACGGTGATGACGGTGGGCTTTGTGAACTCGGGCATCATGACGCTCCACCAGGCCATCAGCGTGGTGATGGGCGCCAACGTCGGCACCACCATTACGGCGTGGATCCTCTCCCTTTCGGGCATCCGGAGCAGCAACTTCTGGGTGTCCCTCCTGAAGCCCGCCACCTTTTCACCGATTCTGGCCTTTGTGGGCATCGTCCTGTTTTTCAGCTCCCGCCGCAGGCGGGATGTCGCCGGCATCTTTCTGGGCTTTGGCATCCTCATGTTCGGCATGGAACAGATGTCGGGCTCCGTCAGCGGGCTCTCCCGGGATGCCGGGTTTATCAGCCTCCTCACCCTGTTTTCCAACCCCGTTGTCGGGGTGCTGGTGGGTGCCCTGGTTACGGCTGTACTGCAAAGTTCTTCCGCCTCCGTGGGCATCCTTCAGGCCATCGCCATTACCGGCGCCCTGCCCTTTTCCGCCGCCATCCCCATCATCATGGGGCAGAACATCGGCACCTGTGTGACCGCCATCGTTTCCTCCTTCGGGGCCAACAGCAACGCCAAACGGGTGGCGGCGGTGCATCTGGCGTTCAACGTAATCGGCACCGTGCTTTTCCTGGTGCTGTTCCATGCTGTAAACGCCCTGTTCCGTTTCCCGTTTGTGGACCAGGCCGCAAGCGCGTTTGGCATCGCCCTTTCCCATACCATCTTCAATGTGTTCTCTGTGGCGGTGTTCTTTCCCTTTATCGGCAAGCTGGAATGGCTGGCCCGGCGCATGGTTCGCGAGGGCCGGGAAGGGGAGCGCTTCATGGTGCTGGACGACCGCCTGATGGCCACGCCCACCATCGCCGTGGCGCAGTGCCGCAAGCTCACCTGCGAGATGGCCGCGATGGCCAGGGACGCGTTCCTGGACGCCATGCTCCTCCTGGACCGGTTTGACTTGAAAAAGGCCGAGGTGATCACCCAGACGGAGGACAGGATAGACCAGTATGAGGACAAGCTGGGGGAGTACCTGGTCAAGATCAGCACCCGCCCGCTCTCGGACAAGGACGGCCAGGAGGTGTCCAAGCTCCTGCACATCATCGGCGACTTTGAGCGCATCAGCGACCACGCGGTGAACATCACCGAGGTGGCAGACGAGATCTCCAGCAAGAAGATCCAGTTTTCGCCCGTCGCGCAGCAGGAAACCTGGGTGATGCGCCAGGCCGTGGGGGAGGCTCTCACCCTGGCGGTGAAGGCGTTCATTGACAATGACCTTCCCCTGGCTGAAAAGGTGGAGCCGCTGGAAGAGGTGGTGGACCTGCTGCGCAGCCAGATCAAGGCCAACCACATCGACCGGCTGAAAACAGGCTGCTGCTCCATCGAGCTGGGCTTTGTGCTCTCAGACCTCCTGACCAACCTGGAGCGGGTGAGCGACCACTGCTCCAATATTGCCGCCGGCGTCATTGAGATCGAACGGCACGGCAGCCTGGACGCGCACGAGTATGTCAAATCCCTTTCCCAGGGCGAGGCCAGGGTGCGTTTTGAGGCGATGTATCAGGACTACCTGGCCAAGTACGACCTGGGCAGCCCGGCCGTTGTTCCGGAGGAGGGGGCCCCGGGTCCTTTGGGCAGCGAAGCTTTCCGCCCCGCAGCGCCATGAGAGGAAGCCCGTAATGGCACGCCGGCCAGGCCTGTTTGGCCCCAGGCGGCGCAGGATACGCTATGGCTGCCTGACGGTGGTTTTTTTGCTGATGATCTCCCTGGGGCTCATGGTGGGGCTCAACAGCCTCTCCAACCGCTTCGTGAGGCTCGCTGTCCAGCCGCTGACCCTGCCGGAACTGCCCCGGGGGCTTGAGGGTTTTGAAATCCTGCACTTAAGCGACCTGAACGGCGCCACCCTGGGCGCCAATCACGAACACCTGCGAAAAGCCCTTGAGGGAGAGAGCTTTCAGGCCGTCTGCCTCACCGGCGACATGGTGGGGAAAAGCGGCAATGACGAGCCCCTGATGGCGCTTCTGGATGTCCTTGGCCAAAAGGCCCCGGTCTTCCTGATCGCGGGAGCCGGCGACCCGCCCCCGATAACGGGGGAACCGCATGGCGATGCCCATGTGCTGGCCCCATATATCAAAAGGGCCCAGGCCAAAGGCGCCGTCTACCTGGACCGGCCGGTGATGCTGGAAGAGGACGGGGCCCGGATCTGGTTCTGCCCGGCGGACCTGTTTGAGCTGGACCTGGAAAGCGCCCGGCGGGCATACCAGCAGAGGCACGAGGGGCTGATGGCGGGCGATAACCCCGCTTCCCCTGAAAACGCCGCGCAGATCCGCCTGGTGGCGTATCAATTGGAAATGCTGGCGGACAGCATCGCCGCCAGGGCTGAAATGAAAGCGGAGGACACCATCGTGGCGCTGCGCCACCGTCCGCCGGAGACCAGGCTTCTGGATGAACTCAGGCAGGCAGCGGAGGGCACCGCCATTTTCCTGCCCGATATTTACCTGAGCGGGCAGTACAACAACGGCCAGGCGCGCCTGCCGGGCCTGGGGCCCATCTACCTCCCGCCCCAGGCGGACGGCCGGGGCGGCTGGCTGCCGGGGGATGAGGGGATCTCGGGCCTATACTTTGTCAAAGGCCAGGCGGTGCATATCAGCCCGGGGCTTGGGGTGTCAAGCTATTACCCGATTCCCCTGAGGCTGTTCAACCGCCCTGCCATGACCCTCATCGGGCTGACCTCAAAGCTCAGGTAGCAGGAGGCGCGCTTGAAGTACAAAGCCCTGTTCTTCAACCGGGAACTAAGCTGGCTCCATTTCAACGCCAGGGTGCTTGCCGAGGGCGCCAACAAGGACAACCCGCTTTTGGAGCAAGCCAGGTTCCTGTCCATCGTGTCCAGCAACCTGGACGAGTTTTTCATGGTCCGGGTGGGGAAACTGGAGCGCAGGATGGATGCCGGCGTCACCCGGCCGGACGCGGCGGGCCTGATCCCCGCGGTGCAGTTGAAGCTGGCGCGCAGGGCCGTCAATGCCCAGGTACAAAGCCAATACCACGCGCTGAACGATTCCCTCCTGCCCGCGCTGCGCAGGGAGGGCCTGTGGCTTCTGGCGCCGGAGGACCTCAGCCGCGAACAGCATCAGTGGCTTCAGCAGTACTTCACCGCCCAGGTGCTGCCCATCCTCACCCCGCGCGCCATCGACCTTAACCGCCCCTTCCCGATCCTGACCGCCAAGGCCATCTATGTGGCGGTGCTGCTGCAGTCTGACAAGGGCGGCCCGCCCCAGCTTTCCCTGGTGCCGGTGCCCAGGGCTTTGGGCCGGGTGGTGATGCTGCCTTTTGGGCAGGGCAAAGCCCGGGGGATCCTTCTGGAGGACATCATCATGATGTTCCTGCCGGCTGTCTTCCTCCGGATGGCGCCCCTTGGCCAGATGCCCCTGCGCATCACCCGCAACACGGACTTTGTGATGCGCCTGGATGACATGGAAAGCCTCGTGTCCGAGATGTCAAAGAGCGTCAAGCGCCGCTCCTACGGCAAGATCGTACGCCTGGAGGTGCCGGCCGGGGCCAACAGGAAGCTGCTGGGTATCCTGAAAGGCGCCCTGGAGGTGCCCGAGAGCGCCGTCGTCCAGGTGGAAGGGCCCCTGGACCTGCGCTTCTTCATGCGGCAGCTGTGCGATCTGCCGGGCTTTGACGCCCTGCGCTACCCGCCCTTCACGCCCCGGACCCAGCCACGGCTGCTGGCCAGGGAATCCATCTTCCGCACCATCCGCGGGGGGGACCTGTTTTTCCACCACCCCTATGACAGCTTTGATCCCATCACGCGCCTGGTGGCGGAGGCGGCTGCTGACCCCAATGTGCTGGCCATCAAGCAGACGCTCTACCGCGTGTCCTCCCACAGCCCGCTCATCGCGGCCCTGGCCCGCGCCGCCATGAACGGCAAGCAGGTGACCGTGCTCATTGAGGTCCGGGCCCGCTTTGATGAGGAGCACAACATCGCCTGGAGCAAATCCCTGGAGACGGCTGGCTGCCATGTGCTCTACGGCGTGCCCCGGTGGAAGACCCACTCCAAGGTGACCCTGGTGATCAGGCGGGAGCCGGAGGGCCTTCAGCACTATGTGCATGTGGGCACCGGGAACTACAACGATGTGACGGCCAGGATATACACCGACATGGGCATCATGACCTGCGACAGGCAGATAGGGGAGGACGCCGCCGCGTTTTTCAGCCTGATCACAGGCTATGAGCACATCACCCCCATGCGGGAGCTGATCGCCTCGCCCTATTCCCTCAGGCAGGAGGTGATCAGGCGCATCAAAAGGGAGAAGGACAATGCCCGCTTAGGGCTGCCCTCCGGCATCATGATGAAAATGAACTCCTTCTCCGACCCCGGGGTGATCAGCGCCCTCCTGTCAGCGGCCCACGCCGGGGTGAGGGTGCGCATGATGGTCCGGGGCATCTGCACCCTGCGCTACAAGGCGCATGAAAACCTGGAGATATTCAGCCTGGTGGGGCGTTTTCTGGAGCACGCCCGGGTCTATGTGTTTGAAAACGGGGGCAGCCGGGAGGTTTTCCTCTCCTCGGCCGACATGATGCCCCGCAACCTCAACAAGAGGGTGGAGCTGACCGCCCCGGTGAAGGACCGGGCCATCGCCGCCCAGATCGTGGACATCCTGGAGCTGGGTTTTATGGACAACCGGAAGGCCTGGCGCCTGGTGGGGGGCAACCACTATGAGCGCGTCCCCAGGCGGGAGCCGGCCATCAACGCCCAGGAGGAGCTGATCCGCTCCCCAAACCCCCTGCTTGACAGGAAATAGCCCCTTGGATACGATATCCCATCATAGGAAAGGACGTGGCGTATGCGCATTTACAACAGCCAGAGCAGACAAAAGGAGGAGTTCATCCCCCTGAAGGAAGGGCAGGCCGGCGTTTACTGCTGCGGGCCCACGGTCTATGACTATTTTCACATCGGCAACGCCCGCCCCTTCATCATGTTTGATTTGCTGCGCCGGGTATTGAAGCGCCAGGGGCTGAAGGTGACCTATGTGCAGAACTTCACCGACATCGATGACAAGATGATCCTGCGCGCCAAGCGCGAGGGCATATCCGTCAAGGAGCTGGGGGACAGGTTCATCGCGGAGTACTTCAGGGACGCGGGCGCCCTGGGCGTTGAGCCGGCGGATGAGCATCCCCGGGCCACGGCGCATATCCCGCAGATCATCACCCTCATTGAGGGGCTGGTGGACAGGGGCCTGGCCTACGAGGCCGGGGGGGACGTCTACTACAGCGCCGCCGACTTCCCGGGATACGGCAAGCTCTCCGGCCAGAACATGGAAGAGCTGGAGGATGGCGCCCGGGTGGCACTGGATGAGGACAAGCGCAGCCCCATGGACTTCGCCCTCTGGAAGGCGGCCAAGCCCGGGGAGCCCAGCTGGGACAGCCCCTGGGGCAAGGGGCGCCCCGGCTGGCACATCGAGTGCAGCGCCATGAGCATGTCCCTCCTGGGGGAGAGCATCGACATCCACTGCGGCGGGCAGGACCTGATTTTCCCCCACCATGAGAATGAGATCGCGCAGAGCGAGGGCGCCACGGGCAAGCCCTTCGTGCGCTACTGGATGCACAACGGGTTTCTGAACATCAACAGTGAGAAGATGTCCAAATCCCGGGGCAATTTCTTCACCGTCCGGGATATCCTCAAGGAGTATGACGCGGAGGAAGTGCGCATGCTCATGCTCTCCGCCCACTACAGAAGCCCGCTCAACTTCAGCCGGGAGATGATGGAGCAGGCCCGCGCTTCCCTCACCCGGCTCTACACCGCCCGGGACCACCTGGCCTTCCTCCTGGAAAAGACGGAGGATAAGGCGCCACAGCCTGCCGACGAGGCCTTTGCCAAGGAGGCACAGGACGCCCTGGCCCGCTTTGACCAGGCCCTTGGGGACGACCTGAACACCGCTGAGGCGCTGGGCGCGCTGTTTGATCTGGTCTACCAGGTGAACACAGGCCTGAATGAACATTCCGCCCGGAACGCCGTACAGGCCGCCTGGGATACCCTCCACGAGGCCACAAGCCTCCTGGGCCTGCTCACCAAAAAGCGGGAGGAACTGCCACAGGAGGTGACCGCCCTGGCCCAAAAGCGCGCCCAGGCGCGCAAGGACAGGGATTGGAAGCAGAGCGATGCCCTGAGGGCTGAGATAACGGCGCTGGGCTACACCGTGGAGGACACCCCCCAGGGCCAGAAAGTGCGCAAGGCCCTGTGAACAGGTTCCGCCGGGCGGCAGGCTTTTTCATGCTTGCCGCCTGTTTGTTTCTGGCGGGGCATATCGCCGTTGACGCCATCACCCGGCGTGCCAGGGCAAGCGCGCTGGGCGCCCTGGGAGCGGCGGATATGCCTTTGGCGGCCATCAGGCCCCGCCCCCTCTCCGGCAACCCGGAGGGCATCAACCTGAACACCGCTGCCCGGGAAGAGCTCATGGCCCTCCCCGGCATGAGCGGGAGCCTGGCGGACGCCCTCATCGCCCAGCGCGGGCTTATGCCCTTCCATTTTGTGGAGGACCTGGACATTGTCAGGGGCATCGGGGAGAAAAGGCTTGGGATGCTTGTGCAGCACGGGTATGTGGGGGAAGGGCCCTGAGGGCTCAAACGCCTGCCATCCCGCCTGGCCCGGGCATGGGGGAATGCCGGCAGAGGCCGGGCCTGCTAACAGCCTTGAGCGGCCTGGGCGGATGTGATAGAATTCCAGCGGCACCAGGCAGGATATGATTGATCAACGGCCCCTTAAGGGCGCCCTGCCGCTTTCCTGCCAGGCACTGCCTGCCCGGGACGCCCGGGGCACGACCTGTTGACGCTGCCCGATCAGGAGGGATCCTATGGAATACGGTATCCTGGCCGCCTTGATCAACAACGCGGCGCTGCTGCTGGCCCTGTCCGTGATCCATGAGCTGGCCTTCTTTTTGCCGGCACGGTATGGCCGCCTTCGCCCGGTCCTCAGCGGGCTTCTCATCGCTGCCGTATGCGGCGCCGTGATGGCAGTGCCTTTCGTGCTCCAGTCCGGCATCGTCTATGACACCCGGTCCATCCTGATCAGCGTGGCCGCGCTGATATTCGGTCCGGTGCCGGCTTTGATCACGGTGGCTGCAGCCAGTGTTTTCCGGATCATCATCGGGGGCCCGGGCATCTGGGCCGGCCTGGCGACCATCATCGCAAGCGCCCTGATCGGCTTGGCCTGGCGGCGCTGGGTTTTTCCGGGGTTCAAAGGGTGGCAGTGGGTGAATGTCCTGGCCATGGGCATCTGCGTGCATCTGGTGGTGCTTGCCTGCCAGCTCCTTTTGCCTTCCCCGGACAACCTGCGCATCATCGCGGCGATCGCCCTGCCGATGATGCTGGTTTATCCGGCGGCGACTGTCATGCTCAGCCTCCTGCTGCTGCGCCTGAAGGCATCCAGGCAAGCGCAGGCGCAGCTGGCCCAGTCCGAAGCAAGGTTCAAGCTGCTCTTTGAGCAGGCGCCGCTTGGCTACCAGTCGCTGGACATCAACGGAAACCTGGTGGCGGTGAACCAGCAGTGGTGTGATTTGCTGGGATATTCCCAGGGCGATGCCATCGGCAAGTGGTTTGGGGATTTTCTGCCCCCGGAAGGCAGGGAGGCCTTTGGGCACAGGTTTCCCCTGTTCAAGCAGCGGGGCCAGATCCGGACCGAGTTTGAAATGCTGCACAGGGACGGCAGGCGGCTGTGCATTGCCTTTGAAGGCAGGATCGGTTACGGGCCGGACGGGGCGTTCAAGCAGACGCACTGCATCCTGCAGGATGTCACCAGCCAGAAGGCGGCCGAAGAGGCCCTGAATGAGAGTGAACGCAGCAAGTCGGTTCTGCTGGCCAACCTTCAGGGCATGGCCTACCGGTGCAATTTTGACCGCGACTGGACGATGCAGTTCGTGTCCTCCGGCTGCCAGGCATTGACAGGCTATCAGCCGGAGGACCTCATCGGAAACCAGCGCGTTTCCTTCAATGACCTGATATCGCCGGAATTCCGTGAAATCGTGTGGGACAAATGGAGCCATGCCCTTGCGGAACGGAAGCCTTTCCGCCTTGAATATGCCATCATCACAGCCCGGGGAGAGCGGAAATGGGTGCTGGAAATCGGGCGGGGCGTTTACAATGACCGGGGCGGCGTTGAGGCGCTGGAAGGGATCATCGTGGACATAACCGACAGGAAGGAAGCGGATGATCATCTCATCTACTTGAGTGAGCACGACAAGGCCACCGGCCTTTATAACCGGGAATCCCTGGAAACGGTGCTGATACAAGACGCCCAGGCAGGAAAAGGAGAAAAAAGGGCGCTCATCAGCGTCAACCTGAGCATGGTCCAGCTCCTGGCTGCCAATTACGGGCTGCAGTACACCCAAAACCTGATCAGTGAAGCGGCCCGGGCCCTGAATGCATATAGCGCGGAGAACCGCATCCTGTTCATAACCTTCGAAAACCATTTTGCCTTTTATGTGAAGAACTACAAGGACACCGGCGAACTGGCCGCCTTCGGGGAATCCCTGGCGGAGGCCCTGGAGGCCTTGTTTGTGACGGACCGGATCATCGGGGGCATTGGCATCCATGAGATCAGCCCGGAGGATACCGGAGCCGCCGCGGATGTGCTCCTGAGGAGGCTTCTGATCGCCTCGGAAAGGAGCATTGCCGCCTCGCACAAGAACTTCGGCATCACTTTTTACAATCAGGAGCTGGAGGACATCGTCAACCGGGAAGGGGCTGTCAGGCACGCGCTCTCATCGGCTGAGAGGAACGAGCCCGGCCATGAGCTCTATGTTGTGTATCAGCCGATCATGGATATCCGGACAGGCGCGGCCGTTTCCCTTGAGGCCCTGGCCAGGCTCCGTGCGCCGGATTTGGGGCTGGTTTCCCCGCTGGAGTTCATCCCCATCGCCGAAAAAACCAAGCTGATCATCCCCCTGGGGGAAAGCGTCTTCCGCCAGGCTTTTGATTTCATCCGCCGGCTGGGCGAACACGGGCATGGCGATATCAGCGTTTCCGTGAATGTTTCATTGATCCAGCTCCTCAAGCCTGATTTTGCCCGGGAGCTGGCGGAGATGATGGCAAGGATGAGCATCAGCCCAACGAGCCTCGGGATAGAAATCACCGAATCCATCTTCGCCTCGGACTACGCTGCCGTCAACCGCGCGGTCCAGGCGCTCAGGGAAGCCGGCATCCGCATCTCCATCGATGACTTCGGGACGGGCTACTCCTCCCTGGCCCGGCAAAGGGAGATGCAGTACGATTGCCTGAAAATCGACAAATACTTCGTGGATCAGCTCATGGGCGCGGATCCGGGGAGTTCGATGGTGGGCGAAATCATCGCCATGGCGCACAACAGGGGCCACTGTGTGGTCGCTGAAGGGGTTGAACACCAACAGCAGCTGGACCTTCTCCGTGAGCTTGGCTGTGACAGGATCCAGGGATTTTTGATCGCCAATGCGCTCAATGAGGAGGAGGCCCTGGGCTTTTTGAACAGGAACGGGGGCCATGGCAGCCATCCGGGGGATGCCGGGAGCGGGGTGCAGGATGGCTAAGGGCAGCATTTCCCGCTGGGCCAGCAGATACCTGACAAACAACCACCACTTCACCAAGTCCCACCCGCTTTACAGGAGGGTGTACCTGCTCAACGGTATCCTGACCGTGATGCTCATTTTCTGCTCCTTTTTTGTGGCTGTCGATGTTCTCTTCTTCAAATTGTACACGGCCGCTTTGGTCAATGGGGCCGCCGTTGCCTTTGCCCTTTTCGCGCTGCTCTATTTCAAAAGGACCAACCGGTATGAAGTGGTTGCCCATATCTCCGTCCTGGCCCTGGTCATGGGCTTGCTTGCCTTTTTCCTGACCACGCAGAACCAGCATTATGGATTTGTCTGGCTGTCCATTTTCCCACCGATTACTTTCTTTTTGCTCAAGCGCACTGCGGCGCGGGTCGTCACGGGCCTGTTCGGCAGCATCATGCTGTATGTTCTGTTTTCCAACGCTTCCAGCTGGGGCCCGTCGGAATTTGGCCTCCCGTCCATCCTCAACATCCTGGGGGCGGGCGCGTCCCTGCTGTTCATGGTGTCCTATTACGAATACACCATCGAGGCGGTCTGGAACGAGCACGACACGGCCAACCGGCTGCTGGATGAAAACAAGAAGGCCCTGCGCCTGCTCCTGGATTCGTCCGCTGAAGCCATTTTTGGCGTTGATGAAGCGGGAAACTGCACTTTCTGCAACCGGAGCTGCCTGAACATGCTGGGATATCCGGATGAAAGAGAGCTGCTGGGGAAAAACATGCATGCCCTGATCCACCATTCCCGCCCCGACGGCACGCCCTTTCCCAGAGAGGACTGCAGGATCCTCAAAGCATACGCGGACAGCAAGTGCACCCAGGCGGAGGATGAGGTGTTCTGGCGGGCTGACGGCACATCCTTTCCTGTGGAGTACTTCTCCCATCCCCAGATCGCGGGCGGGAAAACGGTCGGAATCGTCGTGACCTTCATGGACATCAGCGAGCGCAGGCACAGGGAGGATGAGATCCTGTTCTTAAGCCGCAATGACCCGCTCACCGGGCTTCTCAACAGAAGAAGCCTTGAAGAGGACCGCGGGAAGCTGGACCGGCCGGAGAACCTTCCCCTGTCCGTCATCTTCGCGGATATCAACGGCCTGAAGCTGACCAACGATGTGTTCGGGCACCCTGCGGGGGATGAGCTGATCAGGAACGCCGCCAGGATCCTTCAGCAGGCGAGCGGGCCAAAGGACAGGGTCTTCCGCCTGGGGGGCGATGAGTTTGTCCTCCTGTTGCCCGGCACAGGCAGGGACAGGGGGGCGGACATCCTTGAAGAAATCAGGTCCGGCTTTGCGGGCCTCAGGACGGACGCCATCAAATGCAGCATCTCCCTGGGCCTTGGCACAAAAACCCAGCCGAACCAACTGCTGGGCGATGTGATGGCCAACGCGGAAAACGCCATGTACCGGGACAAGGCGACAAGCCATGCCTCCGGCAACGGCGTGTCGGTGGACTCCATCATCCAGGCCCTGCACAGGAGGAGTGAGGATGAGAAGCGGCATTCCAATGCCGTTGCCCGGATGTGCGCGGAGCTGGGCTATGCCCTGGGCTTCTCTGAAACGGAGATCGGCAAAGTCCGCCGGGCAGGCTATCTGCATGATATCGGCAAAATCATCCTGGATGCTGAGTTGCTCCATAAGGCCGCCCTGACGGATGAGGAATACGAGAAGCTGCGGCAGCACTCCGCGGTGGGCTACCGCATCCTGAGCCTCTTCAATGACACGCTGGACCTGGCCGAGTACGTCTACAGCCATCACGAAAGGTGGGACGGCACGGGATACCCGCGGGGGCTCAAGGGCGCGGAGATCCCGCTGCTCTCAAGGATCATTTCTGTGGCGGAAACCTATGACCGGGTGCTCCACAGGGGAACCCTTCCCCTGGAAGGCCGGGA
>ENA-UOUL01002507-UOUL01002507.1-bioreactor-metagenome-genome-assembly--contig:-NODE-2507-length-21246-cov-4.432094_pt1 | contig 21246 bp, 17 predicted proteins | sample MGYA00249838_ERZ747220 | MGnify/ENA primary metagenome ERZ747220 (study PRJEB28778, sample SAMN05720191) | bioreactor metagenome | isolation source: Anaerobic biogas reactor | place: USA:Washington...
TACAACGTGGTGGACATCGAGGCGGCGCGGGAGTTGGTGGCCGAGGACGAGTCCTTCGCCAGCGAGGCGGATTCCCTGGCCGGCCGGCTGGCTGAGGCGCAGGAGCGGCTGCGACACCTGCTCATCCCGCGCGATCCCAGTGACGCCAAGGACACCCTGCTGGAGATCAGGTCGGGCGAGGGTGGCGAGGAGTCGGCGGTTTCGTCCGCCGAGGGGGATGTAGATGTAGTCGCGGAGCCACTGGCTGAGGCTGATGTGCCAGCGATGCCAGAGCGTTCGGATGTTGCTGGCGAGGTACGGCCGTTCGAAGTTGCGCGGCACATCGATGCCCATGAGGCGGCTGATGCCCATGGCCAGGTGGGTGTAGCCCGAGAAGCCCAGCAGGAAGCGGAAAGCGATCAGATAGGTTCCGAGGAGGGCCTGGCCGAAGGTCAGGTTGGCGGCGTCGTTGAAGAATCCGAGGGTGAAGAAGAAGGTCCGCTCGTGGTACGGGTTGACCAGCCACTCGTTGATGACTTCATCCACGAGGACCAGTTGGCCGATTCCCAGGGCGATCAGCAGTCCGCCCAAGCGGAGATTTCGGCTGTTGATCCGCGATTTGCAGTGGTCGATCTGTTCGTTCATGGAGGCGTAGTAGGTGACCGGGCCGAGTCGGAAGGTGGGCGCGTAGAGGAAGAAGAGGGCGAAACGGTCGGGCCGCAGCGAACCAACGGGTTTGCCGCGGCAGATGTCGGAAAAGAGGCCGAGGAACCGGATGAGGAAGAACGCCGGGCCACAGAGCAGGAGGATATCGAGGTGGCCGGCGTCGGCGAGCACGCGATTGACCGGTGTGGCGAAGAGGCCGAAGTAGATGCCGTTGGCGATGAGCCACCCCCCCGCCAGGGCCAGGCGCGCCGGACCGGCGCCTCGTCGCACGGCGGCGCGGGCGAGCAGGCACAGGAGCCAGGCCAGGACGCAGGCGGCGAGAATGCCGAGGGTAAAGCCATGCCCGAAGGTCAGCCAGAGTATCAGCAGGCTGGTCACAAGAAGATATGGCCGCATCCACCGCTGAGGGACCAGCAGCGCGCCGAGGGCGGGCAGCGCGAAGAAGGCGACGCCGGGCGGCATCTGGCCCTGATAGCGCCACCATTCGGGCAGCGTGATGTCGAATACCGGGTGTTGGTAGAAACGCATGGAATAACCGCCAGATCAGACCGCCGGCCATGATAGTGCGGCGACGGGGCGCAGGCAACGTCAAAAGCGGCGGCGGAATTGGGAGTGTGCGATGTTCCAGGGAAATATCGTTCCTTCGTTTGCAGCGGGGATGACCGACGTCTCATCCGGCGGGCTTGGCCGCAGGCTTGGCGCCTTGGCGGGAGGCCGTGGCCACCGCGTGATACCATCCGCCCTCCATGCTCAGCCAGGTAAACAGGCGCAGGCCGTTGCCGCCGGAGGCTTCGACGTAGCGGCGAAGTTCCTGAACGGCGCACTCGTGGCGGGCCAGCGTGTTGTCGAAGTACTGGTGGTATTCGGCTGGTGTGGGGGCAAAGATCACTCGGGCCAGGATCGTGGCGCGGCCGCCGATGATCTCGCGGGTCTTTTCGCCCACGCCCCAGGGGATCATGGCCACGTCCACCGGATCGGCGAGGAACCGCCAGTCGGTCCCGCGTTTGCGGGCGTAGTCGATCTGCGGATAGGAGAAGGCCCAGAGGGTCATCTTCGGGTCGATCCGGGCCATAGCCGTCTTGGTGGCGGCGGCGACCTGGGCCAGGTGTTTGCAGTTGAAGGTCAGCCAGTCTTGGTGGTAGTGGCCGTCGAGGGTTTCGGCGTCGAGTTTGGCGTCCGGAGCGATTTTGTGTTGTGCGCGGAAGCCTTCGACGCAGCGCGGGCAGTAGCACGGCGAGGCGTTCTCAGCGATGTAGTGCAAGGCGTCGGGAGGCGGGGTTAGGAGTTCGGTCAGCCGCGTTTTGAGCACCTCGCGGGCGGGATCGGTGAGGAAGTACGACGGGCAGCACCATTTGGCATCGGCTTTGCCGTCGCGGTTGATTCGGGCGTGGTTGGGATCCTTGTCCCAGCAGACCAGGAGAGGATGCTCGATCTTGAAGAGCGTCTTGAAGCCCCGCGTGCGGTATCGCTGGTAAGGCGGACCGCATTCGACCACCGTCACGCCGATATCCTTCCAGGTCCGCAGGATCGCCTCCTGTTCGGGTGGGCTGACCACGTGGAGCCACGAACTGCAGATTTCGACCTCCAGCCCCTTGTCCGGGTTCCCTACCGCCCGCGGAAGCACCTCGATGGTCATTTCCCGCCACGGGCCCGGTTCGGTCGCGGGCGGGACGGTCTCGCGCCAGTAGGCGGCGTGCTTGCCGAGCGAGGCGCTCTCGTCGGTCGCCAGGGTGCAGACCGCCCACATGCCGCCGCGCTGGGCGTAGTCGGCTTCGCGGGTCTTGGGTCCACTGGGCCGGACCTTGGGCAGGCGGACCGACTGCCGGAAACGGTGGACACCGTCGTGATCGACCGGCTCGGGGGCGGAAACCGTCGGCCGGGAGAAGTCGCTTTCGCGGCCGACCGCGTCCATGATCGCCACTCCTTGCGGGAGATCAAACTCGATCGACCAGTCGTCGGTGATCTTGTCGGTCAGGTTGAGCGGGGCGATCACGAACGGCTGGGCCTGGTTGCGAGAGACCTGGCGGTGGAGGTTGTACTGCGGATACGGCGGCCACATGGGCCACGCCCGCATCGGATCGTCCTCGGGTTGTTCGTACTTCTTTTCGGCATAGGTGATGGTGCCGAAGTCCGATGCCTCGGCGGTCGTTCCCGTCGCGTCTTTGGCGAAGGCTGAGACGCGGTAGGTTCCGTACTCCTTGAGCACGTGGCCGTAGAGTTGCAGCGTATAGAGCCCATCGTTCCAGCGCCGCACGCCGAGGCCCTTTCCCTGCTCAAGCTTGCGTTCCCGGTTCTTCTCGTCCGTGACGACCAGCCACAGCTCGACCGGCTCGGCGGCGTCACGGACCACCACATCGCCCGCGAAAACCGTCTTGGCCATGCCCCGCGGCGGGTACATCGCGAGTTTCCGGTCGCTCCATTCGGGCGTCCGCACCTCGATCGTCAGGGCCTCCGCCGCACCGCAGATGAGGCCTATCGTCAGTACCTGTACCGCAATCGTCACCAGTTTCATCATACTTCCTCTACTGTGAATTCGTGCTGCAAGGCCGCGTACGGGTCAAGCATCAGTCATTCAACGCCAACTGGTACTTGACCCACGGATCGGGCACCGAGAAGCCGACGTGTTTGAACAGGTCGGTCGGTTTCCAGCGGACGTGGCCGTCGACGAAAAGGATATTGACCCCGGCACCGCTGTGGGCGTAAGGGATCAGGGGAACGGCTGAGAAAGGATTTGCACTGGTTCGCAGGTCGCAGACGCTCGATGCGGTGGTGCTGGGTCGGTCGCGATAGCCGAGGGTCGGCCACGGGAACGGCGGCACGCCGCCCCGCCAGGACGGTTGAGCACCGGGCGAGGTGAACGGCAGGACGTACAGGACGTTGATCAGGTCACCGAAGCCGAAGTCCGGCTTGCCGGTCGGGTCGGAGAACGGTCCCCGCTTGAGGCAACTGTCTTTGACGTTCGAGAGCACGTCGACCCAACTGGGATCTGCCACGTATGGCTTAAGGAGTCCGAAGCCCTTGTATCCGCCGTAATAGACCGAGCGGTATTCCGGGTAGCGGCACTGGGGATAGCCGCCTTCGTCACTCTCGTACATGGACAGGTACATTCCCACCTGGCGCCAGTTAGCTGCGCACTGGGTGGCCTGGGCCTGGCGGCGGGCCTCCTGTAGGGCCGGAAGCAGCATGGCCACCAGGACCGCGATGATCGCGACGACGACCAGCAGTTCGATCAGCGTGAATCCGCGGAGTCTTCGGCAACCGTTAATTCGGAGCATTGTCAGTTTCCCGCACGGGCGCGCATGACTCGCGCACCACGAGTTCCGGCGGCAGCATTACCCGCCTTCGGCCGTCGTGTCCGCCCTCGATCCAGTTGAGCATTTCATTCAGCAACACGCCCATCGCCTGATCCAACGGCTGACGGACCACGGTAATCGGCGGGTGGTAGGTCCGGCTCTCCTCGGTGTCGTCGTACGAGAGCAGCGAGAGGTCGGCGGGGACCGTCTTGCCGAGGGACGCGAGTGCGTGCAGGACGGCCGGCATCAGCACACCGCCGGTCACGAACACCGCGGTCGGCGACGATGCGCGGTCGAAGACGCGGGCCAACCGCTGATTGACCTGGTCGTAGCGGTTTTCCGCCTCGACGGTCAGATTCGGGTCGATCGGCACGCCCGATCGTTCGAGCACCTGGCGATAACCGCGAAGCCGCAGATCGTCCGGGCTGCCCTCGAACATCGCGGATGAGACGGTGCATATCCGCCGGTGACCCAGTTGAAGCAGATACTCAGCCGCCTTGGCCCCGCCGAGGCGGTGATCGACATAGACTTGCGGGACCTGATCGTTTCGGAGCTCGCGACCGAAGCAGACCACCGGTCGGCTGGCCGGTCGCCACCCGTTGAGGAACTCCAAGCCTCCTCGCGTGAACGGCATGAAGATCACCCCGTCGATCCCCGGCGAGGTCAGAAGTCTCGGCGTTTCACCCCCCTCCTCTCCGAACGCCTCCACAAACTCGTAGACCAATCGGCACGGCCGGGGGGATCGGCGAAGATGTCTCTTGAGATAGCGGAACAGGTCAGCCAGATAGGCGTTGTTGACGCCGTGCGGCCAACTGTCGAGGATGACGCCGATGGTCAGCGTTGCGGACCCGCCGGAGCGGCCGACGAAGGGTTCGAGGGTCGAACCGCTGCGAAGGTCGGCGGCTTTGAAAATCCCCTGCCGCGGACGCCGTTCGATCAGGCCCTGGGCCTCCAGATCATCGAGAATTCCGTTGAGGCGGGCCAGGCTGGCCCCGCTCTCCCGCATCAGAGTTCGTATCGGCGGCAACGGCTCGCCGGCCCGGAGCGAGACCAATTGCTTTTCCAGGTAGTCGCGGACCTTCAATCTGGCTTGATGACGTGAAGTGGTGACCATTGGCGATCCTGTGAATCGATCTTGTATCTAATTTGCATCCTAACTGTTTCGGGCTTCTGTGTCAACCCCTTTGTCGGGGCGAGTCGGAAGCCGTAGCGGGCGATCAGGAAACGCGCAGTCCCACCTGCTGCATTTCGTCGAGGAAGGCTGAGGGGTGATTGGCCCACTGCTCAGCCTCGAGGGGGGCGATCAGGCCTTCGCGGCAGAGGCGGGCCAGCGAGCGTTCGAGGGTGACCATCCGCTCTTCGGGGATGTCCTTGGTGCGGGTCTGGAGGAGGGAGTAGATCATCTCGGCTTTGCGGAGGCGGATGAGGTTGGCCATGGCATAGGTATTGTTAAGGATCTCCATGGCGACGACGCGTCCCTCGCCGTCGGCCTTTGGGATAAGCTTTTGCGATATAATATAAGCAAGACCAAGCGACAGTTGGCTGGCCACCTCTTCCTGTTGGTCGGGGGGGAACATGTCGAGGATGCGGGTGATGGTGCCGCGAACGTCGCGGGTATGGAGGGTGGAGAAGACCAGGTGTCCGGTCTCAGCGGCGGAGAGGGTCCAGGTGGTGGACTCGCGGTCGCGCATTTCTCCGACGAAGATGACGTCCGGGTCTTCGCGGAGGCAGTCGCGCAGACCGCGGGCAAAGCCGGGGACGTCGCGGCCGACCTCGCGTTGGGAGATGATCGCCTTGTGGCTGTGGAGGCGGTATTCGATCGGGTCTTCGAGGGTGATGATGCGCCGCGGGTGGGTTTGGGTAATCCGGTCGATCAGCGAAGCAATGGTGGTCGACTTACCGGCCCCGGTGATCCCGGTGATCAGGACCAGTCCCCACTGGCGATTGACGATGTCGCGCCACACGCCGTTGGGAAATCCGATTTCCTCGACGGGCGGGGCGGAGGCTTCGAGAGCCCGGACGGCGGCGCAGAGGCCGTCGTTGTCGCGAAAGACGTTGATCCGGAACTGCATCGACTCGGTGATGTAGGAGGTATCGACGGAGCCGCCTTCGGCGAGGCGTTCCTGTTCGGCGTCCGAGAGCAGGACGCGGGCCAGGGCGTCGACGGTCTGTTTGTCCATCGGCTCGCCCTTCATCCGCTGAAGCCGCCCGTCGACCCGGTAGACCGGCGGGCATCCGGCCTTCAGGTGCAGGTCGGAGACCCGCAGCTTGCCCTGCTGCGAGAAGTATTCGAGCAGGTTGTGCATGCTCAGTTGGCGGTCGTCGCCTTTGCGGTAGAGGGGCGTGTCGATTGTGGGCTTTTCGGACATGGTGGTTCCTCGCTTGCCGACGGCTGCGCTGAGTATACCACCGGGCGCAAGGAAACGCTATTGGCCGTCGCGGCCGATGCGGCGGTGGTAGCAGTCGCGGCAGAGTTTCTGGCCCGAGGGCAGGACGAAGACCTTTTCGAACGTGCGGCTGCACGCGGCGCAGATGCCGCGTCCGGTGGGCGGATAGGGTTGGCCGTCGGGACCGATCTTCTCCCGCCGGGCGCGGATCGCGTAATGCTCTTTTTCCGCCCGCCAGGCCAGCATCTTGGCCGCCGTCCAAGCCAGAATGGCGAGAAGGACCAGGAAGAAGACCCATATCCAGCAGCCGACCAGGGCGTAGACGTTTTGGGCGAAGGTGACGGGATCGACGAAGGCTGGAAAATGGACGAGGCGGGCCGCCGTCACGAATGGCCCTCCGGCACGGGTTCAGCGGGTTCGATGGGCTCGACACGGTTGTAGCAGTCGGGGCAGAGCCGCCGGCCGGTGGGCATGTAGTAGACCTTCTCGAACGCCTGCTGGCACTCGTCGCAGAGCCCGGCGGCTGAGGGCGGATACGGCCGGCCATCCGGTCGGAACTTCTGGCGCCAGCGGCGACGGCGCTCGTTGCGGAGCAATCGCGGCCATTCCCACACCCTGACCATCGTCATCGCCGCCACTCCCAACAACAGGATCACGATCAGGCCGACAATCACCGTCACCGCGTGCAGCGCGATCAGTTTCAGCAGATTCGGGTCCACCTTTTCCACTCCCGGGCATGATTATAGCCGACAGCCGCCAGCCCGCCAACGGCACAAGACGGCCATTTGGACATCAGGGCAAAAGGCCTTGACGGGCGGGCGGGGAATCACGTTTAATGTGGGTTTGCGGCACGAGGGCCGTTTGGGAGACCGGAATCGGTGAGACTGGCGTGGCGAGTGATGGCAATCGGCTTGGTGGCGGCGTTGGCCGGGTGCGGCCAGTCGCGGCTGCAGGAGCTGGAGCGGGAGAACGCCCGGCTGGAGACGTCGCTGAAGAAGGCGACGCAGTCGCTCGGTCAGGCCCAGGCCCAGAAGGCCGGCCAGGTCGAGGCGTACCGGCAGTGCCTTGAGAAGTACATGCAGGCGACGGCCCGCGCGGCCGATCTGGAAACGCGGCTTGTGGAGTTGGAAAAGCAGCTTGGCGTCTGCCGCCAGCGGTTGGGGCGGACGGAAGGGCCGCTGCCGACACAGCCGACCACGGCGGCCTCGACACAGCCGTCGATGTAACTCCGTTTGAGAAAGAAGGATGACATGAGCAAGAACGACACTCACGTGAAGATCGCGGTGCTTCCGGGCGACGGGACGGGGCCGGAGGTGGTGCAGGAAGGGATGAAGGTTCTGGCGGCGGTGGCCAAGTCGGTCGGTTTCACCTACGAGAGCGACACGTTCGACGTCAGCGGCGACCGGTATCTGGCGGCGGGCGGCGATCCGACCAAGCCGTCGATCCCGGTGATCCACGAGGACGAGATCGAGAAGCTCAGGGCCTACGACGCGATCTATCTGGGCGCGGTGGGCCATCCGAAGATCGCTCCGGGCATTCTGGAGAAGGGCGTGCTGCTTCGGCTGCGGTTCGAGCTGGACCAGTACATCAACCTTCGGCCGGTCAAGCTGTATCCGGGCGTCTGGACGCCGATCAAGGACAAGGGCCCGGACGACATCGACTTTATCGTGGTCCGCGAGAACACCGAGGGTATCTACACGGGCATGGGCGGCGTGCAGTACAAGGGCACGGGCCAGGAAGTATCGACGCAGATCAACTGCACGACGCGGTTCGGGGCTGAGCGGGCGATCCGCTACGCCTTCGAGATTTGCCGCCGGCGCAACCGCCGCAAGCAGCTCACGCTGGTGCACAAGACCAACGTGCTGACGTTCGCGGGCGACACGTGGTTCCGGGCGTTCCACGAGATCGGCGAGAAGGACTATCCGGACATCAAGCGGGACTACAACCACGTGGACGCCTGCTGCATGTGGTTCGTCAAGAATCCCGAGTTTTACGACGTGATCGTGACGGACAACATTTTCGGCGACATCATCACGGACCTGGCGGCGATGATCCAGGGCGGGTTGGGCGTGGCGGCGGGCGGGAACATCAACCCGCGCGGCGTCTCGATGTACGAGCCGATGGGCGGCTCGGCCCCGAAGTACACCGGCAAGAACGTGATCAACCCGATCGCGGCGATCGGGGCGCTGGGCATGCTGCTGCGCGAGACGGGCACCAACCGGAACATGCCCAAGCTGGTCGAGGCGGGCAACAAGGTCGAGGCGGCGATCATGACGGTCACGCCGAAGATGGAGTCGCAGAACGCCGGCCGGATGGGCCATTCGACCACCGAGGTCGGCGACCTGGTGGCCAAAGCCGTCGGATAGCCCGTCGGCGAACCTTGTCCGGTTTGCGGCGTAGTGATACGTAGCGTCGGTTGGAACGAGCAACGCCATCGGTTCGCGAAGGAGACATACCCGTGAACATGAGCGTCGAGAAGCAGTTTTCCGTGTTCCTGGTCAACAAGCCGGGCATCCTGGCCCAGGTGTGCACCGCCCTGGCCGATCGGAAGATCAACATCCGGGCCCTGACCCTGGTGGATTCGCAGGAGCACGGGGTGCTGCGGCTGGTGGTCGAGGACGGCAAGAAGACGGCCGACGTGCTGCGGGCGATCAACATTCCGGTCGACGAGACGGAGGTCTTGTGCGTGGAGATGCCCAATCAGCCGGGCGCGATGGCGGACATCTGCACGCGGCTTGGGACCAAGCACATCAACATCAACTACGCCTATTGCACGACCGGAACCCGCGGCGGAAGGACGCTGGGGGTGTTCAAGGTGGCGGACATCGAGAAGGCCCGCAAGGTCCTGGCCCAGCACAAACCGGCGAGCAACGCCAAGAAGCAGACGGTCCGCCGGTCCGCCAGCCGGTAGCAGAAGACGCCAAAGAGTTGGCGTACCCATAGCGTCATCCAGCCCAAGTCCATCTGCGAGCAGGCACGGTCATTTTCCGATCGCATTGCCTCCTGGCGGTGACTATGATTACATGTCCACAGGCAAAGTGCGGTTGCCGGAGTGATTCCTCCTTGATTAGCGGAACTAATGAATGAGCGAAGATATTCATCACGAATGTGGGCTGGCGGCTTTGTACCTCCTGGACGAGGCACCGGAAGGTTCGGGCAACGGCGAATGGGAGGTTCGGGACGAGAACGTGGCGGCGATGGTGCCGCCGATTTTGCTGGACCTGCAGAACCGGGGCCAGTTGGCGGCGGGGTTGAGCAGCTATAACCCGCAGCGTCCGCAGATCATTGACACGTTCAAGGACATCGGGACGGTGGCCGAGGCGTTTCGGATGTCGCGGCCGGAGAAGCACCAGGCGATTCTGCGCGAGTACGCGGGCCGGGCTGCGATCGGCCATACCCGCTACGCCACCTGCGGGGCCGACGACGCCCGTTACGCCCAGCCGTTCGAGCGCCACCACGGGCGGCTCTGGAAGTGGTTCAGCTTCGCGTTCAACGGAACGCTGTCGAACTACGCCGACCTTCGCGACCGCCTGCTGGCCAAGCGGCACTATCACTTTTCGCTGAACACCGACACCGAGATCATCATGCACGCTTTGTCGTACGGACTGCGAGCGGACAAGGCGCCGGACCTGGTGCGGGTGATGGCGCTGCTGGCGAAGGACTTTGACGGGGCGTACAACGTTGCGTTTCTCGACGCGATGGGACGGATGTTCGTGGCCCGCGATCCGCTGGGCATCCGCCCGATGAGCTGGGCGGTTCGCGGCCGGTTGTTCGGAGCGGCCAGCGAATCGGTGGCATTGGCCAACGCGGGCTTCACCGATATCCATTCGTTCGAGCCCGGCCAGATGGCGCTGATCGAAAACGGCAAGCTGCGATTTGCGCGGTTCGCCAAGCGCGGCCGGCAGGCCCGCTGCTTCTTCGAGTGGGTGTACTTTTCGCACGTGGCCAGCGAGATCGACGGAGCGGGCGTGTACGCGTCGCGGGCGGCGGCGGGCAAGCGTCTGGCCGAGTTGGAGGACCAGACGATGGACGAGGACTGCGTGGTGGTGCCGGTGCCGGACACGGCCAAGGCGGCGGCGGACTCGTTCGCCTACCACATGAAAGTGCCGTGCGTCGAGGGGCTGATCCGCAACCGCTACGTCGGGCGGACCTTCATCCAGCCGAACTCCACCCGCGGCCAGAGCGCCGAGAGCAAGTACACCGCATTGGCGTCGGTGCTGTCGGGCAAGCGGGTGTTTCTGGTCGAGGATTCGATCGTCCGCTCGACCACGCTCAAGGCGCTGGTCCGCAAGGTCCGCGAAGGGGCCGGCGCGCGGGAGGTGCACGTGCGGGTGGCGTGTCCGCCAATCGTCGCCCCGTGCTTCTACGGGATCGACATGTCGACGGTGACCGAGCTGTTCGCCACAAACTTCGTCGACGGCCGGTACAACGGCGACCTGAGCCCCAAGTCACTGGAAAAGATGGCCAAGGCCCTGGGCATCGACAGCCTGCGGTACCTGTCGGTAAACGACGTCGCCTCGTGCATCGGCTGCAAGGGCGAGACGCTGTGCCTTGGATGCGTCAACGGCAAGCATCCGACGGCGTGGGGAGTGAAACTCATGGCGCGGGCCAGGCGCAACCGGGGCAAGGGAACCAGCGGTCGCACCTACGATTGAGGCCGATGCGGCTCGCTACGGCCCATAGATCCTGGCGATCTGGTCCTGGACGGGGTGGATCGGCTGGGCGGTCCGGGCATCCTCAACTCCCGCGTTTCCTTCGATCACATGGCCGATGACGGCGGCGGCAATGCCGCTGCGGCGGAGGTCTTCGATCAGCGGATCGGCCTTTGCCGCCGGTATGGCGATCAACAGCGAGCCTGACGAGATCGCGGCCAGCGGATCGATGTCCCAGACGGCGCAGACCCGGCGGGTCAGGTCGCTGACGGGAATCTGGTCCCGGTGCAGCCGGATGCGGACCTCGGCGGCCCGGGCCATTTCCCAGACGGCGGAGACCATGCCGCCTTCGGTCGCGTCGTGCATGGCGGAACAGCCGCTGCGGATGGCGATCCTCGCTTGGGGCAGGACGCTGATGCCCGGGTCGAAGAGCAGGTTCTGGGCGGTTTCGATCAGCGAGTCGGCGAGGCCCGCGGCCCGCAGGCAATGGGGCTTTTCGCGGGCGGCGATGGCGGTGGCTTCGAGGGCGGCTTGGCCGGTCATGATCACGACGTCACCGGCTTGGGCTCCAGCCGCGCCGATGGGCTGATCGGTGACGACGCGGCCGAGCATGGTGGCGACCATGACGGGGCTGTTGACGGCGGCGGTGAGTTCCGTGTGTCCGCCGATCACGTTGATGTTGAGTTGGCCGGCGTAGCGGGCCAGATCGCTTGCGATGGACTGAACCCGATCGGCCTGGCCGACCGGCAGCAGGCAGACGGCGACCATGAACTGCGGATCGGCCCCCATCGCGGCCAGGTCATTGGCGTTCACGTGCACGCAGTAGTAGGCGATCAGGTCGGCGGCGAGGGTGATCGGATCGCTGGTGACCGCCATCAGCGGCAACGGCGTGCGGATCACGGCGGCGTCCAGTCCGACGCCCGGTCCGACCACCACGTGGGCTGGGTCCGGTTTGAATCGGCTTAGCATGTCTTCGAGCATTTCGGGCGGAAGCTTGCCCGCTTTGATCTTCGATCCGCTGTTGTCGGCGTCCGGAGTCATGGCGACCTCGCTACTGCGGCGCCAGGGTCACGTTGACCCTTTCGATCGAGACCCGCTGAAGCGGATCGTTGAGGCAATAGACGGCCAGGTAGGCCTGGCCCGGCGTCAGGTTCCGCAGGACCGGGTGGATGGAGACGGAGGCCGTCGCGTTCGGGGCCAGCGAGAGGGTCTCGGTGGTGGTCAGCGCCGCAGCCTGGGCCGATGCGTCGCCCGGCTGGGTGCTGCCGGTCTGCGAGAGCACCAGGGCCTCTCCGCCAAGGCGGACCTGTAAACTGACGGTGGTTTGCTGGTTGCTGAGGTTCTTGACGGTCAGCGGGATCGGGTCCGGCTGCTCGTAGTAGACCATCCCATCGGGACTGCGGCCCTGGCGGAACTTGAGCGTTCGATCGCCGCCGAAGGCGAACTCGACCGGCAGTTTGGCCAGCGACTGCTCGACCTGAGGGTCGGTCGTGGCGGCGACCTGGACCGAGGCCCGTTCGGGCACGTCGACCGTGGCCAGCACCACCAGATGCCCCGGCCCGCGGAGCACTTCCTCCAAGCGGCAGTTGGCCACCTTCACCGCCTGCGGGTCATCGCCCTTGATCCGCATGACCACGCGGCAGTCGCCGAACGACTGGTTGAGCGTGTTGACGACCGAGACGTGTTCGGTGGCGGCGCTGCCGTCGTTGCGGCCGTGGTCAAAGACGCGAAGCCGCCCGGCGGGAATGGAATGTTGGGCCTCGCGATCGGGCGAGAGCGGCCGATAGGCGCAGTCGATCTCCTGGCCGTTGACCTCAAAGACGCGGTAGCGGCTGACCCCGCTGCCGCCATTTTTCATGGACGTGCTGGATTGGCCGGTGCGGACGTATTGGACGCCGGCAGCTTTGATGGTCTCCAGTTTATCAGCGTTCTCGAGGAAGTCCCAGTCGGTGCTGCCGCCGCAGATCATCATGCGGACCTTGTACTGGGCGAAGACCTCGACCGGATCGCGCCCGATGGCCCGCAGGCCGTCGAGGATTCGCAAGCCGTCGCTGCGGCCGACCAGAACCGACATCTTCGCGTTCCTCGCCTCTTTGAGGTTTTCCAGGACGGCTTCGACGTTGGTCTGGTGCTGATCGATCGGATGGGTCTGGGTGTCGAGGGTCAGGACGAAGTGGCAGCCGCCGTAGTCGAAGCTGCCGATGGGGCTGGAGTCGACGGCCTTCTGGAAGACGGCTGGGTCTTCCATATCGCCGCACAGCAGGTAGGCCGGGGCGTCGAAGCGGGCGAAGAAATCCATGATCCGCCGCCAGTCGTCGGGCGAGTTGCGGCCGGGCTGATCGAGGTAGTCGCCGGTGGCGACGATGAATTCGGGGTTCAGCAGGTTGATTTCATCGACGAGCCGGGAGTCGAAATCCGGGGCCGTCGGCTCGCCGACGTTCATATTCGACAGGTGCACGAAACGAAAACGATCTTTGAACTGCGAGACGATCTTGACCGCCCGCGGGATCCGCTGATAGTACTGGCCCATGTCGATGTACAGGTCGTAGACGCCGGGTTTGGCCAGGGCCGGCGGCTTGAGGATCATCGCCCAATAGGCGTTCTGGATGCGGAACGGCGGGACCGGCGCGGTCAGCGGCACCCGCTCGGAGGGCGAGAGCGAGTGGACCAGCGAGGCCTCAAGCTTCTGGAGTTCGACGTCCTCCATCCAGAACATGAAGTGGAAGTTCTGTTCCGGCAGGACGATCACGGGACGTCCCTGGGTCGGCTCGATCACGTCGAGCACGGTTTTTTCCTGCGGAGGCGCGGCCGGTTGGGCTTCCTGTCCGAACGCCGCTCCGCAAACGCCAACCAGAACCGCCATCGCCGCCGCCATCGCAATGCGTTTCATCGGCCGTCTCCATCTATCCGCCAGATTCGCCAGATCCGTCTGTACCGCTTATTCTATGGCCGTCAGGGCCGTTGGGAAAGGCAAAGGTTGACGATCCGCCGAGCTACGCGTCGCGTCGGAGGATCGCCCAGTAGCCGCCATCGTGGATCGCCCGGCCGGACTGCGGGTCGGCTTGGGGCAGACGCTCGTCGTCGGCCGCCAGTCGCCAGCCCTTGGCCGCATTGAGAAACCGCTGCACGGCGCGGGCGTTCTCTTCGAGTTCGATCGAACAGGTGCTGTAGCCGATCCGCCCGCTGGGTTTGACGAGGCGCAAAGCGGTGGCCAGCAGTTCGCCGGCCACCTGGGCCAGAACGGCGATGTCGGTTTCCTTGAGGCGCCAGCGGACTTCGGGCCGGCATGAGAGCACGCCGGTGTTGGAGCACGGCACGTCCACCAGCACGGCGTCGAACCGGCCGTCGTACTCGACCGAGAGGATCCGCTCAATCGGCTCGACGCCGATCGAGTTGATGCCCAACCGTGAGGCGTTGAGCTTGAGCTTGTCGAGCTTGCCGCCGGTGCGGTCGGTGGCCACGATGGCGGCCCGGTCGCCGGTCAGTTCCGCCAGTTGCGTGGTCTTGGTGCCCAGGCCGGCGCAGAGGTCGAGAATGGTCTCGTCCGGTTTCGGCTCGAGCCGCCAGGCGATCTCCTGGGCGGTGGTGTCCTGGATCTGGAAGAGCCCTTCGGCGAAGGCTGGAAGTTCGGCGAGCGGCGGGCCTTCGACGATCTCGACCGCCCCGCGGTCGCCGGTCAGGTGCACCTGGCAGCCCTCGTCGGCGAGACGGCGGGCCAGTTTCTGTCCGGCTTCGGTCGGCTGATGGGGCGAACCGAGTTTAAGGAAGTTGGGCCGGGCCACCGTGATCGGGCGGGCGTTGGCGGCGGCGGCGATCTGCCGCGTGCGATCGAAATCGAACCGCGTCAGCCAGCGTTTGACCAGAAACCGCGGAAGCGAATAGGCGGCGGCCAGATGCTCAGCCGCCTCGGCGACCGGCGGCAGAATCCGCCGGTTGAATCGCACGCCGCGGGCGATCGTCTTGGGCAGGATGAACTCCTCGTCGCCGGGAGCAAGGACGGCGTCCCGGTCGACCGTCGCCCGCTGAATGTTGCGCAGCACGGCGTTGACGAACGCCACCTGGCGCTCGCCACCGTAGAGACGGGCCAGCTTGCCGCTCAGATCGACCGCGGCGAAGACCGGCACGTGTTCGAGAAAGACCAATTGATAGGCCCCCTGCCGCAGGATGTTCAGCAGCCGCGGTTCGATCGACTTGCAGCGGCACTTGCCGATCCGCTCGATCAGCAGATCGAGCGAGGCCCGGCGTTTGATCGACCCGGCCAGGATTTCGTGAGCCAGCCGGCGTTCGCGGCCGGCGACTTTGTAGCTCTCGGCCAGCACGCCGATCCGGTCGGTGGGCAGGGCATGCAGCGTGGTGTCCTGGATCGCCTCGAGGGCCAGGAATCGTGCAGGAATGCCCGGCTCGGCCATGATCGCTTTGCGGATCTGGCCCGGCGTCTGTTTGCGCGGCCGGTCGCCGCCGTCGTTAGGCCCAACCCCCTTGTCTCGGCGTTTCATGGCACGTCCACGCTTTCGGATGTTTCGACGCTTTCGAAGCGGTCGCCCGGCTGCACGTGGCGGCCGTTAACGAACGCGTCCCAGTTCATCAGCTTGCCGCCCGCCGGGCGGATCTCCATCACCGCCAGCCGGCCCGAGCCGCACTGGACGGTCAGGTCGGGCAGGATGGTTCCCGGGGATTCTCCGGCTTGTCCTCCCCCTACCGCTTCGGCGCGGGCAAAGGCGACCTCGATGGGCTTGCCCTGTTGCGGACAATACATGGCCTTGGCGGTCGGCCATGGCCACAGGCCGCGAATCCGATGGGCGATCTCGTCGGCTGGTGCCTGCCAGTCGATCCGGCCGGAATGCTTCTTGAGCTTCGGCGCCTTGCTGACCTTTGAGGCGTCCTGCGGTTTGGGCGTCGCGGTGGCGTTTTCGATCTGGCGAAACACCTTGAGGATGAGTTTGGGTCCGGTCTGGGCGAGGCGGTCGTGCAGTTCGTCGGCCCGCTCGACCGGGCCGATGGCCAGTTCGGTCTGGCCGAGGATCTGGCCCGCGTCAATCTGCTCGTTGATCTGCATGGCCGTCACGCCGGTGCAACGTTCGCCGCGGATGATCGCCCAGTTGATCGGGGCGGCGCCGCGATAGGCGGGCAGCAGCGACGCGTGCAGGTTGATGATGCCTTTGGAAAAGACGCGAATCAGGTCGCCGCCGATCTTCTGGCCGTAGGCGATGATCAGGCCGACGTCGGCCCCGTACTCGGCGATATGGCGGACGGTGTAGGGGTCGTTGACATCGCCCGGCTGAAGGGTGGGAATATCGGCGTCGACGGCCAGATCCTTGATCGGCGAGTGCCGGATCTTGAGGCCTCGCCCGGCTGGGCGGTCCGGCGCGGTCACCACCAGCCGGACGGGCGCGCGGTTGAGGATGAGCGTCTGGAGCGTGGGCAGACCGAACTCGCCGGTGCCGAAGTAGACGATCTTGAGCCCGATGCGATTCGTTTCACCCTTGCCATATTCGGCCATGTCGGTTCCGTCGTGGTGCGGCGTGATGCCGGTCCGGTTCAATACTCGATCCTGAATCCGCGTTCCATCAGGTGCTGGCGCAGCATCTCGCGGCCGCTGTCATCCAGCTTTTGCTCGTCGGCCATCCTGGCGAGGCGTTCGGCTTTGACCGGTGTGCGGCCTCGTTCCTGTTCGAGGGCGTCGAGGATCGCGGCGACGCCGTGCAGGTAACCGAACTCCGGCACGTCCTTCATCTTCAGGTCCGTCGGCTTGCTCGACGCCAGGGCCCAGAAGTAGAGCACGTCGGAGGTCGGACCGGCCACCACCGGATGGGCCCCGCCGGGAATCGCGATCGCGTCGTAGTTGTGCAGCAGGTAGGCCTGGTTCATGCCCTCGCTGTCGAAGAGCAATTGCACGGCGTACGAGCCCCACTGGCCGTCGACGTTGCGGGCCACGTGGAAGTAGATTTCCTCCAGGTCGGCTTCGCCCTTGTGTGGTTCGTCCTTGTCGTGGGTGTGCAGCGGCGTGCCCGACCAGAGGCCCGGCGGGCTGTAGGTCTCGCCCGCGATCAGATTGGTGCTCAGGTCGCTCGTGCCGGCCAGCGTGATGACCTCGCGATGCCAGACGCCTTTGCCGCGGCTCACCTGTTCGATCTGGCCCGGAGCGACGAACGCGGCGGGCTTCACGCCGTTGGCCGGAGCGGCGAACCAGATCATCACGCCGTTGCCGCTGAGCTTAGCGGTCTGATCGCGCCCGACGTACACGGCGGAGGCGTTGGATTTTTCCGGCAGCGTGGCGAAGGGCCCGCCCGCGCGGCTGCCGGTGTAGTGGTGGTCGGCGATGCGGAAGTCATATTCGCCTTCGACCGGCATGAACACGAATTCGCGATCGGCGCTGGAGAGCTCAAACGGCCCTTCTTCGAGCCTATAGACGCCGAAACTCATGTAGTCCAGCGGCACCGTCGGATCGGCGGCGTCGAAGATGGTGGCCGAAGCCTTGCCGTCCCAGCGGACGTGGGCTTGCATCTTGCCCGACTGGATGCCCGGGCGGTACTTGAACAGCGATGACTGCATGGTGATTCTCCTGTACTCCCGCCGGCGGCGGCCTCCTGAACCCAAAGGCATACCCTACCGACCGCCCCTATCGATTGCAAGAGTAACTCGCCCCGCGTTGACCGCCACCACAAGCGGATCGACCGCTAATCGTCCGCCATGATCAGCCAATTGTACGCCAACACATTCTTGCCCCGGCCGATCCCCTCGGCCCAATGCAGGTAGCCCTTGCGCCCTTCGCCGTCGTTGTCGTTGACGAGCAGCGAGAATCCGATCACCGTTCCCTCGCAGAGCCTGGGCAGATCCACCTCCGAGACGGGGATGCACATCCGGTAGACCAAGTCGCCGCCTTGTCGAGTCGCGTTCACTTCCACGGCATCAAGCGGTCCAGGTGCCTGCCCCGACTGGCCCGACTGGCGGTACACCTTCGCCTCACCGTCCGCCAAACCGACCGTCAGTTCGGTGTAGGCCATCGGGTTCTCGTGCTCCAACGACTGCAGACCAATCTGCAGCGAGTCGCCCATCCACATCGCACTCGGCGGCTGATCCTGACAGAACACGTCATCCTTCACCACTACCGTCAGGTGCAGGGCCTCCGGCGTCCACGTCACGAGGAGCCTGGCGTCCAGGTCATCGGCGTTGTGACGGACGCCGCCCATGCCCGTCCAGTTTTCATTGCCGCCAAAAAAGACCCACGATCCGCCGTCCGCCTCCGGCCGCACCAGCAGCCGTTCCTTGGCCAGATGAACCTCCGGAGCCGAGGGTCGCGACCGCTCCGGGGACTCCCGCCGCACCACCGCTTTGACCTTCACCGCCTTCAGGTCGCCCGCGATCAGCCACGGCCGTTCCCGTACCTGCAGTTCGATCTCGTTCTCGCGGATCGGCGCGAACACGTACTTCTTCCAGTGGTTCGTCCAATCCGCTGCTCCCCAACCGCGTTCGATCGATCCGACCCCGACCTGCGTGATCCGTACCGGCTTGGGATCCTCGGCCTCGTTGACCAGGACAATCTGCCAGTCGTCATCGCGATGAACGCTCCAGATCGCCCAGACGTCTTGCCCGCCGTGCTCGAATCGCAGCACCCAAATCTGCGGATCGCCGACGTCCATGCGCCCGACGAACCGGCCGTGAGCCACCAGATCGGCTATGTCGTTCATCGCGAAGAATGCACGTTTCGGCGTCAAGTCCTGCTTGACCAGCCCAAAGTGATCCTCGTGCGCCACTGGATTCCAGCCGTCGTCCTGGAAGTCGTACCACCAGACACCCCGAAGCGTCGGTATCGTCCGGGCCAGAAGATAGAACCTGGCCAGGTACGTCGCGGACCGCTCCTGCGTCGAACCGTTCGGCCCCAAGTGCGTCGGCCAACCCACCTCGGTCAGATAGATCGGCACGTCCTTCCCGTCGTGGTGCTCACGGAGCATCGCAGCCACCCGGTCCATCCACTCCACCCAATTCTCCGGTTCGCTCGTCGGGTACGGGTGGAGATACAGGTATCGGTGGAAGGAAATCGCATCGCATGCCTCCAGCAGTCCCAGACGGACCATCTCCTCCAAACGACCCTCGAAGAACATGGCTCCGTCGTGCAGCGCCCCGCCCAGAAACACAGCCTGCGGGTCGATTGCCTTCACCCGCGGATAGACGTGTTTGACCAGGCGAACGTAGTCCTCAACTTTGCCTCCGTGCGGCATTCCGCAGCCGCCGACCCACTCGTTCCAGAACTGGTAGAACCCCACCTTGCCCTGGTATCGCGCGACCAGGTGTTCGCAGTATCGGCTGTAGGCTTCCATGCTCTCCGGATCGGTCGGGAAATCGCCGTTCGCATAGAACCGATTGCCGTAGCACAGCGAGATCATCAGCCGCAGGCCGCGTTGGTGCGCCTCACGCACGTACGCGTCCAACTCGGCCGGGACCTCCAGCTTGCCCTTCTCCTTTTCCACCAGGTCCCACGTCAGCTCGTCCGCGACCGCCACCGCGCCCGACTGCTCCACCATGTCGAGATTGAGCCGCGGCGAACCCTTGTACTGCCGGAAGTGCGTCTGGACGCCCACCAGGAACTCCGGAGGTTTCGCCGCCAACGCCGCTGGGGAAGACAGAATCACCACGATCAGAGCGGTTCGCATCATCGCAGTCACCTGCCGAATTCACGCACGAAGACCACTATTCCCAGTATCCCAGTTCCGGGCAGAACCCGTATTGGGTCAGTCCCGTCTCGTTGCAGCTCTCGACCCGGCCGTCGGCGAAGGCGACATTGGCCCGTTCCCGGTGCCGCAAATGCACCCGCGACGGATGCCACAGAACCGCTGGGTACGTGAAGTCCCAACACTGCTCGTCGCGACTGCCGCTCCACAGCCGCGAGTCGCCCAGCAACGGGAAATCGAACGGCTCAAACGCACCGCCGGTCATGTAGTTGACCGTCGCGAAGCGTTCGCCCGTCCAGTACCCCGGCCGGCTCAGCTTCACCGCCCGGTTCACTCCGGGGTCCGCGCTGCCGCTGAACCACGGCCAGCCTCGATTCATCCCGTACGTCCAACCCGCCCAATCCGACCACCTGCCCGGATAGTGGCTTGGACAGACCAGCACGTCGCCCGCTGGGATGCAGTGGCCAGCAATGAGCGTATCTCCCCAGTACAATGGTTTTGACCACGACCCGCCGCACCACGGCGGCGCGTAGCCTCCCTGCTCGTCCGCGTAGCAGACCACTCCCGTCGACACCTGCTTGACCCGGCTCATGCACAGCACATTCCGTGCCTGTTCCCTCGCCCCGGCCAGCGCCGGCAGCAGGATCGCCACCAGGACCGCGATGATGGCAACCACCACCAGGAGCTCGATCAGGGTGAACGATTTCGAATTTGGGATTTCGAGTTTCGAATCTGGGGCAGAAGCGGTATGGCGACTCATCCTCATGTCCTTCCCAAATCAGCAATTCCTGTCTTTCCCCGTCGACTCCCGAACCACCAACTGCACCGGCACTATCACCCGCTCGGGCTCCACGTTCTCGCCCCGTTCCAGCGCGGCAAGCTGCGTGAGGGCCAGCCGGGCCGCCAGACGGCCCATCTGTGAAACGTCGAAGTGCGCGGTGGTCAACCGCGGCCGGACCATCCTGGCCATCGGGTCGTCGTTGAACCCGGTGATCGCCACGTCTTGCGGCACCCGCACGCCCGCATCCTGCAGCACGTTGAGCACGCCGATCGCCGTCCGGTCCGACTGACAGCAAATCGCGTCCAACTCCATCTTCTCCTCGAGAATTCGTGTCGCGCAGGCGATCCCGTTTTCGTAGAGGGATTCGCGGCTGGTCAGCACCCACCGCGGCTGCGGCTCGATCCCCGCTTCGCGCAGGGCATGGGCGTACGCATGCTCTCGCACCCACGTGGAACTGACGGGAAACGGTTCGCGGATATACGCGATCCGCCGATGCCCATTCTCAAGGAGATGGCGCACCACCGCCCGCATGCCACCCGCGTTGTCCGGCTCGACCAGGTTCAGCCTCACCCCTTCTATTTCCACTTCGCGATCCACCGCCACCACCACCGGCACGTCCCGCACCACGCGCCGGACCAGAGCTGGATTGGGCCCGCTGCTGGCGCAGACCCAAAGCAGGGCGTCGATCCCGCGGTTGACCAGTTCCCGGATCTTCTCAATCTCAATCGCAACCGTATCGCGGCTGTTGCCGATCGCCACCTGGAACCCCGAGGTGTGGCACTCGTCCTCCGCCCCTCCCGGTAGCGGAGCGAAGATCGA
>ENA-UOUL01002514-UOUL01002514.1-bioreactor-metagenome-genome-assembly--contig:-NODE-2514-length-21204-cov-5.442467_pt1 | contig 21204 bp, 18 predicted proteins | sample MGYA00249838_ERZ747220 | MGnify/ENA primary metagenome ERZ747220 (study PRJEB28778, sample SAMN05720191) | bioreactor metagenome | isolation source: Anaerobic biogas reactor | place: USA:Washington...
ATGTTCCTCGGCGTGATCGGGGCCGGCGTGATCGGGCTCGACGCCGCGGGCCCTGGCTTCGTCGCACCGCTGCTCGCGACCCAGATCCTGTGGGTCAACCTGCTCACGGACTCCGCGCCCGCGCTCGCCCTCGGCTTCGATCCGCCACCGTCGGGGATCATGCGGCAGCGGCCCCGGCGGATCGACGAGCGCATCGTCAACCGCGAGATGCAGCTCGGCCTGCTGTTCGTGGGGGTCACGATGGCGGCCGTGACGCTGCTCGCGATCGACCTCAAGCTCCCCGGAGGCCAGATCGAGGGCACCGGCACCCTCGACGAGGCGCGGACGCTCGGGTTCACGGTGCTCGTGCTCGCCCAGCTGTTCAACGCGCTCAACTCTCGCTCCGAACGCGACTCGGCGTTCCGCAACCTGTTTCACAACCCGCGACTCTTCGCCGCACTCGCGTTCTCGCTCGTCCTCCAGATCGCCGTCGTCCACGTCGGATTCCTGAACCAGGCGTTCGGGACGGCGCCGCTGTCCGCCTCCGACTGGCTCCTCGCCGCCGCGCTGGCGAGCTGCGTGCTGTGGCTCGACGAGATCGAGAAAGGCGTCGCCTCGGGGCACGACGACACCGGCACGTCGCGGCGCGTTCTCGGCACGCTGCTCACGTGGATGGCGGAGCGGCGGGCGGACGTGCTGACGGAGCGACTGCACGCTGCCCAACGTGCACGGCGTCGCCCGATCCGCGCGGCCCACGGGAATCTGCGGTCGCGGCTGGCAGAGCGGCTGGACGTGCGGATGCCCACGGACGAGAACATCGCCCAGGCGGTGTGCGACCTGGTGAGCACGTACGACAAGTTGCGGGCCAAGCTGGCCAAGGCGGCCGCCGCCGCGCCCCACCTGGACGAGCCGTCGATCGCGACCTCCGAGCCGGGGACGGCTCCGCCGCTGGAGGCGGTGGCCGGGGTGGACGCCTACTGCCTCACCCACAACGAGACGTCGACCGGCGTGGCCGTGACCCCGACCCCGACCGCGAGCTACGCCTTCGAGGCGGTCACCGCGGACCACACGATCAGCGTCGAGTTCGCGGAGGACGTGCCGCCGCCGGTGACCACCGTCCACGGCGTCCCGGCGGGCTGGACGAACAAGCCCGTGAAGGTGACCTTCTCAGTCATCCCCCCGACCGGCATCGAGAAGACCGAGTACATCCTGGATGGCGGGCGCTGGACCGACGTGCCGGCCGGTGGCCTGCACATCAGCGATAACGGCAACCATGAGCTGCAGTACCGCTCGGTCGACCTCGCCGGTAACGTTGAGGAGGCCAAAACCGTCCGCGTGCGGATCGACAAGGTGAAGCCCAGCACGGCCGCTCCCAAGGCGGCCAAGGCAAAGCGCGGCGGCAAGGCCACGCTGCGTTACCGGGTGACCGACGCCAGGCCCAACTCGGGCAAGGTGACAGTGGTGATCGAGGTCCGCTACCGCAACGCCAAGGGCAAGCTGGTCAAGACCCTCAAGCTCGGCCGCCGGCCGGTCAAGACCGCCCTGCAGAGCACCGGCTTCAAGGTGCCCGGGAGCTGGCAGCGCGGCACCTACCGCTTCTACGTGTACGCGACCGACGCGGCCGGCAACAGGCAGGCCAAGGTGGCGAGCAACAAGCTGACCGTGCGCTGAGTGGCCGGGCGCGGGGTCGGCACGTCGCCCGCGCTGCGCCGCGACACGGCGGATCGGGGCGGGGGAGCCGTATGGGTTCCCCCGCCCCGGCGCTCATGCGGCCGGTGCGTGCTCCCTCTGATTCACGGACGAGGCCCGGCGTCGCATCCGCCGTCCCGGCAGCGGCGCGTCCTGCTCAGGCGTCGCGGAGGCCTGGGTTCAGTCCCTCGACGGCTTGATGGTCGCGTCTTTAGGGAGCGCCAGACCCGCCGCCACCTCGATCGCCTTGATGATGCCGCTGGGCACCGGGCAGGAGGTGTGGACGAGATGCTCGGCGGCGAGCTTCAGGGTCAGCGGGCCGTCGCCACGGTACGTGATCTCGCGGTACGGGTCGACCTCGCGGAGCACCTCGGCGAGCTTCGCCACGTGAGGGCAGTCGGTCTCGAACTCGACGCGGACGGTGCGCGCGCCGTCGCTCGTCGTCCTGACGGTGGTGCAGAACCCGCAGATGCCGCTGTCGATCACGGCTGAAGCCATCGGTCCTCCCCTGACGGTGGTCGGTCACGTCGGCGGCCGAGCCGCCTCGTCGCATGATACCCCGGCGGGGTATATCGTGCGTCGCCCGTCACAGCGGCCGGTCGGAGGCCGGACCGCTCACGGCCAGGGCAGCACCGAGACGGCGTGTTCCGCAAGACGCAACAGCGGCTGCGGGTACACGCCCGTGGCGAGCAGGAACGCCGTCAGCGCGACGAGGGTGAAGACGGCCGGCGCGCCCGTCGCGGCACGTGCGCCGGGCGCTGCCCGGCCCGCTCCAGCGCTCTCCGGCGCGCGCACGTACATCGCTACGATCACGCGGGTGTAGTAGTAGAGGCCGACGGCGCTGGTCACGACGAGCAGGACGACCAGCGTCCACAGCGCCGCGCCGGATCCCGCCGTGACGATCAGGAACTTGCCGATGAAGCCGATCGTCAGCGGCAGGCCGGCCAGCGAGAGCAGCGCGACGGTGAAGACGGCGGCGGTCACCGGCCGCCGTGCGCCGAGCCCGCGGTAGTCGAGCAGGTGGTCGGCGTCGCGGTCGGCGGTCGAGAGCACGGTGACCACGCCGAAGGCGGTCACGGTGGTCGTGAGGTAGGCGACCAGGTAGAAGGCCACGGCGGCGCCGGCGCGTTCCCCGGCGGCGAGGAACGCGACCACCAGGTAGCCGAGGTGGGCGATCGAGGAGTACGCCAGCATCCGCTTGACGTTGTCCTGGCGCAGCGCGAGGAGGTTGCCCGCCAACATGGAGGCGGCGGCGACGGCGGCGAGCGCGAGGAACACGGCGGAGCCCTGGTCCGCGCTCACCGGCAGGAGGAAGCGCAGCAGCAGGGCGAAGACGGCCCCTTTGGAGACCGTGGCGACGTAGGTGGTCACCGGCGCCGGGGCTCCCTCGTACACGTCGGGCGTCCACATGTGGAACGGGACGAGGGCGAGCTTGAACCCCACGCCGACGAGGAGCATGACGAGGCCGATGATCGTGACCACGGCGCCCGGGTGAAGGCCGGCGACCACGTCGCGCATGCCGGCCGCGGTCATCGTCCCGGTCTCGGCGTAGACGAGGGCCATCCCGAAGATGAGGAAGGCGGAGGTCGCGCCGGCGAGCACGAGGTACTTGACCGCCGCCTCGACGGCGGCGGCCCGGCGGGCCGTGTAAGCGATGAGCGCGTAGAGAGAGACGCTGAGGATCTCGAGGCCGAGGAAGAACGCGGCGAAGTGCGTGCTCGCGACCAGGGTGACGCCGCCGAGCGTGGCCGTGAGCAGCAGCACGTAGTACTCCTCCGGCTGCACGGGAAGCTGCGCCAGGTACTGGTGCGAGAGGATCGCGACCAGCGCCGTGGTGGCCGTGAGCAGGCCGATGAAGAACAGTGTGTAGGCGTCCATGCTGACGAGCAGGGTGACGGCGCGCGCGTCGCGGGAGGCGGCGACGAAGAGCGTGCCGAACGTCGCCGCCAGGCCGCCGAGCGTGAGCCTGAGCGCCAGCGCGTGCGAGCGCCGGAAGGCGGCCGCCAGCATGACGACGACCGCCGTCAGCGTGAGGGCGATCAGCGGGGAGACGGTGAGCAGGTCGGCGGCGGTCACGGGGCGCCTCCGTCACCGGTCGCCGGCGCGGACCCGGTGTCGGCCGCGCCGTCCGTGACCGCCGGGCCGCCGGAGGCGCCGTCCGTCGACGTCGAGGCGTCGGCGCCCGGAGCGACCAGGGCGGTGCCGGCGGTCATCCGCTGCAGGCCGTCCACCGTCTGCCGTGCGGTGACGATCAGCGGCTGGGGCCAGAAACCGAGCAGCACGAGCGCGACGATCATGCTCGCGAACATGCCGACCTCGATCCGGGTGAGGTCGGGGAAGCTCAGCCTGTGCGTCTCTTCGCCCTGGAAGGCGCGCTGCATCATCCACAGCGCGTACACGGTGGCGAACACCAGTCCGACGGCGCCGAGCACGGCCGCCCAGCGGCTCACCTGCCAGACGCCGACGAGGATGAGGAACTCGGCGACGAAGTTGCCGAGACCCGGCAGGCCGAGCGCGGCCATGGCGAAGAACATGGCCGTGCCGCCCATGCGCGGCGCCACCCGCCAGAGGCCCCCCATCCTGGCCATGTCGCGCGTGTGGATGCGGTCCTGCAGGCCGCCGACCAGGATGAAGAGCGCGCCGGTGGAGAGGGCGTGGCACACGAGCTGCAGGACCACGCCCTGCAGCGCCAGCTCGTTCCAGGCGAAGACGCCGATCAGGACGAAGCCCATGTGGCTGACGCTCGTGTAGGCGACCAGCCGCTTCATGTCGCTCTGCGCGTAGGCCAGGACCGCCCCGTAGATGATCCCGATGGCCCCGAGCGCGAGCGCCCAGGTACGGAACGCGGCCACCGCGTCGGGGAACAGCGGCGCCATGAAGCGCAGCATCCCGTAGGCCCCGATCTTGATGAGCACGCCGGCCAGCAGGACGGATCCGGCGGTCGGGGCGTCGGTGTGGGCGTCCGGCAGCCAGGTGTGCAGCGGCCACGCCGGCAGCTTGACGGCGAAGGCGGCGAAGAAGCCCAGCATGAGCACGAAGGCGGTGCCCGCCGGCAGCGGGGTCCCGAGGAGCTGCGTGAAGTCGAAGGTGTAGACACCGGTCGCGCGGCCGTGGATCAGCACCAGGGCGACGATCGCCACGAGCATGAGCAGGCCGCTGACCTGCGTGAAGATGAAGAACTTGACCGCCGAGTACACGCGCCGCTCGTGACCCCACACGGCGATGAGGAAGTACATCGGGATCAGCATCATCTCGAAGAAGAAGTAGAAGAGGAAGAGGTCGAGCGCGAGGAAGACGCCGGCCAGCCCGGCGACGGTCCACAGGAGCATGAAGTGGAAGGCGCCCACGCGAGTGGTGATGCCGCGCCAGGAGCAGAGCACCGAGAGCAGGCCGAGGCCGAAGGTCAGCAGCAGCATGATCAGCGTGAGCCCGTCGGCGGCGACGAAGAAGCTGATGCCGAGCGAGTCGATCCAGGGCGCTCTCAGATCGACGACCCAGGACCCGGCGGCCAGGCCGGCCGCGCCGGGACCCGCGGCCGTGAACGCCGCGGACAACCGGTCCGTGGCGGCGATCCACTGCGCCGCCACCAGGGCCAGGGGCGCTGCCGTGCCGGCGAGCGCGACCCAGCGGGCGGCGGCCGGGCCGCGCCGTCCGGCGAGCCAGGCCAGCGGGGCCGCCACGGTGGGGATCAGGACGTACCAGAGGAGGATCACGGCGTCACCTCAGTACCACCACGGCGAGGACCAGGACGACGCCGAGCCCGGTGACGGCCAGGTAGCCGCGCAGGCGGCCGTTCTGGCCGGCGCTCAGGCCGCGCCAACCTGCCAGGTTGAGCCACGCGATGCCGCCGACGACGTGGTCGACGAGGTCGTGGCGGGCCCAGTGCGCGAACCGCTTGACCGGCCGCACGAAGACCCGCTCGTAGAACCAGTCGAAGCCCCATCCGCCGAGCCAGAGGGCGACCAGCGGCTGTACGGAGGGCGCGGCGGCGAACGCCTGCGTCCGCTCGCGGCGCGGCATCCAGAGGACGTACGAGAGGCCGACGCCGGCCGCGACCACGAGGATCGTGATCAGCGCCGCGCCGACGCTCTCGGCGAAGTGGGCCGCGGCGCCCTCCATCGGCGCCGGAGGAAGGGCGGTGTCGAGAAGCTTCCGGAGCGGCTCGAACCCGCCCAGCCAGGCCGGCATCCAGACGAAGCCGCCGGTCACGGAGAGCGCCGCCAGCGCGTAGAGCGGCACGAGCTGGCGCCAGCGCGGCCGGCGGCTGACCTCGGTCCTGCGTGCGCCGAAGAACACCAGCCAGACCAGACGGAACGAGTAGAGCCCCGTGACGAAGGCGCCGATCAGCGAGGCGACGTAGAACCAGGCGCCGCCGTCCACCGAGCCGAGACTCGTGGCGATGATCAGGTCCTTGCTGTAGAAGCCGTCGGTGACGAGCGGCAGGGCGGCGAGGGCGGCAGCGCCGACCGTGAAGGTCGCGAACACCGCCGGCAGCTCGCGGCGCAGCCCGCCCATCCTGAAGATGTCGTGCTCGTCGGCGAGCGCGACGATGACCACCCCGGCGGCGAGGAAGAGCAGGGCCTTGAAGAAGGCGTGCGTCATGAAGTGGAACACGGCCGCCTCCCAGCCGGAGACGCCGAGCGCCAGGAACATGTAGCCGATCTGGCTGATGGTGGAGTAGGCGAGGGCGCGCTTGAGGTCGCGCTGCACGAGCGCGCTGAAGCCGGCCAGCAGCAGCGTCACGGTGCCGACGATCGCGACCGCGAGGCGGGCGTCGGGGGCCAGCGTGTAGAGCACGTTGGTGCGGGCGATGAGGTAGACGCCGGCGGTGACCATGGTCGCGGCGTGGATGAGGGCGCTGACCGGCGAGGGGCCGGCCATGGCGTCCGGGAGCCACGTCTGCAGCGGCGCCTGCGCCGACTTGCCGACCGCGCCGCCGAGCAGCAGCAGGCCGGCGGCGAGCACGACGCCGCTGTCCGGGGCGGGGCTCCGGGACGCGACCAGGTGCATCAGCTGTCCGATCTCCAGCGTGTGGTAGTGGGTGAACAGGAGGAACAGTCCGGCGATCAGCGCCGTGTCGCCGACCCGGGTGACGATGAACGCCTTGCGGCCGCTGTAGACGTTCTGGGCGTCCTCCTGCCAGAAGGCGATGAGCAGGTAGCTGCAGAGTCCGACCCCCTCCCAGCCGAGGTAGAGCAGCAGCAGGTTGTCGGCCAGGACCAGCACGAGCATCGAGAAGACGAACAGGTCCATGTAGATGAAGAAGCGTGTGAAGCCGTCGTCGCGCTCCATGTGCTCGACGGAGTACAGGTGGATCAGGAACCCGACCACGGTGATCACCAGCACCCAGACGATGCTGACGGCGTCGAGGTGGAGGCCGATCGCCGGGGCGAAGCCGCCGACGTCGAACCAGGTCCAGAGCACCTGGCGGTAGGCGTCCCCGGCCGGCGGCGCGGCGAGGAAGCTGCCGCAGACGAGCAGCGCGAGCACGGCGGAGAGGCTGACCGAGCCGGTCCCGACCCACGCCGTGCCGCCCCGCCCCAGCCGGCGGCCGAACAGCACGAGCAGCACGGATCCGGCGGCGGGGAGTGCGGGGATGAGCCAGAGCAGCGACAGCATCTCAGCCCCTCAGCCGGTCGGCGTCGTCGACGTCGAGGCTCTTCATCGCCTGGCGGAAGCGGATCGCGAGGGCCAGGCCCACGGCCACCTCGGCGGCCGCCATGGCCAGCACGAAGAGGAACATGACCTGGCCGTCGGCCTGGCCCCAGCGGGCGCCGGCGGCGACGAAGGCCAGTCCGGCGGCGTTCAGCATGATCTCGATGCACGCCAGCACGACGATCAGGTTGCGGCGCGTCAGGAGTCCGACGAAGCCCACGGCGAAGAGGACCGCCGCCAGCGCCAGGACGTGGTCGAGGGAGACGGCCGCCATCAGACGTCGTCCTCCTCGTCCCGGGTCCGCGCCGCCAGATGACGGGCGCCGATCAGGGCGGCGAGCAGCAGCATGGACGCCAGCTCCACGCCGAGCACGTACGGCCCGTAGAGAGCCTCGCTGACGGCCGCCGGTCCGACCGCGCTCCCGCCCGGCGACCGCGGTCCGAGCGTGAGGCCGTAGACCACCTCTGCCAGCAGCACGGCGACGAGGATCCCCGGCCCCACCCACGCCGTCCACGGCACCCGCGGCGGGGAGTCGGCGCTCAGGTTGAGCAGCATCACGGCGAAGACGAACAGCATCATGATCGCGCCGGCGTAGACGATCACCTCGAGCGCCGCCACGAACGGGGCGCCCAGCGTGTAGAAGACGACCGCCACGGCGAACAGCGAGACGACCAGGTACAGGAGCGCGTGGACCAGGTTGCGGCGCGTCACCACGAGCACGGTGGCGAGCACGGCGACCGCGGCGGCGATGTAGAAGAGGGCCGTCACGGCAGCAGATCCCTGACGTCGGTGGGAGGCGCCTCGTTCTCGGCCTCGCCCTTGCCCTTGCCGCCCACGGCGAGGCCGGACACGCGGTAGAAGTCGTAGGTGTGACGTTTGCCGGGGCCGGCGATCAGCAGGTCCTCCTTCTCGTACACCATGTCGTGCCGCTCGTACTCGCTCATCTCCACGTCCGGAGTGAGCTGGATGGCGTAGGTGGGACAGGCGTCCTCGCAGAAGCCGCAGAAGATGCAGCGCGAGAAGTTGATGCGGAACCACGCGGGGTACCGGCGGCCGTGCTCGTCCTGCGTGGCCTGCAGGGCGATGCAGTCCACGGGGCAGACCGCGGCGCACAGGTAGCAGGCGACGCAGCGCTCCTCGCCGGCCGGGTCGCGGGTGAGGACGATGCGTCCGCGGTAGCGCGGCGGCAGGTACACCATCTCCTCCGGGTACTGGATCGTGTCGCGGGTCCGTCGCGCGTGCCCGAGCACGACGCCGAGGCCGACCAGCGTGGACCAGACGGCGCGCCCGATGCGCGGCAGGAGCCCCCGGCCCTGCCGCGCCGCCGCGCCGACCTCGATCACGTCGGTGGTGAGCGGCGGGTGGGTCTCCGGCGGCGCCGCGGGACGCGTGGTCTGGGGGTCGTCCTGCATCACGTCCTCACCCCGCCCGCGCCACGACGACGGCGCCCGTCACGAGCAGATTGATGAGACTCAGCGGCAGCATAGTCTTCCATCCCAGCGCCATGAGCTGGTCGTAGCGCAACCGCGGCAACGTGCCGCGCACGACGATGAACAGCGTGATGAACGCCATGGTCTTGACCAGGAACCACACGACGCCCGGCAGCCAGGGCCCCAGCCAGCCGCCGAAGAACAGCGTGGTGATCAGCGCCGAGATGAGGATGATGGCCACGTACTCGCCCACGAGGAAGAGGCCGAACTTCATGCCCGAGTACTCGGTGTGGTAGCCGGCCACCAGCTCGCTCTCGGCCTCCACGAGATCGAACGGGATGCGCCGCGTCTCGGCGAAGCCCGCGACGAGGAAGACGACGAAGCCCACGGCCTGCGGGACGACGAACCACATGTGCTCCTGGGCGGCGACGATCTCCGAGAGGCGGAACGAGCCGGCCAGCGCGACCACGCCGATGAGGGAGAGGCCCATGAACACCTCGTAGCTCACCATCTGGGCGGCGGCGCGCAGCCCGCCCACCAGCGAGTACTTGCTGCGCGACGACCATCCGGCCAGCACCACGCTGTAGACCGCCAGCGACGACATCGCGAGCACGAACAGGAGCCCGACGTCGAGGTCGGCGACCACCCAGCCGTCGGCCACGGGGACCACCATGAAGGAGAGGAGCGCCGTGACCAGCACCAGGGACGGCGCCACCACGAAGACGCGCCGGTCAGCGAAGGGCGGCACCCAGTCCTCCTTGAAGAGGATCTTGAGGGTGTCGGCCAGCACCTGGAGGAGGCCGGCCGGGCCCACACGGTTGGGGCCGTACCGGTCCTGCAGGAGGCCGAGGAGCCGCCGCTCGTACCAGATGAGCCCGGCGGCGATCGAGAGCACCGCGACCAGCACCCCGAGGACCACGAGCAGCTGCCAGTACCAGACCATCACCGCTCCTCGACCCGCGTGAGCCGCACCCAGGCCGGCAGCGGCAGGTAGGGGACGCCGGGCAGGCCGCGCGGCAGCCCCGCCGTGCCGGAGGGCAGTGACGGGATCAGCTTGAGCGGCGCGCTCATGTCCATCCACGGCAGCCAGAGCCGGAGGGGGTCGCCCTCGCGGGCCCCGAGCCGCTCGGCGTCGTCGGCGTTGAGGCCGATGTACGGGGCCGGGGCCAGCTCACGCACGCCTGGCGTGTGCATGCTGAGCTCCTCGGAGCCGAAGATGTGGTGCAGGGCGACCAGCAACAGCTCGCCGTCGCGGGCGGCGAACCGTGCCGGCGCGCCGACCGGGGTGAACTCGCGTCCGCGCTCGGCGTCGTCCAGCAGGCGTACGCCGGAGGGCGGCGCCGGCCGCACGGCGGCGAGCTCCTCGCCGAACTTGTGCAGGCCGTTGGAGGAGTTCCAGCCCGGCCACCACGTCCGGGTGCGCAGGGCGGCCGGCGCCGCCGGCGGCTGCAGGCCCTCCAGCGAATAGCTCAGCGCCGAGTCGGCGTCCGGGACGGGGGCCGGCTCGTGTACCGTGCGGTCCGCGTCCACGGCGGTGCGGCCGCTCCGGCGCAGCGGCTGCCGCGCGACTTTGCGGCCGTGGCTGCGCCAGCCGGCCGGGGGCGCGGCGTCGCCCGCGCCGCGGAAGGCCGGCTGCTCCAGCTCGAGCGCGGCGAGCACGTCGTCCGGCGTGCGCCAGCCGAGCGCCTCGCGGCGGCCGAGGCGCACGAGCAACTCGCGCAGCCAGCGCCAGGCGGGGCGCACGTCGGCGGCCGGCGGCAGCACGGCGAAGTAGCGCTGCGCCCGGCCCTCGTGGTTGACCCACGTGCCGGTCTCCTCGGCGAAGGTCGCCGCCGGCAGGACGACGTCGGCCCGCGCCGTGACGCGGTCTTCGAGCGTGGAGAGAGCGAGGATCGGCACCTCGCGCCGCAGCAGGTCGTCGACCAGCAGCGACTGGGCGCGGCGGTCGAGGTCGCCGTCGAGCACGACGAGCGCGTCGGCCTCGCCGCGCGCCAGGGCCGCCAGCGCCTGGACCAGCGTGCCGCCGCCGAGCATGCGGAGCCCCAGGCTGTCGGGCTCGGGCACGGTGAGGACCAGGTCGGCGCAGTCCACGCCCGCTCTGAGGTGGCAGGCCCGCCGCAGCGCCAGGGTGAGCTGCGCGGCGGCGCGCACCAGCTCGACGGAGCCGCTCGAGCAGCCGGCGACCACGAGCGGCGAGGCGCCGGCGCCCAGCGCCGCCGCCCAGCGCCGCGCCAGCGCGGCCTCGTCCTCGCCCAGGTCGGGCACCGGCGGCGCCCCGGCGTCGACCTCGTGGGCGATCGCCAGCGCCAGACGCACGAGGTCGTCGGGGGCCGCGTGACAGGTCTCCTCGGCGACGGCGTCGAGCTTGGTGGCGTGCGTGGTCGCGATCCACAGGGCGCTCGGCTCACGGCGCTTGATACGCGTGATGCCGGCGTCGTTCCAGCGGCGGATGTGGTTGCGCTCCTCCACCGGGTTGGGCCGCAGGTGCAGCCAGGTGCGGATCGTGAGGTCGAGCATCGGCGCCGTGTCGGTGAGGTCCTCGCCGAGGACCAGCACGGCGTCGGCGCGGTGGATGTCGGCCGCCGACCCCAGCCGCAGGCGCGGGTCGGCGGCCACCTCCAGCACGGCGCCCACCAGGCGGTCGTCCGCCTCGGACATGCCGCGGAAGAAGCGGTCGGGCCCGACCAGCGTGCGCAGCGCGTAGTTGGCCTCCAGAGAGGCCCGCGGCGAGCCGATGCCGACGACGCGGCGGCCGCGCAGCATCCCCGCCGCCACGTCGAGCGCCTGGTCGGCGGCCAGGGGGGCGGCCTCGCCGTCGCGGGCGGCGCCGGCCGTCTCCGCCTCCGGCCGCGACGGGAGCGCCGCCGGCGTGACCCGCGCCTGCCGCACCCGCCGCTCGGAGTTGACGAACTCGAACCCGAAGCGGCCGCGGTCGCAGAGGAACATCTTGTTCACGTCCCGGTTGAAGCGCGAGAGCACGCGGCGCAGCTCGCCGTACCGGGCCGACGGGTAGGTGGTGCAGCCGAGTCCGCAGTTGGGGCACACCGACGGGGCGCTCTCGAGGTCCCACTTGCGCGTGTAGCGGCGCGAGAACGGCTTGTCGTCGAACACCCCGGTGGGACAGACCTCGATCAGGTTGCCGCTGAACTCGCTCTCCAGCGGGCCGCTCTCGTGACGGCCGAAGTAGATCTGGTTGCGCAGGCCGAACACGCCGAAGTCGCGGCCGCCGGCGTAGTCGTTGTAGAAGCGCGTGCACCGGTAGCAGGTGATGCAGCGGTTGAGCTCGTGGGTGACGAAGGGCCCGAGGTCCTGGTTCTCGAAGGTCCGCTTGCGGCCCCGGTAGCGCCGGTAGTTGTGGCCGGTCATCACCGTCATGTCCTGCAGGTGGCACTCGCTGCCCTCGTCGCACACGGGACAGTCGTGAGGATGGCTGAGCATCATGAGCTCGATCATCTGGGCCCGGAAGCGGACGGCCTCGGGGTCGTGGATGTCGATCCTGGTGCCCTCCTGCGCCTCGGTCATGCAGGCCATGGCGATCTCGCTCCTGGCGTTGCCCTGGCGGTCGGTCCAGTACAGACGCACGGCGCACTGGCGGCAGGCGCCGATGGAGCCCATCGCGGGGTGCCAGCAGAAGAAGGGCAGGTCGAAGCCCAGCGAGAGGGCGACCTCGAGCATGTTGCGGCCCGCCTCGGCCTGGTACTCGACGCCGTCGATGATCACGGTGACGAGGTCGGGCGTGCCGCCCTGGACGCCGGTCTGCGGGTCGCCGCTCACCAGAGCGTCCCCCTCGCCGCCGGCGCATCCGAGCGGCGGCGCCGGTACCGGCAGCCGCCCTCGTCGACGTGGCGCGCGAAGTCGTCGGAGAACAGGCGCAGCGCGCTCTCCAGCGGCTGCGCCGCCCCCGGGGCGAGGTCGCAGAAGCACATCTCGGACTGCATGAACCAGACGCCCTCGGCGAGCACGCCGATGTCCTCCGGCCGGCCGCGGCCCGCCTCGATGTCCTCCAACACGGCGGCCATCCACTGCAGCCCCTCGCGGCACGGCGTGCACCAGCCGCAGGACTCCTGGGCGAAGAACTGGATCATGTTGAGCACCATGCCGACGGGGCAGGTCTGGTCGTCGAGCAGCATCAACGTGCCCGTGCCCAGCCGGCTGCCGACCTCGCCCATCGTGGAGAAGCCGAGCGGCACGTCGATCCGGTCGGCGGCGACGAACGGCGTCGAGGCGCCGCCCGGGCTGACGGCGCGCAGCCCGTACCCGGGCAGCATGCCCCCGGCGTGCACCTCGATGAGCTCGCGCATCGGGGTGCCGATCGGGAGCTCCCAGCAGCCCGTACGCTGCGCGCGGCCCGCCACGCCGAAGATCTTGGTGCCGCCCTCGTCGATCAGCGAGAGGCCCCTCCACCAGTCCGGGCCGTGCCGGACGATGGCGGGCACGCTCATGAACGACTCCACGTTGTTGACCACGGTGGGGCGCGAGAAGAGGCCCGCCCCGGTCATGTGCGGCGGCCGGGCGCGCGGGTTGGCGCGCTGGCTCTCGAGCGCGTTGAGCATCGCCGAGGCCTCGCCGCAGATGTAACGGCCGATGCTGAGGTGCAGCTCGATGTCGAACGAGAAGCCGGATCCGAGCACGTCCGCGCCGAGACAACCGCGGGCGCGGGCCTCGGCGATGGCGCCCTCGAGCGCCGCCGCGGCGCTGTCGTACTGGCTGCGCAGGAAGATGTAGCCCTCGTCGGCCTCGGTGGCGAACCCGGCCAGCAGCATGCCCTCGAGCAGCAGGTGCGGGTTGCGCTCCAGGAGGAAGCGGTCCTTGAAGCTGCCCGGCTCCATCTCGTCGCCGTTGCAGACGATGTACTTGGGGCGCGGCGCGTCCGGGCCGAGCGGCATGGTGCTCCATTTGCGGCCGGTGGAGTAGCCGGCGCCGCCCCGGCCGCGCAACCCGGAGTCCGTCACCATGGCGGTGACCTCCTCCGGCGGCAGCCCGGCGAGGGCCCGGCGCAGGCCCTCATAGCCGCCGGCGGCCATGTAGTCGTCGATCGTCGCGGGCCGGCCGTCGGCGCGCATCGCGCGGGTGAGCGGCCGGTCCTCCGCCGGACGACCCGGGATCCCCGCCAGGCTGGTCATACGCAGGCCCTCATGTATAGCCTCTCAGGATCTCCGCCACCGCGTCCGGGTCGACCGGGCCGTACAGGTCGGCGTCGACCATCATCGCAGGTCCGCGGTCGCAGGCGCCGAGGCAGACGATCGGCAGCAGCGTGAAACGCCGGTCGGGCGTCGTCTGCCCCATGCGGATGCCGAGCTGCGCCTCGACGGCGGCGCGCAGCTCGGCGTAGCCGAGGCTCCAGCACGCGAAGCTGTCGCAGACGAGCACCACGTGGCGCCCCACCGGCTTGCGGAAGATCATGTTGCCGAAGGTCGCGATGCTGTCCAGCTCGGCGACCGTGAGACCGAGGTACTCGCCGAGGTCGGCCATGGTCTCGTCCGAGAGCCAGCGCCGCCGCGCCTGCACCAGGCGCATGGCCGTCGCGGCCGCCGCCCGTCTGTCCGGGTAGTGCCCGAGGATGCCGTCCAGCTGGCGGATCTCGTCGTCGCTGAGGCTCATCTGTCCACGTCCGCCATGACGAAGTCGATGCTGCCGAGCACCGTGACCAGATCGGCGATCCCACGGCCGATGCAGAGGTGCGGCAGGACCTGCAGATGGGGGAAGGACGCCGTGCGGATCTTGACCCTGTACGCCGCGGTGCCGCCGTCGCTGATGGCGTAGTAGCTGTACTGGCCCTTGGTGCCCTCGGTGTACACGCTGGCCTCTCCGGGCGGCACGACGGGCCCCCAGGAGACGCCGAGGAAGTGGGTGATGAGCGACTCGATGTGGTGCATCGTGTGCGGCTCCTTCATCGGCGGGGTCGCCAGGGGATGGTATGCCTTGTACGGGCCGTCCGGCAGGGCGTCCGCCACCTGACGCATGATGCGCAGGCTCTGGCGCATCTCCTCGACGTGCACCGCGGCGCGGTCGTAGCAGTCGCCGGTGGTGCCGACCGGCACGTCGAAGTCGAACCAGTCGTAGTGGCTGTAGGGACGTTGCTTGCGCCAGTCCCAGGGCAGACCGGCCGCCCGGAGCATCGGGCCGGTCAGTCCCCAGGCGACGGCGTCGTCGACGGAGATGGGGGCGACGTCGACCATCCGCGCCCTGACGACGCTGTTCTCCATGAGGAGCCGCTCGTACTCGTCGAGCCGCGGCGGCAGATAGTCGCAGAAGTCCAGCACGCGCTGTCTCCACCCGCGGGGCAGGTCCTCGGCGACGCCGCCGATGCGGAACCAGTTGGGGTGCATGCGCCCCCCGGTGATGGGCTCGATCACCTCGTCCAGCAGGATCTCCCGGTCCCTGAACATGTAGAAGACGGGCGAGAGGGCGCCGATGTCCTGCGCGTACGTGCCGTAGAAGACGAGGTGGCTCGCGATGCGGAAGCACTCGCAGAGCAGCACGCGGATGAGCTGCGCCCGGTCCGGCACCTCGATCCCGCAGAGCTTCTCGACCGTGAGCACGTAGGGCAGGTTGTTGGTCACGCCGCCGAGGTAGTCCACGCGGTCGGTGTAGGGGAGGTAGGTGTGCCAGCTCTGGCGCTCGGCCAGCTTCTCGGAGCCGCGGTGGTGGTAGCCGATGTCGGGCACGAGGTGGACGATCTCCTCGTCGCGGAGGCCCACCACGACGCGGAACGGCCCGTGCGTGGCGCCGTGCTGCGGGCCGATGTTGAGGTACATGAGCGTCGGGTCGTCCTCGGGGCGCGGCAGGCCCCACTCCTCAGGCTTGAAGCGGAGGTGCTCCTGCATCTCGTCGACGAGCTGGTCCGGCAGCTCGAAGGGGCCGTACTCGGTGCCGCGGGACGGGTGCTCCTTGCGCAGCGGATGGCCCTCCCACCACGGCGGGGTGATCAGTCGACGCAGACGGTCGTGGCCGGCCACGTCCACGCCGAACATCTCCCAAAGCTCGCGCTCGTACCAGTCGGCGGCGGGCCAGACGCCGGCCACCGAGTCCACGCGCGGCCCGTCGGCAGGCAGGGCCACCTTGAGCCGCAGGTCGGCGTTACGGCCGTAGGAGACGAGGTGGTAGAAGACGCTGAAGGCGGCCTCGGGCAGGCCCTCACGGTGGAGCCGCTCGCGCTCGTCGACGCCGCCCAGGTCGTAGAGCATGGCGAAGGGCTGCGGGGCCTCGCGCCCCAGGTAGCCCAGCACCTCGAGCGCCCGCTCGGCCGGCAGCCACGCGGTGGGGATCCCGTCGGCCGTGGGTTGCTCCGTGAGCGCCAGGTCGGGGAAGCGCTCGCGCAGCTCGCGGATCACGGCCGACGTCTCCGGCGTCTCGCCGCCGGCCTCCCGCGCGGGCCACTGGCACGGCTGGACGGGTCCGGCCGGGGCGGAGGCGCCGGCGCCCGACCTGGCCGGGCCGCGATCGGACATGTCGTTCGCGCCGCTCACGTCACATCTCGTCCGGGGGCCGGAGCTTGTCGGTGGCCACGACGTCGTCGTGGCGCAGGTCGCGCAGGGAGGCCCCGCGCGGTTTGACCACTCTCTGGCTGCCGACCACCCAGCTCAGCGGCCGCTTCTCCGTGGCCACCTGGGCCTGCAGCAGGAGCAGGCCCTCCAGGAGCGCCGTGGGCGCCGGCGGGCAGCCCTGCACGTAGACGTCCACGGGCAGGAAGCTGTCCACGCCCTGCACGACGCTGTACACGTCGAACATGCCCCCGGAGTTGGCGCACGAGCCCATCGAGATGACCCAGCGCGGCTCCATCATCTGTCGGTGGAGCTGCACCACGACGGGGGCCATCTTCTTGAACACGGTGCCGGCGACGATCATCACGTCGGCCTCGCGCGGCGAGATGCGCAGCACCTCGGCGCCGTAGCGGGCGATGTCGTAACGGGCCGTGAGGCTGGTGGCCATCTCGACGAAGCAGCAGCTGAGCCCGAACCCGAACGGCCACAGGGAGTTCTTGCGGCCCCAGGCGATCAGCCGCTCGAGGCTGGAGGTGAACACGGGGACGCCGGCCGCGTCGAGCATCTCGTCCCGCCCGCCGAGCATGCGCTCGAGGGCGGCGGCGGTGCGGGACGGGTGCGGTCCGCGGGGCGGCTTCACGCCGTCCCCCCGGTGGATCCGCCGCCGGTCGTCCCCCGCTCCACGCGGCGGAGGCGTCCCCCGGCGCCCCAGTCAAGCGCGCCGACCCGCCAGAGATACACGAGGCCGGCGAACAACAGGAGCACGAAGACGAGGAGCTCCAGGTACCCGAGCCAGCCGAGACGGCGTGCCGCGACCGCCCAGGAGAAGATGAAGACCGCCTCCAGGTCGAAGACCACGAAGAGGAGCGCGACGAGGTAGAAGTCGACCGAGAGCCGACGCGGGAGCGGGCCGGCCGGCTTGATGCCCGACTCGTAACGCTCTGTCTCCGGGCCGTGGACGCGACGGCCGCCGAGCACCCAGGAGAGCGTGATGATGGCCGTCGCCACGACGAGCACGAGGGCGGCGTACAGCACCGCCGGCCAGAGCGCGACGGCGACCAGGCTCGTGCTCATGACCACCTCCATCGTCCGGCCTCAGGGCCCACCCGTCGCCTTCGCGTCGGCGGGCCGTTCCGTTCGGGTATCCACCTCAGACCGATGTGTCTCTCCCCCCGGAGAACCGGACCAGCACCCCTCCGTCGCGGCCGTAAACGGTGAGCCTGTAGGCGCCTCCGTCCGGGCTGATGTCGTAGCGGAAGTTGCCGTCGCCGCCGCCGTCGGCCATGGGCGCGCCGGAATACGGGTTGAACGGCCAGGCCGTGATGTACGGGGCGAGGCCCTGCTCGTTGATCGTCCCCGCCGGGGGGTACCGTCCCTGGTGGTCCAGGGCGTACGACTCGATGGCGGCGTGGATGGTCTCGGCGCCGACGCGCACGACGGCGTCTTTGGCGAGGTGCTCCCCCGTGCGCGCCAGACGGGGGATCAGCAGGGCGCCGGCCACGAGGCCGACGACGACCAGGGCGACGGCGCCGGCGATGAGGGCGATCGCCCAGGCCGGCAGGCCGCCGCCGGACGAGCGGGTCCCGGCCTCGGAGCCGCCCCGGGAGCGGCCGCCGGTCTCCCACCTGTCGACCTCGGCGACCCAGGCGCGCAGCTCGGGCTGCGCCCATATGAGCTGACCGCGCCGGTCGTAGTCGAGGACGCCGGCCGCCGGGACGGCGCCGTGCCCGACCAGGATGAACCGGTCGACGTCCCAGATGATCTCGCGCCCCTCCCAGCCGGTCGTGGGGCCGAATGTCGCGACCAGCATGCTCACTCTCCGCGTCGCCGGCGCGAGCCTAGCACGGGGCGCGACCGCCGGGGTAGCCCGTACCGTACCGGGTCACACGGACCGCGCCCGGTCAGCTCTCGTCCCGCGGCGGCCGCGCCTCGCACGTCGTGGCGACGGCGGCGCGGACCCGCAGCGCCGCCTCGCCCATCATCGCGGACTGCTGCGGCGGGGGCACGCGGGCGGCGAGAAGCTCCTCGGTGACGACGTGCGCGGCGCGGCAGGTGTCCAGGGCCGATCCGGCCAGGTCGAGCTCCTCTTGAGGCGCGTGGTAACCCCGCTCCCTGCCGGCGACCAGGAACGCGACGCGTCCGCGCATGAAGCCGTCGATCACGTCCAGCCGCTCCACGGCCTTGAGCAGCAGGCGACGATGCCACGGCGAGGCGGCCGCCTCGCCGGGCGGCATCCGCAGCGGCCCGTCGGCGGCGGCGACGTAGTCGACGATGGCGAGCAACTCGTCGACACATCCTTCGAGGTCGAGGCGTTCCGCGGCGCCGGACCCCGGTGCGCATGACTGCTTTCGCTCCTCGGCCGGGCGCGGCGTCGTCGGCCCAGGCTCCATCACACCTCCCGTGCTGACCGCACATGCGCCAGCCTACCGTCCTGTCGCGCGCAAGGAAAACAGGCGACGTCGCTCGGCCCTTCCGCGTCGCTGAAGGACCCGCACCCGGCGGGCTCAGCGCCGGTACTTGAGCAGCACCGCCTGGTGGACGCCGCCCTTGCCCCAAGCATCGCCGCCGACGTAGACGCCGTCCTTCGAGCCCAGCACCAGGCCCGCAGGATGAGCCCAGGGTCCTCCTCCGCCGGACCACGCCCTCACCCATTTGCGCGCGCCCGCCGCGCTGTACTTGATCGTGAGGTAGCGTCCCCCCGTCGGCGCGTTCACGTTCTGGCCGCAGCCGACGTAGACGTTCCCGGCGCCGTCGCGGGCGATGTACTCGCCCACCGCCGCATCCCTGCTCGCCGGCTTGTACTTCCTGCTCCAGACCGTTCTGAGCTTCGCATCCAGCTTCATCGTCACCGCTTTGGTGCACTTCATGACCCACTGCTCGCCGGTGACGAACACGCTGCCCTTGCCGTCGATCACGGCCGCTCCGAACCACTCCTCGCTCGTGTTGCCGACGCCCCACTCCTTCCAGGCCTTCTCCCGCAGGCCCCGGTCGAACTTGACGATGAGGGCGTTCTCGGAGCCGTCGACGCCCTTGGTCCAGACCGAGCCGGTCGCCACCACGCTGGACCCGCGGACCGCCAACTCGTCGAAGGAGGACGAATCCCCGTGACGGGGCTCGTAGACCCAACCCTTCTGCCTGGCCCCATCGGCGCCCATCGCCTTGAGGACGATCGCGTTCTCAAGCCCCAGGTACTCGTTCGAGCCCGCCACGTAGATGTCGCCTTTGCCGTCGAGGGCGAGGTCGGCCACATCGTAGTCGCCTGCATCCGGGTCGCTGGGCTCCGGGTCCCACCGCGTGTGCTCGGGCCAGGCCTGCTTGCCGGCCTTGGTGTACTTGAGGACGACGATGCCCGTCAGCCCTGCGCGGTCGCTCTCGCCGAGGACGACGACGTCGCCCTTGCCGTCGACGGCGATCTCCGTGCACTCGTCGTCGCCGTTTTCCCCGCCGTCGTACGGCGGCGTCGCCCAGCGCAGGGCGCCGGAGGCGCTGTACTTGAGGACGACGATGTCATCGCCGGCGCCGGAGTCGACCGTGGCGGCGACGTAGACGTTGCCGCTGCGGTCAAAGGCGACGTCGACGGCCCGGCCTTCACCGGCCACCGTGTACCTCTTCAGCCAGACGCGCTTGCCGGCGCTGGTGTACTTGGCCGCCATCGGGCAGAGGTCATCGTCCTTCTCCTGTCCGCCGGCGAGGGCCGTGACTCCCTTCGGCCCTGCCGCGATCGCCCAGGCGCCGGCCTCTGTCGTGCTCGTGCTGCCGATGCGTTTCGCGTAGAGCAGCTGGCCGGACTTCGCCGCCTCGGCGCTCGCGGCGAACAGCAGCGTCAGGAGCAGGGCGGCGCTCGTGACGAGCGCGAGGCGCGCGCCGTAGCGCCGTCGGGTGCGCGCGTCGGGCGACGACGTTGTGATCGGTCTCCCCATGACTTCCCCTCCAGTCCGGAGGAGCGGTCGCCGTCCGTCCAGTCCAATGCCGGCAACCGGGCACACGGGCCCGCTCCTCGTGCCCGCGGGTCTATGGACCTCCCGCAGGAGCAGTGTAACGCCGGACAACGGCGCGCAAGCGTGACGTCACCGCTGCGTCGTCCCGATGCGTGGCGGCGAGCGGAGGGTGTGCGTCGGCCGGTCGTCGTCGGCGAGCGGGGCGGTCGGTCGCCGCGGTCGCAGCACATGGAATGGTGCCCCCAACGGAATTCGAATCCGTGCTGCCGGCTTGAAAGGCTGCCGCCCTCTACCCGTCAGGCTCGCGGGAACTCCCCTCGGAAGTCTTTTCCGAGCCTAGAATCGACAACTGCCCGGGTAGTACGTCCGGCGGTTCGTCCGGCTGCGGCAACAAACGCGGCAACAGTTGCCCTGTCTCTTCGTCGCGCCGTATCTCAACGCCGCCGAACCCGCGCATCGGCCGGTAGCGCCGTTCCCACTCCGTCACGACGTAGCCCGGCTGGCCGCGTTCACCGCGAGCGATGATGCCGTGGCGGGTGCCCAGGTGCCGCACCGCCAGCCCCACCGTCCACGAGTCGGCCGCGATGCCGTAGGCTGCCAACTCCAGCCCGAGGTTGACCGGCTCCCCGGGACAGAGCGCATCGTTGATGAGCAAGATGCCGGCCACCAGCCGCTCGATAGCGTCGGCTGCCGTCTCGGCGGCTGGCTCCGTTTCCGCCTTCCGGCGGCAGAGGGGCAACCTGCGAAACTTGGTAGCGAGGCGTCGAAGTCTGCGTGTAGAGTCGCGCATGGAGCCTCGATCTGGCGTTCGGAACTACTCCCGTCGAGAGAGGCGCAGGCCAATTTACCCATACCGGCTCTGGTCTCGAAATCTCTCGCAGTTCCGAACGTTTGAATCGCTTTGAACCGTGGGCTGAAAACGCTTGCTGTCGTGCGTGAGCTTTGCCTGCGGCTCCGCCCAACGGGTCGATGGCGCAACTGCGCGACACTGTCGTGCCGTGCGCATGCCGCCTCGGGCGCACTCGCGCA
>ENA-UOUL01002515-UOUL01002515.1-bioreactor-metagenome-genome-assembly--contig:-NODE-2515-length-21188-cov-4.434323_pt1 | contig 21188 bp, 17 predicted proteins | sample MGYA00249838_ERZ747220 | MGnify/ENA primary metagenome ERZ747220 (study PRJEB28778, sample SAMN05720191) | bioreactor metagenome | isolation source: Anaerobic biogas reactor | place: USA:Washington...
TGCAGCCGGTCGGCCAGCTTGATCATGATGACCCGGATGTCCTTGGACATGGCCAGGATCATCTTGCGCCAGGACTCGGCTTGCTGCTCCTCCCGGTCGACAAAGTCCAGCTTGCCCAGCTTGGTCACACCGTCCACCAGCTGGGTGATTTCATCCCCGAACTGGGCCTTGATGACCTCCAGCGTCACACCCTCCACATCCTCCACCGTGTCATGAAGCAGGGAAGCGGCCACACTGGGCGTGTCCAGCTGAAGTTCCACCAGGATACTGGCCACATTGGCAGGATGTTGGAAATAGGGTTCACCGCTGCGCCGCACCTGTCCCTGATGCGCTTGCTCAGAAAAGGCATAGGCCTTCTCCACCAGGGCCAAGTCTTTCTCCTGGCTGTACTTGCCAAGCCTGCTCAGCATCTCCTGGAGGGACAGGCATTCAAAAGCGGTGTGCGCCATAAACCTCCTTAATCGTTCAGGCGGCGGTAGAGGGCAGACTCATTGGGCTCACAGCGGCGGATCTCCTTCATACCGGCAAAAGCGCCCTCAGCATCAAGGGCAATCAGCCCCAAGTCACCCAGTATGGGAAGCGCCGCCGGATGAGCGGCCTCCCTCCCCTGTTTGATGTCCACGTAGGCCTCCCGCAGCGTGTCCTTGCCGATGCGAAGGCTTTGCAGTGCCGCATCAAGCAGATAGCTCCGGGGGTATGTAAAAAGCTCGGCGCCTGCCACCGTATTTGCCATCATAACGGCTTCCTGGGGATGAATCAAGCCATCCGCCATGATAAGCCGGTCAAATCGGGAAAAATCGCGCCCCCAGTCCGGCAGGTAGAGGATGGCGGAAAACCCACGGGGGTCATCCACGGCGCCCGTCCAGGTGAGAAGCCGGGGGTAACGCCGGTGCAGGTCCTCCGCGGTCTCATGGCACCATGCCACAAGGAGTGTGCCCCGGGTGGGCAGGGCGTCGGGCAGGGCGTCAAGAAACCGGGGGCCTGAAGTATCACCTTCCGGCAGGGCGGCCAAGGCCTTCAGCATGGCCCGCTGTTCGCGCAGGGGATCAAACAGGTAGGCCGTTTTACCCGGGAACAGGGCTTTGACATTGACCTGGGCAGTGACACGGCCGTTATATCGGTTCTCCTCGATGGCCCCCACCATGGTGGCCGCCCCCGGCAACTTTTCCGCCAGATGCCCCTGGGAGAAAGCAATGGCATCCCTGGATTCCTTCCCCTCTCCCAGGCTCAGTTTCAGGTGCGCGCCGCCATTGCCCACGGCGCGTGCGGAGCTAAGGGGCACATCCTCCAGCAGGAATACCGGAGCAGGATTTCCCATGCCAAAAGGCGACAGGCGGGACAGCAGGCGCGCGTTCTCCACCGTCACCCTCTCAAGCCCCAGGGGATAATCATAAGCGGTTTCCGGGATCAGGTCGTCCTTTCCCAGCTGCTCACGCACCGCCTGATCAAAAGCCTCCCGGAATGCCGGCAAGGCCTTTTTGTCAAGGGTCATCCCCGCGGCCATCTTGTGCCCCCCAAAGCGTTTCATCAGAGGGGCACAGGCTGAGAGTGCCGCAAAAAGGTCAATGTTTCCTGCCGAGCGGCCGCTGCCTACCAGGTCCTCGCCCTGCCGGGTGAGGACGATGGCCGGGTATTGGTAGCGCTCAGACAGCTTCCCGGCCGCCAGGCCCACCACCCCGCTCAACCAGCCTTCCCCCGCCACCACAAGGCTCCGGCTGAGGGACAGGTCTTCTTTTGCCACCTGCATTTGCGCCGCTTCCACAACCTCCTTCTCCACCTGCCGGCGCTGGTGGTTGAGATCGTCCAAACGGGCGGCCAGCACCAAAGCCTCCCCGGCATCCCGGGTAAGCAGGAGTTTGAGCGCGTCCTCCGCTGTATCCAGCCTTCCCCCGGCATTGAGCCGGGGTGCCAACTGGAATCCCACCTGGGAAGCGGATACGCCTGTCCCCTCCTTGGCCCCCGCCACGCGCATCAGGGCCACCAGCCCCGGCCGCTGGGTTTCCGCCAGGGCTTTAAGCCCCAGGGAAGCGATGACACGGTTTTCCCCCATGAGGGGCACCAGGTCCGCAATGGTGGCCAGCGCCGCCAGGTCAAGGTATCTGATCCCTGGCTCTTCCCCCATCAGGGCGCACGCCAGTTTGAACGCCACCCCCGCCCCGCACAGGGAAGGAAAGGGATAGCTCCCCAGCGCCGGATGCACCAGGGCATCGGCAGGGGGCAGTTCCCCCTGCGCGGCATGATGGTCAGTGATGATGATTTGGAGGCCCAGCTCCTTCGCCAGCCCTGCCTCCTCCACTGCCGTGATACCGCAGTCCACACTGATAACCAGCCCGGCCTTCCGGCTTATCTCCCGGACGGCATCCGTGTTAAGGCCATAGCCTTCTTCCTGCCGGTCCGGGATGTATGAAAAAACCGTTGCACCCAGTTCAGCAAGCGTCTCCATCAGGATGGCTGAAGCGCAGACGCCGTCGGCATCATAATCGCCATACACCGCAATGGTCTGGCCCCGGCTTATCGCATGGCGGATCACCCGGCAGGCCTCTGCCATGCCGTGCATGGCCATGGGATCATGCAGTTGCTCCCGCGCGGGGTTCAAGAATGCCTCCGCCTCAGCCGGGGTCTTGATCCCCCGGGCACACAGGAGCGCGGCCAGGTAATCAGGATAGCCCTTTAGAGAACTTGGCTGGGCACGCTGGGTGAGTTTAAACATAGGTTCCTTTCATCGGGATCGGGTTCATAAGGGGCCTTTTGAAAAAAGCCCCCTCCCCGGGCTCCGCTTTCTCGGGGCCGGGGAGGTTGCCTTGATTCAGCCGATTGTCAGCGCCGGCTTCTGGTTCGTGAAGCCGCTGCCGCCCAGACATAGGGGGTGATACACGTGGCGGAAAGGAAGCTTGCGATGATGCCGGCAAGCAGGGGCACGATGAAGCCAAACATCAGCACACCGCCGCTTACCACAAAGGCGATGAGGATAAGAAGGACAGCCATCAACACCCGGGCTGTCACCGGCAGGGTCTTCATCACCGCCATCCGGGCTACTTCATCCCGGGTGTGCTCCCTGAGGGATACGCCCCGGCCAATCAGCCGGGATTCCCTGAGGATGGGTATCGTAAAGCAGCAGGTGAACACCGCGCTGGCGACCACCAGGGCCGGCATTGCGTAGCTCTGGGGAAAGGCCAGGCTCACGATGGATGTGAGCGCCAGGGTCAAAAGCTGGTCATGAAGGCCTGCGATGCCCAGGGCCAGGCCGCTTGGCACGTCATAGCGCACAAAGCCCAGGACAAACAGCAGCACCACAACCGCCAGCATGCCAAATAACATCTGGGCGAGCTGCACGCCCTGAAGGGGCTGGGAATAGAACCTGATCCCAGTGCCTGTGAAAGCCAGAATGACGCCCGCCACCGCTATCGCCGTGGAGAGGGCCAGCACCGTCAAGGCAGATGAACGGATTTTCATTTATACTTCCTCCTTTTTTGTGACGCCGCTGGCGTACAGCGCAGACCGGTCGCCAAAAAGGGTCAGGGTTTCGCGCAAAATGAGCCTGAGCGCCACCTGGGAGAGTACCAGTCCCGTCAGCAGGCTGACACCCAAAACCTTGCCGAAGCTGCCAATGACGCCTTGAGCGTCCACAATGACCACCAGCACGCACACCGCAATCAGCGCTGCCAACACATCCAGCGCGCCGTGGCCGCGCCCACCATAGCTTTCCTTCAGGGCCTGGCGCACTGAGCGCCCGCGCCGGACATCCTCCTGCACATCTTCAAACAGCATCACCACGCCCAGGAGCATGGCCAGGAAAGCAAGCCAGATGCCAGCCAGTGTCACCAGCGTAAAGCCGGCACCCATCAGGGCCGCGAAGAAATAGCTCAGGGCCAGCTGCACAAGCAGCATCCACGCCGCGACCAGTCCGCCCAGGCGCTGGCGGATGATAAGGAACAATGCCACCAAAATGAAAACCACAAACAGCGCCAGCACAAGCCGGCCTGTCACGCCTTCGCCCAGGGCCGGGGCTCCGGCCTCAGCCTGCCCCACCTCAAGCGCATAGGGCATAGGGCCTGAGCGCAGCATGATGGCGTACTCCCGCGCCGGCTCCAGGGCAAAGCCGGGGATGGACACCCCGCCCTCTGTCAGGGGCATGTTCACGCCTGGGGATACCAGGGTTTCTCCGTCCAGCTTCAATGAGATGGACTGGCCCACCAGCTCGGTGGTCTTCTCGCCGAATATCCGGCGGCCTTCCTCATCAAAAGCGATGGACAGGGAAAAATCGGTGCCGGAAGCATCACTCACACCAAAGCCTGCGGACGCAATGTTGGCGCCCGTCAGAAACTCGTTGCCCTCCGGGTCCGCCAGGGTAAACTCGCCTTTGGCATCCAGAAGATGATCGATATGCCCGTCATCAGCGGCCTTGGGCAGGGTTGCACGGAATGTGCCGCCTTCAAGCAGTTCCACCCGGCTGTCCTGCCAGCCCAGATCCCTGATCCGGGCGGAGATCACCCGGATCGTCTCAGCCTGCTCCTCCTCTGTCAGCGGGTTTTCCGCCTCAGGGGTGAAGTGCATCACCAAGGTCTCGCCCAGTTCGGCACCGGGCACCAGGGCATCCTGCCAGCGGGTCTCCGTGCCCGTTGTGGGCAGCCAGGGCAGGAGCTTGTACAGGCCTTGCCCATCCAGGTTCATGCCGGTCATTCCCAGCCAGACAAACGCCACTGTCAGCGCGATCAGCACAATCAGTGTCACCGCCGAGACCGCCCTGCGGTTTACGGTGACTTTCTTTCCAGTTACCGGTTTAGCCATATCCGAAATTCCTTTCTATTGCATGAGGGCATGGGAGGCAGCCCCGGCTTAGCCCGCGCGGTCAGAATAGTGGAAGGCCGGATAGCAGCGCCGGTGGTAGGCCGCCCTGGCCTGAGGAGGTTCCGGCGCGGGCATCGAAGCAGCGCTTGTCAGGCTGATGGCTGCGGCATCGCCCGCCTGTGTGCTCCCCGCATCCATCAACGCGCTGTGTTGCTTCTCCGGAGGCAAGGCTGCCTGCCTAAAGGGAAGGGCGCTTAAGGGCACATAGGGCGCCTCAGCCTGGGCAGCAAAAAGCACCAGGAGCACAAGGAGAGCGGCTGCCAGCAGGGTAAGCCCCAACAAACGCTTAAGCATTCTGCCCTCCCCCCAATTTGTCAAGTGTGCCCATTATAGCCGGAAACCCTGTCCCTGTAAAGCGCAGCGCGTGTTGACATGCCCCCGGAAGCCGCCTACAATGGCGGGCAAAAGGGAGGGAGACACCATGCGCCAAGCGCTCATCACCGGCGGCACCCGGGGCATAGGCCGGGCCATTGTGAAACGGCTCACCCGGGAGGGCTGGCGCGTGGCCTTCACCTTCAGGGAGAAGGATGGCGCCGCGGCAAGCCTTGCCAGCGAAACCGGCGCCATCCCTCTAAAAAACCCTGCCCTGGATGAGGCCCAGGCCGGGGCGCTTCTTGATGAAACCATCATGCGGCTGGGGCATGTGGACGCGCTGGTCCTAAACGCCGGAGTGAGCCACAGCAGCCTGTTGAGTGAAATGTCCCTGGCCGCCTGGGACGCCCTCATGGCTGTCAACCTGCGCAGCGCCTTCCTGGTATCCCGGGCCTTCATCCCTCATATGGTCAGCCGCAAGGCGGGCAGCCTGCTCTTCATCTCCTCCATCTGGGGCATCTGGGGCGCTTCCTGCGAGGCGGCGTATGCCGCCAGCAAGGCCGGCCTCATCGGCCTGGCACGGTCCCTGGCGCAGGAACTGGGGCCAAGTGGCATCCGGGTCAATGCCCTGGCCCCTGGCGTCATCAGGACAGATATGCTTGGGGATTACGGCCAGGACGATTTGCAGGCACTGGCCGCCGGCACCCCCCTGGGCCGGCTGGGAGAGCCCGGGGAAGTCGCTGCCGCCGCCCATTTCCTCTTGAGTGATAAAGCCTCCTACATCACCGGCCAGGTGCTGGGCGTGGACGGCGGTTTTATGTAGTTCCCATAAGGGTATTCGTTCTTAATGCTGCCCAAGGATCCTCTGCAGTCGGGCGGCTCCTTCGCCTGGCGGGCTTTTTCCCATGCGTGTTTCCTTGCCTTTTCTTGGTTCCGGATAAAACACCGGCCGGCAAGCCATGTTGCTCTGGCACCCCAATCATTACCATGTTTCGCTAATGATGGCAGGAGATTCTTGGGTTGCTGTGAGATTTCCATCAGATTGACGGGTTCACAAGCCGATGCTATACTTTTCATGAAGCAGACCCCGTCCGAGAGGGCATTTGCTCTGGACTTCCGGCTTGTCCGGCCTGACGATCCCCGGTGCGCTGATTTTCCTTCGCGCTGATCGACCGGGACTATGCACGACCATCACCAGTCAAGCGAACCTGATCAACCCTCGCCGCACATAGCATCATCTGAACCGCACAGGCAACCTTGTTATCTCTGTTTTGCTTATCCCTGTTTACAGGCGATCCAGGGCGGTATCTGTTATAAACGAATACCCGGAGGCAAAGATGAAAAAGACATTGATGGTTCTCCTAATGGCACTGGTGATGCTTGGCCTGGGCATTTATCCGGCCTGCGCAGCCACCGCGGATTACACAGGGGATTGGATTTGCACAGGCATAGACCAGGGTGACGGGGTAATCCAGGCAGAATTTCAGGGCATGGCAGTCAGCGAACTGATGAAACTGACGCTGGACACGGGAGGCACTTTGGTGCTTGTCTCCGCAGGCGAGACAATTCCCGGCACCTGGACGGCGCACGAAGGCGGAATTACCGCGGTGATTGATGAAGAGCCCGTGAACTTTGTCCTGCTGGACGGGAAACTTACGAACACGGAGCAAAGTACCACCATTTATCTGGAGAAGGCAGGGGAGCCAGCCAGATCAGGCGGGCTCCTGTCCCGCCTGGCCATCGGAAAATACCCCGGCCGATGGATTTCCGTTGCAGTAGAAAGCGGCGATGGTGTGCCGAAAACAGAAATGGATGGGATGAGCGTCACGGGCTTGCTGGTTTTCACCATCGATGCTGACGGCACACTGGCACTCACCTCCATGGGGATGGATGAACAGGGAACCTGGAAAGCGGCCAACGGGGGCATCCAGGCCGACCTTGGCGGGGAAACCATGGATATCCTGCTGGTGGACGGCCGGCTGTCGGCGGAAAATGACGGGGTGACGGTTTATTTTGACCGTGACACAGCAGCGGCCGCCAGCGGCACGGAACAGGCGCAGCCAGCCGTTCTTGCGGGGCGGTGGGAGGCCGACCGGTACGAAACGGCCGGGTATTCGTTTGACGCATCGATGCTCTTTCCCGATGGCTGCGTTCTGGTGCTGCGGGAAGATGGAACGGGTGAAGTTTCTCTTACCCAGGATTACCGGGAGCAACTCACCTGGGCCTCAAGCGGCGAAACGGTGACCCTGTCGGGCAGTTATGTGTTTTCATCCCCTGAATGGAACGCTGAGGCAGAAGAGCTGTCACTGAATTACGGCTCAAGCGATGTGATCCTTATCTTTAAACGCAGCAGCGGGAGCACGCCTGCGGTTACGCCGCCCGCCATAATAACTGAAACGCCGGCTCCGGAACCCACGCAGGAGCCCGCCCCGGAGCCCTCCCTGGAACCAAGCCTTGCACCCGAAACCGGACAGCCTGAGGGAAACCTGGGAGAAACGGTGACGTGCCTGTTTTCCGCGCGCCTTCCCGCAGGCAGTTGGACGGAAAGCGCTTCAATGCGCAGCGACAGCGATCACTACGCCTATACGCGTTTTGAACTGAAGGACGCCTCGGGCGGGAATATTGCCACTATCGCGATAACCGCCAGCAATGAAGGCGTGCGCGCTTACCGGGAAAAAATCGCGGTTCTGGTGGAGTATGCCGCTGCCGCAGGCAAGGAATCGCTGGAGGAGGTCATCATCGGCGGAATCCCGTTCCGGGGGACATCCTATGACAAGTGGGGATGGAAATACCTGGAATACACGGCGCGGGCAGTTGAATCCGGCATAACCCTGACGGTGCTGGCGGAACAGCCTGAACAGATGGGAGAGGCACTCCAGGAAGTGCTGGATACCCTCGTGTTTACCCTGCCCGTCCTGTCGCCGCCCAATGTGGACCCGCCCATGCCGGAGGACGGAACGCCCTATCTTCCCTCACCGGAACCTGCCGCCATCGGGAACAGGGAACTGACCGCAGCGTTTTACAAAGCCCAGGAACCGATTATCCTGGACAGTATTTTTGGCAACAGCATTCTTGCACAGGGCCAGCGCCTGTATGTACTGGCGGGGAAAACACTTTACGCTTTCCTCTTAGAATCCCAAACCATGGTGCCGGACCCATCTTTTGGCGATAAGGGAAGGCTCAGGCTTGAGGACGAATTTGGATACCTGGCTGAGGGCGAGGATGGGGTTCTGTTTGTCTCCCATGGCATCTTCAATATCCTCGCCCTCAAGGACGGCGCGGTGCTTGAGGACAACAGTATGCCAGGCTTCCTGGTCACCCACCCATCGAGGGATTGGGGCCTTACCTTCTGGGCAAACGCTGATCCCATGCTTGTGGAGATCGATGGAGGAACCCTCAGCGCAAAGCCCTGGGTGCTGTCCCAATTGAGTGACCCCATAGCCCGCAAAGGCCGCTTCAGCATGATCAGCTGTGTGGCTATTTCTGACCAGCGCATCTATGTGGCTGGCACCGATGCCCTGTCCGGGGACGCCCAAAGGGTGAGTGTCTATGACCTTGACGGCAACGAGTTATTTCAGTTGGGGGCTGCCGACTGGACTGCAGAGGACGCCTTTGGTTCTGTCACCGGCATTGTGGAGACGGACGACACCATCCTGGTGCAGGATGGCAACTACCGGGCCTTCAAGCTGTTTACCCTGGAGGGAGAGTTTATCGGGCAAACGGGAAGCGACCCCTTGCTGGGCACCGACTATCCCTGGCTGCCCTCCGTCATCCCCTATAAGGACGGTGCGCTGGTCGCGGCTGCCCAGTCCCGGGAGGATGAGTCCGCGGATGAACTGCTGATTTATTTGCTGAAAGGCTTCTAAGCAAAAAACCCGTGCTGCCTGAGGCGGCATGCATTTCTGTGTGAAGCCGGGAAACTCACCGAACAGCGCCGCGGCATCAGAGCGCTCGCCGGACAATCAAAACCCTGCCAGTTTCCAGGCCTTCCCCGCTTGGCACGGCGGAGTGGTTGCAAAAAAAGGGGCTGCATCGGCAGCTCCTTTGCATTGCTTTGCCCGGGCATCCTTACACGATCGCCTGCTCCGCCTTGGCGATCATCCTTGCCGCCCGTTGGGCAATAGCCATGTCCCCCTCCTGGAGGGGCAGCAGCGGGGCACGGACGCTTCCGCAGACGATGCCCTTCTGGCGCAGTACTTCCTTGAGCATGGCGTACAGGTTGCCCCGGCCGCTGGTCAGGGTGCTGATGACAGCATTGATCTCCGCCTGGATGGCCCGGGCGCCCTGGAAGCTGCCGGTATGGATGAATTCGTCCGCCTTCAGAAACAGCCGCGGCATCACGGCATAGGTGCCGCCAATACCGCCATCAGCGCCCATCACGCGCCCGGCCACAAACTGCTCGTCCGGGCCGTTGAACACGGCGATTTTCCCCTGTCCCAGGGTTTTAAACACCTGGATGTCCTGCACGGGCATGGAGGAATTTTTAACCGCCTTCACCCTTGGGTTCCTGAGCATTTCCTGATATAGCCCGGGAGTGAGCGCCACACCTGCCAACTGGGGGATGTTGTAGATGACAAAGTCGGTATCGGGCGCCGCGCCTGAAATGTCATTCCAGTATCTGGCAATGGCTTCCTCCGGCAGGCGAAAATAGATAGGCGGGATGGCAGCGACGGCATCAACCCCCAGTGCCTGGGCGTGCCGGGCCAGCGCCATGGAGTCCCGGGTGCTGTTGCAGGCTACGTGGGCAATGACGGTAAGCGTGCCCCCCACCGCTTCCATCACGGCTTCCAGCACCCTTTTGCGTTCCTCCACCGTCAGATAGATGCACTCCCCGGAGAAGCCGTTCACATACAGCCCCTGAACACCCTGCGCCAGAAGATGCCGCGCCAGCGCCTGGCACCTGGCCTGGCTGATGTCCCCGCTTTCATCATAGCAGGCGTAAAAGGCGGGAATAATGCCCTGGTATTTGTCTCTGGAATCCGTCATAACGCTCCTTTTACCCTTTGACAGCGCCCAGGACAATGATGTCGCGGGGGACGCCCGATCATGTGCCAGATGTGAAGCCTTGGATGCCGGTCAAACGATAATCCATTCATCCTGCGATGTCAATTTCCAGGATGAATAAGAATACCCTGCCATTTTCTAATGTCTTTCTAATCCTTCCCGCTTTGTCCCCTAATTATTCCCGTTTATGATAAGGGCGTCCGAAAGGGAAGGAAGGAGAAACCAGAATGGATCATTTTGAGATGGTGGAAAAACTGCGGCAGAAGGCCAACGTCAGCTACGAGGAGGCCAAAGCCGCCCTGGAGCACAGCGAATGGGACCTGCTGGACGCGCTGGTATACCTGGAAAGCCAGGGGAAAATTAACACCCAGCAGGCAGAGAGCTACACCACCCGCAAGGAGGCCGCCCCCGAAGCGCCCAGGGAAACCGATGTGAAGGGAATGCTCAGCCGCTTCTTCAGCTTCCTGGCTGAACTGATCAACAAGGCCAACAAGATCACCATTCAGGTGTCCCGCCAAGGGAAAGAGGTGTTCGCCCTGCCGCTGAGCGTGCTGATCCTGCTGCTGATCTTCATGTTCTGGGGTGTCGTGCCCCTGGCAGTCATTGGCCTGTTTTTCGGCTTCCGCTACCGCATCCAGGGCGCGGGTGTCGCCGAGAGCGTGAACCGGGCCATGGACAAGGCGGCTGATGCCGCTGAGAGCATCAAGACCGGCGCCAAAGCCCCGGAAAACAAGGCTTAAGCCCCACAGGCTGGCGCACAAGCCCGGCAGAAGGTATACTTTTGCCGGGCAGTCTATTTGGGCAGGGAGGAGGACAAGATGCAGAAAATCCTGCTGGTGGAGGATGAAGTGAGTATCGCCCGCTTTGTGGAACTGGAACTCACGCATGAGGGCTATGCGGTGACCAAGGCTGAGGACGGGCGGCAGGGCTTGGCATTGGCCGAGGGCAACGGCTTTGACCTGGTGCTGCTGGACATCATGCTGCCGGGGCTCAATGGCCTGGAAGTCCTAAGGCGCCTGCGAAAAACCTCTGATGTCCCGGTCATCATGCTCACCGCCCGGGACGCGGTGATGGACAAAGTGACCGGCCTGGACATGGGTGCTGACGACTACATCACCAAGCCGTTCTCCATTGAAGAGCTGTTGGCACGCATCCGCACCGCCCTGCGCAGGAAAAACGCCCAGGCGCTGCCCCAGCTGGTGATAGGCCCCTTGGTTCTGGACGTCGCCCGGCACACCCTCACGGTGGCGGGCGAAAACGTGGATTTGACAGGGCGGGAGTTCTCCTTGCTCCAGGTGCTCATGGAAAACAAGGACATTGTCCTCACCCGGGATGTGCTGATGGAGCGGGTGTGGGGCTATGATTATCTGGGAGAGACCAATGTAGTGGATGTGTATATCCGCTACCTGAGGGCCAAAATTGGAGAAAAGGCCGGCCAGCAGCTCATCCACACCGTGCGGGGCCTGGGGTATGTGGTCAGGGAGGAGATTTGAGTGACCGAGACCAAGCGTGTGCGTTCCATCGCCCGGCAGGTGAACCGCAGCTTCCTGATGCGCGCACTGTTTTTGCTCCTTCTGGCAAACGCCCTATTGGCGGCCCTGGCTTTTGCCCTTCATCTGCTGACATTTGAAAAAGCTGCCCTGGGGCCGGCCTGGTCAGTCAAGATCGGGCGGGAACTGTCCGCCGGGAGCACCGGCAGCTGGTTTACCAGCCTGAACAGCGCTTTCTACAGGATTGTGGATAGCGAAGGGCTGGAGCATACCATCGCCCTGGGCGCTTATTTCAGGGACCTTGGCGCTATGGTATTAACCGGCATCGCCGTGCAGGTACCCTTCATCCTCCTGATGTATGCAGGTTTCCGCCGGCGCACCGGGAACCTGCTGAGGCCCCTTCGGGCCATGGCAGCCACCGCACAGGAGTTGAGCACCCTCCAGTTTGACGAGCAGAAATATCACCAGCTGGAGGACGCCATTGACTCCTTGAGCGTGCAGAGCCCCGGAGCCCGGATTTCCATGGGCAACAGCGAGCTGACAGGGCTTGAGACCGCCGTCAACAACCTGATCGGCCGCATGCACGAGTCCTACCGCCAGCAGACGCGCTTTGTGTCAGACGCATCCCATGAACTGCGCACCCCCATCGCCGTCATCCGGGGGTATGCGGATCTGCTTTCCCGCTGGGGCAAAGACGATGCCCAGGTGATGGCGGAATCAGTGGCGGCGATCCAGCAGGAGGCGGACAATATGCAGCGCCTGGTGGAACAGCTGCTCTTTTTGGCCCGGGGGGATTCCGGCCGCAACACCTTCTCCCCCGCTCCCCTTGACCTGGCTGAACTGGTGCGGGAGGCATACGAAGAATATCTGCTGATTGACAAAACGCACCATTACCGGCTCAAGGCCGATGGTCCCCTGCCCGTTTCGGGGGATGAGGTGATGCTCAAACAAGCCTTGCGCATCCTGGCGGACAACGCTGCCAAATTCTCTCCCCGGGAGAGCATCATCACCCTTGGCTGCCGGAAGAACGGCAAGGGCGAATCCTGCCTGTCTGTTCAGGATAACGGCGCCGGCATCGCCGGGGAGGACCTTCCCCATATCTTTGAGCGATTCTACCGCGCCGACCCGGCCCGTGTCCGTGGGCAGGGCGGGGGCACCGGCCTGGGCCTGGCCATTGCCAAATGGATCGTGGACCGCCACAGCGGCTATTTCGATGTTTATTCCCGGGAGGGTGTGGGCACCCGGATCACGGTATGCCTGCCAGCCCATGCGCCTGGGGTTGAGGCAGGGACCGCGCCGGAAGGCTGACCTCTCCAGACCCTCGTTCTGCTTGTTTATCCAATGGCATATCCGGGAAATCTATGCTAGTATAATAAGGTCACAGCGTATGCAACTGCACATCCCACGGCACTTTATTTTCTGTATGCGCTGGAGGGGAGGGGTTTGTTTGATTCCAGACGCATTGTTCTTTGCCGTGGTAGACCGCGGCAAGGCGGGGGCCCTCTTGCACTGGGCCCGGGAGAAAGGTGTCGCGGGAGGCACCATCTTTGCCGGGGAAGGGACCAACCCTTCACCCATCCTCAGTTTTCTGGGCATCAGCGAGGTCCATAAAGAGGTGCTGATGCTGGGGGTAACCCAAGACCTCAGCCAGCAACTCTTCACCGCCATGAAAGATGAGTTCAGGATGGACAAACGCTATAAGGGCATTGCCTTTGTGGTGCCCTTTCGCCAGTGGCTGCCGGACGCGCCGCCTAAGGGGGAGGGCTATGACCGCGCCAAGCAGCCCCCCTTTGTCTGCCTGATCACCATCGTGGATAAGGGCAAGGGCGAACTGCTCATGGAGGTGGCGCGCAAAGCCGGTGCCCGCGGGGGGACCATTGTGCACGCCCATGGGGCCGGCGTGCCCCAGGACATTTACTTTCCCCTGCTCATTGAGCCGCAGAAGGACATGGTATTCATCGTGGATTCCCGGGTGCGTACCCAGCCCATCCAGGATGCCATCTACCGGGAGATGGGGCTGGAAGAGCAGAATAAAGGCATCGTCATCGCGCTGCCGGTGCTGCGCACCATCGGGCTCTATCAGCCCAGAAGCGCTGGGAATCGGGGCCGGAAATGAGCCTGCTGCGGGAAAAATTCAGCGAAGTCAGCCGCTCCCTTGTGCCAGTGGTGACGCTGGTGCTCCTGCTCGCCTTGACCCTGGTTGAGGTGGAGACGGACATCCTGGTACGCTTTATCGCAGGCAGTGCGCTGCTGCTGGTGGGGCTGTCCATCTTCCTGTTGGGCGTTGACCTGGCCATGAATCCCATCGGGGAAAACATGGCCACGGAGCTGGCCACCTCAAAGACGGCCTACAAGGTGGCCGGCTTGAGCTTTCTCCTGGGCTTTCTGGTGACGGTGGCGGAGCCTGACCTGCTGATCCTTGGCAACCAGGTTGAGGCCGCCTCGGGAAAGTCCATCAGCGCCATGATGATGGTCTACATGGTCTCCATGGGCGTGGGTGTGATGATTTCCTTTGGCACCTTCCGGCTCCTGAGCAGCCGGAGCTATCCTGTGTTTATGGCCCTCGCCTACGGGGTGATTTTCGTCCTTGCCATCTTGGTTTCAGAAGAGTTCCTGGCCATCGCTTTTGACGCTTCAGGCGCCACCACCGGCGCTCTTACCACGCCCTTTGTCCTGGCGCTGACCGCCGGCCTCTCCCGGATCAAGGGCGGAAAAACGGCGGAGGAGGACAGTTTTGGGATGGTGGGTGTCATGAGCGCCGGGCCCATCCTGGCGGTCATGCTCATGTCCATCCTCACCGGGCAGGAGCACATCCAGGGCGAAGCGGAACTTTTTCTGCCCGACACCGGCGTCCTGGGTCCAATCCTCCATGAACTTCCCAAAGTGTTTATGGAATCCCTGATTGCCCTCCTGCCTCTCTCAGCACTGTTTTTCATCATGAATCTGGCCAAGTTCAAGGTTCAAAAGCGCGAGTTGGGCCGCATCATCAAGGGCCTCCTCTACACCCTCCTGGGCCTGGCAATTTTTCTGACCGGTGTTTATTCCGGCTTTATGGATATGGGCCAGATCATCGGGCGGGGTATCGCAGAACACCACAATTGGCTTCTGCCTATCCTGGGTTTCGTCATGGGGATGATTGTTGTGCTGGTAGAACCGGCCGTCCATGTCCTGGGCCAGCAGATACAGGACGCTACCGGCGGCCGTATCCCCGTCAAACTTATCCGCATCACCCTGTCCATCGGCGTGGGCCTGGCGATTGCAGGCAGCATGCTGCGCATCATGATTCCGGAGGTGAAGCTCTGGTTCTTCCTGCTGCCAGGCTTTGCCATGGCAATCTTACTTTCTTTCTTCTCTGACCCGGTCTTTGTGGGCATCGCCTATGACGCTGGCGGTGTGGCCTCAGGCCCCATGACGGCCACCTTCGTCCTGGCTTTTGCCCAAGGGGCCGCCGCCATGACGCCGGGTGCCAACGTTCTGGTGGACGGCTTTGGCGTCATCGCCATGGTGGCTATGACGCCTGTACTGGCCATCATGATCCTGGGGGCCGTGTTCCAGCGCAAGATCCTCAAAGGCAGCAAGGAGGAACATGCCATGCTTGAAGAACCTGCTGTGACCATCCAAACGGGTGCGGCATTGGGCTATGACTGCATGATGGCTGTGCTCAACCGCGGGCTGTCCCAGGAGGCATTGGATGTCGCCCGGGATGCGGGCGCCGGCGGCGCCACCATCATCCACGGGCGGGGTTCCGGCGGGCATGATATGAAGTTCCTGAGCTTTGAGATGCTCAAGGAAAAGGAGATTGTTGTCTGGCTGATCGATGACCGCATCAGCGGAACCATCGCCAAAACTCTCCACGAGAAACTCGACCTGGGCGGTGAAGGAGGGGGCAAGGTTTTCCTGGTCCCTGCCCTGGCCATGGGGCTTAAGGCCCCGGGGAAGGCTGCGGAAATGCTGCGCCCGGAACCAGCGGAGGGCTCTGTACCGCCCGGGGAAAACAGCGCCCCAGCTTAAGAAAGCTGCCCCGCATTCTAATGCCGTTCTAATGCCCTCCCCCTGAGTTCTTTCATCTTTCCGGCGTATTCTTCCATCGTACCAAAGAAGCCCCCAGGGGCAAAGGAGAAGGAAATGGAACGATATGAGATGGCAGAACTGCTCCGGAACAAGGCCAATGTCAGCTACGATGAGGCCCGGAGGGCGCTGGAAAATAGCGGCTGGGATATGCTCAGGGCCATGGTGACACTGGAACAGGAAGGGAAACTGAATCCTCCTCATGGCACCGGAAGCGGAACGCGTAAGGCGCCCCAGGGCAAAGCGAAGGAGGAAGGCCTCCTCATCAAGGTGCTCAACTGGCTCACCGGGCTCATCGACAAGGGCAACCAGCACCGGTTCATTATTGAGAAGGGAGGCCGGCAAGCCGGCAGCATGACCGTCACGGTGTTCGTCACGCTGCTCCTTCTGCTCCATGGCTTCAGCCTCTTCCTGCTGTTCCTGGGGCTTTTGATGGGCTACCGCTATCGCTTTGTAAGCGAAGTCCAAATAGAGGAAGCAAAATTCGCCGCAAGGGAGGCGGAACGTGCCGCCCGGGAACTGGAAGACTGGCACACAGTCAACAGCCTTGGCGGGGAGTCAACTGGCTGATCCTGGCGCCAGGAATGGATAAGGCAAGCAAAGCCGCCGCTGGCAATAAAACGCGGCGGCTTTCGCTTGCCCTTCATGGCCGGATCCCGGTTGACGCCTTTACATCCCCTGCTTACAATGGGTGCATATCAAGTTGGGAGGCGCTTATGCGTTTTGTCAGCACCCGGGGGAAGAGCCCAAAGGCCCTGGCGCCGGAAGCGCTGCTGAGGGGCATCGCCCCTGACGGCGGGCTGTACCTGCCGGACACGCTGCCCCATGCCCGATGGGCCGCGCTTCCGGACGCCTACCCTGACCTGGCAAAAGCCCTGTGGGAACCGCTCCTGCCGGGTTTTACCCCTGAAGAGATCCATGCCGCAGCCCAGGCAGCCTATAGCGATCGTTTTGAAAATCCCCTGGTAGCGCCGACTCGCTCCCTGGGGAGCGCCTTTGTCCTGGAGCTCTTTCACGGCCCCACAGCGGCGTTCAAGGACCTGGCGCTCACAGCGCTGCCTCAACTGATAAGATTGGCCCGCGACAAGGCGTTCCCCGGGCAGAGGATCCTCATCCTCACCGCCACCAGCGGGGACACGGGTGCTGCCGCCATGGCGGGATTCAAGGATCTGCCCCAAACCAAGGCCGTGGTGTTCTATCCCGATGGAGGCATCAGCGCCGTGCAGGAGGCCCAGATGCGCTGTATGCCGGGGAGGAACCTTCAGGTTTATGGCATAAGGGGCAATTTTGACTTAGCCCAGGCCGGGGTCAAGGCAGCTTTTGCCCAGGCGCCTGGTGCCGGGCTGCCTGAAAGGCTGATCCTCTCCAGCGCCAACTCCATCAATATCGGCCGCCTTCTGCCCCAGGTGGTGTACTACTTCTGCGCCTACAGGACCCTGGTTCAAAGCGCGGCGCTTATGCCGGGTGAACTTCTTCATGTGGTTGTCCCCAGCGGCAACTTTGGGGATATCCTGGCAGCGCTTATGGCCAAACGCATGGGGCTGCCCCTTGGCAAGCTGGCCTGTGCATCAAACCAGAACCGGATTCTCACGGATTTCCTGACCACTGGCCGCTATGACAGAAGACGGGATCTCAAACGCTCCCTGTCCCCCTCCATGGACATCCTGGTGTCCAGCAATGTGGAACGCCTGCTGTACCTGGCGTCCCTGGGGGATCAAGAACTGGTGGCCGGGCTGATGCGGATGCTCAGGGAGCAGGGGCACTACCAGCTTCCGGATGATGTGTTCAGGGCTATCCAGGCAGATTTTCTGGCCGTGAGCGCCACGGAGGAGGACACCCTGGCCGCCATCCGCCAGGCTTGGGAGGAGCACCGATATGTATTGGATCCTCATGCAGCCGTGGCCTGGCATGCCTATGGGCAATTGCAGACACAACTGACGCCGGGAAAAACGCTGGTGCTGGCCACCGCATCCCCATTCAAGTTTCCGGGGACGGTGCTCAGGGCACTTGGGGAAGAGGCGGCAGACGGGCTCCATGCCATGCGCGTACTGTCGGACAAAGCCGGCCTGGCGCCGCCCAAGTCACTTTCCTGGCTTGAAGGGGCAGAGGTGTTGCGGGGAAAGATGATTGAGCCCGGGGATATCCCGGCCACCGTTTTTCAGGAGGCAAAGGCATGGTGACAATCCGTGTGCCCGCTTCCTGCGCCAACCTGGGCCCCGGCTTTGACTGCCTGGGCATGGCCCTGGGCCTATATGCGGACATCCGCTTCGGCCCCCGGGAGGGCGGGCTTGTGATTACAGGCTGTCCCCCCGTATTCTCGGGGGAGGACAACCTGGCCTACCGTGCCTTTCTTCTGGCAGCAAAGGCCTTTGGCAAAAAGGCACCGGGGCTTGAGGTCGACATCCGTTCAGACATTCCCCCGGCCCGGGGGCTGGGCAGCAGCGCGGCCTGTATCACAGCGGGCATCCTGGCCGCAGGCGCGCTCCTGGGCGTGCCGCTCTCCCCGGAAGAACTGCTGGTGCTCTCCGCCGGGATGGAGGGGCATCCTGATAACGCCGCCGCCGCGGTCTATGGCGGCCTCCGGGTGAGTGTGATGGCAGGAAAAGCGGCGCACAGCCTGCCCGTCTTCTCCCACCCAGGCTTGAGCCTCCTGGCCCTGGTCCCGGACTTTCCCCTGGAAACAAGCAAGGCACGCCGGGCGCTGCCGGAGGTGGTGTCCCGGAAAGATGCTGTCTTTAACCTTTCCAGGGCGGCGCTTCTGGTCAAAGCGCTGGAAACCGGCGCCTTTCACCTGCTGAAAGAGGCTTGCCGGGACCGGCTGCACCAGCCCTGGCGCTTTCCCCTGATCCCCCAGGGAGAGGAAGCGGCCAACCTGGCCCTTGAAATGGGGGCCGACGCATGCTTTATAAGCGGGGCGGGACCCAGCCTCATGTGCCTGCACCATGACAAGGCCTTCCCCGGACGCATGGCCGAATATTTGCGCGCTTTTCCCGCCTGGCGCGCCCTGCCCCTTTGCATCGCCCCCAAGGGCGCTGAAATCATCACGCCAACCGCGAAAGGACAGCGCAAATGATCACAACTGACATTCTTCTGGGCATCCTGATCCCCTTTCTGGGTACCACGCTGGGCGCCGGGATGGTGCTGTTTTTAAAGGGCCAGATGAAGCCCTGGTTCCGCAAGCTCATGCTGGGCTTCGCCTCGGGTGTGATGATAGCGGCCTCGGTGTGGTCGCTGCTCCTGCCCGCCATCGCCAAATCCGAGGAACTGGGCGCCCTCCCCTGGATGCCTCCGGCGGTGGGTTTCCTGGCAGGCATCGGCTTCCTGCTGCTTTTGGATACCCTCATCCCCCATCTGCACCAGGGTTCCCAGGAGCCAGAAGGCCTTCCCTCCCACGCCCGGAAAAACACCATGCTGATGCTGGCGGTCACGCTGCACAACATCCCGGAGGGCATGGCCGTGGGCGTGGTCTTCGCCGGTCTGGCCCTGGGGGAGCCGGGCATCACCTGGGCCAGTGCCCTGGCGCTGTCCATCGGTATCGCGCTGCAAAACGTTCCGGAGGGAGCGATTATCTCCCTGCCGCTGAAATCTTCCGGCATGTCCAAGCCCAAAGCGCTGTGGTATGGCACCTTCTCAGGGCTGGTGGAACCGGTGGCCGCCATCATCACCATCTACCTCACCAGCATCATGGTACCCATCCTGCCCTATCTCCTGGCCTTTGCCGCCGGCGCCATGATCTATGTGGTGGTGGAGGAACTCATCCCCGAGCTTCAGGAGGACGGCCACTCCAACATCGGCGTCATCGGCGTGGCCCTGGGGTTTACCGTGATGATGATTCTGGATGTGGCGCTGGGCTGAGGGTCCCAAACAGTACCTTTTCAGTATTTTAGGTCCGGGTGGCTTGCCCGGCCTTTTTTGTATCCTTATACTTAAGGCATCCTGTTCAATTGGAGGAAAACTTTGCCGAATTTCAATGTGCCGGACCCTGTGTTTGAAGCTGCCGCCAGGCAGTTTCCCACCCCCTTTTACCTGTATGACGAAGCGGGCATCCGGGAAACCGCCAGGCTTCTTGGCCAGGCCTTTGCCTGGGCGCCTGATTTCCGGGAGTATTTTGCGGTCAAAGCGCTGCCCAACCCCGAGATCCTGAAGGTTCTTCTGTCCGAAGGCTGCGGGCTGGACTGTTCGTCCGAAACGGAACTGCTCATGGCCCAGCATCTGGGGGTTCGGGGGGAGGATATCATGTTCTCCGCCAACGCCATGCCGCCCCATGAGTTTGCCCTGGCCCGGCGCCTGGGGGCCTACATCAACCTGGACGACCCAAGCGACATCATGACGCTTCACAATCACGGCGGGATTCCGGAGACCCTCTCCCTGAGGGTAAACCCGGGTCCCGAGGTGATGGGGGACAACCAGTTTATGGGCAACCCGCGGGAAAGCAAGTTCGGCTGGATGCCCCAGGACCTGTCCCGGGGGCTTGATAAGCTGAAAAGCCTGGGAACCAGGCGCTTTGGCCTGCACGCGATGCTGGCCAGCAATTCCCTAATCCCCGGCTATTATCCCGCCCAGGCAGACTATTTGTTCCGCCTGGGGCTTTCGCTTCAGGCACAGACCGGCGTTGAACTCGCCTTCATCAACCTCTCCGGCGGTATCGGCATCCCTTATCATCCGGATGATGAGGCCGTGGACATTCTGTCTGTAGGCCGGGCAGTCCGGGAAGCGTACCTGCGCCGGTTCGGGGAAAACGCGAAGGTGGCGCTTAAAACAGAGCTTGGCCGCTTCATCACCGGACCCCATGGCTTTCTGGTTACCCGGGCAGTTCATTATAAGGAGGGGCACAAGGTGTTCGTCGGCCTGGACGCCAATGCCGCCAACCTCATGCGCCCGGCCATGTACGGCGCCTATCACCATGCCACGGTACCGGGCAGGGAGCATCTGCCCCACACCCTGATCTGTGACCTCACCGGGGCCCTGTGTGAAAACAACGACAAATTTGCCGTCGACCGCGCACTGCCCCCCATCAGCCTTCATGATTTGGTAATCCTGCATGACGCCGGCGCCCATGGCTGGTCCATGGGCTACCAATACAACGGCCGCCTGCGCTCTGCAGAGGTGCTCAGGCAAATGGACGGAGGCTTCCGCCTGATCCGCCGGGCCGAGACACCGGAGGACTATTTTGCCACCCTGGATCTATCCGGCGCCTAGTGTATTCCCCTTAGGTTTCTTTCGCGCCTGCCTGGCGCCTGGCTTCCTGTTGCCTGCGAAAATAGGCGTATTCCTCGCTCAGTTCCTTGTGAAGCTGCACGGAGTGCCAGCGGGCGTTGTTCTCAGTCAGCACGGCCTTTAGCGCCACGGGCGCAATGCCCGCTGCACGGATGGCATCCAGCAGCTTGCCCAGAAGGCCCTCCGGGAAGAACGCCATCACCAGCATCTCCTCCTCAAAGCCGGGGCCCTCAAAATCCCCTTGGGCCA